>Ga0136557_1001462_pt1 | contig 15188 bp, 19 predicted proteins | sample AntRauTorckE6832_FD_104796 | JGI IMG/M metagenome (GOLD analysis project Ga0136557, IMG submission 104796) | Saline lake microbial communities from Rauer Islands, Antarctica - Metagenome Torckler E6 #832 | ecosystem: Environmental > Aquatic > Non-marine Saline and Alkaline > Saline | place...
GCTTAATCTCTTTTCCTAGACGTTCATTTTCTTGACGTAGATCAGTAGATAGCTCGAAGTAAAGGTCTGTAGTCTCATACGCTGTATCACCTATAGTCTTACCCGAAGCTCTATTATCCGAAAAAAGCTTTATCAACCTATCTTTAATCTCCTGCCTTTGTACGCTTAATGGCTTTTCTAGTAGTGACATTATTTTTGATTTAATTTTGAAAGCAACAGTTCTGCTTTGCGCTGTCCGTTCTCTTCTCGATGGTCGTAATTAGGAAAAGGTAAAGGGATGCAAATTTGCCTTATACGGCTCGCTACCCTCTCGTGGTATGGTAATGTATCAATACCAATGTTCGATGTGATTATTACCGCCTTCCCTGCTCTGTATCGAGAATCTACCATGTTGAACACCTGCTCTTCTTTCCATCCGCTTTTATCAGCGCCCTCAAAAGCTAGTTCGTCTATAATCAGTAAAGGAGTGTGTTCTACCGCCATCCATAATTGAGCTTCACTAACTCTAGGGTCATTGAATGATCGTTGAAGTTGCGCCAAGAAATAACTCATGGTGAATATCTGTGAGCTTAACCCATGTACTTTAGCAATTCCGTTTGCAATTATACAAGCAAGCAAAGTCTTACCACTTCCTGCTCGATATGAATGCAAATACAGTCCGGTTCCTTTTATTTCTTCATCCAAGAAATTCTTCACGTAGGAAATAGCTAATTTTTTAATCTTGCCGTATTCCTTGCTTAGTTCCGCGTCAATCTCCCCATCAATGAGTTTATCCACCACAAAATCACCGGATTTAACTCTTCCATAGATTCCCTTATGATCGGTATCGAAAAATTGATTCAATGATTTTGTTTCAACTTTTGAAAGCTCCATCGTAACAGATCTATCTTTGAAGGGATCAATATTCCCCTGCTCAAGATTATTCTGAACCTGTTCCCAAGCTTTGCTAGTTGATTCTGTCAAGGATGCTTTCATGAGTTCGCTTATTTTTTTTGGTATTTCTAGTCGTGGATTCATTCTGTGGTTTTTTGTTAAAATCTTCTCTTAGCGCATAGAATGACTTATTGCCATTTCTCACCGTTTGCCTGATTACGTCCACGGGATCATTGCCTTGCTTCTTGAGCTTGATAAGCTCTAGGAATTGAAGTTCTATCTGCTGTGGCGACAACACGTCTTTGAACTTGCTGATTAGATGATTTTCATACAGAAGAAAGGCATCTATAAAATCCTTAGATCGTAACACTTCAGGGATAGTTACTCCACCAGTAGGCCATTCATCAGAAAAAGAATCATCGGGAGTGGGTGAATTTTCCCCCTCATTATTCAAATTATTTACATTGTTAGTATTGTTTACATTATTGTATGTGTCTTTCTGTTGTACCTTCTGTTGTCCTTCTGTTGTACCTTCTGTTGTCTTTTTGCTGTTCAAGTTACTCTCTTTGTCTTGGTGATTTTTGTAGTTTTTAAGCGTTATAACGGTTGTAACACTATTTTTTTGTTGTTCAATTTGTTGTTCAGATTCTAAATCCTTTAAAAACTTTCTAACTTTGTTTCTTGACCAACTCCAACGATCAGCAAGTTCGACTTCACTCCTTCCTAATTGGCCTATTCCAAGATCAACTTTAACTCCTCTCTTGTAGAAATAACCTTCTGAATGATTAGCTAACAACAGAAGATCTACCCACGCCTGACCTCTAGTAAAAGGCTCTGCTGTCCAAATAGGATTATCTTGTAACTTTCGATATAATGCTATCCATCCTTTACTCACTAACTAGCTCCATTTGGTTTAATTTTGCTGTAACAGTCACCCTATCCTTAGACAATGATGTACTTAATGATTCATCTATGAATTGGTACTGAACACAATTACGAAAAGAATGAGCTTCCTCTTCAGTAGCAAATGTTAAGGTTATATTTCCTTCCTGGATTAACTCTTCGTAATACTGTCTATATTTTGAATTACTTATTTTTCTCATTTCGTTTAGTTGTTGTAATAAATTTTTTTGATTATTAATTCTACCACTTTAGTTGTTACAGCATTTCCGAGAGTTTTATATCGCTGCGTATCTGAAATTTCCTTTTTAACGCCCTCAAAGATTCCGTACTCATACCGCTTTCTTTAAAAATGGATATTTTAGTTTCTTTAGTAATTGGTTATGCTCAAAGATTGGGTTCGCAAAATCCCATCCGGCTTTCCATGCTTTGTGATAAGATCCTTTTATCGAGTAAGTACTTTTAGTAAATAGCTTACCACCTTTAGTTTCTACACAAGCAATCACACCTTCGTAGTATGCCCGAATTTGATCTTTGTGCTCTTCAGGCACATCAGTTATAGGTAGCTCCATTTTTAAGCGTTCCTGAGCTAATTTTATCAATATGTTCAATGGCTTCTTACTCATGGATTACTCCTTTCTTTGTATATTTTTGGGTTCTGATGAATACTTTCATGGCAACCAATCTGTTTATCAATCCTATCAAGCGTGCTACATAGGATTTCGATGTTATCTTTATTGAACTTCAAATCAATTCTGGCTCCTTTACTTCTTATATGGCTGAAGTTGTGAGCTTTTGCTTCATTTATTATCAGTCCGCAGTTCTCACATCTATGAATCCTTTCATTCCAAATCTCTAAAAATAAATCCTTCATGCTTCTTACCTTTTTATTTCTCTTTACCGGTTTAGGTAACATCATCTTTGAAACACCATCATTGCTGCATCACGAGAATGTTCATTCGTTATGCCTTCATATCCGGTTATGTTTCTGAAAGGTTCTGCCTTAATTTTTGTCAGGCTTCCTTTGCGTGGAACTATTCTTTTTACATCAAATCCCTCAAGCTCTATCCCTTCAATGAGTAGGTTTGTTTCTCGCTTAACACCGCCAACATTTTGAGCTACTTTGCTAAATGCTTTGTTATTTCTTACGCCCTTTTTCATAAATACAGGCTTGTTCTGTGAAGGATCTTCAATAAATAACTCTGCATTTTTTGGGGTGAAATGATCCACTACATATTTATAAGCAGTCCAGAAATCGCATGATTCTAGTTTCATAAATTCGTGCATTGATCTATCCCAAACTGCGAATCCAGTCTTTTTACCTCCATCTATTCCTATTGCAAATCTCTTACTCATTACCAGTTCGTTTTGTTGTTGTCGTTATTATTCGCTTTCTCTAAAATTATGCTACCAACAATTATCACTGCCACATACAATGCGAGTATTAAGAAGGCTGTAATTTGAAGATCATTCATTCCAGTTCTCCTTTATGAGTTAGTATTAGCTTTATCATGGAATAGGACTTATTCGAGATTCTTTTATCCTGCCAAGAGATTTCGTTCCAAATATCCTGTAGGGTGTTAATGAACATCTCGTTTAAAGCTTCAGATAATCCTATCTCTTCCCTCATTCCAAGTATTTCAATACGCTCTTGCTCCAATTCGCTTACACGCTCTTCAAGCTTAACTACATTGGAAGGCTTGTCCTGCCCTCCAAATCGCTCAAGTATGCTGGCAGGCTTCATAGTATTACCTTCAACGGGAATGACTGGCTTATCAAATTCTAAGTACCATTTCTTAGCTATCATTTCGCTGATCCTCAAAGTTTTTAGTTCGTTTAAAATCGTATATTATCACAGCTCCAATACAGCATGTAGTGAATCCTACCACTATGAAAAAAACAGCAATAAACATTTGTAAGAAATCAATCATTTTTTCACCTCGTTGGTTAAAAAACCCTACCACCTAGTAAGGGCAGTAGGGATTGGGGATTTATGGGTACTTCTAGCAATCTCCGGTGATGGATAAATTCATAGAAAACATATTATCTCTTCTTCTAAAATTGATTTTTCAAGTCCAGGAATAAAATTCTGAATCACATCATCTAAAACCTTGTCATAGAGTTCACTAAAATCTTGCTCACTCATTTTTGCAAAAGAGATACTTTTAGGCCTCCACATTGGAGCGCCCTTGTGCGTAGTCCATTGCTCTCTAAATCCTGCTCTCATGGTTAGTTCGTATCTGAAATTGTCTCTAGTTCCGTACCCTTTGTTTAATTGCTCAGGAAGATTCTCCCAAACCACAGCAATCATGGCAAAGAACTTTTTATGAAATTCATAGTTTCTTGGAACTACAATGTTTGCTCTCAATGTCTTTTTTGAACTTAATTTTTCAAATAATTCCTGGTCATTTTGTGAGGCAGGAACTAATCCTTTATGTGTTTTTTTCAAGTGAATTTTCATAGGTACACCTTATCAAGCGCATCTACTAATTCCATTTTAGGAAGCACCAACTCATTCCAAAATTCCAAGCATCTTTCTTCCATTAGATCAATGATTGCTTGATCTCTTTCTACATAGTGAACACTTATTTTGTGATCATCTTTTGGGAATCTTGGATCAAAGCTTATAAAGTCACACCATTCCCTTCCAAATATCCATAAGTAGCCCTGAATCTGATATTTATATTCCTCTACTTGGTAGCCATAAAGAAGGTTCTTAACATGGTTCGCAGAGTTAGGGCATTTAACCTCAACAATTCCATCCGTTCCAACTAAACCATCTGTTTCACCTGAGATGAAATTATATTCAGGATGAAATAACCGTTCATTTCTATGAGTCACTTCTTTGAACTTCATTTTCTCATAAATCTCTACAGCAAATGGTTCATTGTATTTGCCCCACTGCATTTCAAAACTGGTGTAATCGTCTTTTGGAACACCTAGTTTTTGATGGACCAACTCAAGGGCATACGTTTCAGCCCCTGCACCTAATCCTTTAGCAGCCATAAGCCTTTTCATCTGACTTGGTGAAATTGTTGGAGGTCGTTCCTGCTCTTTTCTATCAACTAATGAATTAAGCATTGACTGGTTCCTCCATTTTTTCTAATTGCTCTAAGACCTGCTCTTTCATAATAGCTTCGTTCTTATCTGATAGTGTGTAGTGCTTTTTAATGGCTTCAATCGTAGAGTCTCCACCTGCAATAGCTACTACAGCCCCATTCCATCGATTACTTTTAGGTGTAAATTCAGGATTCTTAGCATTAGGTATAGAAGCTCTTATTCTAACACACTCCACTTCTTCTTTCCCAAATGTGGTTACATCCTGAAAAAGCTGTATTTGCTTACCTGTCCAATCTTCTATGTATGGAGAACCATAAATGCCTTCAATGGTCCTAGAGTTAGTCACGTTTAATACTAATGGCTTCACTCCTTTATCTTTGAAATGAAGAATAGGAAGCTGTTCTTTTCTGCCACCTACACCAACAACTTCTTCCATTCTTACAAAGTTGATAGTTAAAACTAAGTCTTGCCCTTCAGGGATTGACCATGCTCCGAAATAGTCTGGATTCTGTAATTTCTTCCAATGTGTTTTAGAATCACTCATGCTAGCGCCTCCGCTTTATCTTCTTGAGCTTGAATGAAATCATCTTCCCAAGCCAAGCCCCATGTTTCGGAAATTTCACGCTTGCACTGATGCTGAACAGCAATCCTGTAGTTTTCAAAAGCTTCTAAAAAAGAGGCGCTATCGAAAGCTGTATCTTCCTGGAAGTTATTTTTAAGCCATAGTAAAGTGGTCTTCCCTATCATGGTTGTTGATTCGTTCTGCTCGGCATGTTGCTCTATAGCAATCTTAAATTCCTTATGAAGGCAAAGAATCAGCTTCTTCTCTTCATCGCTCAATTCGAGAAACTCGTTTAGCGTTTTTATATCTGTGATTTTTGTGCTCATAATTATTACCTTGATTTTAATTCATGGATGCCTTACCGCATCTATGTTTTGTTAAATTGATCAGGAGCTTTGAAAGGCTTCTGATTTTTTTATGCTCTTTACTTTTCTAACTTGAACCCTTCAGAGTCTAAAATTATGCTTCATTTTATGAGATTCTATGAATGTTGTGGTTGTAGATTGGTTTTAGCAGAGTTGCAGTATTCTGCAATCTTGGAATGCAAGTCAGGATTTTTGTTTGGGTACTTAATGACTTCGTATATGTATTGACGGGTCACTCCGAATATCTGAGCCACCTCTTCAGCCGAGTTATCCATTTCAGCGCGGGCAATTTTGAAGTCCTTAGTCGTGATTTGTTTCATTTGTTTTATTTGTCGTTTCCTGTTGTCGTTTACAAAGGTAATATATATATTAATGAGTAGCAAATAAAAACTAAAATGAATAAAGGTTATTATGAAATGTTCTAAATGTCACAAAGAAGCAACGAAGAAAATACAACTTGAAGGTGGGTTTTTGCCATGCTGTGATAGCTATGACTGCAATCTATTACTCCGCTTTGAGCTTCTTAAACCACAAATTAACAATGCTATGAAATCACTAATTATAATACTCGCACTTCTTACTATTAACTGTAATGTTGCTAATGATAAAAGTGATCCGTGTGATATGCTGGTTACTCAAGAAGTAGTTAAAGGAGGTATACAAAAATACTTGGTGTGTGGAACGGTTAATAGTAGTAGTACAGAGTGCCAAGAAAAAACAATAACGGGACAAGCTACTATGAATACTGATGGAAGCTTATCTATCTCTGGGGAAATAGTCTTTATTCCTAAAGGCGTTAAATTAAAGCTTCGATTCGATGAAACCTCTTTCGATGTTCTTAATTGTAACGGCATCTACACGTTGATTATTAAGTAATCTTCAACATACCACCATCATTCCAAACTCTATTCACCCCACCCGGATTAGACGTTCTTAAATTGTTTATTACTAAATAACTATAGTTTGATATAGGAACAAACCCACCTAAATCAATAATTACATCTCCAATTTTAGATGTCGAAGTTCCTCCAGCATCAATTCTGATATCATTATTTGTTTTGGTTCCAAGTACAAGCTCATTACTCACAGAATCAAATCTTATTTGTGCATCCCCAATTCTAAAAGAACCAGGTTGGTCGAAATCAGTAGTAGAAGGAATTATAATTGTACCATCTCTAAGTATTTGTATAGAACCGTTCTTTATGGCTTGAGTTAACGCATCCAAACTTGGAACAACAGGAATATCTTGATTGTCTTGAACGTCTTGACGGCTTACATAGGTTTGGGATAAGAACTGTTCTAAATCCTCTTTACGGTTCGATATCTTTACCGTCTTTTTAAGCCTTCCTAATTTAAACTCATCTACATAAGACAGTTCTAATACTCTTCCTTCAAAGTCTATATCGTGAGTAGTTCCATTCCATCCATCTTTAACGGTTACCCAGCTTCCAAGTGTAATCTCTAAACTCGTTCCATCGAAATAACTTTCATCCCAGCATTTACCTGTATATCCATCGGGCTGATTTCCTCCAAATTGTATCAGGTTTGTTCCAGATTCAGTCCATAAATCAACAGCGCCCATAAAAGGAAGTAGTTGTTGAGCCGTTGCGGAATTAGTGAGCGTCCATCCATCAATATAGAAAGTAGTAGATGCTTCCAATGCTACGACTCTGATTGTAGCCGTTCCGCTTGCAGGTTGCGCCCCTGATAAACTAAGACCTTGAACATTACTGGAGTTAGTCTCTGCAAATTGTCCTTCAGGAACTAGGTTGCTTCCACTATCTTCAAATTCAACTTTTACGCTTCCAGCGCTCACATATAAATACGTAAGTAATGAGAAGTACGGATAGGCATTATCTATATCAACGGTAAAGCTTAACCCTTCATCAACATCAGCTACCACCTTTGCGCTTTTGCTTCCAAATTTAACAAACTCGTCTCCTGTTTCTTCTGTTACTGTCGGAGTTCCTACAAGTGCCGTTCCTGTTGGTCTTCCTGAAGTAAACGAACTCATATCAGGTGTTACTCCTGCTTGCTCGATTAAGTTCGTGTACGGTCCAATGTCAGTTCTTCGATACGGGATTTCTTCAATACCGAAATCAGCGACAGCATCGGGATCTTCTAAATAGATTAGTTTAGTTTTTGATGCTCCCAAAGCGAACCTACACACTTCAGTAAAGGTGTTGGTACTAGCTAGAGTGACGATGTTTGGGGAAACAGAGTCCGTAATTTCCCGCCATCCATCGGTGGCATTGCCTACATATACGGTTTCATCATACCCTAGCAAAAAATCATTTTCTAAAATAAGGTCTTTATCAATGCTGTAAGTAGTACCTGTGTTTAAAGTAGGTGTAAATGTAATATCTCCAATTCCAATTGTATCATTCCCTTGTCCTGCTATCGGTATCACACGAGAGAAGAAATCCTCTTCACTGCTTTGAACAAGTAAGTTCTCTCTATTTCCAAGCGTCCCACCCATCCCAATGATTCGATCTGGTGCTTCTGTTTGACCGCCTCCAAACTCTCCAACATCATAGAAGTCTACTTTATACGCTGAATCGACAGCGCTCCAAGAAACAAACCATTCAGCCTCTGCTTGTCTTGCTAGCTCGTTTATAACCTGATTAAAGTTAGCCCCATTAAATGAAGCTCTTATCAATTCTGAAGCCACGCCAGCCTCAATGTCTCCCTTTATAAATAATGATGGACAATTATAGGTAGATGTTAGTATTGCTGAAAGTACATTTGTAAGTGTTTCTCCATAAAAACTTAGATTCGTAACTACATCACCTGTACTCAGAGACTTCCTCATGTTTGTATGCGCCAAATCCCTTTCTATGGGTTCACACACAACCTGGAAACCCTGCTGTCCGCTTGTCTGTCGCTCTGTTCGCTTAATCCTCCACTCTTGGAAACTAGCATCGTCATACACTAATCTAATAATCTTCTTCTTTCTAAGCCTATACGTCTGGGAAGAAGAAGCCGTTGCAAGTAATGAAGTAGGATTTAATACCATCGTCATCTCTGAGGGTCTTCCAAGTTGTGAACGAACCGTTGGTTGATTATATCCGGAACACGCATTTAAAAACGTCTCTCCTACGGGCAAAGTAATAGCACCTGTTCTTTGTGCATCCCATAATTCTATGGATTCTAACTTATTTGGCATAGGTCTTCAACTCTCTAGCTATTTGGTTAGTAATTGAGTTTATCTCTTGATCCGAAAAAGTTACACCCGAAACATTGACCTGGAAGCTGTTGTTGTTAGACTGAACCAATTCCGGTCCCAGATCTAAATGGGCAACACCGTTTTCGTTTGATCCTAAATTTGATAATAGAAAGATCTGATCTCTTAATAGTTGTGCTTGCTGTTGTGAAACATCTAACTGCATATCTGCTGTGAAGTTCAAAGCCTGCAACCATGTTACCATTTCATTCGCCTGGAACTCTGTAATGGAAGAAGAGACAGCTACACTTCGACTTACTTCAGATCCACCGCTTAATAATTCTTGTAAGTTTTTTAAAGATGATTCTGTTAATCCGTTCGCGCTTATATTTTCTATGAGTTCTTTTAAAATATTAGCATCATCATCATTCATTCCATCTAAAATAGTGACTAAATTATTTTTTAAAGCATCTAATACTTTGCTTATTTCTTCTGAATCGGTTAAAGGGCTTAGACCTTGTAAATACTCAATAAGCTGTCCAACACTAACAGTATCATTATTTTGAAAACCTGTTATATCTAAAGTTGAAGCATCAATTTCTTTAGATAAATCAATGTTATTTTTTTTAAGTTTTTCTACAAACAAATCAATCGATGACATTAAATGTTCAACTCCACCTTTAAGAGAATCTAGAAAGTCTAGAAGTGTATTAAATTCATCGGGTGTTAAGTCTCCCTGAAAGTCTAATCTATTTTCATAAAGTGAAGCTATTATTTTATCTAGTTCATTTAACCCATCCTCTGAATTAAAATCAATATCTCTTAATTGATTCATTAATTCTTCTGGTATATTTAATCCTAAACTTTCTAAGTTTGAAACAAATGAGTTAAATGATGTTTCAAATGTTTCAGCTGAAAACTGCAACGTTCTGTTAAATCTATTAATAAAAGCGTTTATAGATTGACCATATTTCCCAAATTCATTAACGAAGTTATTAAATAAACTTGAAATACCTTCAAATCCTCCTCCACCTGAAAACAAATCTTTTAAAGCATCATTTAATGAAACTCCTGAATCTAGCTTGTCATTAAATAAATCAAGCACCCCATCAAATACATCAGGTAAAGCATTTTGTAAACGTGTCAATAAACCTTGAATATCTTTTTTATTGAAGTAGCCTTTAAAATCATTAGCATAAATTTGCAAACTTCTAAAGGCTGAAGAGGCTTGATCAATCTGACTTTGTTTCACATCAGAACCAACAACTGGACTTTCTAAAATAGCTCTTGTATTGCTTCTTATAGCAAGTATATTTTCAGATATTGATTTCTTTAGCTCTCTTATTTCTTCATCTGATTTTATGTCACCGCCTGTATTTATTCCACCTGAACTAGTAAAGAAAGTACTAAGTATTGAACCTACACCGCCTGCCAATCCTATCAATGGAACTACAGCGCCTAAACCAGAGAACTTACCATCATCTTGTAATTCCTGAATATTCTGAAGGTTTCTAAGCACATCAATACCACCTCGAAGAACATTCTTTAGATTGTCATCAATATTTCCAAAAGCATCAGCTACAGATAGAAGACCTGAAACAGCATCAGCTATATCATCTAGGTTTGTTTTAACTTTTTCACCGTCTTTCTTTGGCTTTTTCCACAGTGTAGAGAACATTTTTTCTAACTCTGGGGTTAGCTCTCCCATTAAGGATAATTCTACATACAGTTCTTTTAACTGCTTCTGAAACTCCTCTGCTTCTCTGGTTGATTCCTCAAATAGCTGTTCTTCAGTAAAATTAAAACCACCGCTTTGATAGGTATTCTGCAACGTATTAAGCGTTCTATTGTAATCTGCAATTAAATTATATAACCGCTTAAACGCTTCTGACTTATCGTTTAAATCATTGTCTAACCCTTGATTTGCATCTGGCAACAAACTAAATGCACTCGATAGCGCTTCTCTTAGTTCATCGCTTAACTCTTGTCCAGATTCTTTCACTTGGCTAAAAATAGCAATCAGTTCATTTTTGTAAGCTTCTGCATTTGATGTTGAGCTACTATCAAACACATCTTGAGTAATAGAACCAGCGTTTAATTGAATCTTTAGTTCTGCAATGTCTTTGCGATATTGCTCAAGCGCTTGCGTGGCATCTTCAATGGCTTGTTCTTGAAACCCTATTTCTTTACCGCTTCCATTTTCTGAACTCGATTCGTAATTGCCTTTCGCAAGATTATCTTTTTGCTTTCCTATTTTTTTATCTAATAATAATAAAGACTCCCCTTTTGCTATCATTTTCGAGTAGATGTTCATTTGCTCAAACAGCTTGTCAGATTTTTCTGTGATAGATGAAGTATCTGCACCTTGCTTGTTAAGCTCCAAAGCTAAATTATTCATTTCTAACCATGACTCTTCTAAGATAACCAACCTGTTTTTATAGTCATCAAGTTTAGTTATATCAAAATCGGTGGTAGTAAATTCAAAGTTTTGCCATGCCTCATCAATTAATCTAAGTTGATTAGCAATCGGAATTGACAAATCTAATGAAACAGCATCTTTTAGAGACTGAAAAACACCCTTTAATCCTGAAGAAAGTACATCAACCGTTTTTTCAATTCCTCCTTTAGAAACTATATTTACAGGCACTTCTAACTCTTCAAGCTCTTTTGCTATGGTATCTCTTAATTCCTTAGTTTTATTCATGTCATTCTGGAACTCAAGTTTCATAATCAACTCTTCATTGCCACCAAACTCTTTCAAGGTTCTTATCAGTACATCTAAATCATCCGACATTAGCTTATCAAATCTATCCACTAAGTCTTCAGCTAAATCAATACTTTTTTCCAACCAACTAAGAAGCCCAGGACCAAAGGTATCGTTCAGCTTTCTAAACATTAAGCCGATTCTATCTTGAAGATTTTTTAATTGATTGTCGGCAATATCATCCGTTGTTCCTCCAGCTTCTTTCAATGCAGATTCATAATCTTTAATAGCATCACTCAGCCCTATTAATGGAAGGATAGCATCTTGCGTTTCAGCTGTAAATCCTAATTGCGCTAATCGTGCAGCTCTTTGTTGATCGGATAATCCTTCTAAATTCTGCTCTAAATCATAAATAATATCAGCTACATTTCTGAATTTACCTTCTGCATCAAATACCTCAATGTTATTTTCTTTAAATGCATCTGCATTATTACGAGCCGATTCACTCAATCTTTTCAATAGAATGTTAAGTCTTTCACCTGCAAGCCTATCTTTTATCCCTTGATCTGCATACACAGCAAGAAGAGCAACGCCTTCTTCAACTTCTTTGTTGTAGTTTTTAAGGGCTGTACCAGCTTTATTTGTAAGCGACTCTGAAAATTGCTGAATAGATGCGTTCGCTATGGTATTGGCTTTTGAAAGTACATCAGAAACCCGAATCATATTTTCTTGATTCTCCACAGCATCTTCAGTAGTAAGCCCAAGAGCGCTTTGTGCATCAGTAAGTAAATCTGTCGCCAAAGCAAGATCAAATTGTCCAGCTTTTGCGAATTTTGCAACCACTCCAATATTGGCAATCTGCTGCTCTACACTTAAACCAGCACTGGCAAGGTAGAAGTATCCTTTCGCCACTTTATCGGTAGAAATGTTAAGTTCTCTCGATGTTTCTCTTGCAGCACGTTTCATCTTCTCTTGTTGCTCAACGCTTATGCTTGCACCGTTGGTCTGCTGAATAGCAATCGATTCATTGAAATTCTTATCGAACGCTAACTGCTCTTTTGAAAGCTCTCGTAATGCTTGTTGTGCTGCAAATATAACGCCCATTACAGCGCCACCAATCCACATCTTAGCAGAAGCGCCCATTTTTGCAAAGCCTTTGCTTACCGTTCCCTGCTCCGTTTCTAATTTCCGTGTAGATTTTGTCGCTTTATCATTCGATTGCTGAACGGCATTGCCATACTGTTTAACTTCTTGTTCTAAATCGTTGTATTCTTTTTCAAGCGATTGAATGGCTTTATTGTATCGCTGAATGGAGCCAGTAGAGTTTGAAGCGTCTCTGGCTTGCTTTAGCTTGCGAATATCATTTTCAAGCGCTCCCATCTGTCGGGATGCTTTTTTATACGACTTCTCTCTTTCTTTGCCACTTCGATCTGTTAAAGAATTAACTTTGTTAAGGTCTCTTTTATACCTAGTGTAGTCTAGTACGATTTCTTCACGAATTGCCATTTTTATTTTTATCTAGAGCTTTACTTTTTGCGACTTCTTCAGGAGTAGCCGATACTACAGGTAAAGAATCAACTTTGTTAAGGTCTCTTTTATACCTAGTGTAGTCTAGTACGATTTCATCACGAATTGACATTTTTATTTTTATCTAGAGCTTTACTTTTTGCGACTTCTTCAGGAGTAGCCGATACTACAGGTCCATATTCAGTGCTTCCACCTTTAGCGTTTCTTTGCCATGCCTTAATAGCTTTCTCTCCAGGATTACATATTACTGACTTCCTCAAAGATTGATTAGCTCTGTCTTTCAGAATCGTCTTAAAACCTTCCATAAAGAACGTAAACGGAACTGTATTGTAAACTTCCCATCGTGAACCGCCATAAGCAGAACGATAGCTTTCTATAAGTCCACCCCAGTCCGTTTTTTTTCGCTCTGTACTTTTAAGCTCCTCAAGGCTTTTTTCTATCTTCTTAGGATCATATCCCTGAAGCAACGCCTTGTTTATAGAAAGCCTGAAATTAACCGGATTGTTTTTCAACATATTCAACAAAACCACACGTTGCAGTTTCATAGATGGTGAAAAGTCCAGCCTGCATATCTGATCTATTAAAAGAAGTACATCGTCTTCATCTTTGATGTTCTCCATTAAGTGAAGTATCTCGACAGCTTGACGAACCGTAGGAGGAGCTAATGAATAGCTCTTCCCACCTATTCGAAGTATGCGAGGTAAACAACACGTTTCAATCATTAAACACTAACTTCAGGTAAACTCCACGTTAAACCAGTATCAGCATTCGGCGTACCGATAAATCCGATTCTCAAAGCAGCATTCACTGTTTGACCGTCATGATCGGTTTCGTTATAAGCTGAATGAAATTCTACCGTATGAGGATTGAAATCATCATCACTCTGCTTGTTATCGTGCATAAACTCTCCTATGCTAGGAATGAACACACGAGGCAGCCAAATTGCATTTGGAGCGTCTATACCGTTCGTGCCTTCTGCAATTTCATCCAACGGAATACAAGCTAAAGTATAAACGTTTGCTGTTGGTATTGTAGCAGGTCCTGAACTGAACCCCATTGCAGAATTACCAGCATCCGAAACCGTAGTTCCTCCCATTATATATTGAATCATCTTAGCAAGATCTTCATCAATAAGCGGAGCTGTAAGCACTGGAGTTGCGCCAACGTCTCTAATTGAACTCGCTAATGGAGTTAAACCAGTTTGGTCAGCGAAACCTCGTGAGATATTAATATTTGGAGCGAATGAAACATCCCCTCGTGTATATCCTAGATACTTCATGTCTGCACCTAATGCAGTCGTTGGGTCGCCTAAGAATATGTGACATGGTCCTCTTCTTGGTTCGAAAGCCATTGTTTAGTCCTCGTTGTTTATTGTTAATAAGTAAGTTTTAATTTCTTGAGCTTTAACCGATCCAATCCCTGTAAGGGATGTAAGGTCTTGGATTCCTTCTAGCTCTTGGATTGAGCTTATTCCTGCCTCTATTAAAAGCGCTCTATGTGGAACGTCTTGAGGCATTGTTTCTAATTCTTCATTAGCTTCATTCCAATTACTGTTAGCCACAATTTCACCATTAATGAAAAGGTACTTTCCTCTTGAGAAAGTGCTGTAAAAGTCATTAGGTATTTCACCATTGTATAGGGTATCACCTTCTCTTGGTATAAGTGAAACTAATTCTATTCTATTTTCTAAATTTGATCGTATATACATTATAAACCTACTATGTTAGTTATGTTATTAGAACCATGATTAGCAACTACAATCTTATTTCCATCATTGTTGTAAGAAACTGAACGAGGGTTTGTACCAACGGTGATTGTATCTTCAATAGTGTCTGTCGAAGCGTCCACTATCATAATGTTATTAGAACCAAAATTAGCTACTACAATCTTAGTTCCATCATTGTTGTAATAAACTGAAATAGGGTTTGTACCAACTACAATAGTATCTTCAATAGTGCCTGTCGAAGCATCCACTATCATAATGTTATTAGAACCATAATTAGCAACTACAATCTTAGTTCCATCATTGTTGTA
>Ga0136557_1001465_pt1 | contig 15153 bp, 26 predicted proteins | sample AntRauTorckE6832_FD_104796 | JGI IMG/M metagenome (GOLD analysis project Ga0136557, IMG submission 104796) | Saline lake microbial communities from Rauer Islands, Antarctica - Metagenome Torckler E6 #832 | ecosystem: Environmental > Aquatic > Non-marine Saline and Alkaline > Saline | place...
AAAATCAAAATACCGAAACTCTAACTCATGTAACCTTGTTCTTCCTTCGCCACCTCTATAACATCTGGACTCCATTGCTAGCGCCAGATCATCTGCTCTTCTAAAAGCACTTATAAATAAAGGTACCAGTAAAGGAATCAAACTTTTAGCTCTCTGAATTAAATTACCAGATTCAAAATCAGCACCTCTGGCCTGCTGAGCCTTCATAATTTTATCAGCCTCTTCCAGTAAGGTGGGAATAAACCTTAAAGCAATTGTCATCATCATTGACAGTTCACTTGCAGGAACTCCAAACCTCTTTAAAGGAGATAAAATATATTCAATCCCATCTGTTAACTGAAGCGGAGAAGTCGTTAAAGTTAAGAGTGAAGTAAATAAAATTAATATAAAAATTCTACTTACCATAAAAAATCCTGTATATACTCCCTCAGATTCTATGGAAATAAATTTCCAGGACCAGAGAACCTCTCCCCCATTGGTTAAAAAGATGTGAATAAAGAGGGTAAATAAAACTAAAATCAAAATTGGCTTTAATCCTTTGAGAACTTTTTTAACTGAAATCTTGGATAATAATACAACTACCAGAACAAAGGCAGCAAAAAATCCAAAACCACTGAAAGTATCAATCGTAAATAAAGCAATTATTAAAATTGTAGTAATCATAATTTTAATCCGGGCATCCAAAGCATGAATAATAGAATCGCGAGCTATATACTGACCAATTGTTATATCTTTTAGCATATTATTTGCTCCTCAAGGCTTTAATTATTTCTGCTGATGCCTCAGATATAGAAAATAAATTAGTATTTACTTTCAATCCTTTTTCTTCTAAACGGTGCAGAATTTCAGTAATTTGTGGAAGATCAAGCGATAATTTATGTAATTTCTGTTCCCGAGAAAAAACCTCTACAGGATTATCATCAATTACAATTTCTCCCTGGTGCATCACAATAACTCTACTTGCAAGTTCTGCAATCTCTTCCATCCGGTGTGAAATTAAAATAACTGTCATCTTCAATTCCTGATAAAGATATTTTAGCAGTTCTGCAAGCTGCTTTCTACCCTGTGGATCGAGTCCAGCACTGGGTTCATCCAATACTAAAACATCAGGTTTTAAAGCTAGAACTCCAGCAATGGCAACTTTGCGCTGCTGGCCTCCACTCAAATTAAAAGGAGATCGATCTTTAAATTCTTCATAATCAAGACCAACTAATCCCATAACTTCTTTTACCCTTTTCTGGATCTCATCTTTTTTTAAACCCAGATTTTTAGGTCCGAAGGCTATATCCTGATAAACACTCTCTTCAAAGAGTTGATGTTCAGGATACTGAAAAACTAAACCAACATGACGTCTGGTTTCTTTTAAATTACTTTTTTCATTAGTAATATTTTTATCATTGACCTTAACTGTACCGGAGCTTGGAATAATTAAGCCATTAAAAAGCTGAACTAAAGTAGATTTACCAGAACCAGTGTGCCCAACGATTCCAATAAATTCACCTCTGCTAATTTCTAAATTGATATTTTTTAGTGCTTTAACATTGTTTTCATCCTGATAGACATGGCTCACATTATTTAGTTCAATTAACATAATGCATCCACCAACTCATCTATGCTCAAAATATCAGGAACATCTATATTCCCCTGACGCAAATATTCAGCAACCTCAACTGCAACAGGTATATCTAAATTTATATCTTTTAACTGCTCAACTAATCTAAAAATGGACTTGGGTTTTCCTTTATGAAGAATTTCACCCTGGTTCATCACAATAACCTGATCTGCATTAACTGCTTCCTCCATAAAGTGAGTAATGTGAACAATAGTAATCCCTTTTTCTTTATTTAAGTATTGAACTGTTTCCATTACTTCTTTTCTTCCCTGTGGGTCAAGCATTGCAGTTGGTTCATCTAAAACTATACAATCCGGTTCCATGGCAATAACCCCGGCAATAGCAACTCTCTGTTTCTGTCCTCCAGATAATTTATGAGGAGCAAACTTCTGAAACCCTGCCATCCCAACCATTTCCAGAGCCTTATCGACTCTCTGTCGAATTTCTTGAGTGGGAATTCCCAGGTTTTCGGGTCCAAATGCTACATCATCCTCAACCATAGAAGCAACAAGCTGATTGTCAGGGTTTTGAAAAACCATTCCAACCTTCTGCCTGACCTTCCAGGTATTATCAGGATCATTTGTATTTAAACCAGCAACAAAAATTTCTCCCTTAGATGGAGTTAAGAGTACATTTAATAACTTTGCCAGGGTAGATTTGCCTGAACCATTTGAACCAATAATAACAGCAAAATCACCGGCTTCTATCTGCAGATCAATATTCTGCAAAGCCGGTCGATCACTGTTGTCATTTTCATAAAGAAAATCTACCCCATTTATTTCTATCAGGCTCATATTAACACCTACATTCAGTATTATTCTACTAGTTCAATAATCGCTTGCTTAGCTGCATCTCCTCTACGGGGATACATCTTTAAAATTCTTGTATAACCACCAGGTCTTTCTGAATACTGAGGTGCGATTTCATCAAATAATTTAGTAACTACTTCTTTATCTTTGATTTTGCTCATTACTTTGCGTCTTGAAGCTAAATCATTAGTCTTCGCAGCAGTAATAAGTTTCTCAGCATAAGATCTTAATTCCTTAGCCTTAGGTAGTGTAGTTTCGATTCTTCCCTCGCGAAATAATGATGTTGCCATGTTTCTAAACATAGCCTGACGATGAGAAGATCTTTTCTGTAATTTACGCTTAGCCACCTAAAATCCCTCCTTAAATTTCATTCTCTTTTAAATCTAACTCAAGTTCATCTAATTTATCTTTAATTTCCTGTAAGGATTTCTTTCCCAGATTACGAACTTTCATTAAATCATCTTCAGTTTTACTAACTAATTCCTCAACTGTGTTGATTCCAGCCCGTTTTAGACAATTAGAAGAGCGAACAGAAAGCTCAAGTTCTTCAATTGTTGTATCCAGAATTTTATCCTTTTCTTCTTCTTCCACTTCTACCATAATTTCTACATCTTCTATTTCATCAGTTAAGTTGATAAATAATTCAAGATGCTCGACCATGATTTTAGCAGCAAGACTAATAGCATCATCTGGATGAATACTACCATTTGTATTAACTTCTAAAACTAAACGATCATAATCAGTTACCTGACCAACTCTGGTGTTTTCAATATTAAAATTAGCTCTATTAATAGGACTATAAGCAGAATCAATTGGAATTAAACCAATTACATTATTCTCAAATAGATCTTTATTTTCTTCAGCAGTATGATAACCTCTGCCCTTATCTACAGTTGCCTCTAAAACTAACCTACCATCTTCAGCCAGAGTAGCAATATGATGGTCTTTATTAACAACCTGTACATCTCCAGAAGAATGAAAGTCACCAGCAGTAATTTCTCCTTCTCCTTCTGCTTCTAATCTAATAGTTGTTTGTTCTTCTCCAGAATACTTAACAACTACCTCTTTTAAATTCAAAATTAGATCGGTCATATCTTCAACTACTCCTGGAATAGCTGAAAATTCATGCTTTACTCCTTCTACTTTAACTGAAGTAAGTGCTGCTCCAGGTAGAGAAGAAAGCAAAATACGACGTAAAGAATTACCAAGAGTAGTTCCATATCCCCTCTCTAAAGGAGAAATTTCATAGCGACCATAATTTTCATCACTTTCAAGTCTTTCCACACGTGGTTTTTCGATTTCTATCATCTTATCAGCTTACCCTCCTTAAATTAACAATTTTATGACTGAGGGTATTCATTTACCGTGAATAATACTCGACAATCAGGTGCTCTTCTACCGGATAATCGATATCTTCCCTCTCTGGTAATGTTACAACTGTACCTTCAGCTTTCTCAAGATCAGAATTAAGCCATTCCTGTGTAGCAAAGTCAGCATTATATTCAAAGACTTCTTTAAAACGCTTTGATTTACGGCTTGAGTCTTTAACAATGATTACATCATCCACATCTATTTGATATGAAGGAATGTCAATCTTGCGTCCATTAACTTTAATATGTCCGTGTAATACAAACTGTCTTGCTTCATTACGCGAACTAGCAAAACCCATTCTGTAAACAACATTATCTAATCTTCTTTCTAATAACTGGAGGAAGTTCTCACCTGTAACTCCATTAATGTTTTCGGCTTTTTCAAAGTAATTACGGAACTGCTTTTCCATAATCCCATAAATTCTTCTAACTTTCTGTTTCTCTCTTAACTGTGAACCATATTCAGAAACTTTTTGACGGCCCTGACCATGTTCACCTGGAACATAAGGTCTACGATCAAAAGAACATTTATCACTATAACAGCGGGCGCCTTTTAAATAAAGTTTTTCACCTTCACGCCTGCATAATTTACAAACTGAACCTGTATATCTTGCCATTTTTACACCTCAACTTTCTTTTTATTAATTATATACGTCTTCTTTTCGGGGGTCTACATCCATTATGTGGGATAGGCGTAATATCTTTGATTAAAGTAATGTTTAAACCTGCAGACTGTAGAGTTCTAATTGCAGACTCTCTACCAGAACCAGGACCTTTAACAAAAATTTCAATTTCTTTCATTCCCATACCTTTTGCTTCTTCAGCAGCATTTTCTGCAGCTAACTGGGCAGCAAAGGGAGTACTTTTTCTGGAACCTTGATAACCAACTTTTCCAGCACTTGACCAGGCAACTACCTTACCTTCCTCATCTGTAATTGAGATGATAGTGTTATTAAATGTAGATTTAATATGGGCCTGACCTTTTTCTATATTACGCTTAACTTTTTTTCTTCTGCGTCCTTTTTTCTTCTTATTTTTAGCCATTAATTAAATTCCCTCCTTACTATTTTGGAGTCACTGAACGGGACTTGATACCAACTGTCTTTTTAGGTCCCTTTCGTGTACGAGCATTTGTTTTGGTTCTCTGACCACGCACAGGTAAGCCTCTACGATGACGGATACCACGGTAACAACCAATATCCTTTAATCTTTTAATATCAGCTCTTTTTTCTCTTCTTAATTCACCTTCAACAATATATTTGTTATCGATTTCACTTCTTAATTCTGAAATTTCAGCTTCAGTTAAATCTTTAATTCTTGTATTTCGATCAATACCTGTATTCTCCAGAATGCTTTGTGATGTAGTTCTACCAATACCATAAATATATGTCAATCCAATTTCTACCCTTTTATTTCTAGGAAGATCAACACCTTCAATTCTAGCCATGATTTCACCTCCAGTATTTTTTATCCCTGACGCTGTTTATGCTTGGGATTTTCACAAATAACCATTACTTTACCATTGCGTCTGATAACCTTGCATTTATCACAAATCGGCTTAACTGATGGTCTTACTTTCATTAACAATCACCCCTTGTGGTAATTTATTTCGCTTTATGTCGATAAGTTATCCGGCCACGACTCAAGTCATAGGGAGAAAGTTCTACAGTTACCTTATCACCAGGTAAGATTCGTATAAAATTCATCCTCATTTTTCCTGAAACATGTGCCAGAACTTTGTGTCCGTTTTCCAATTCAACTCTAAACATTGCATTTGGCAGGGGTTCAACTACCGTACCCTGGACTTCAATAGGATCTTCTTTTGCCATAAATTATTTTCCCTCCTCTTTGCTGCGATAATCCTTTAAAATTGAGCGAACATCTTCACTGCGAACTCGGTTCTGATTTTTCAAATCTCTCAAAAAATCTGCTGCAATTTGACCTGTGCTTTCTAAATGTTTGCTGTTTTTATATTTGGGATTATTAAATTTTCTCTTTACACCATCGACAACTTTAATTTTTCTCTGGAACTCATTATCTATCACTAAATAATAAGTATCTTTATCTCTGCCAGCAGTCGACTTAACAATTTCGCCAACTTTAAAAGCAGTATCCAAAAATATCACTCTTTTCTCTCGCTTTTTAACACGCACTGTACATTATACCATAGATAAGCTGAACTCTGCAATAAAAGTTAAAGTTTACTTAATATTTCAACTCCAGCTTTAGTTATTGCAATTGTATGCTCAAAATGAGCAGATAAGCTTCTATCTTTTGTTACAACTGTCCAATTATCTTCCAGTGTTTCTACTTCATAACCACCGATATTGACCATTGGTTCTATAGCAAGGGTCATTCCTTCTTTTAACTTTGGCCCTTTACCTGCTGGTCCAAAATTAGGTATCTGTGGATCTTCATGCATATCACGTCCAATACCGTGACCTACATAATCACGAACCACAGAAAACCCATTTTTCTCAACAATTTCCTGTACAGCATGAGAAATGTCAAATAATCTGTTGCCGATAACTGCTTTTTCAATTCCTTTAAGAAGAGATTCTTCTGTTACTTTCAATAATTTACTGACATTATCAGAAATTGATCCAACTGCATGTGTTCTGGCAGCATCACCATTAAAACCTTCATAAAAAGTTCCAATATCAATACTAACAATATCACCAGCTTCTAAATAACGATGATCAGCAGGAATACCATGTACAACTTCTTCATTAATTGAGATACAAACTGAGGCAGGAAATCCCTGATAACCTTTGAATGAAGGAACCGCTCCTCTGGTGCGAATAAATTCATCAGCGAGCTGATCCAATTCAGCAGTAGATATCCCAGGTTTGATCTTTTCAGACAGTAAAGCATGTGTTTCAGCAACTATCTGATTTGCTTCACGCATTATATCAATTTCACGCCTCGATTTCAAGATAATCATTATTTACTCGCCTCAATTAATTTCAAGAGTCTCTGCTGCACCTTATCAATTCCACCGGTGCTCTGTACCTCATGCAGTATTCCTTTATTTTGATAATAATCTGCAAGTTTAGCAGTCTTTGCTTTGTTTACTTCAATTCTTTTCTTAACCGTTTCTTCCTGATCATCACTGCGCTGAATTACTTCGCCACCACATTTATCACATACACCTTCAACTTCAGGTGGATCATTTTTAATATGATAAACTGCACCACAATCAACACAGACTCTGCGTCCGGCCAATCTTTTGACTAAAATATCAATTTCAGCCTGCAGATAAATCGCAAGATCCAGCTCTCTATTCTGTTCAGCTAAAATTTCATCAAGTGCTTCAGCCTGGGCAATTGTCCGGGGGAAACCGTCCAGAATAAATCCATCTTCACAATCAGATTCAGTTAATCTTTCTTCAACTATTCCAATTGTTACTTCATCCGGTACCAATTCCCCAGCATCAATAAATGATTTAGCCTTTTTCCCTAAAGGAGTCTCATTCTTGATTGCCTTTCTAAAAATATCACCAGTAGCGATATGAGGAATTTGTAATTCTTCCTCCAGCTTTTTAGCCTGAGTACCTTTTCCAACACCAGGTAGTCCCAGTAAAATCATATCCATTTTATTTCCTCCTTCTTATTTCATGAAACCTTCATAATGTCTCATCAGGAGATGGGATTCAATCTGTTCCATAGTTTTTAAAGCTACACCAACCATAATGATCAGGGATGTACCTCCAAAACTAATTGTTACACCTGTTAATGGCTGCATAGCAAAAGGAAGTAATGCAACTATAGTTAAGAATACGGCTCCTGCAAGTGTAACTCTCATTAAAACTCGATCTAAATAGTTAATAGTTGGTCTTCCAGGACGAATTCCAGGAATAAACCCACCATATTTTTTCATGTTATCTGCTACCTCTTCTGGATTAAAGGTAATAGCAGTATAGAAATAGGTAAAGAATAAAATCATCAGACCATATAATACCATATAGAGTGTTGAACCAGGACTAATTGCATTTGCAAGTCCAGTCGCCCAGTCATAAGGTAGAACCTGAGCAATGATTCCAGGGAATAAAAGTACAGATGAAGCGAAAATTACCGGTATAACACCAGCCTGATTGATCTTCATTGGTATATGAGTACTTCTACCTCCATAAACTCTGCGGCCCACAATTCTCTTCGAATATTGAACCGGAATTCTTCTTTCACCCTGCTGGACAAAGATAATACCAGCAACAATTATAATAGCCAGTACTCCAAAAATAAGCACGTTTAAAATTGAAATTGTGCCGGCCTGTAATAACTCATATGTGTTATACATATCAGATGGAAAACGGGAAATAATAGAAGTGAAAATAATAATCGAAATACCATTTCCAATCCCTTTATCCGTAATCTGCTCACCCAGCCACATTAAGAAGGCTGTACCAGCAGTTAAACTTACAATAATTAAAGCAATATCAAATGCTGTTGCATTAGGTACTGCACCAAAACGCTGAATATAAAGTGTAATACCAATTGCCTGAATTACAGCAAGAACTATTGTACCATATCTGGTATACTGAGCAATTTTTTTGCGGCCCTCATTACCCTGTTTAGAAAGCTCTTCTAATTTAGGAACAACTACAGTCAAGAGCTGTAAAATAATTGAAGCAGTAATGTAGGGAGTAATGCTCATCGCAAAAATTGTAAAGTTACTTAAAGCACCACCTGCAAATAAATCTAAAAAGTCAAGTGCTCCGCCAAAGTTGCCACCAAAAAGTCTTTCCTGAAGTAATGCTACATCTACTCCAGGGACTGGAATATGTGCACCCAGACGGTAAACTGCCATCATAGCCAGCATAAATAAAACTTTATTTCTAAGTTCTTTTACTTTAAAAACATTACCGAGAGCCTTAATCAACTTAAATCACCTCTGACTTTCCGCCAGCAGCTTCAATTTTCTTTCTGGCAGAAGCAGTAAAAGCCTGTACTTTAACTTCAAGGGCAACATTAACTTCACCTTTACCCAATATTTTAACACCGTTTTTAGCAATGCCATCAATGATTCCTTTTTCTAATAAAACTTCAGGAGTTACAGTTTCATCATTTGAAAATCTATTTAATTGATAGACATTAACTTCATTAAATTCTTTTTTAAATTTATTGTTAAATCCTCTTTTAGGAAGACGTCTAAAAAGTGGAGTTTGTCCACCTTCAAATGTTGGACGCACTTCGCCTCCTGCACGAGAATTCTGTCCGTTTGCACCTCTACCGGAAGTATAACCACGTCCAGAGCCAGTACCACGACCAACTCTTTTACGCTTCTTTTTATATCCAGCAGCAGGTTTAAGATTGTTTAATTTCATACTTACACCTCCTTGTTAATTATCCAATTAATTCTTCTACAGATTTACCTCTTAATTTGGCAACTTCTTCTGCACTCTTAAGTTCTTTAAGACCAGTAATTGTAGCATTGATCATATTAATCGGATTAGATGTTCCAAGAGATTTAGTTAAAATATCACTAATACCTGCAAGCTCGATTACTGCACGCACAGGACCACCAGCAATTACACCAGTACCAGGAGCAGCCGGTTTAAGTAATACTCTACCAGCACCAAAAACTCCAGTCTTTTCATGGGGAATTGTAGTATCTACAATTGGAACTTTGATCAATTCTTTTTTAGCTGCATCAATACCTTTTCTGATGGCTTCAGGTACTTCATTTGCCTTACCAATACCTGCACCAACATGGCCTTCTCCGTCCCCTACAACTACCAGGGCACTAAAGCTAAATCTGCGGCCACCTTTGACAACCTTAGCAACACGATTAATATTTACAACGCGCTCATCAAGGTTGAGTTTATCAGCATTAATTTTACTCATTAATTTACCTCCTTATTTAAAACTTTAGCCCTTCCTCGCGGGCAGCATCAGCCAGAGCTTTAACTCGGCCGTGATATTTATATCCACTTCTATCGAATACTACTGTATCTACTCCTTTTTCCAGTGCTCTACTGGCAGCTAACTCGCCGACCATTTTAGCAGCGTCTTTATTGCTCGCTACTTCAATTGAATCACGAAGAGCTGGATCAAGAGTAGATGCAGAAGCGATAGTTTCTCCAGATAAATCATCTATAATTTGCACATAAATATGCTTTAGACTGCGGGTTACATTCATTCTCGGACGAGAAGGTGTTCCCACAACTTTATTTCTAATTCTCTGATGGCGTTTTAGTCTTGCTTCTCTTTTACCCATCAAACTCACTCCTTTCTATTAACCAGTTTTACCGACCTTACGTCTAATATGTTCTCCAACATATTTGATTCCTTTACCTTTGTAAGGTTCTGGTTTTCTGACTTCACGAATCTTTGCGGCTGTATCACCAACACGCTGCTTATCTATACCTTTAACTGTGATATTTGTGCTTTTCTCAACTTCAAATGAAATATCACCTTCAGCTTCAATAATTACAGGATGAGAATATCCAACCTCAAGCTTAAGCTTATTTCCCTGCACCTGAGCGTTATATCCTACACCTACCATTTCTAATTTCTTTTCAAAGCCTTTACTAACACCCTCAACCATACCTTCGACTAAGCTTCTAACCAAACCATGCATGGAACGGGATTCAATATCATCGCCATTGCGTTCAACAACAACTTCATCTTCATCAACTTTGATATCAATACCAGCTTTAAAAGTTCTTTCTAATTCACCTAATGGTCCTTTAATCTTAACAGTTTGACCATCAACAGTTACTTCAACTTTTTCCGGTATTTCTATAGGTAGATCACCAATACGTGACATAAATTTCACCTCCGTAGATTTTATCTTAGAAAAGTTCTCTAATTACCAAACGTAACAGAGAACCTCTCCACCAATACCTTTTTCTCTTGCTTTTTTATCGCTCATAACACCCTGGGAAGTAGAAATTACAGCAATTCCTAAACCTCCAAGTACCTGTGGCACTTCATCATTACCAACATATACTCTTAAACCAGGCTTACTGATTCTTTTGATTCCACTTATAACTTTTTCATCATTATCTCCATATTTTAAATATACCCGAATCATGTTCTGTGGCTTTCTTTCAACTAATTTTACATCATTAATGAAACCTTCATCTTTCAGAAGTTCACCAATGCTGGTTTTAACCTTAGAAGCGGGAATATCAACTCTATCTTTCCCAACACTATTAGCATTGCGAATCCGGGTCAGCATATCTGCTATTGGATCTGTTAAATTCATTTAGAAACCTCCTTCCAGTTTTACCAGCTTGCTTTTTTAACTCCAGGAATTTCGCCTTTGTGGGCTAATTCTCGGAAACAAATTCTGCATAAATCAAACTTTCTCATATATCCACGTGATCGTCCACATCTATTGCAGCGATTCACTTTTCTTGTTTCGTATTTAGGCTCTTTATTGGCCTTTTCGATTAGAGCTTTACGTGCCAAACTAAACCCTCCTTCAATTTATAGGTCTTTACTTCTTAAATGGCATTCCCATAATTGATAATAATTCAAATGCTTCTTCATCTGTTTCTGCAGAAGTAACAATTGTAATTTCTAAACCATGAACATTATCAACATCATCAATATTAATTTCTGGGAAAACAGTGTGTTCGCTTATTCCTAAGCTGTAATTACCGCGACCGTCAAATGATTTAGGAGATATACCTCTAAAATCTCGGATACGTGGCATTGTAACATTAATTAATTTATATAAAAACTCAAACATCTGCTCACCGCGAAGAGAAACCTTTATTCCAACTGGCATACCTTCTCTAATTTTAAAATTAGCGATAGATTTCTTTGCCCGCGTTACAGTAGGGCTCTGTCCAGTTATTCTTGCGATCTCATCAACAACAGTATCCAGAAGTTTAGTATCTTCTTTAGCATCTCCTAACCCAACATTGACAATTATTTTTTCTAATTTAGGAGCTTCCATTACATTATTGTAATCGAATTTCTCCATCAGCTGAGGTAGAATTTCTTCCTTGTATTCTTTAGCTAATACTGACATTTCTGGACCTCCTTCCGCTTATTTATTTATCAACAACTTCGTCACATTTTTTACATTTTCTAACTTTAGTACCATCATCTAAACGTTCCGCGCCAACCCTTGTCATTTCGTCACAACGGGGGCAGACGAGTTGAACATTCGAAGCATGTATCGGTGCTTCATTTTCTATAATTCCACCCTGTGGCATATCCTGTGTAGGACTTACGTGACGATGTACAATATTAACATCTTCAACAATCACACGATCTTTTTTAGGAATAACCTTCAAGATCTCACCACGTTTTCCTTTATCTTTTCCGGATATTACTTCCACAGTGTCACCTTTTTTAATTCTCAATCCAATCCCCTCCTTCTATAATACCTCCGGTGCAAGGGAGATAATCTTCATATAATTCTTTTCCCTCAGTTCACGGGTCACAGGACCAAAAATACGTGTACCCTTAGGATTATTATTGTCATCTATTATTACTGCTGCGTTTTCATCAAATCTAATATAGGTGCCGTCTTTGCGCTTTAAGGATTTCTTGGTTCTAACAACTACTGCTTTAGCAACCTCACCTTTTTTAACCATTCCGTCTGGAATAGCCTCTTTCACGCTGACTACTATTGTGTCTCCAACTCTAGCATATTTCTTTTTGGAGCCTCCAAGTACCTTAATACATAAAAGTTCGCGGGCACCTGAATTATCCGCTACCTTTAAACGGCTTTCAGATTGTATCATTTTCAGGCCCTCCTTTCTACTAACAGGACTTATTTTGCTTTTTCAATGATTTCTATTAAACGCCATCTCTTAGTTTTACTTAAGGGGCGAGTTTCCATAATTCTTACAATGTCACCTTCACTACAAACATTCTCTTCATCATGTGCTTTATATTTTTTAGTCTTCTTAACAACTCGTTTATATTTAGGATGCTGTGTTCTGCGCTCTACAGCGACAGTAATAGTTTTATCCTGCTTATCACTAACTACAACACCTTTTCTCTCTTTTCGATTATTTCTTTCCATGAGAAACCTCCTTTCAAAAAAGAATTAAGCCCTTTTTATACCTAGTTCTTTTTCCCGCAGAATAGTTTTAATTCGGGCAATAATTCTTTTAACCTCTTTAATCCTCATAGGATTGTCCAACTGTGCTGTTGCATGTTGGAAGCGAAGGTTAAATAACTCTTCTTTAAATTCGCGGGCTTTCTGTTCTAATTCTGCTTCTGTTAAATTTCTTAATTCATCAGCTCTCATCGGCCTCACCATCCATTCCCTCTCTTGCTACAAATTTAGTTTTAATAGGCAGTTTGTGAGATGCAAGGCGCATCGCTTCTCTGGCAACCTCTTCCGGAACACCAGCCAGCTCAAACATAATTCTACCTGGTTTTACTACAGCTACCCATTTTTCTGGTGCACCTTTACCACTACCCATCCGGGTTTCAGCAGGTTTTGCGGTTACAGGCTTATCTGGGAAAATTTTGATCCAAACTTTACCTCCACGTTTAATGCTTCTAGTAAGGGCGACACGAGCAGCCTCTATCTGTCTATTGGTAATCCAAACGGGTTCTAAGGCCTGTAGGCCATATTCACCAAAAGTGATTTTATTTCCCCGATTTGCTTTACCTTTCATTCTTCCTCTCATTTGTTTACGATGTTTTACTCTTTTAGGTACTAACATCAAAGAGCCTCCTTTCCTGCATAATCTATCTATTCATCATCTAATTCTGGAAGTATTTCTCCCTTGTTAATCCAAACTTTAACTCCAATAGTTCCATATGTTGTGTCTGCTTCTGCAAATCCATAGTCAATATCAGCTCTCAATGTATGCATTGGAACACTACCTTCACTGTAGCCTTCACGTCTTGCCATTTCTGCTCCACCAAGACGTCCACTACTCAGAACTTTAAATCCTTCAGCTCCCATGCGCATTGCACGATTCATTGCCTGTTTCATTGCTCTCCGGAAAGAAATTCTTCTAACTAACTGAGAAGCAATATTTTCGGCAACTAATTGAGCATTCATTTCTGGATCTTTAACTTCTACAACATTAATTTGTACAGTTTTTCCAGTTAAAGCTTCAACTTCATTTCTTAATGCTTCAACTTCAGATCCACCACGTCCAATAACCATTCCTGGTCTGGCAGTGTGTACATCTAATTTTAATCTATTTGCAGCTCTTTCGATTACAACTTTAGAAATTCCAGCTTCAAACATTTTCTCCTTAACATGATTTCTAATCTCACGGTCTTCATTTAAAAGCTTGGCATAATCTTTTTTATCTGCATACCATTTTGCATCCCAATCTTTTATAACTCCAACCCGGAGACCATGTGGATTTATTTTATTACCCAAAATTTATCCCTCCTTTGTATCGCTGACAACGACTGTAATATGGCTTGTTCTTTTATTAATAGGGCTAGCCGATCCCTGTGCACGTGCTTTCCATCTTTTCATTGTAGGACCCTCATCAACAAAAGCTTTTTTTACATAAAGGTCATCTACAAACATATCATGATTGTTTTCAGCATTTGCTGCAGCTGAATTTAATACTTTCTCTACAATCTTAGCAGCCTTTTTCGGTGTGCTTTTTAAAATTGCAACTGCTGTATCAACGTCTTTACCCTTAATCAAATCTGTTACCAGACGTGCTTTGCGGGCAGTAATACGCAGGTGCTTTGCAACTGCTTTTGCTTCCATTTTAAAACCCCCTTACTATCTAAAAAATTTCTTATTTAAGTGCTGTTGAACGTTCTGTATGGCGGCTGTGCCCTCTAAAGATTCTGGTTGGAGCAAATTCTCCAAGTTTATGTCCTACCATTTCTTCAGAAATAAATACTGGCACATGCTTACGACCATCATGGACAGCAATTGTATGTCCAACCATTTCAGGGAAAATGGTTGAGCTTCTTGACCAGGTTTTAACAACCTGTTTTTTTCCACTCTCATTCATTTCTCTGATTTTGGCAATTAGTTTCTCTGAGACGAAAGGTCCCTTCTTTATAGATCTAGCCATCAATAATCCTCCTTTCTACTATTTGCGCTTCTTATCGTGACGTGAACGGATAATATACTTATCTGAGCGCTTTGGTTTGCGTGTCTTTTTACCCATAGTAGGTTTACCCCACGGAGTTACAGGATGTCTACCAGCAGGTGATTTACCTTCTCCACCACCGTGTGGGTGGTCATGAGGATTCATAACTACACCGCGTACATGAGGTCTTTTACCCTTCCAGCGGCTGCGTCCGGCTTTACCAACTGTAATATTTTCATGATCAATATTACCAACCTGACCAACAGTAGCTTTACATAAATCATGAATCAATCTAACTTCACCAGAAGGCATTTTTAAAGAAACAAACTTACCTTCTTTAGCAAGAATCTGTGACATTGTTCCAGCAGA
>Ga0136557_1001466_pt1 | contig 15152 bp, 9 predicted proteins | sample AntRauTorckE6832_FD_104796 | JGI IMG/M metagenome (GOLD analysis project Ga0136557, IMG submission 104796) | Saline lake microbial communities from Rauer Islands, Antarctica - Metagenome Torckler E6 #832 | ecosystem: Environmental > Aquatic > Non-marine Saline and Alkaline > Saline | place...
CAGTAGTAGTATCAGGTAGAAGAACAAAGTTATCGGGCAACTGGTTATCGGTGCCAGGAACCGTATTGGTAAGTACTGACGTTTGACCAAAACCCGGCGTTACTGATAGTAAAAAAGCAATTGGGAGAAAAAAGAGTATCCATTTAATGTGCATAGTATCATCCGTCAGTTTTAGGCATTATCTATTCGCGAACGCAACAAGTGAATGAAAATTATCAGATTTTATATCACCAAGTACATCATTCAACATTCATAATTCATAATCCTCTTTCAAAAGAAACGAAGACTTTTCCCTACCGTCCGAAATGAAAAACAAAACCTATCTCTGCGCGAAAGTTGCCTGTTTCATTAGCACCCAAAAAAAGTTCCGGAGCTAACTGCACCGTTTGATTGATAATAAAATTGTAACCTAAAATAGCACCGACTCTTGAATAATCAACCGTTGTGCTTCCAAAGAAATTATTGATCGTGCCCATGCCACCGAGTCCGGCATAGAAAGAATTCATTGGTGCAAAACCAAACGGTTGTTTCTGAAAATAGTACAAAAATTTAGCGCCGGCGGCGGATCTCGAATTAAAACCTTCAGCAGTAAAATTCTGCCACATGAAGCCAAAAAGCGGTATTATCTTCACTCGTTCCTCTACCCAGTAAACTGGAAAACTTATGCCTGCACCGTATGTGGTAAAAGTTCCTTCGCCGGCTAAAGATACATAGGAGTCTGGAAGATGCTTATCCAGGAAGTTTGATAAACGATTGGGGGGGAGCTGTTGCTGGGCAAGGCCTGCCGAACAGAAGCACAGAAAAACTGCAACGGTGCACAGATGTCGTTTGGGATTAATCATGAGTTCTACTCATTAGTTTTAAAAAAATAGAGTGACTCCACTATTGTTACATTTTAACAAGCTATCGGTTTAAGCAGTATCACATATTCATGTGGTTACCACTAATTATTTTTAAATTATTCAACACTCATAATCGTCTTACGAAAGAAACCTGTATGAGACCTTACGCTTTTCGCAAATCTACTCCAGTTCGCTGATCATCGAACTCAGGGTATTAGAAAATCGCTCCAGTGCCTGCCGGTGTGCCTCATGCAGGTCAGCCATAAACTCCTCGTCATCCAGCCTCTCCTCTTCAATGGCGTATCGGTACGCCGGCAACATCCATGAGGCGTATCCGCTGTATGGATCAGATGATGCATACAATGATTTCAGCCACGGACTGAACGGCAGTCCATCACTGTTTAAAAAGCTTCTCTCAAGCTGAATCAGCTTTTGGTTGATGGATCTCCGTGCCACACGGGTTACATCTTCACTGTTTGCAGCGTCTTCCAGCAGATTCCGCACTACGGCAATCTGTGCCGAAATCTCTTCTACCTGTTCCATGATCCCTGTTCCTTCGAGAATATCCCGCTCAGCCCGTTCATTTATGGAATTTATATGAGTGGTAAGATCTGTGGAGTAACTTTCAAGATCATAGGGTAAGATATCCGCGTTTCCAAAACGAAGAGCTACCAGTCCATAAACATCCGCAAGTGCCGGTCCATACGTAAATGTGCTGTCCAGATAATTTTCGTAAAACCAAAAGGTATCGAAGTTGGTGTGATAGATCGGTACTGACCCGGATATAGCGACCCCGGCTGATGGCACACCGGTTCGCATATACAACCCAACGTGATCAGATCCGCCCCCCAGGTTACCGATTGACGGCGTACCGCTGGATGAGTTTGCTGCCCAGTAGTCGTAGACAGACCCCTCAGTATCTGGATGAGGCACTGTTTTGGCCGCCTGAATAATTGGCTTTTTGAGGCTCGGTGAGGATGAGGCCCTGAAATTGGGTCCCGTTACAGACATGTCTGCATTCAGGTACAGCACCGAATTGGCCATCAGCTCGTCCTGAAGTTCTTCCACCCACTCCGATGAACCGATCAGCATAAATTCTTCGGCATCCCAGTGCCCGATCATAATACTTCGTTTCGGCCTCTGCCCTTCCTCAGCAAGCTTTCCAAGAGACTCGGCAAGCGTCAGAAGCATGGCTGTACCGCTATTTGGGTCCGTGGTACCAAACGACCAGCCATCAAGGTGTGCTCCCAGGATGATCCACTCATCCGGGTATTCAGATCCTTCAATAACTCCCACCACGTTTGAGATCGGCCGTGTTTCATAAGGCTGATCAACCGAGAGCTCAACAGTGAGGTCAGGTCCGCCCGTCAGTTTATAGCTGTAATCAAAGTTGCCCTGCCAGTCATCCGGTGCTTCCTCACCTTTCATGCGACTCAGGATTTCATTGGCGGCGCCATATCCTAATGGAGCCACGGGAATGGTGTGAAAGTCAACCTCCCCGGGATCCAAACGGTCTGGAGTATCAGGATGATCCAGTGGCAGTGCGGCCTCGAACGGCGTCAGTGGATCACCATAGTAATCGAGTGTCAGCAGAGAACCCCGTTGAATAGCTGTCTCATCAGCCTGTATACCATCCGGATAGGTATTGTCACGGTTTGATGGAGGATCGGTATAAATTATGAGTCCAGCAGCCCCGGCCAGCTCTGCATATTTGGCTTTATAACCACGAAAATTACCCCCATAGCGAGCAATTACTAATTTTCCTTCAACGTCAACACCCAGTTCTTGGAGCTGCTCAAAATCCTCTTTGGTTCCCTGGTGCGCATACACCACTTCAGCTGTGACGGAACCAGATCCTGAATAAGCATTCCAGCCGTGTACAAGATCAGGATGGTTAGTGTATGGATCTTCGCTGTAAACGGCCTCCTTGTTATCAAGGTCAATATATTCCGGAGTTATAACACGAATAGAGTTCTCTCCTGGCTGAGGTAGCAGTACATCGTAATCGTAGGTACGTGTATCGAGTCCAGCGCTGTCCATCACGCTATAAATATAGTTGATCACGTACCGGTTTTCCGGCGAGCCTGCTATCGAGGGATCAGTGGTTAGATTATAAAGATGCTTGCGATAGGTTTCGGGATCGTGCATGGAAAGCAGCCGGTTCTCCAGCTCCAGCTGGGAAGGTTTTTTCGAGTCTGCAAACCCGGTAAGATCCGGTTCAAATTCACCCCTGCATTGAGTGAAAAGCAACATCAATACAAGAGAGGCTAACAGAATATAAATACGATTCATAATATGGGATTTGTTTTGAGAAAGAATCCGCTCAAATGTGACGTATTTTTAGATAAAAAACCAATCAATACCTGGCAAAATCCAGTCACATATTACAAATGCTATTGTGGCTATCCTCCGGTCGATAGTTCTGTACAAAGGCATGAAAAATAAAATCCATGATATTTAGCGAGGGATGTTGTAATATTTCGCTGTTGCTGCTGCAGTAATGCAGCCGTCTGCGCCGATCATGTATTACCTCAGACCATAATACCCGGATGGCCGAAAGCGTACCTCTTATAAAGAAGAAATTCGGGACCTTTCTCGGGGTCTACCTGCCAAGCACGCTTACGGTTCTCGGGCTCATCATGTATTTACGATTCGGCTGGGTTGTAGGAAACCTGGGGCTTCCACTCACGATTTTTATCGTGATTCTTGCGAATGTCATCACATTTATAACTGGACTCAGCGCAGCCGCCATCGCTACCAATATCAAAGTTGGAATTGGCGGGGTTTACTACCTAATTTCCCGCAGTCTTGGCCTCGAAACGGGCGGCGCAATAGGAGTGGCATTTTTTATCAGCCGGACGCTTAGTATTACATTCTACGCGTTCGGGCTATCTGAACTCTTGCTCCTCTTTTGGCCGGTGGAACTGTGGGGCACCATGCCCGGATATGCAAATCCGCTGTTAACGGCCATCATTATAATTCTTATTACGTTAGCATCAGGTAAAAGCGCAGATCTTGTACTGAAATTTCAGATTCCAATGCTGATCCTTGTGGTTCTATCGATTCTGGCACTCATAGCGGGTGTATTCATGAATGAACTGAGGATACCGGAATTATCGCCAGAATACAGAACAGTGAGTCCCAATGGCGGTCTCTGGATTGTATTCGCGGTATTTTTTCCGGGTGTAACCGGATTTTTAGCCGGCATTGCCATGAGCGGCGACCTCAAAACCCCGGGCAAATCCATCAAGCAGGGAACCATTTACTCTGTTTTTACCGGGCTGGGAGTCTATCTGCTCATTCCGGTATTGCTCTCCATTTCAGCTGCGGTATCATTTGAAAACTTGGCCGATGAATCGTACGGCCTTCAGTCGTGGATTGATATTGCGTTACTGGGCGGCCTGTTTATCTACCCGGCGGCATGCGGCGCCATTCTTTCTTCGGCAATTGGCAGTGTGTTGAGCGGCCCGCGCGTGTTGCAATCTCTTTCCATCGACGGGCTGGCTCCGAAGTTTCTCTCAAAGGTTTCAAAAACAGGTCAGCCAACGATAGCTACCTGGATCACGGGCGGCATCGCACTTTCGGCCGTTGCTCTTGGGGATTTGAACACGGTGGCCAAATTTGTGACGGTGCTGTTTCTCACCTTGTATGTGATTATCAATCTGGTTGCAGCAATTGAAAATCTCGTGGCGGAGCCGTCCTATCGGCCAAGTGTCAACATTCCGTGGTTTGTCTCTCTTGCAGGTGCATTGGGTTCTCTTTTTGTAATGTATCTGATCAGCCTTCCGGCCCTAATTCTTGCATTTTTGCTGGAGGCGGGTTTCTATCTTTATTTCAAGAAAAAAGCCCTGGAACAGCAATGGGGAGATGTCAATGCCGGCATTTGGATGAAAATCGCACGGTTTTCGCTTCTGAGAATGAATAAATATAACGTGCGGAAGCGTAACTGGCGTCCGATTATTCTGCTGTTTGCGAAAAACATCAGAGAGCGAATTGAACTGGTAAAGCTTGCGGCTGCTTTCGGACAATACCGAGGAATATTATCCATATCAAAACTTGTATTCAACGCCAACCGGCCAGCCCGGGAAGAGAGAAAAAGTATGAAGGAGGAGATGATCCGGGAAGTAAACAGTTTTGGGCTGGAAACGTTTTGCGAGGTAAACGAAGTGGAAGAGCTGAACAATGGAATTTTGAATGTAAGCAAAGGTCATGGTATTGCCGGTTTAAAAACCAATACCATTATGTTTGGCTGGTCTGATTTGCTGAGCGACAATATCAATCAGCTTCGTATTATGCGATCGCTTTCTCAAATGGGTAAAAATATCGTGGTGGCCAAATTTAACGATCACGATAACTGGAAGGTCCTCAACCATCAAAACATTGATATTTGGTGGAGCGGTGCAGATAATAACGGTGATTTGATGATGATATTGGCCTATATGCTCACCCTCAACCCGGAATGGAAGCATGCACGGATCAACATTCGAGAGGTTATCGATCATCCCGGCCAGCAAACAACCATCAGTGAAGCTATCACCCAATCGCTGAAAGAAGCCAGAATTGATGCGGATATAAAGGTTATCATTAAACAGGGACGCAGTTTTCCGGAAATTCTCAAAGAGTATAGTTCCGAATCTGATATTGTGATGCTTGGCCTGAAATACACCGGAGAAGGGGAAGAGAAAGAGCATGCCCGTAAAATCGACCAGCTTTCAAAGGTTGGGAAAGTGTGCGTATTTGTTCAAAACAACACCCTTGATGATACATTTCCGGTACTATTGCGGTCAGAAACTGAGGGGGATAAGTTGAATTGAAAAATTGCCGGCTGGAAAACTACATAAGACAACAATAGTTTGATACCTTGACTGCAGAATTGACCCATTGAAAAAAAATGAACATCCAAATATGCACCTGGGGGTAAATGGCAGAACAATCCGGATTTAAGCGCGATATAGGGCTGTTTATGGCAGTGATGATCGGGATTGGCGCCATGATGGGGCCGGGGATCTTTGCACTTCCAAGCGAGGTTGCCGGGTCTGCCGGTCCGCTGGGCATCCTGGCATATCTGTTTATGGGCGTGCTGACCCTTTTTACTGCCTTCAGCTACAGTGAACTTGGAGCTGCCATTCCAATAGCCGGTGGCGGGTATTCATTCACAAGCCGCACACTTCCCCGGCCCGTCGCTTTTCTGACCGGCTGGTTTTTCTGGATCGGTAATACCCTGGCCTGTTCGCTGTATGCGGTAATATTTGCACTGACAATAAAAGTCTATTTCTTCCCGGAGGTTAGTGTAATTGCCGTCGTATTGGTAACGACAATTGTGTTTACCGCTTCAAATTTTGTGGGCCAGGCAGAGGCTCTGAAATTCATAACAGTGATGAATATCATTGAGTTGATCATCCTGATTGGAGTCGGCATTCTTGGGGCTTTTCAGGTTGAACCTGCAAATCTTGAGCCGTTTGCCCCGATGGGTTTAGGGCCACTTATACCAACCATGGGCTTGATATACATTTCGTACGTTGGGTTTGATTTGATTACGGTTGCCGCCGAAGAGATCAAAGATCCTGCTAAAAATATCCCGAGGGCCATTTTTATTACGCTTGGAACAGGTATGGCCATCTATGTGCTGCTTTTATGGGTGATGATGGGGGTTGTAGATTACACGGACCTGGCAGAAACGAGCACGCCCTTTATATTTGTCTCAGATTACCTATTCGGAGCGTGGGGCCGATGGGCGGGAATCCTGGCAACAATCATGGCGAGTTTATCAGCATTTAGTGTCACCCTGGGCGCAAGCTCCAGGGTTTTGTTTGCGCTGGGGCGAGACGGCCATTTTCCGTCTGTGTTTGCGAAACTTCATCCAAAGTACAAAACTCCTCATATTTCACTGTTTGTTTGTGCCACTCTGGTTGCTATACTGGGAGCATCAGGGGTTGTGCGTCTGCTGGCGTCGGCAAGTAGTTTTGGATATCTGATTGCCATCGGTATTGTAAATTACTCCGTCATAGCACTCCATCAAAAAATGCCCAATCTCAGAAGGCCGTTTAAAGTCGTTCTTTATCCCCTGGTGCCGATTATCGGGATTATAGCCTGCTGGTTTTTTGTACCCACGCTGGAGTTTCAGAGTCTGGTACTGGGCACCGGCCTGACAGCCATAGGCGGTGTGCTGTATTTACTGCAGCCTCAAAACCGGGCAGAGTTTTCTAAAGTACCATCACTCATACGACATCTTAAAATTAAATTTAAAGCTTATTGGAGGCCTACAATGAACATATTAATAATTGGTGGCGGTAATTTGGGGACTAACATAGCGGATCGTCTTCTGAAAAAGGATGAGTTCCGGATGGTTTTTCGTTCTGCTGAATACCAAATTACATTTATTGAGCAAGAGGATAAGCGTTGTGAAAAACTTGAAAAGCGGTATAATGTACCGATATTTCAGGGTGATGGTACCAAGCAGGAGATCCTTGAACAGGTGGAACCCAAAAAGATGGATGTGGCCATTGCAGCTACAAATAATGATGAGCGAAATTCCATCATAGCACTGCAGGCAAAACGACTGGGTGTAAAAAAAGTGATTGCTATCGCCCGTGATCCCGATTATATATCTCTTCTTGAGGAGAGCGGGATTGTTTGCATCAGCGCTCCGTATGCTACTTCAGCGATGGTCGAAAACTACCTTGACCGTCCCATTATGGCAGATTTGTTTCAAATTGAGGGCGGCGTGGCCAATCTGATAGACGTAGAAGTACCCGATAACGGTTTGGTGGTTGATAAGGAAATCCAGGAGATTGATATCCCCGATCAATGTGTGGTGGCAGCTATTATAAGGGATGATGAATTTGTAGTGCCACGTGGAAAGACCAAGATTCTAAAAAATGATCACGTGGTTGTAGTTGGACCAAGCGATTCAATCCAGTTAGCTTATAAGCTGTTTTCAAATGTAAAGAAGTGATACGTAGCGAGACCTTCTTTACCAGAAAACACCCATTATTTGTATGAGGAGAACCCCGGATTTCGTGGAATCTTAATAAAATCTCTTTACCTCTTAAAGCTATTCCAGAGAGTGCTTATCATATTTGTCTATCTGATCATTTGGATGCGGCTTCGAAAATATTTCTGCACAAAAAAAGCCACACCCTTTTGGGGTATGGCTTTTGAAATTATATCAGGTTCAGCTGGTGGCCTTTACCTTTAAATGTGATACCCATTAAACATCAAGCGCTTTACTAATTGCCAGTTCTACGTGAGCAGCATGGGCTCTGGACTCTGTATTAACATTCGTTTTGGATGCCATCATCTCGCGAATATTCTGCAGGTTGTATAGCGCAGCTGATTTCGCAATCAGGTCGTGGTCATCACTTCCTAAAATTGCAATTAATCCGGTTACATACTGTATCTGCAGGTTCTGACGGAATGTATTTACATTGCCTGATGCATCTGCATCAAAAATAGCTGACGTCAGATCTCCAACAACCTCTGCTACATTATACGTATTACCGTATGTTCTTGAATCTGTAATCCGCTTCATTGTTGATGGATGCAAAAGATGCGCAAGCACGCTGCTCTGCATGCTCAGCACCTGGTCATGAATCTTTGGATCCTCGGATGAACTGAAAAAGTTAAATCCGCGACGCTGGATCTGCAGGTAGCTGTAAACATCATGGGAACTGTCAAATGCATCCGGTGCAAACAGGTAGTCATTCAGGCTGTTCATCGCCTCATGTTGTTTCTCAACTTCTACAGGGATAAACGGCATAGTAGCACCTTCCTGACCTACAAACGCGCGATCGCGATACACACCGCCAACATATCTTGAAATAACGCCTGTTTGGGTACGTACAGATCCCATCAGCGTCATATAGGCATCGCGAAGCGCCTGGTAGCTCTGTCCCTCACGGCTGTACTTCTCAATCAATCCGTCCATCAGTTCCTCAGACAGCTCTATTCTATCGATGCCGTATGCAATCGGATCGGAAGACATATCCCCAACCATCACCCGCGGATCAATCGCTTTTCCGGGGCTGCGCATATCATCAGCATCATTACCGAAAGCAAGTTCCCGTTCCGTTGACCGGGCCGCAATGGCATCGAGTCTCTCCTCTTCAGCTTCCGGACCGTCCATTGACGGAGAGTATCCGAATTCAATAGCCCACACATCATAGGGACCTGGTTTTGTATCGTAAAAATGTCCCTGCCGGCTTCGATCGCTGGCTACATTTACGCTGGAGTAGTCCATCACTGAGCCGGTGAGTCCGATAGTAGACGTAAGCTCTTCATTATGAATGTCTTCCGTCGAATGGAGTGTACTTGCCTGCATATTGTGATTCAGCCCAAATGTATGGCCCAGTTCGTGAAGAATGAGCATAGTCATAGCCTCGTGCTGAAATCCTTCCAGATCCTCTTCGGGATATCCCATAACCTGCAGCGCGCTCATGCCAAACATATTGTTCTGCTGCATGTGGTTTCCAAAGCTACAGTACTCCGGATTCATCGCGTCGTCAACCATTTCAGCAGACAGTCCGCTTTCAGTATAAAGATCTTCTGAGCGATATTGATTAGAGAAAAAGACCCATTCCAGCATGATATCTGCTCCCAGAATTTGTCCCGTGCGCGGGTTCACAAAACTTGGGCCGTATCCGCCAAATGGAGGATTGGGTGATGACGTCCATCGAAGAACGTTATAGCGAATATCGCCCGCATCCCAATCTGCATCATCAGGCTGTACTTTCACCTCAATTGCGTTTCTGAATCCTGCGGCTTCAAAGGCCTCATTCCAGGCAAGAGTTGCCTCTTTGATCGTTTCACGGAATGCGTGTGGCGTAGTGTTTTCAACCCACCATGTTACAGGTTCAACCGGTTCTGAAAGTTCAGCATCCGGGTTTTGCTTAACAAGGTGCCATCTGTGAATGAGATCGAGGTAAGGCGTATTGCTTGTACTTACCTGATCATCTTTCTCGGTCATGAAAAACCCTACTCTCGGATCATCAAACCGGGGTTGAAAATCATTTTCAGGCATCGCAATAAATGAGTGCTGGTGTTTGATTGAGACGGCACGGGCATCGGTCACTGCACTGCTACCGCCATTCACAGGTGATGGGTTCTCATAAACGTACTCCACAACCACATCGATGTTTTCCGGGTAGCCTCGTATGTCTGAATACTTTGTCTTAGATGAACTCAGCCCGCCAAGTGAAAAACTTCCGGGGTTTGATCTGGGGGAAGGGCTCGGTTTGACCTGATTCATACTTTCACTCAAAAATATCGGGTCGCCGCTAATTATGATAGTGCTGTCGTCCTCGGCAAGAATCTTTTCTGAAATGAGCGTCGCGTTCGAGATGTTCGCCATCTCAGCGTTGCTGAGTGCACTCTCTGCATCAAACTGATAACGGGTATTTTGTACCACAAACTCAATCTTGTCGAAGTAGCGCTCTATTTTAAATATTTTATCTTCCTGATAAGCACCACGGAACTGCCCGGCTTCTGTTACGCCGTCTGCAGTATGGCCAAAGTAGATAAACTCTTTATCAAGCTGGTCTTTATTAATTTCAAATTTTGTTGATCCATCAGTCGTGTCCTGATAAATAGTAAAGAGACCTTCGTAGGCAATCGTATTTTTCTTCTGTTCATCTATTTTTGAAGCCGAAGAACTTGCATCTGGCGCCTCACTCTGAACTTGCGCCGTAGACGCGCACCCTGCGAGCATCGCTGATAGCAGCAAGAGTATAGCTGGATATTTGAGAATTGTATTCATAGTACTATTAGTGGTTTTGTGGTTTAATGGAACGACTATTTTTTACGTAGCCAAAAAAAAGCTCGTACGCCGTGCGGCATACGAGCTTTTTGTATAAAAGTTATCAGCGCGGATCAACTATTTGCAAGCTTGATCAGGTTTTGCGCGTCTTTCATTTGATGGTCAACGTCGGATTGCATGATTGACGGATCTTTGAGTTTCTCCTTTGCATCAGAGAGCTTTTTCTTTGCTTCCTCAACATCGATATCACTTGGTTTGATTGCCCGCTCGGCGAGAAGTGTTACCTGGTTATCATTCATTTCAACGAATCCCCCACTCACCGCGTAGGTCAGCTTTGAATTGTCGGCTTTCTGGATGTCGACCCGTCCCACATCGAGTGCCGAAATAATGGGCGCGTGATTGTAGAGTATCTGAAAGCTTCCGGATGCTCCCGGAACACTTACGCTTACCACATCACCTTTGAATCTCGATCCGTCGGGCGTGAGTACCTGGGCTTGGAATGTTTTTTCGTTAGCCATCTGTAAATTACGCTTCCGCCTCATCAGTTAATCGTTTTCCTTTTTCGATCGCCTGCTCAATGGTTCCCACAAGGTGGAACGCATTTTCAGGAAGATCATCGAGCTCACCATTCATAATCATTTTGAACCCTTTGATCGTATCAGCGATTTTCACATACTCACCGGTCTGTCCTGTAAATTGTTCAGCTACAAAGAACGGCTGACTCATGAAACGCTGAACACGTCGTGCACGCGATACCACACGTTTATCTTCATCAGACAGTTCATCCATTCCGAGAATGGCGATAATATCCTGGAGATCCTTGTACTTCTGCAGAAGCTCTTTCACTTCCTGGGCAGTATCATAGTGATCGTCGCCCACCACTTTTGGATCGTTAATTCGTGATGTTGAATCCAGGGGATCCACAGCAGGATAAATACCGATCTGAGTAAGTGCACGACTTAATACCGTAGTCGCATCAAGGTGAGAGAATGTTGTTGCAGGAGCAGGGTCAGTCAAGTCATCCGCAGGCACATAAATTGCCTGTACTGACGTAATAGAACCATCTTTGGTGGAAGCAATTCGTTCCTGAAGGTCACCCATCTCCGTTGCAAGCGTTGGCTGATATCCAACAGCAGACGGCATTCGTCCAAGCAGTGCTGATACCTCGGAACCGGCCTGGGTAAACCGGAAAATGTTATCAATAAAAAGGAGAATATCAGGTGATACTTCATCACGAAAATATTCGGCAACTGTAAGGCCTGAAAGTGCTACCCGTGCACGTGCTCCCGGGGGCTCGTTCATCTGGCCGAATACAAGCGTTGCCTGTGATTCTTTGAGCACTTCTTCATCAACTTTCGAAAGGTCCCATTTGCCCTCTTCCATTGCGTGCTTAAATTCGTCACCGTAGTTTATCACACCCGACTCGATAAACTCACGCAGGAGGTCATTTCCTTCACGGGTTCGCTCACCCACGCCGGCAAACACCGATAACCCGCCGTGCTGCTTAGCAATATTGTTGATCAGCTCCTGAATAAGTACCGTTTTACCCACACCGGCACCACCAAAGAGGCCAATTTTTCCACCTTTTGCATACGGGCAAAGCAGATCAATAACTTTAATGCCTGTTTCAAGAATTTCTGAGCTTGTTGCAAGGTCTTCAAATTTGGGTGCGTCCCGGTGGATGGGATATCTCTCTTTTCCTTCAGGCTGCTTAATACCATCAATGGCTTCTCCCACTACGTTGAACAACCGGCCGCGGATATCTTCACCAACAGGCATGGAAATAGGTCCGCCTGAGTCCATAACATCTGTCTGGCGTACAAGGCCATCAGTAGAGTCCATTGCAATTGTGCGGACACGATTCTCTCCAAGGTGCTGAGCAACTTCAAGATAGAGACGAGATCCGTCTTCACGGTCTATATATAATGCGTTTAAAATTCTTGGGATCTGATCTTTTTCAAAATCAACATCAACTACAGGTCCAATTATCTGGGCTATTTTTCCTTTATTCATTCGATTATTTCAGAAGCTTTAATTATGACGTTTAGAGTAAAGGGTTACTTTATTAATTCTCTATTTATTGAAAGCTTTAAAAGTTAGGTACTTCCTGTTCAAAAATCAACGAAGTAATCTCTCTTTATCTTCTATTTCCTGCATATCTGCTACAGCCAATGGGTTCTGAAGCTTCGATAACATCACGACGTAGTGCCTGTTGTAAAGAAAAACATCTGCTTTAAAGCCCCTCATAGATAAAGCCCCTCATAGATAACGTATGATTCTCATCAGGGTTTATCTTTTTGAGTGTTTTGTTTAAAATTGTACCTCAGGCAGAAGGTCTGAATGAAAAGCCTGACAAACTGAATGGTGAAGCCGGCATCACATTTTATATACATTATTATATCAGATGAAGGAGTCATGAGTTTACTCACAAAAGACGTATTTATTCCAGATTATACAGCAACTTTCAGGTTAGCATAAGGCTAATCAATATCTTATCTTTAGTGCTACTGTTTTTTTGACTTATTAGAAGCGGTATACTACTCGTACACGGAAAAAATGAACCTTTAAAGCAAGTACACTTTTGGAAACTGAACTAACGGAACGATCTGTCAGCGTCGATATATTAGTAGAATTTGATGAACACCAGACCATCACCTACGCAGATGCCAACGACCTTGAACCCAGGGAACGGGCTCAGGTTCGCGAGTATGTTCAGAATATTCTCCGTAAACGAAGCTACCTTGATTTTATACTGGGCGAATTTTCCAGTATTGAAATGGACGAAATGAAACCGGGCCTGAAAAATATTCTGCGCCTTGGCCTCTATGATATGCTCTTCATGGACGGTACACCCGACTATGCCGCTATCAATGAAGCTGTTGATATTGCCAAGCTGCGGCTTGGGTCCCGCTCCGGTGATCTGGTAAATGCTATCCTGCGCAATATTCAGCGCGATATGCCCGATCTGCCAAAACCTGCGTTTGAAGATCGTTCGAAACTCATTGCCACAACATTTTCTCATCCCGAGTGGATGGTCAAACGATGGGTCAAACGGATGGGCGAGCGTGAAGCGTTTCAGCTGATGCAGGCGAACAATCAGCGTCCGGTCTTCTATGTTCGGGTGAACAACCTTCGCACCAAATCGAAAAACTTCAAGCTCCGGATGGACAAAGCCGGCATTGAATATGAAGAGAGCGAATGGCTGCCCGGTTACTTTAAAGTAGACAGTGTACGGCCTTTCATTGCAAAAGATTGGCTAAACAAGGGTTTTTGCCAGATACAGGATATTGCGGCCGGTTTTGCGCCAACAATCCTTGAACCAATGCCCGGTGAAGAGATTTACGACCTTTGCGCGGCTCCCGGAACCAAGAGTATCATTATGGCCGACATGATGAAAGGAGAAGGATCCATCACCGCAGTTGATATCAACCCCAGCCGACTTGAACTTCTCGCTCAGAGCGCGATGAACTTTACCGCTGAAAACATCAAAATCCGTCGGGCTGATGTGCGTGATCTGGATCTGAAACTGGCCGATGGCGTTCTGCTGGATGCGCCCTGTACCGGAACCGGGGTATTGAGCAAGCGAGCCGATCTTCGTTGGAAACGCACCGAAGAAGAGCTTGAAAAAGCTGTAAAACTACAGGCCGAACTCCTTGATGAAGCGGCCAATCATGTTAAGCGCGGCGGACGTCTCGTCTACAGCACGTGTTCTATCGAGCCGGAAGAGAACTGGGAACAGATTGAAAAATTCCTGGAGACATACGATAACTTTGAGCTTGAAAAACTGGATGAATTCCTGCCTGAAGATGTACTCGTTCAAGACGGCTATGCCTATCAAACACTTCCTCACAAACACAATAGTGATGGACACTTCGGTGTACGACTGAACCGGGTGAAGTAATCCCGGCATATTGCCCAAGCCGCCGGTACCCCTGTTTCTATAGCTAAGCCAAAAGAATTGACACCGATTTTTAATGAACGAACAACAGCTGAACGACGAGATACCCAAGCATTATGATCCCACTGCAACTGAGGACAAGTGGTACGCATACTGGGAGAAACATCAGTTTTTTCATTCCGAGCCCGATGAGCGGGAACCATTTGCGGTAGTGATACCACCGCCGAACGTCACAGGCGTTTTACACATGGGCCACATGCTCAACAACACCATTCAGGATGTACTTGTACGCCGTGCGCGAATGCAGGGCAAAAACGCGTGCTGGGTACCCGGCACAGACCACGCCTCCATTGCTACGGAAGCCAAAGTGGTTCAAAAACTTCGAAAGAAAGGAATCAAAAAAAGCGACCTCTCCCGCGATGAATTTATGGATCACGCCTGGGACTGGACCGATGAGCATGGTGGAATCATTCTGCAGCAGCTCCGGACCCTGGGTGCGTCATGCGACTGGAAACGAACGCGCTTCACTCTCGAAGATGATCTTTATGAGGCTGTAATCGATTGTTTTATACAGCTACATGACGACGGATATATTTATCGCGGTAAGCGGATGATCAACTGGGATCCCGCTGCTCAAACAGCGCTCAGCGACGAAGAG
>Ga0136557_1001468_pt1 | contig 15128 bp, 14 predicted proteins | sample AntRauTorckE6832_FD_104796 | JGI IMG/M metagenome (GOLD analysis project Ga0136557, IMG submission 104796) | Saline lake microbial communities from Rauer Islands, Antarctica - Metagenome Torckler E6 #832 | ecosystem: Environmental > Aquatic > Non-marine Saline and Alkaline > Saline | place...
CATCCCGCTCAAGCACGTCGATAGCCATGGTTGCTCCAGTTTGAAGCAGATGCTGGACATACTATCGGTAGGGGGTATGGGAGACAACCGGATAAGCACGGGAAGTTCAACTACGCCACGACCTCCTCGTGGACATGTTTCCGGCCCTCGAAGGCGTGAAGATCACCCATGGCTGGGGCGGTTCGCTGGGCCTGTCGCGCCGTTTCCGGCCGCATGCCCTGATCGACCGCGCCAGCGGCCTGGCCACGGCCGGCGGCTATGCCGGAGAGGGCGTCGCCGCCTCCCATCTCTTCGCCCGCACCCTCGCCGATATGCTCCTCGAGCGCGATACCGCACGCACGCACGCACCCTGGGCGATGGATGGCACCCACCTCTCACGTGGTTTAAAGCGCTGGGAGCCCGAACCGTTCCGCTGGCTAGGCGCCGGGCTGATCACGCTGAGCTATGCGAGCGAGGAGGCGCTCCTGCAGCGCCGCCGCTCACTGGGCATCGTCAGGCCCGCCCTCAGAAGGCTGAACGATGCCTTCGCCTCGCTCATCGAGTGATGGCGACGCCGACCGTCCCGTTGCAACTCACCCCTCGGAGGCGAGGGTCGCTCCCCATTGCGGCCGCCCTTCCTCGAGCAGAACGCGATCGCCCTCGGGTGCACTGTCGAGGCGGCTGGTCTGCACCACGTCGCCGTTGCGCCAGGTCACTTCGTAGCCCTCGGTTTCCTGTCGGGTATCGGTGACTGTCTCGCAGCGTCGCTGGGTCGTGGTAGTCGTCTGGCCGGCCTCGACGCGCTCCTGCACCTCACGTCCGGCCAGGCCACCCCCGACGACACCGGCCACGGTGGCGATTTTCTTGCCGCTGCCACCCCCCACCTGATTGCCCAACAGGCCGCCCACGATCGCGCCCGCGGCCGTGCCGACGATTCGGTTGGGATCGCGCGTCGGCGCCCGCTGTGTCACCACCACATCCTCACAAACCTCGCGCGGGGTTTCCACGGTCCGCGTCAGGGCTTCCACATTAGTGATCTCGGCATACTGGGGGGCGTCTTCCTGCTGGACCTGCCAGGCGCCGAAGGACAGCCCACCCAGCCCCAACACGGCCAGGGTGGTTCCCACCACGATCGACTTGCTCATTTTTCACCTCCTGGAGGGCGCTGGCGCGCCATCATCATTCGAGAAACCGTTCCGCGGAGGCGTGACAAGGATACGAAAGGCGCATCGCTTCCTGCACCGCGCGAGAGACGAAAATCAGTATATGCTTTTACAGGAAGCGAAAAAGCGTTCGATCTCGACATCCACATTTATTGACCCGGCGTCGCCGGGAGACGACAGGCGGATGCTGACTCAGGGCGCGCTCAGATCCCCAGGCCATCGCGCGCCTGGTAGTACCAGGCGCCGATTGCCGAGAGCGGCACGCGTAGCAGACGCCCTCCTGGGAACGGCAGATGGGGAAGCCCGGCGAAGGCGTCGAAGCGCTCCTCGCGTCCGGCCATCACCTCGGCGATCAGGCGGCCCGCCAGATGGGTACAGGTGACGCCATGGCCGGAATACCCCTGGGCATAGAAGACGTTGTCATTGATCACCCCGAACTGCGGCAAGCGATTGAGTGTCATCAGGAAGGTGCCGCTCCACGCATAGTCGACCTTGATGTCGTCGAGTCGCGCGAACGTCTTGAGCATCTTGGGACGAATCACCGCCTCGATATCGGCCGGATCGCTGCCACCGTAGTTGACCCCGCCCCCATACAGCAGGCGGTTGTCGGCTGTCAGCCGAAAGTAGTCGAGCAGATAGTTGCCATCTTCCACCGCCATGTGGTTGGGTATCAGCGAGCGGGCACGCGCCTCGCCCAGCGGCTCGGTGGTGATGACCTGGGTGCCGCAGGGCATCGACTTGCCCTCGATCTCGGGCAGCACTCCCTTGAGGTAGGCATTGCCGGCCATCACGACACGTTGTGCCCGCACACGGCCGCGCGGCGTGCGCAGGTCGACAGGTGCCCCGTGTTCCAGCGACTCGACGGGGGTCTGTTCATAGATCGTGCCGCCCAGCGACTCGAAGGCCGCCGCCTCGCCCAGTACCAGGTTGAGCGGGTGCAGATGCCCGCCAGAGTGGTCCACCAGGCCACCCACGTAGCGATCGCTGACCACCTCACGCTTCAGGGCATCGCCCTCGAGCAACTCCATTTCACGATTACCGTAACGCTCCCAGAGCGCCTTGTGTTCGATCAGGCTCTGCATCTGCTTGGCATTGCAGGCGGCGAACAGGTTGCCATTCCTGAGATCGCAGTCGATGGCGTACCGTTCGATCCGCTCGCGTATGATGCGGTTACCCTCGAAGGCCATGTCGCCCAGCGCCCGGGCGGTCTCATCGCCATACTTGGCCTCGATCACGTCCATGTCACGGCTGTAGCTGTTGACGATCTGGCCGCCGTTACGACCGGAGGCGCCGAAGCCGACGCGAGCGGTTTCCAGCACCACGACGTTCTGTCCCTGCTCGGCCAGATGCAGCGCGGCCGAGATGCCGGTGAAGCCCGCCCCTACCACGCAGACATCACACTCGATCTCGCCTTCCAGCGCCGGACGTTGCGGTGTCGGATTGGCCGATGCCGCATACCAGGACCGCGCATGCTCGGTGTGGACTGAAACGCTCATGATAGCCTCCGGTTGGTGGTGGTTGACGGCAAGGCGCCGCGCTTACCTGTCAAATACACTGTCTGGCCTGCCGATTCGCCGTGGCATCAACAGGCGATAGCTGTCAGAAAAAACCGGGGCGGCGGCCAAGGCCGCCGCCCCATCGCTCCTGCCTTCATGCCTGCCGCGATCAACGGCTGCGGGCTTCGCTCCACAGCTCCTGAAGCAACTGCAACTGCTCGCCGCTCACCGAGGGCGTGAAATGCAACCGCTCGCGGGCCGCCTCGTCGGGCATTACCGGCGGCTCGCGCAAGGTGTCGTCGACCAGCGCAAGCGCCGCCTCGTTGGGCGTGGTGTAGTAGTTGTAGTTGGCCAGCCGAGCGGAGACATCCGGACGCAGCAGGTACTCGATAAACGCCCGCGCCGCGTCGGGGTTGGGGGCCCGGGCGGGAATGGCCATCACATCGACCCAGCGCTGCGAACCTTCCTCGGGGATGAAGAAGCCCAGCTTGCCGTAGGTCTCCGGCGACTCGGCACGCTTGGCCGCCAGGTCGCCGTTGTAGACGATGCCGGCATGGATCACACCGCTGGCGACCTGCTCGATGGCGGCCGTGGCATCGACGAAGCCGACGAAGTTGTCGCGGTCGAGGGTCTCGATCACCGCCTGGGCAGCCTCCGTCCAAGGCGCCTCACCGATGCAGTCGAAGCCGTTGCCCTGGAAGGCACAGAGGGTGCCGAAGGTGAACTGGGCATCGCCCTTGAGCATCGCGAAGGGATAGTCCGGGTTGACCGCCGGGTCGTACAGAAGTCCCCAGCTGGGCTCGGGGTCGGCGAAGGTCTCGGTGTTGTAGACCACCCCCGTCACGCCCCACAGGTAGGGCACGGTATAGTCGCCCTGCGGATCGTAGGAGGGACGGCGGAATTCTTCGAGGATGTTGTCGTGGCCCTCCAGGCCCTCGCCCTCCCCGGCCAGAGGCTGGACGAGCCCGGCATCGATCAGACGCGGCACGAAATAATCCGACGGTACGATCAGATCGTACTGGGCATCGCCGCCGGCGGTCAGTTTCGAGAACAGCTCAGCGTTGGAGTTGTAGTAGTTCTGCACCACCTCGATGCCGGTCTCGGACTCGAAGTCCTCGATGATGCCCGGCGCCATGTAATCCGACCAGTTGAACAGGTTCAGCTGCCCTTCCTGGGCAGAGACAGCAAGCCCCGAGCCCATCAACACCAGGCCGGCCAGCCCCGCTACGTATCTAGAGGTCATGTTGTCTCTCCTTGGCAATCCAATCGCGGGGCCCCTGGGTCTCGCGCACTTGCGCCCCTGAGCACTCGCCTATCGAGTTATCGTCGTGCCCGCTAGACACGCAGCAACAGATGCTCGCGTTCCCAGGAGCTGATGACCTGGAAGTAGGCGCGGTGTTCGGCACGCTTGACCGCCAGGTAACTGTTGGTGAAACGTTCACCGAGAATATCGGACAGTGGCTTGCAGTCGTGCAGCATGTCCAGGGCCGGGCCGATGTCATCCGGCAGCTTGTTGCCGCCGGACCAGGCGGACCCGACCATGGGCGGGCGTGGCTCGAGCTGGCCCAGCATGCCCAGGTACCCGCAGGCGAGCGACGCCGCCATCACCAGGTAGGGGTTGGCGTCCGCCCCCGCCAGGCGATTCTCGACGCGGGTCGACTCGGCGGAAGATACCGGCACTCGCAGCCCTACGGTGCGGTTGTCGAGCCCCCACTCGACATTGATGGGTGCCGAACCACCGGTATCGGTGCGCATCAGGCGTCGATAGGAATTCACGTTGGGCGCCAGTAGCGGCATCACCGCAGGGAGGTAGCGCTGCAGCCCGCCGATGAAGTAGTGGAAGAGCCGGCTGGGCTGGCCATCCTCGCCGGCGAAGACGTTGTGGCCGTCCTTGCTGTCGAGCAGGCTCTGGTGGATATGCATGGAGCTGCCCGGCTCGTTGGCCATGGGCTTGGCCATGAAGGTGGCGTACATGCCATGACGCAGCGCCGTCTCGCGCAGGGTACGCTTGAACATCACCACCTGGTCGGCGAGGGTCAGCGGGTCGCCATGCTGGAAGTTGACCTCCATCTGCCCGGCGCCCTCTTCATGGATCAGGGTGTCCAGATCCAGGTTCATGGCCTCGCAGTAGTCGTACATTTCCTCGAACAACGGGTCGAATTCGTTCACCGCGTCGATGGAGAACGACTGCCGGCTGCTCTCCTGGCGGCCGGTACGCCCGATGGGCGGCTCCAGGGGGTAGTCGGAATCGGTGTTGGTCTTGACCAGATAGAACTCGACCTCCGGGGCGATCACCGGTTTCCAGCCACGCTCCTCATAGAGTTGCAAAACGCGCTTGAGCACGTAGCGCGGCGCCAGCTCCACCGGCTCGCCGGTGAGGTAGAAGCAGTCGTGGATGATCTGAGCGGTGGGGTCGTCGGCCCAGGGCACCAGATAGATGGCGTTCGGGTCCGGCACCAGCTCCATGTCGCGTTCGGCGGGGTTCCAGAAACGAATGTCCTCGTCATCGGGATAGCCCCCGGTGACGGTCTGGATGAAGATCGAGTCGGGCAGCCGTGGGCGACCGCCGTTGAGATACTTGCCGGCAGGCATGATCTTGCCCTTGAGGATGCCGGTGAGATCGGAAACAAGGCACTCGACCTCGGTGATAGCGTGGGTCTGGAACCAGTCATTGAGGAGCGGTAGCTCCTGTCGGTTACTCATGGGACTTTCCTTGCTCGGGATGGCGAGCCCCCGGCCGTTGCCGGGGGCCCTGCTCTCAACGCGACTGCACCTCTGACCACAGCTGCTGGAAGGTCTGCAGTGCATCGCCCTCCAGACTCGGCGTGAAGCGCAAGCGTTGCATATCGGCTTCACTGGGCTGGACGGGCGGTTCGGTCAGCGCCTCATCGAGATAGGGCTTGGCGGCCGCATTGGGGCTGGCGTAGTAGTTGTAGTTCGAAAGCTGGGCACCGACTTCGGCATCGAGAATGAAGTCGATGAACTTGTGGGCCATGTCGGGGTTCGGCGCCTCGGCGGGAATCAGCATCGAATCCACCCACATCTCCGCGCCCTCATCGGGAATCATGAAGTTCAGCGACGCGAAGGTCTCGGGGTCCTCGCTCTTGAAGAAGAGGTAGTCACCATTATAGGAAAGCCCCACATGGGTCACGCCGCGCGCCAGCTGCTGGAGTGCCGGGGTACCGTCGGTGAAGCCGCTGAAGGTCTCGCGATCCTTGGTATCGAGAAGCAGCTGCGCCGCCTCGCGCCAGGCCTCCATATCGGTGCAGTCGTAGCCATGGCCGAGATAGGCGCAGGCACCGCCCATGTTGACCTGACCGTCGCCCATCATGGCGAAGGGATGCGCGGGGTTGACCTCGGGATCGAAGAGCAACGACCAGCTCTTGGGCGCATCCGGGAAGGTCTCGGTATTGTAGACGATCCCGGTAGTGCCCCACTGGTAAGGCGCAGTGTATTCGGCACCGGGGTCGAACGCCGGATCCTGGAACTGCTCCATGACGTTGTCGAGGTTGTCGAGTTTTGACTTGTCGAGCGGCTGCACCAGACCGGTCTGGATCAGCCGCGGCACATAATAATTGGACGGCACGATGATATCGTACTGGGATACCCCACCGGCGTTGAGCTTGGCCAGCATCTCGGGCAGGGAGTTGAAGTAGCTCTGCACGACGTCGACGTCGTATTTCTCCTCGAAGGCCTCGATGATCTCGGGGTCCATGTATTCGGTCCAGTTGAACAGGTAGAGCTTGTTCTCCTGTGCCTGGACGCTGCCGGCAAGCATCAGCCCGCCCAGCGATAGTGCCAGTGTCGTCGTATTGTTGATCTTCATTATGGACTCTCCTCGTTTCCCTGTGGGAAGGGTTTGCCGGCTCATACCTGCCGGCGACGGTTCATGGTCAGGCTCAGGATGGCAGCGATCGCCACCGCGCCGATCATCAAGGCGGCAATGGCATTGATTTCCGGCGAGACCCCCTTCTTGATCGCGCCCCAGATATAGATTGGCAGGGTCGCGCTCTCCGGCCCGGCGGTGAAGAAGCTGATCACGAAATCATCCACCGACAGGGTAAAGGAGAGGAAAAAGGCCGAGATCAACGCTGGCTTGATGGTCGGCAACATGAAGTGCACCACCCGTTTCACCGGGGTGGCATACAGATCCTTGGCCGCCTCGAAAAGCGTCGCGTCCAGGCCCACGAAGCGCGAATAGACGATCAATGCCACGAACGGAATCTGGAAGGTCACGTGGGAGATGATCATCGTCAGCAGGCCTGGCTGCAGTAGCCCCGTCAAGCGATGGATCTGCACGAAGAAAGCCATCTCCGAGATGCCGAAGACGATATCGGGCAGCACGATGGGCAGGTAGATCAACACGATCAACCAGCCGAGCTTGCGATGCCGATGGCGATACATGCCATAGCCGATCAGACAACCGATGCAAAGCGCGATCACCGACGAGCAGATCGCCAGTATCATGGTGTTGCCGAAGGCCGAAAGGATCTGCTCGTTACCCAGCAACTGCTTGTACCAGCGCAGCGACACACCGGTGAAGGTCGCCGCGCTGTTGGAGGCGTTGAACGAGAACAGCACCACCACTGCCAAGGGCAGATACAGAAACGTCAGCGTCAGCCACCAGAACCCTGTCAGGCCTCGCTTCAAGGTCCGCTTTCTCATATCACCACCTCCTCGCCGCCACCCAGGCGCTTGCCGATGCGTCGCATGGCGAACAGCCCGACGAAGGTGGCGATCAGCATCAGGATCGCCCCGGCGGCCCCCAAGGGCCAATTGGCGCCGCCGGAAAACTGCATGGCCACCAGGTTGCCGAGCATCATGCCCTTGCCGCCGCCGAGCAGCTCGGGGATCACGTACATGCCGAAGGCCGGGATCGCCACCAGCACGATGCCCGCCAGCAGCCCCGGCAGCGTCTGAGGGAAGACCGCATGCCAGAAGGCCCGCACCGGCGAGGCGAAGAGGTCCTGGGCGGCCTCCACCTGGGCGGTATCGAGCTTCTCGAAGGCGGCATAGAGCGGCAGCACCATGAACGGCAGGAAATTGTAGACCAGCCCCAGGGTGACCGCGAAATTGGAAGGATAGAGCCCCATGTTGGGGGGAATGAAACCCAGCCCCTCGGCCAGCGACGAGAGCGGCGTGCCGGGGGCGAGCAGGTTCATCCAGCCGAAGGTACGGATCACCTGGTTGGTCCAACTCGGCACCACCACCAGCAGCAGCATGATCGGGCGCCACTTCTCGCGGCAGGTAGTGATGTAGTAGGCGATCGGATAGGCCACGATCACCACCAGCCCGGTAGAGACCAGGGTCTGCCACAGGGAGCGAAAGAGCGTGTAAAGATTGCCCGGGCTCCAGCCGAGAAAGCCGAAGCCGGCCAGACGCCGGAACGACTCCAGCGACAGCGGCATCTCGGGCAGGCCATAGGTGCCGTTGCTCATGAAGGCGACGCCCATCAGATAGGCGCTGGGCAACACCAGGAAGATGATGATCCAGGTCGCCCCGGGGGCCACGGTGAACAACAGGTGCCGAGACTCTCGCACCATGCCGCGACTGCGGGCGGAGGGCGTTACGCCGGTATAGGACATGATGCGCTCCTCATTCGCTCAGGGTGACGAGGTCTTCCGGCGCCACCACCACGGTGACCCGGTCGCCCACTTCGGGCGGGTGACGCCCACGATTGTTCAGCGTCGCCTGCAGGGTGCTATCGCCGATTTCCAGACAGTATTCGGCGTGGCTGCCGCGATAGAGACGCTCACTGACCCGCGCGGGCAGATGATTGGTGCCCGTCACCTCTCCCGCCAGCAGATCCAGGGTCTCGGGACGAATCAGCAGCAGATCGCCCGTCCCCGGCGATTGTGCCTGCAGCTCGCCGAGAGACGTCGTCAAGCGATCGCCCTGCCGGGCGGTGATCGGGAAGAGATTGTCGTGGCCCATGAAGCGGGCGACGAAGGCATTGACCGGGCGTTCGTAGACATCGCGGGGCGGCCCGACCTGCTGGATGATGCCGCCATTGAGCACGGCAATCCGGTCGGACATCACCATGGCCTCCTGCTGGTCATGGGTGACGAAGACGAAGGTCATCCCCAGGCGTTTCTGTACCCGCAACAGCTCCACCTGCAACTGGCTGCGCAGGCCGGCATCCAGCGCCGACAGCGGCTCGTCGAGCAGCAGTACGTCGGGCTCGCAGACCAGTGCCCGGGCCAGGGCGATACGCTGGCGCTGGCCACCGGAAAGCTGCTCCACCCGCCGATCGACCAGATCACCCAGCTTGATGAACTCGGCGATCCTGGCGACGCGGGCGTCGCGCTCGGCGGCCGGCAGGCCGCGCATCTTGAGGCCGAAGGCCAGGTTGTCGCGCACCGACAGATGGGGGAAGAGCGCATAGGACTGAAACACGGTATTGACGCTGCGCTGGTGGGGAGGCACCTCGGTGATGGTGCGCCCGCCAATGCTCAGCTCACCATCGTCGGCATCTTCCAGCCCGGCGAGAATACGCAACAGGGTGGTCTTGCCACAGCCCGAGGGGCCGAGCAGGGTAAAGAACTCGCCTGCCTCGATGGTCAGGTCGACCCCATTCAGGGCCACGGTATCGGCTCCGAAGCGCTTGTGGAGGCCTTGCATCTCGATGGACGAGGCCTGCCGCCTCGGCTCGCCAGCGTCCAGCGCCGAGGACGCATCCGCTGATTCGGTGACTTCCGCCGTGAAAGAATCGCTCATGGGGTGCCCTCTTGGTTCTTGTTGGCCCGGCTCAGAGCCGGTCGCGCAGCTTGAAGAAGTGGGTAGCCAGTACCAGTAGCGGCTTGCGCAGTACACTGCCCCCGGGGAATCGACGGTGAGGCATGGCGGCGAAGACATCGAAACGCTCGCTCTGACCGGCGATGGCCTAGCTCAAGAGCTTGCCGGCCAGGCCCGACAGCGCCATGCCATGACCGGAGTAGCCCTGTGCGTAATACAGATTGTTCCCCAGCCGGCCGAAGTCCGGCGCCCGGTTCTGGGTGATCGCCACGTCGCCGCCCCAGCGATAGTCGATGCCGATCCCGGCCAGCACCGGAAACAGCCGGGCGATCTTGGCATCCATGCGCGCCTGAAGGCCCCGGGGTTCTCGGCCATCGTAGCTGACCTCACCACCATAGATCAGGCGACGGTCTGCCGTGAGCCGATAGTAGTCGAGCACGAAATTGGCATCGGACAATGCATCATTGCGTGGCAACACCTGGCCCGCCTGCTCGGCCGAGAGCGGTTCGGTGGCGATCATGTAATTGGCGGCGCGCATGATGCGCCCGGAAAGCTTCGGCACCAGCCCCGCCTGGTAGGCATTGGTGCCGAGCACCACGAAATCCGCGGTGACCCTGCCCCGTGCGGTAAGTACCCTGGCCGGCTCGCCGTGCTCGATCTCCACCGCAGCGCTGTGCTCATGAATCATCGCGCCGGCAAGGCGGGCCGCCCGGGCCAGACCCAGGGTGTAATTGAGTGGATGCAGATGGCCACCTTCACTATCGTGGAGCGCCGCGGGATAGGCGTCGGTGACCACATGCGCACGCAGGGCCTCGCCCTCCAGCCAGCTTAGCGCCGGGTAGTCATAGTCGCGGGCCATGCGGTCCCTGAATTCCCGCAGTTCATCGACATGGCGTGACTTGACCGCCGCGTGCAAATAGCCCCAGGCGAGTTCACAGGGAATGGCATGGCGCTCGATGAGCTCGGCGGTGAGGCGCACCGCCTCGCGGCTCATCTCCCAGACCTCCCGCGCCAGCGTGAGCCCCAGCGCCTTCTGCACGGTCGCGATATCGGTGCCCAGGCCGGGCAGGATCTGCCCACCGCTGCGTCCGGAAGCGCCGTAGCCGATTTCGCCGGACTCAAGCAGCACCACCGAATAGCCGCGCTCGGCCAGATGCAGCGCCGCCGAACAGCCGGTGACGCCACCGCCGACCACGCATACATCGGCCCGCACCTCGCCTTCCAGGGCGGGGCAGCTGCCGAGATCGACGGCGATGGAGTCGCGATACCAGGAGGCGGGACGCTTGAGGGAGGAAGACATGCCGGAAGCCTGTGAAGTCATACGCGTTTGTGCTCATTGTTATTGAATGGCGACGTATTGAAACGTCGCAATGTGCCTTTAGTTTGACACCAGCACGCCTGCCGATGTCAAGTATTCAATAACAACGCAATCGGGCATGTCGCGATACCAGGCGCAGGTATCAGCCCTGAGAAATGGCCGACTTCTGGCTCTCCAGCGCATCGAGGAAGGCCTCCAGCACCCGATTCGGCCGTCGGTCGCGACGCACGATGACCACGAAAGGCGTCAAGAAATGACAGTCACTCGGCCAGAGCGCGCGCAAGCGCCCCACCCTCACCCATGGCGCGGCCTGATGATCGGGCAGAAAACCCAGGTAGGCCCCGGTCAGGATCAGGAAAGCCGCTCCTTCGCGATCCGAGGCAGTCGCCATGCCGCGAAGCCGCGCGTGCTGGGCCCTTCCCGGCACCGGTAGCGGATAGGTCGGCACCACGGCATCCCACGCGGCCAGATCGTCCGGGGGTGGGGTTGGCTCGGCGGCGAACAGGGGGTGCTCGGCGCTACAGTAGAGCTGCGACAGCTCCTCGTAGAGCGGTCGCCGCTCCAGGCTCGCCGGCAGGTCGACGTCCGGCACGACCCCCAGTTGCAGGCGGCCGTCCAGCACGGCCCTGGCGATCTCGCCCGGCGGGTCCATGTGCATTCTCAGGCGCACCTCCGGCCCCCGCGCCTTGAGGGTCGCCAGGGCATGGGTGATGCGCATCTCGGGCAGGCTCACCAGCGTATCGGTAATGCCGATATCGAGCTCGCCGCGCAGGCTCTCGTGCAGCGCATTGACCTCGGTACGAAAGGCCTCGAGGCCGGCCAAGAGCGTCTCGGCCGCCTCGAGCACCTCCCGCCCCTCCTCGGTCAAGGCGAAGCCACCACGGCCACGGCGGCAGAGTCGCAGCCCCAGACGCCGCTCCAGATCGCCCATGTGCAGGCTGATGGCCGAGCGACTGATACCCAGCTCGCTCTCGGCGGCGGAAAACCCGCCGCACTCCGCCACGGCCTTGAACACCCTGAGCAGGCGGATATCGAAATCGGTCACCTGCCCCGTCAGTGCCTGGCGACGTGCCATGGCCGTCATCCCCCGCAGACCGGGCAGGCTGGATCCTTCGGCACCCGGAAATGGCGCCATTGGCCACTCAACCCATCGAAGGTCGACAAGCCCTGATGCGGGGTGCCGGCGCCACTGAGCAGCTTGACTGCCTCCAGCGCCTGAAAGCTTCCGACAAGCCCGACCAACGGCGCCATAACGCCGTTTTCCGCGCAGCTCATGGCCTCATCGCCGCTGTCATCGGGCGGATACAGGCAGGCGTAGCACGGGCACTCGGGATCGCGCGGGTCAAACACCGCCACCTGACCGGAAAAGCGGATGGCCGCGCCGGAGACCAACGGCACGCCGGTGGCCTGGCTCGCGGCGTTTATCGCGTAGCGGCTGGAAAAACGATCGGTACAGTCAAGCACCACGTCGGCCGTGGCCACCAGGCTTTCAAGCGCCTCGCCGAGCAGGTGCTCGCCCACTGCCCTCACCTCGCAGCCGGGGTTGATCGCCGCCAGGCTATCTTGCGCCGAGGCGGCTTTGTTACGGCCGATATCCGCCTGGCCGTGAGCAATCTGGCGCTGCAGGTTGGAAAGCTCCACCGCGTCGGCGTCGACCAGCGTGATGCGCCCAACCCCCGCCGCGGCCAGATACAGCCCCGCCGGCGAGCCTAGCCCACCGGCACCGATGATCACCGCGTGGGCGCCAAGCAAGCGCTCCTGCCCGTCTATTTCAACCTCGGGCAGCATAATCTGGCGGCTGTAGCGCAGTAGTGCCTGGTCGTCCATCATGGTTTATTTATCCTCCAGATCGGCGATGTCGGGAATATATAGGCTGAAGCTCTCCTTGACCTCCTCCATCACGACGTAGCTTTTGGACTCTTTCACGCCGGGTAACGTCAGCACCACGTCGCCGAGCAGCTGGCGATAGGCGGACATCTCGGGAATGCGGCACTTGAGGATGTAGTCGAACTGGCCCGAGACCAGATGGCACTCCTGGATCTGGGGCAATGTGGCAACGGCGCGACGGAACTCGTCGAAGACCGCCGGCGACTGGGTCTCGAGACTCACCTCCACGAACACCAGCAGGTTGGCCTTGAGGGCGCGGGGGTCGAGCAGCGCCTTGTAGCCGCGGATCACACCGGACCGCTCCAGGCGCTTGACCCGTTCCAGGCAGGGCGTGGTGGACAGGCCCACCTGGGACGCCAGATCGACATAGGAGATGCGCGCGTTCTCCTGCAAGCAACGCAGAATGTTCAGATCGATGCGGTCGAGCGAGCGGGTCTTGGCTTTCATTGTCGTTGGCACGCCGGTCATGAGGGCCGAAGGCCGCCAGAGGAATCGACTGAAATGCACCATGGCATGGCGGCCAACGGGTGTTCGGTCATGTCTTCGAGACGGCTGGTGGTGGTTTTTACTGCTCGTGGTTTTTTATGGCTCATGTGTACCACAGCCAACCGCGCGGCTCCAGCGTCGACGCTCAACGCGACGCCTGCCCCAGGCTGACCCGCTCGTGCCCGGCCAGGTCACGGCGGCTATGTAGCGCCAGCAGCCCCGCCGCAATCAGGGCGTCACGCACCGGGCCCGCCTGATCGAAGCCATGCTCCAGCAGCAGCCAGCCGCCGGGAAGCAGATGGCGTCGCGCCTGCCCAGCGAGATGGCGAAGATCGGCCAGCCCACCCTCGCCGGCCACCAGCGCGCTGTGCGGCTCGAAGCGCAGATCGCCGCGACGCAGATGGTCATCATCGGCGGCGATGTAGGGCGGGTTGGAGACGATCAGAGCGAATCGCTCGCCGCCGCGCTCATCCACCAGCGCGGCGAACCAGTCGCTCTCGACGAAGCGGGCGTTGGCGATCGCAAGCCGCTCGGCGTTGCGCCGCGCCAGCGCTACCGCCTCGGGGCGGATATCCACACCGGTGACGTGCCAGTCGGGGCGCTCGCTGGCAAAGGCCAGGGCAATCGCCCCGGTGCCGGTTCCCAGGTCGAGCAGGCGGCCCGGCTCGCCCCGGGCGAGCTCCAGCGCCGCTTCCACCAGGGTTTCGGTATCGGGCCGGGGAATCAGAGTGTTAGCGGAGGTCATCAGCGATAATCCCCAGAACTCCCGCTCCCCGGTGAGGTGCGCAATCGGCTGGCCGGCCGCGCGCGCCGCCACCAGCGCCTCGAAGCGAGCGCGTGCCAGGATCGCTACATCACGATCGCCCCAGGTATAGAGCCAGGTGCGATCGACCTGAAGGACCCGGCAGAGCAGGATCTCGGCGTCGAGCCGGGCGCTGGGGGAGCCGGCCCGGGTCAGCCTGGACGACGCCCATGCCAGCAGTTGATCGACGCGCATCATGACGCCTGCTGGAGCGCCGCGAGCTGTTCGGCCTGGTATTCATGGATCAACGGCTCGATCACCTCGTCGAGGTGCTCGCCGGAGATCACGTCACCGAGCTTGTAGAGGGTCAGGTTGATGCGGTGGTCGGTTACCCGCCCCTGGGGAAAATTGTAGGTGCGAATGCGTTCGCTGCGATCACCGGAACCGACCAGCGAGCGACGGGTGTCCGCCTGCTGTTGGCGCTGTCCGGCCACGGCGACCTGCTTCAAGCGCGCGACCAGCAGCGACATCGCCTTGGCGCGGTTCTTGTGCTGGCTACGCTCCTCCTGGCACTCCACCACCACGCCGCTTGGCAAGTGGGTCAGGCGAATCGCCGAATCGGTGGTATTGACGTGCTGGCCACCCGCCCCGCTGGAGCGAAACGTATCCACCCGCAGGTCGTTGGTATCGATGGTGATGTCGCCCACCTCATCGACTTCGGGCATCACCGCGACGGTGCAGGCCGAGGTGTGAATGCGGCCCTGGGACTCGGTGGCCGGCACCCGCTGCACCCGATGGGCACCGGACTCGAACTTGAGACGCGCATAGACGTCCTCACCCTTGATGCGCGAGATGATCTCCTTGTAACCGCCCTGCTCGCCGTGACTGACACTGACGATCTCCACTTTCCAGCCGTGTTGCTCGGCGTAGCGGGAATACATCCGGAACAGGTCGCCGGCGAACAGCGCCGCCTCGTCGCCACCGGTGCCGGCACGCACCTCGAGAAAGACGTTGCGACGGTCGTCGGGGTCACGCGGCACCAGCAACCGCTTGAGACGGGTTTCGGTTTCGGCCAGTCGTTCGCGTCCGTCGGAGAGCTCCATTTCGGCCAGCTCGCGCATCTCGGCATCGTTGTCGTCGGTGAGCTGCGAAGCGGAATCGATATCGGCCTCGATGTATCGATAACCTTGCCAGGCCTCGACCAGCGCTTCCAATTCGGCATATTCGCGGGAATAGTCGCGAAAACGCCGCTGATCGCCGATCACCTCGGGGTCCGCCAGCAAGGCGGAGAGCTCCTCGAAGCGCTCGGTAAAGGCATCGAG
>Ga0136557_1001474_pt1 | contig 15081 bp, 16 predicted proteins | sample AntRauTorckE6832_FD_104796 | JGI IMG/M metagenome (GOLD analysis project Ga0136557, IMG submission 104796) | Saline lake microbial communities from Rauer Islands, Antarctica - Metagenome Torckler E6 #832 | ecosystem: Environmental > Aquatic > Non-marine Saline and Alkaline > Saline | place...
ACCATCGTCATCAACACGGGCGCCCGACCGACGAGGCCGTCGATCGACGGCCTCGACGACGTCGACGTTCACGACAGCACGGATCTGCTGGAGCGTGCCTCGATTCCCCCCTCACTGGCCGTCATCGGCGGTGGCTACGTCGGCTGTGAGTACGCCCAGATGTACAGCCGGTTCGGGGCGGACGTCACCGTCTTCCAGCGCGGCGACACCCTCCTCCCAGATGAAGATCCGGACGTGAGCGAGGTCATCGAGACGGCCTTCGAAAACGAAGAAATCACCGTCCAGACCGGTGCGCCAGTGACGGCACTCACGGAGACCAACGACGGCATCCGTGTCGACGCCGGTGCCGACGGCACCGTCTCCGTCACCGCCTCGGACGTTGCCCTCGCAGCGGGCCGAACACCGAATACGGACGGCCTCCAGCTCGAAGACATCGGCGCGTCACTGGACGAGAACGGATTCGTCGAGACCGACGACAGCTTCAGAACGACTGCTGACGGTGTCTACGCCATTGGCGACGTGAGCGGGCCGCCGATGTTCACCCATTCCGCTCGCGACGACGCAGATCTCCTGTATCGGCACCTCGCGAAAAGCGAAGAAATCAGCACCAAGGGCCGAACCGTCCCATGGGCGGTGTTCACCGACCCGCAGATCGGCCACGTCGGGCTGACCGAACAAGAAGCACGCGAAGCGGGGTACGAGGTCGGCGTCGGCCGCCAGGACTTCGCTGACCAAGGCAAGCCGAAGGCGCTCGGCGAAACGGAAGGATTTGTCAAACTAGTCACGAACGCGGAGACTGACGAATTACTCGGAGCGCACATCGTCGGCGAACAGGGCGCCGAGATCGTCCACGAACTCGTCCTCGCCATCGAACTCGGGGCGACTGCCGACGACATCGCGAACACGATGCACATCCACCCGACGCTGCCGGAAAGCATCAACTCCGCAGCAGGCGGCGTTCACAAACCCTCGTGAAGGCGCCTCCGCGGTTGAATAACTCACCGTGCTTGGCTTAACACGTCGTCCAAGTCCCCAGTCTCCCCGAGTTCTAGGAGCGCTCTGTTGAGGAGTTCCCGAATGATGAACTCCTCGTAGTGCTGGGTCCCACAGTACTCACACGGTTTCATTTCTTCGGCAACCAACTCGATGTCGTCCCCATGAGTCTCATAGAGGGACTCGAGTAGTGTTCGCAGCTCCTCGGTTGTGTGTTCCTGCGCCGCGCTGAGTGTCTGGTCGCTGCCCTCGGGGAGGTCGTAGGAGAACATCCGCGTATTCGATTTGTAGTACTTCCGGGTGCCGCCGCCAGCCTCTTCGAGCCGGGCGATCTCGACCATCCCAGCGTCCTTCAGGACGTTCACGTGGTGACGCACCGTCGTCTCGGCCTTGTCCTCGCCCCGTCGCTGGAGTTCCTCATGAATCCCCTCGATCGTCATCTCCTCGTCGGCGAGCATGTCTATAATCTTCGCCCGGACGTCGTTCTCAAGGGCTTTCGCCTTCTCGGGATCGGTGGTGACGACCTCGCGGATCGGCACGTCAGATTTGAGTAGCGCCATATGCGTACCCGCAAGTAGGGCCACACCAACGGTAAGAGTACCGCCACAAGTTTGAGTATGATCTATGATGTATCATAGCGCTACAACTGTTGTCATAATGGTTATGAGGATCGCGGAGTAAATACGAACCACGATGGGAACGACACACGAACAGTTCAACGTCGGCGGGATGTCCTGCTCGTTCTGCGCCGAGAGTATCAAAAAGGCGTACGCCCGCACTGAAGGCGTTGAGGACGTCGACGTGAGTCTCGCACACGAGGAGGTCCTCGTCCAGTACGACGACGCCATTCTGAGCGAAGTCAAGGTGAAGGACACACTCCGCGATCTCGGGTACACCATCCGTGACCCGGATAAGGCAAAGCGATACGAGCAACAGCAGGCTGAACTCGCAGACGGCAAGCAACGGCTCCTCCTCGCGGGCGGTGCCTCGGTCGTCGTCGCCGCGTTGATGGGGTGGATGATCTTCGTGGTGGGCCGGTTCGAGTCAGCGTCCCTGGCGATGGATATCGCGGCGCTCGCGTTGGCACTCGGGACGATGTTCGGCCCCGGCAGGTACATCACGAAGAAAGCCTTCCAGAGTCTCCGCAGAGGTATTTTCAACCAACATGTCCTCCTGGAGGCTGGCGCGTTCGCGGGACTGCTCGGTGGGTTCCTCGGGTTGTTCGTCTTCTCTGGGTTCCCGACCGTCCACTTCTTCGCCGTCTCCGTGTTCATCACCACCTACCACATCCTCTCGGAGTACACCAGTCTCACCGTCCGGACGCGGGCCTCGCAGGCCGTCCAGAGCCTCCTCAACCTCCAGCCGGACACTGCCCGTCGCGTCACCAGGAACGGGGAGATCGAAGAAGTCCCCGTCGACGACCTCGAGGTCGACAACCGAGTCCGCGTCAAGCCCGGCGAGAGCGTCCCTGTCGACGGCGTCGTCGTCGAAGGAAACTCAACGGTCGACGAGTCGGTTGCCACCGGCGAGCCCATCCCCGTCGAGAAGAGCGAGGGCGACGAGGTGATCGGCGGTAGCGTCAACGAAACCGGGACGTTGCTCGTCGAGGTGACCGCAACCGGTGAGGATGCGTTCCTGAATCAGGTTGCCCGCGAGATCGAGGAGGCTCGGGCCATGAAACCCGGCATCATCCAGCTCGCCGACCGCGTGCTCAAGTACTTCGTTCCGGGCGTGCTGATCATCGCCGCGTTATCGTTCGTATTTTGGCTGGTCGCACCACTCGGGTGGGGCGCGGACCCCGACATCCAGCGTGGGGCGTTCGCGGCGCTGGCAGTACTCGTCCTCGGATACCCGTGTGCGCTCGGGATGGCGACGCCGCTGGCGCTCATCCGAGGCGGCGGGAAGGCCGCTAATCGGGGGATTCTGATGCGGTCGGGCGACGCCTTCCAGATCTTCCCCGACGTCGACCATATCCTGCTGGATAAGACGGGAACCATCACCGTCGGTGAACCTGCCGTCAGTGACGTGGTCACCCTCAAGAGCGACGAGCGCGAGATGATAGAAACGACGGCGAGCGCGGAAGCCTTCTCGGAACATCCGCTGGCCGACGCTATCTTAGACCATGCCGATGACCGCGGTGTCGCGTACACCGATCCCGAATCCTTCGACTCCGTGACGGGCAAGGGTGTCCGCGCAACAGTCGACGGGAGCACCGTCCTCGTCGGAAAACCCGGCTGGCTCGAAGAGGCGGGAATCGACCTGTCGGCCGCACGCGACGAAATCGAGCGCCTCCAAGAGCGCGGCCTCACTGTCTCCGGAGTCGTCCGCGACGGTGTGCTCGTGGGACTGCTCGGCATCGGTGACGAACTGAAAGCCGACGCGACTGAGACCGTCCAGCGAATCACCGACGCCGGTATCACGCCCGTGATGATCACCGGCGACAACGAACGCACCGCGCAGGCGGTTGCCGACGACGTCGGTATCGACCGTGTGATGGCGGATGTCCTCCCCGACGAAAAGCGCGAGGAGATTGGGCGTCTCCAGGATGACGGTCACCGCGTGGCGATGGTCGGGGACGGCATCAATGACGCACCCGCCCTCACGCAGGCCGACATCGGCATCGCCATCGGCGCAGGCACGGACATCGCCATCGAATCGGCCGACATCGTGCTGATGGGAGACCAACTCGGTGGTGTGATGGATGCCTATGAGATCGGCAAAGAGAGCTACCGCAAGACGCGACAGAACCTCATCGTCGCCTTCTCGTTCAACGGCATCGGTGTGGCGGCCGCAACGACCGGCCTCGTCCACCCCGTGTTCGCGATGATCGCGATGGTACTCTCAGTCTCGGCTGTGCTCGCAAACAGCTTTGGCGGGCAACTCCTCTCGGGCGAGGGCGTCAATACCGACTTCGCCGTCCAAGGGAGCGATACGAGCGGGAAAGACCCAACGACGGCCGATTAGGCCGCTACGTCGTAGCCGGCCTGCTCGATGGCGGCGTGGAGGTCGTCGTCGGTCACGGTCTCTTCGACGACGATTTCGACGGTGTCGCCCTCGTGGTCGGCGTCGACGCGGGTCACACCGTCAATGGTTTTGAGGGCGTTTCCGACGGTCTGTTCGCAGCCGTTGCACGACATCCCGGTAACGGAGATCGTCTTTCGCTGCATACGTGGGCATATAGGCTCAAAGGGCATGACTATTGAGCCTGTCCAATCAAACATTTTCGAGTCAAATATCACGGCCTTAGAGTCGGTTATATCGTTCAGTAGCCCTGTATACCGGTAAGAAGAATGTTTTTTGGACAGACTCTTCAGCCGCCCCCGATTACCTCGGCAAGCGCGAGTGCCTGGTCGATAGCCGTCTCCGGGTCGGGTGCGAGGAGCCGCGTGATGGCTTCCTTGCCGAGGTCACCTCGGTCGTAGACGGCAGCGGGCGTTCCGTCAGCACGTTCGAATGCTCGGTGCGCGACCCACCCCATGGTGCTTCCTTCTACATCCGGTTCGGGCTCGGTGGTCCGGTCGAGTTCAACGGCCGGTCCGTCAAGTATGCCGAGCGCGTCCTCAATCTCGTCGTCGAACCGACAGTTGACAGCGAACCGAACCGATGGGTCGAACTCGCGGGCCGACAACAAAAAGCGAGCGACGTGGCTCGATGCGCCGAATCGCACCCCTCGATTAGGATTGATCCCCGACAGGGTTCGGGTAATTCGCCCCTCCACGGCGGCCGTCTCCCCTGGTTCCTCGGCGTAGGGCGTCGCCCCGACGACGTTCATCCCCACCTCGGGTACAAGCCGTGACACGTCGCCCTCGACGAACTGCCGGACGATGCCTTCAACGTCTTCTTGGGTGCGCTGGCGGGCTGCACGCTCGCGTAGTGCCACCATATGATGGACCGACCCAGGCCCTTCGCCCACATCGAGGTGGTAGCGAACGGCCCGTTCGATGAACGAGACGCCGGCATCGACAGCGTCGGCGAGCGGTTCGTCGTGCGCGAGGCGGGTCGTGATTGCGCTCGCGAGCGTACACCCCGAGCCATGGGTCGCGTCAGTATCGACTCGCGGGTGTTCGTATGTTTTGACATCGTCTGCCGTAACGAGTACATCTCGGACTCGGTCAGTAGGGACGTGCCCACCCTTGACGAGCGCGGCATCGACGCCGGTTTCAAGCAGTGCTTTCCCGGCCTGGATTGTCCCCTCGTGATCCGTGAGTTCAATCCCTGTGAGCACCTCGGCTTCATCAGCATTGGGCGTCGTAAGTGCCGCGTGTGCGAGCAGGTCTTCGTAGACGTTCTCGGCGTCGGGAGCGAGCAGACGGTCGCCTGTGGCGGCGACCATCACGGGATCGACGACCACCGGCACGTCGAGGTCGTCGACGTACTCCGTGACGACCGCGATAACGGGCGCAGTTGCGAGCATCCCAGTCTTTACCGCACGGACGTCAAAGTCGGATAGGACAGCGTCGATCTGCGCGTCGATCTCCTCGATGGGGAGGACGTGCGACGACACGACGCCCAGCGTGTTCTGTGCTGTGACGGCCGTGATGGCACTTGTCCCGAATGCTCCGCCCGCCTCTATCGTCTTGAGATCAGCCTGAATCCCGGCGCCGCCACCGGAGTCACTGCCTGCGATCGTGAGCACGACGGGACGTGAGTCGGGAGCTGGCTTGCGCGTCATTATAATAGTATTATACAACTCCATCATAACTCTTTTCGGATCCGTCATCTATTCCACTGCCATGACGTTCACGGACGAAATCCGCGAGGAAGCCGATCGAATGTGGGAGGCCATCCTCGACCATCCGATGGTCCGCGAGCTCGGCCAGGGGACGCTCGACGAAGCGCCGTTTCGGTACTGGGTCCGGCAGGACTACGTTTACCTGATCGAGTACAGCCGGCTATTCGCACTCGGCGCCTCGAAGGCGCCCACGCTCGACCACATGGGAACGTTCGCCGACCTCCTCGAATCGACCGTCACCGTCGAGATGGACCTCCATCGCTCGTACGCTGAAGAGTTCGGCATCGGCGAAGCCGAGCTGGAAGCCACGACTCCGTCGCCGACGACGCGTGCATACACCGACTTCCTCGTGCGCACCGCGGCGCTCGGGACGTTCGGTGATACTGTGGCCGCCCTCCTGCCGTGCATGTGGGGATTTAACGAAACGGGCACGCGCCTCGCTGCGAGCGGCGAGTCGGACGACGAGCGGTACGCCACGTGGATCGACATGTACTCGGGCGAGGAGTTCACGGAACTCACGGACTGGTGCAAGGGACTGATGAACGACGTAGCCACTAATGCGACCGAGAGCGACCGTGAGCGTTACCGCGAGTTGTTCGTCACGTCGGCGCGCTACGAGTACCGGTTCTGGGACGCCGCATGGCGCCAGGAGGCGTGGGAGGTGTGACCGCCACGTTCGATGCGTACGCGACCGATCGGACAGACGCGCGATTCACAGACTGGCTGCGAGCGCGATCGGAACCGGACTGGACCGACGCCGTCGAACACCGCTTCGTGCATGAACTCGCCGACGGGACGGTCGATGACGCCGTCTTCCGGCGCTACCTCGTCCAAGATTACGCGTTTGTGTGGACGCTCACCGGCGTGTTCGGCTACGCGGTCGGTCAAGCGCCGACTATGGACGCCAAGGCCTCGTTGACCGGCTTCCTCGGGACGTTGACCGACGAGGAGAACGACTACTTCGAGCGTTCGTTTGACGCACTGGGAGTGTCCCCTGACGAGCGAACAGATCCTGTGCCAGCCGACGCTACCGAGGCGTTCGAAGACCTGCTGACCCGAGCCGCGCTCGAAGGGGAGTACGAGGAGACGCTCGCGGTGTTGGTGCCAGCGGAATGGATCTACCTGACATGGGCAACAGCGGCCTCAGGAGTCCCCGAGGAGTTCTATCTGCGCGAGTGGATCGAGCTTCACGACACGTCCGAATTCGAGGCGTTCGTCGCGTGGCTGCGAAGCGAACTCGACGAGTACGGACCGAAGCTCGGCGAGCGCCGACAGCATCGCGTCCAGAGACTCTTCTGCCGAACCGTGGCTCTCGAAATCGCGTTCTTCGAGATGGCCTACGCTTGATATCCTCCCCGCGCTGAATCAAGGGCGAGGCTTTAGCCTTGCATCTTCAGTAACCGCAGTCGCGTCCCGACCACCACCGATTCCTGCGCTTTGGTCCGCTCTGACATCTCGTGCCCGTAGGGTCCTCGCTATCCAGTGGGACGTTCACGTCTGTCACCCCATGGGCGCACCCCATCACTGTCCCTGCGAGAGAAGTCGCCACGCACGATTCGACCGCCGTGCTACCTCGGCGAGTCTCGGTCGGCGGCCGCGACCAGCTCTGCTGCGAGCTCCGCCGCCTCGACCGCTGTCTCACCAAACACATATGTGATGGGTTCGACACCGAACGCGCCCCGGTGGTAGATCACCCGTGGGACGCCATGTTCGCGGAACAGCTTCCGCAGTCGCTCGCTCCGGTCGTCGTAGTCGGCATCGAACTCGAGCGGTTCGATGCCCCGGTCGTGGCTAGCCGCGAGCAGCGGATCGCGGGTCGCAACGTTTACTGCTCCTCGAAGATCGGGATCGGCCTCGTTCGCGGCAAGGATCGTCGTCGCTACGTGGTGCGATGCCCCGAACTCGGGGTTCGCCGGGACTTCAACTCGCCCGCCGACGGTGTAGATTCGGCCGGGAACCGCACCAACGTCAGTGACGTCGGTAGCATCGGGGAGCGCCGTCCCCGTGTTCGTCCCGACGTTCGGGACGTGGTCAGCCATGCCTGGTACCGTCGCGAGGATTCGCGCCGCATTTCGGACACTGGCAAGCGCCTCGCGTTCCTCGCGGATCTCCGTGTCAACGCCGCGTACACAGAGATCACACCCTAGTCCACGCAACGCGGGCATTTCGGCTTCGTGCAGTTCACAGATCGGCCCCCGGTCCTCGAACTCCTGGATCAGTTCGAAAAGTTCGACCAACGCGTCGTACCCGTCCATGTCCGCCGCTGCCATACCGTCGGCGATTCGGTCCACTGTCGCGACGGTCCGGGGATCGTCGCGGAACCGCTCCTCGACCGTCGCCCGACCGTTCACGTACTTGCTGACGGCAGCCTGGGCCACGCCGAGGTTGTCGGCGATCTCCTGTTGGGTGAGTCCCTGTTCCTCGAGCCGACCTGCGAGCATCGCCCGTACTGTCGGCAGAAAAACGTTCGACGATAATCTCGCTCGGAAGCACCAACGACATGCATTCCCGTCGGTCTAACAGCGTTATAAGCGCCCCTCACTCCGAATACTAGTGGGTAGTATAACCAAGTTTTATCACGCCCCGAAGGATAGCGTGGCGTGATGATACTACGGAGGGACGACTAGTGGTGAGCGAAACGGTGGTCCTCAGCCTAACGGTGGTTACGCTTGCCGCCTTCACTGTTTCCGGGCTGTGGTACTCGAGCAGCCGGATCGGCTCGGTCGAAGACTTCATCAGCGCCCGGAATTCGGCGGGGCGTGGCATGACAACGGCGACGCTTATTTCGTCCGTGATGGGCGTCTGGATCCTGCTCACCCCCGCCGAGGCAGGTGCGGCGTTCGGCGGCATCGCCGCAGTGGCGGGGTACGCTGTCGGAGAATCACTCCCGATGCTGGTGTATATGAAACTTGGTCCGCGCATCCGTGCGTTGATCCCCGAGGGACACTCACTGACCGAGTACGTCCTCGCGCGGTACGGCCCGGCGATGTACGTCTTTGTCTTGGTAGTGAGCCTGTTCTATATGTTCATCTTCCTCTCAGCTGAGCTGACAGGCATCACGAGTGCGCTCCAGCTGATCGCCGGTGTACCTCGCTGGCAAACGGCCACCCTCATCGGTGGGTTCGTCCTCGTCTACACTGGGTACGGCGGGCTACGTGCCAGCATCTTCACTGATACCCTCCAGACGCTGCTCATCCTCCCCCTGCTCGTCGTGAGCGCTGTTGGCGCGATATTCGCCCTCGGGGGAACTGCCACGATCCACAGGCAGGTGGTCACGGCCGACCCGACCCTGCTCGACCCCACGTTCTTCACCGGGCTGCGCTTTGGCTTCTGGGTCGCGATAGCCATTCTGGGTGCCGAACTGATCAACCAGAGCTGGTGGCAACGGATCTACGCCGCCCGCGATCAGGAGACGCTTCGCCACGGGTTCCGAACCGCCGCCCTCGCCAACTTTCTGCTCGTCTTTCTCGCCGGACTATTTGGCGTCATCGCGCGGGGCTACGTCGATATCGTCACCGATCCCGCAAGCGAGGCGTACAACGCCAGTATCGCCTTCTTCGTGTTGTTGAACGAGGCGTTCCCCGAATGGCTCGTCCTCGTTGTGGTTCTGCTGGCGCTCCTGCTCGTGATGAGTACCGCCGATACCCTGTTCAACGCGATGGCTAGTATCGTCACCACAGATCTCCCGCGTTTACTCAATGATCCATCTGATCGGACGCTCACACTGAGTGCCCGTGCTCTCACCGTCGTCGGTGCGCTGGCGGCCATCTACGTGAGTGTGCGTGCCCGAAGCGTGCTGCGGCTGTTTCTGCTCGCTGATCTGCTCGGAGCCGCCGTGATGGTGCCAGTACTCTCCGGGCTGTACTCCGAGCAAGTCTCCGGCGCTGGCGTTCTTTCCTCAAGTATCGTCGGACTCGCCGTTGGCCTCGTGTACCTCCCAAATCAAACCGTTCGGTCAGCACTTACCGCCCTGCCGGGCGTCGGTTCGGCGCTTCCAACCCCCGATTTCCTGTACGCGTTCGTCGGTGCGGCAGTCGTCTCAACCGCACTCACCCTCATCACTGCACGGCTCTCGGACGCGGCGTTCGACCTTGACCGTTTGTCTCGAGAGATTCACCGGTTAGACGAGCCCGCGGCCGACGACGGTGAGGAGGGCTGGGAATGATCGCCACCTTGAGCGCGACGTCGTTCGCGGTACTCGTCTGGACCGTCGTCCTCCTGGTGGTCGCAGTCCTCGTCTACACTGGGTACGTCATCGCCACCGACGCTGGACTAGTATAGTCAGTGGTACCACTCAGTGGCAAGGATTTAAACAGTACCCCTGCGACCACAGAGACAATGAGCGCAGATCGCGAGAAATTCAACGTCACATCGGTGCTGGAGGGAAACTGGCGCGCGTACCTCAGTAATATGGGCCCTTCATGGGTCGCCGGGGCCATCGCAGCCGGGCCAGCGACCATGGCGAGCGTCATTACGGCAGGAGCGACGTTCGGCTACACACTGTTGTGGATAGTGATCCTGTCAGCAGTTCTCGGGGCGTCCGCCCAGTATTTGGCGATGCGGCTCGGACTACTCACCGAGGCGGGAATCGTCACGGTCGTCGAGCACCACCTCGGCGAGAGCTGGGCGTGGCTACTCGTGATCGACACCGTGCTCGCAGCGGGACTCGCCCAGTTGGTGATCATGAAAGGCGTCGCCGACATCAGTGCGACTGTCACGGGTATCGACGCTCGCGTCTGGGGAATCACGTGGGCAGTCGTCCTCGCTCTTGGACTGGCCGGGCGTGGGTACCAGTTCATCGAACTCTTCGCCAAGCTCCTCGTAACTGCGGTCGTCGTCGCCTTCTTCGCTTCGCTGTTCGTCGTCCCAATCGATCCCATTGGCGCGGCGACGGGTCTCATCCCCCGAATTCCAGCGGGCGTCGATGGTGCCCTCGTCGCGGCCGGCATCCTCGGCGGCGCGGTCCACATCACGCTGATCACGATGCACTCCTACACGATGCGAGCCCGCGACTGGACGGCGCAGGACTATGGACTCGCGACGTTCGACGTCGGAACGTCGATGCTCGTCGCCTTCGGGATCTACAGTCTCGCAATTTTTCTCGTCGCCGCGGGCGTCCTGCACTCGCCCACCGTGGAGGCGAGCGAGCTCTCTGTAGTGGCGGCTGCACAGGCACTCGGTCCGCTGGTCGGGACCAACGCCAAGTGGTTGTTCCTCCTTGGACTGTGGGGCGCGGCCGTCTCCACGCTTGGTGGCAACACTATCGTCCCGCCGTATCTCGTGGCTGACAAGCTGGGATGGGGCACCGACATCTCCGATACCCGGTATCGGGCACTGCTCGCCGCGGTAGCACTCCTCTCCGGAGTGGGCGCATTCGTTGGTGGGGCGTTCTTCCCGCTGCTCGTGCTCGTGTTGGCCTTCGGCCTCGTCGGCACGCCGTTCGCAATTGCGGTCGTCCTCTACCTCCTCAACAGCGACGCCGTGGCTGAGCCGAACTCGACGCTCGCGAATCTCGGGGGGATCATCCTCCTCGCGATCACCGCGATTATTGCCGGCAACTTCGTCCGCTCGCGGGTGCTCCCGGATATCGGCGATCCGATCCCGACGTTCGTCGCCGTCTTCGCCGCCCTGCTCGGGGTCGCAACCCTCGTATTGCTCGTCAAGTATGTCCGCGAAACAGCCAGCGGTACACCGTCACGATGACCAGTCTCCCATTCTCATTGTCGGGGACGACACTCATAACCGGCCCCTCGAACGCCGGGAAGACCCGACTTACCGCCCGCGCGCTCGACTCGTGGGTCGAGCGTCACGGAACCAGCGGTGTCGTTGTGTTCGAATTCGGCCCCGAGTTCGAACATGAGAGGCGACTCCTTGGTGGCCGACTTTCGCGCTTCGGGGCGCTCCCAGATGGCGTCTGGCAGGGGGTCCTCGACGCCCACGCCCCCCGCGCCGAAGGCGCAACCAACGAGGAATCAGTCCAGTTAGCCGAGGACAATGCAGCCCGAGCCCAGAAAATCGTCGATGCGGCACCCACCGATCCGCGGGCGGTGTTCGTTAATGACACCACCATCCCGTTCCAGCACGAGCAAGGTGATCCAGAGCGGTTCATGGGGTACTGCGACCGTGCGGAGGCGGCAGTGTTGAACGCCTTCGAGAGCGACGAGCTCGGGACCGATGACCCCGTCTCGCGCCTGGAGCGTGCCGCGCTCTCAGCGTTTCGGGAGTGGGCCAGTCAGGTCGTCCGACTTGGCGATACGAACGGGTAAGCAGCCGCAAGGAACGTATCTTGGTGGGATTCGAGAGTTGGGAGTCCCGCTTGCCATCGAGCGAAGGGCAGTGCAGCACCAGCCGTCGACGAACCCGCTCGTCATCCTCAAAGCGGCTCGCTGGTGGTACATTCACGGAAAGGGCGGGTCCGATCCCGTGTTTCGGTGGGCCTTCGAGTGGACCCGCCACCTCGCAACCGACACGCCGAGCGACGTCGAGCGGTTCGACGCGTTCCTCGAGTATCTAGTCGCAGTCGGCTCCGCGGACGAGCAACACGAACTCCGGTGACGCTGAGGACGGGTTGTTTGTGCGCCCCGAAAGGGTGCGGCGCGTTCTGAGCTGACGCAGCCGCCGTGAACTCGATTTACTGAAACCCATGGCTACGACCAGTAACTCGTCGGTCTCCTTCGAGGAGACTGACACCCGACACGACGAGATGCACAGTACCATCGAAGAGTGGATTGACGACCTCGTCGACACGTCGACGATGCACGAGCAAGTGAGGAGTTCCAGGAGTGGCTCGACGTCCAGAGTCACTTCCACGACTATTCGCACCGAAATACGCTCCTCATCACGCTCCAGTGTCCCGAAGTAACGAAGGTCGCAGGCTACAACACGTGGCGGAACGACTTTGATCGGCACGTCCAGGAAGGCGAGCAGGCCCTCTGGATCTGGGCACCGATCATCACCAAACGCTGTCCCGAGTGTGAGAATTCGTCCAGCTACCACGAGCAAATCGGTTGTGAGTACGACGAGACGCCGCCGGAGGAGTGGTCGAAAGGCCTCGTCGGGTTCAACCCAGCACCAGTCTTCGACGCGTCCCAGACGGACGGAGAACCGCTTCTCGAACTGGAGACAGCAGCGATGGACGACACCGACGGCCTGGTGCCAGCGCTCAAAGGGGCAGCTGATGAACTATATGCGACGGTACGCATCGTCGATGCCGACGACTGGGATCATGGCGACGCGAAAGGGGTCTGTCCGACTCACTGGCCGTCATCGGCGGTGGCTACGTCGGCTGTGAGTACGCCTTCGAACGATACGAGAACGAAGCGGCCTTCGGTGCGCACGCGGAGATCGACCACTTCGAGGCGTTCAAGGAGGCGCTTCCGGATCTGCTCGAAGGTGAACCGGAAGTCACCCGATTCGACGTCGAGTCGGCGTCGCCAGTCCAACTGTGACAGCCGATACGCGTCGGGTCCAGTTCTGATCGAAACCCGTACTCAGACGGGGTCGTCTACTCCTGGCCGGCCGCGACAGCGGCCAGCGAAGACAGCGCATCCGAGACGGTGTCCAAGCGCCCGTCCCCTTCGTCGACGCCGTGTCGGTCCGCGAGATAGGCCGGATCGTTGTAGGTTACCGTAACCGTTCCGTCCGCTCGCTGCATAATGAGCAGCTTTTGCGGGAGATCGATCGCCAGCGTCCGGGCCGATTGCAGCAACGGGGTTCCCAGATCCGGGTTTCCGAATACCAACACTGTCGTCGGCTGGAGATCACGGTCGACCGAGTCGGCGTTGGCCTCGTGGTCGAATTCCGCCATCAGGCCTAGATCGTCGTTGCTTTCAATGGCGTCTTTTACGCGTTCGACGGACGTCTCGACATCCGCGTCGCTCTCCACGGTCACGAGTCCGTCGTCCGACCCGCCGTCGGCGACCAGCCGTCGGGCGTCGGTAGCCATACTCTCTCTTTCGCCGTTGTCGCTCAATGATTTCTCTCCCATCATGTGAGTTACGATCGCACGGATTATAAAGATGACCCGGTCGTGTGCCGAACGACGCTCGTCACCTTCTTGATTCCGGTACGCCGCCGAACAACACTATCCAGCGAGAAACGTCTCGAGGTGATCACGGTACGCGTCCGGCCGGTCCTCGGTCACCCAGTGTCCGGCGTCGTCGAGTGCGACGATCTCACCACCGATATCGCTGACGACTGTCCGACCCGTCCCGCTCGAGACCGTCGACGAACGCGCGCTCGAGTCGCTCCCGGAACGCGTCGGCGTCCAGTTCGAGCGTCCGGGGGAGACCCAGCGTTGTGATGTACTCGACCGGCCAGGAACCGTACGCCGTCGCGTTCGAGAGGACCAGTTTGTCGACACGACCGTTCGTATGTGCGGCGTACCGGAGCGCGACGCCGCCGCCGATATCGTGACCGACGACGTGGAACTCCTCGAGCCCCAGCTGGTCGACAAGGTCGGCGACAGCTCGTTCCTGAGCGCGGATCGAGCGGTCGAACGTGTCGCGTCGGTCACTGTTTCCGTAGCCGACGAAATCCGGGACGATGGTCCGGAACTGCTCTGCTAACTGGGGCGCGATCCGCCGCCAGAGAAACGACCAGGTCGGGATGCCGTGGAGAAACACGACGGGCTCGCCCTCGCCTTCGTCGCGATACGCCATCGACAGCTCGTGGCCGTCGACGGTGACGGTCGTCTCCGCTTGTGACTCGGACCAAGTCTCGTGGTTCACGTGTCGTCTTCGACCGAGAACGTGAAAGTGTTATGCCGGTTGGCCGCCGCCCGTTCCCACGACGACCGAACGGTCGGACTGCGTCTCGTGACTGGTCCCGTTGTTGCCAATTACGGTCCGATCTCGTACTTCTACGTCGCGATGATGACCGACGGTGTCGACGCGAACGAGTCATCGCAGTGGAACCACTTCCGTGTCAAAATAACGCGCCGCTGCTGACGCTGAGGTCACAGTGGCCGTCGACCCCTCGTGTCGCCTATTGCGGACAAGCTGGTGACCTCGTTCGACAGGGCGACCGCGTTCTCTTCGACGGTTTCACCGATCTTGTCCCAGACGACGCTCTCGGGCTTCAGAAAGTCTACCTGAGGGTCGGTGATCAGCAATGCGGTGCCCTCGGCGTCGATATCTACGCCGCTCATTCTAAGTTGCCTCCGGGAACTCGGTACGCCTTGGTAATGTAAGCACCTGTGGGAGGGAATGACATGGATGAACCGAACGTACTCCTGATACACTGCCACGACCTCGGTCAATACGTCGGGTGCTATGGGGTCGACATCGAGATGCCGAATCTCGAGTGATAAAACGGTATGGCGTTCAGAATCGAGTGCCAGTCAGCGGAATGTCTTG
>Ga0136557_1001475_pt1 | contig 15039 bp, 10 predicted proteins | sample AntRauTorckE6832_FD_104796 | JGI IMG/M metagenome (GOLD analysis project Ga0136557, IMG submission 104796) | Saline lake microbial communities from Rauer Islands, Antarctica - Metagenome Torckler E6 #832 | ecosystem: Environmental > Aquatic > Non-marine Saline and Alkaline > Saline | place...
AAAATCTCGATGCGACTCAAGTGGACGCGACTACCGGCGAGCTGCGGGTTGAATACCTTCGGGGCGACCGCTCTAATGAGCAAACGCTGACCAATCCAGGAGGGCTTTTTCGAGAGCGTGATAGCCGACTGGGGGACATCATTAACTCTAACCCTCAGTACATTCACAAGCAAAATTATGGTTATGCTGGTCTGGAAGCCGTTTCGGCCTTTTCCACAATAACTGACTACAATGACTTCAGGGCGACGTCTGTTTATCAGAATCGTCCACCTGTTGTGGTGGTGGGGGCTAATGACGGTATGCTGCATGGTTTTAATGCCTCTACAGGTGCAGATGCCGGTAAAGAGCTCTTCGCTTATGTTCCCTCAGGTATTATTGATAACCTCGCTGAGCTTACGCAGAACGGTTATACACATCGGTACTACGTAGACGGTTCTCCGCGAATTGCTGATGCATGGCTGGGATCGTCCCTGGGCTGGAAAACACTTGCTGTGGGCACCACCGGTGCTGGCGGTGAGCGTGTTTTTGCGCTGGATATTACAGACCCGGAAAACGTCACAGAGAGTCAGTTACTCTGGGAGTTTTCTCATCCTGATCTTGGTCGGACCATTCAGCAGCCGGCTATTGTGCCAATGCCCAATGGTCAGTTCACGGTGGTTATCTCCAGTGGTTACTCGGACTCTGCCGCTGTCGGGGGAGGTAAAATCTGGGTACTCAACGCAGCAACTGGCAGGCCCATTCGAACGTTTTCTCTACCGGACAGTGGTCAACTGGGCTCCCCTCTGGCCGTCGATTTAAATAATGATCGAATAGTGGATCGTATTTATGTAGGTGACTCGGATGGTCAGTTGTGGCGTATTGACACTGAGGGAACCGATACCTCCAAGTGGGGTGTGCCAAAAGACCTTAAGAAAAGCAATGATTTATTACCATTGTTCACAGCACAATCGTCGCAGCCCATTACGGCGCCTCTGACTTCCGCCTTCAATGCGAAAGGCGAGCACATGGTGTATTTTGGCACGGGTAGTTTTTTGCGCAAAGGGGACGATGTTGTTGGCATGAGCCCGGATATTCAGGCGTTCTATGGCATCATTGACGATTATTATTCGCCAGAATCTTTGGATAGAAGCGACCTGCTTGAGCAGGAAATACTTGCGCGGGTAGATGAAGTGAGTAGAACCGATGAGGATGGTAACCCACTGGTTATTGATATCGGCCTGACCTTCGTTTCCGATAATCAGCTCGGCGACAAAAAAGGATGGTATATCGATCTGGTATGGAAGTCTGCAAATGGGGGGCCTGGCCCACAAGGTGAGCGTGTTACCTCGCGAGCCGTTGTGCGCGGTGATCGTGTGATCTTTACCAGTCTCATCCCATCCGCAGATCCGTGCGCTGCGGGCGGAAATAGTTGGCTCTATGAAGTCGATGCGCTGAGTGGCGGCCGTTTGTCCTATGCAGTGTTTGATATCAATGATGATGGGCGCTTTGATAGTAATGATTTCGTTACAATCACGATTGATGGACAGGAATATACCATTCCCCCCTCAGGTCTTGATCCCGGCATTGGTATCATCAATACGCCGACCGTTTTGACCGATCCTCAAACCGGAAATGAGCGGAAAATTTTCACTGGTTCGTCAGGTCAGATCATCAGCGTACCAGAAGCTGGTTCAATTAATTGGGGACGACAGAGTTGGGAGCAGATTCGCTGACTTTATGTAATGGTTGACGGTAAAGTTTTCGCAGTTATTGATCATTCGTTGAGGGGTTTGTGATGCAGGATATGAACGTCGGTAAAGGCTTTACACTGATTGAATTGATGATCGTGGTCACCATTATCGGCATCCTTGCGGCGATCGCCTATCCCTCCTATCAAAACTACGTGGAGGAAACTCGTCGTGGACAGGCTCAAGCTGATTTGCTGGAGCTCGTTCAGTTTCTCGAACGCCGATACTCCAATCGGTTCGACTATCGTAAAAGCGATAACAGCGCGCCTGATCTACCGTTCAATACGTCTCCTCGTGGCGGAAATCCAGTTGCCTATAATATTTCTTTTTCCGGTAATGTCGAGAGGGATAGTTTTACTCTGCAGGCAGATCCAACTGCGCTTCAATCTGGCGATGAGTGCGACACGATGTCTATTGATGAAGAAGGAAATCGTAGTGCCGCACAACCTGATTGCTGGTAAAAGGCTTTAACTCGTCTTTGATTAGGCACCGCAGGTAAGCCTCTGCTTGTGGGAGTCTTCCCGGATGCCGTCTCCGTCACTGTCGGTCGCCCATGTGATTCGCCCCCCAAAGTTCATTCTCAATTGAATCGCTTTGGTTGCATCACCACTTTCTGGACACCAGACAATGTTTCCGATAGTGCCTTTTGCTGAGCCATCCGGATTGTACTGAAAATATCGGCGCTCACTGGGACCTGAATTGCTGGCAGTAACGGTCCCTGCCGGGATTGATGGATGAACCTGTATTAGCTCTGTTTTACTGGTCAAGGCCCTGTCATTGTCGGGATCACTGAAAACAGTTATGGGGCCTCCCCAATTTGATGAGCAAATAAGATTGTTATCCAGCGGACAAAGTGTTGTGGTGACATTCGCCTTGACTGCATGGCTACGCGCATCGGCAAACGATTGAGTCAGTAATGATTGCACACCCCTGCTCGCGGTGCTGTCTATAACGCTTCGCCAGTTGGAAGCGGTCGTGTAGGTGATGATGGCGGTAACCGCGATCGTTATTATTAACTCAATGAGAGTGAAGCCCTCATGGCGAAGGGGGTAGTGCGGCGAGCGGCGAATCATCCTTGACTCCGTTGCGGTATGTTTTTCCGATTATTGGTTAACTATTCAAGTGTTTTGTCCAAGCTATGTGAAAAGCCAAGCTAAAATGGTACCTCACTTGTCTGCAAGACTTGTCAGTTAATACAGAATGGAGTTGTAGGAAATCGCTCAATCCATCCCCAGCTTCTTCAACCGATACCGCAACGCCCGAAAACTGATCCCCAGCCTCTTTGCCGCTGCTGTTTTGTTCCATCGTGTTGCTTCCAGAGCCTTTTCAATGGCCTGGCGTTCGATGCCTTCCAGGTAGTTCTCCAGGTCGATCTCGCCCTCTGGTATGGGGGTGGCTTCATGGCCTGAATGGTCGGCTTCTCTGGGCTGCATTGTCGATGATCCCGCTGGCGCGACACCATTGCCCAGGTGCAGGTCGCCAGCGTCTATGCGGTCTTCATCGCATAGAGTGAAGGCCCGTTCGAGTATGTTTTCCAGCTCGCGCACGTTGCCGGGAAAGTGATAAGCCTTGAGGCGCTCGATGGCGGCCTGAGTCAGCCGTGCCGGCTCGCACTCGTACTCGCGGGCAATGCGATGAAGTATGTGGTCTGCGAGCAGGGGAATGTCGTCGCCCCGCTCCCGCAGGGGCGGCACGGCCAGTTCAATCACGTTGATACGGTAAAACAGATCCTGTCGGAAGCTGCCATTCTGCACCAGTTCTGCCAGGTGTTTGTGGGTGGCGCTGAGTACGCGGATGTCCACGGGAATCTCTTTGGTGTCTCCCACGGGCCGCACAGCCTTCTCCTGGATGGCTCGCAACAGTTTCACTTGCATGGCCAGCGGCAGGTCGGCTACTTCATCCAGAAACAGGGTGCCACCGTTGGCACTACGAAACAGGCCGGCCTTGTTTTCCATGGCACCGGTGAAGCTGCCTTTCTTGTGGCCGAAGAATTCGCTTTCCATCAGTTCCGACGGAATGGCGCCGCAGTTAACCGCGACGAATGGGCCGTCACTGCGCGGACCCTGCAGATGAATCATGCGCGCCACCAGTTCCTTGCCGCTGCCGGATTCGCCACTGATGAATACCGGTGCCTGGCTGCGCGCCAGTTTTCGGGTCTGGTTGCGCAGTTTGTGAATCTGGGGTGATTCGCCTAGTAAAAGCCCGGGATCATTGGTGCCGCTGGAAGTCTCAGTCTGCGGCTCTGAGAGTTTCAGTGCGCTACTTACCAACTCTCGCAGGCGGGGCAGTTCTACCGGTTTGGAGACGAAATCAAAGGCGCCGGCTTTGAGTGATTCAATGGCCGTGTCCATGCAGCCATAGGCTGTAATCACCGCAACCGGGGTGTTGGGGGCGTATTGTTGAATCCAGTGCACCAGATCAATGCCGTTGCCGTCCGGCAGGTTCATATCGGTCAGGCACAGTTGGGGTTGGTGCTTTTCCAACAAAACTTTAGCGGTACTGACATCCGGCGCGGTGTAGGTGGAAATGCCCATACGGGTGAGGGTGATTTCCAGCAAATCACGGATATCCGGCTCGTCATCAACAATCAGCGCGGTTTGTTTGGTCATTCTCTGTCTTCGGTTCCTTGTTGCAAGTCTAACGCCCGATGGCAGTGTGTGTTGTTTGTGTTAAATCATGCGCCCCGGGTGGGCAAACGTGAGCCGGAATCGACAGCCTGGCTGGTCATCGTCCACCAGCGACAAGTGCGCCTGGTTGGCTTCACACAGCTCCCGTGCCAGGTAAAGGCCCAAGCCGTTGCCGGTTTTCTCAGTGGTGAAGAATGGCTCGAATACGGAGGCATGATGCTCCTTCGCAATACCGGGCCCAAAATCACGGACATCAATGTAGGCCCGTTCACCATCGGCAGTGGCACCTGTTACCAATTGTATCCTGTTTTCGCCAGTCTGCTCTTTGCTGTAGCGCAAACCGTTGTCACACAAATTTACCATGACTTGCTCAATCTGGCTTTTATCAAAGCGGGCCGGTGGCACCGGGGCTTTGATGTCCAGTTCAATCATAACCGACGAGCCATCGTCGTCAGTTTGCCGGAAGTCGGCGCGAAATTCTTCCAGCCATTGGGCAATATCCACTCTCTGGGCGTCGGCCGCGCGGCGCCGGGAAAGGTCCAGTACGTTTTCGATAATGCCGTTTACCCGTCTGGCATGGCGGTGAATAATGCCCAGCATTTGCTGGTCGGCCCGATCCAGGTTGGGGGATTCATCCAATAGCTGGGCGGCATGGCTGATGGCACCCAAAGGATTGCGTATTTCGTGGGCAATGCTGGCGGTAAGCCGGCCAAGTGAGGCCAGTTTCATTTGTTGTGCCTGCTGGGTGATTTTGCTCAGGTCTTCTATAAACAACAGGGTCTGGTCGCCTTGTTCCTGATCCAACTGGGTGAAGGTGGCTTGCAGCAGTGGCGACGTTGGTGTGGCCTGGAAAGGCTCAATGCGTCTGTCCGGGTTTTCCCGCCATTCATGCAACCCCTGTTTTAAGGGAGCGGGCAGTGCCATGGCGTGTGGATGTGCCCTGGTTTGGGGCTCCGGGTGGCCCAGCAGCAACTCTTCCGCGGCAGCGTTAACCAGGCGCACCTGGCCAAATTCGTCCAGTACCAATATGCCGGTGCGCATTCGTTGAATGATCTGCCGGTTAATCTGTTCCAGCTCGGCAATGCTTTTGGCACGGCTGCGGGCGAGTTCTTCACTGCGCATCATGCGCTTTGAGATGCTTTGCAGTACGAAGGCGGTGGCGAAATACAGAATGCCCAGTGTGCCGGCGCGCACGATATCGTCGGCGGTTTCGTTGATGGCCAGTACTGCCCAGCCGGAAATGCCCAGGGAAAAAATGGCGGCCAGCGCTGCATAGAAGGTACCAAAGCGCGTGGGATTCAGAATATTGCCGGCTGCAACGGTCACAATCACCAGGTTGGCTACGCCATTGGTGATGCCGGAGCTGGTCAACAGGATGAAGTGCAGCACGGCAATGTCTACCAGAATCGACAAGCTGATATGCCGCTCGCGGGGCTTTAATCCCGCCATCATCAGCAGGCCGGTAAACAGGTTGATTGCCAGATAGCTGAAAATGCCGGCTTGGTAATATTCTTCCCACCGCAGGCGTGTGTCGGCGGTGAACGGGTCGATAAACAGCAGCCCTGTAAGCATCAGGCTGATCACTAGCCGGTAATGGTTGTAGATGCGGAACAGCCGTATTTGCTGAATGTCGGCAACAGGGCCAAAGGGAGGCGTTTTGGCCTGCTGCCGGTGAACATTGGTACTCATGGGCGTTAACTGCCTTTGATCAGAGAATTCCGCTATCTGCGGCGTTATAATAGCGTTTTCATGGCAACAAGTTACAGGAGCCTTTCCATGTCGGTAGCTGGCACAGACAATACTGAATCCGCACAGCCTCGAAAACTTCGGGTGGTAATGGCCCAGCTGGATTTTCTCGTGGGGGATATCCCGGGCAATACAGAGCGGGTTATTCAGGCTGCCCGGGAGGCTCAGGCTGATCATCAGGCGGATATTGTGGTGTTTCCGGAGCTGGCACTCACCGGTTATCCACCGGAAGATCTTTTGCTGCGCCCAAGCCTCGATCTGCGTGTAGCTGAGGCGCTGGCAGAGCTGCAAAAGGCGGCCCTGGAGCCGGCTATTGTATTTGGCGCGCCGCTGCGTTCTGGCGGTTTGCTCTATAACACGGCAGTTGTGATTGAAGGGGGGGAAATTCGGGCCAGTTATTTCAAACGCTGTCCGCCAAACTATCAGGTATTCGATGAGAAACGGTATTTTGGCGAAGGTAAAGAAACGCTGGTACTGAATATTCGTGGTGTGCCGGTTGGTATTACTGTCTGTGAGGATCTCTGGAAAGAAGGGCCTGTGGAGGATGCCGCCGCGGCCGGTGCCAAACTGGTGCTGAACCTGAACGCCTCTCCCTACGACATCGACAAACAGGCCCGGCGCAAAGCCTTGCTTGAACGTAAAGCCACCGACAACCAGGTGGGAATTGTGTATGTGAACCTGGTTGGTGGCCAGGACGAGCTGGTGTTCGATGGTGGTTCCATGGTGTACGACCATTCCGGCGTGCTGGCAGCGGAAGTGCCCCAGTTTGCCGAAGGGCTGTTCCCGGTGGATTTTCTGTATGAGCATCACTGCCAGCCGGTATCCCGTCCGTTGCCGGAAGAGCCTTCGCTGGAAGCGAACGTTTACAACGCGTTGGTGATCGGTGTTCGTGATTATGTGAACAAGAATGGCTTCAAGTCCGTTGTCTTGGGCCTATCCGGTGGCATCGATTCGGCGGTGACCCTGGCCGTAGCCGCTGATGCCCTTGGCAAGGAGCGGGTGAGGGCCGTGATGATGCCGTTCCGCTACACCTCCAGCGCCAGCCTGGAAGACGCCCAGGCCCAGGCAACAGCCATGGGTGTTCAGTATGATGTGTTTTCCATTGAGCCCATGTACGACGTATTCATGGAAACCCTGGCCGCCCCCTTCGAAGGCACCAACACCGACACCACGGAAGAAAACCTGCAGGCCCGCCTGCGCGGTGTATTGCTGATGTCGTTGTCCAACAAGTTTGGCCATCTGGTATTGACCACCGGCAACAAGAGCGAGCTGGCGGTAGGCTATTCCACGCTGTATGGCGATATGGCGGGTGGCTTTGATGTGCTCAAGGATGTGCCGAAAACCCTGGTGTTCCGCCTGGCCCGTTATAGAAACACGCTTTCTCCGACGATTCCCGAGCGCGTCATTACCCGTCCGCCTTCAGCTGAACTGGCGCCGGACCAGAAAGATGAAGACAGCCTGCCCGGTTACGACATTCTGGACCAGATTCTGAACCTGTATGTGGAACGGGATTACAGTGCTGAAGCCATTATTGCCGAGGGTTTTCAGAGCGAGGACGTGCGTAGGGTGGTGCGCCTGGTGGACATCAACGAATACAAGCGCCGGCAAGCGCCGATTGGCGTGCGTATTACCGAGCGAGGCTTTGGCAAAGATCGTCGCTACCCGATCACCAATGGCTGGAAACCGGGCAGCTGAAGAAAAAGAGGGGGGGGTGAGGTCAGTCCTCGCCCACCAGGCCGAAAGTAACGACGTTCAGGAGCGAGCGATCCTGGCGACGCAGCCGGTCAGACTGATAGTCTCCGTTGTCGGCAAAAACATCGCTTTCGGGGAAATTCTTGCGCAGGGTGGCTTCCGAGTCTTCTGCGGCATCGTCCAGTTCCAGTACCCGATAGGTATCGGTGAGCAGAATCAGTGCTTCTTCCACCGCCGGTGTGGACGGAAAGTTCTCCACTACATAACGGGCACGATTGTTTGCCGCCAGGTAGGCTTCACGCTTGATGTAATAGCGCGCTGCGTGGAGCTCCAGAGCCGCCATGCGGTTGCGCACAGCGATCATTCGCTGGCGGGCGTCGGCGGCGTACTGGCTGTCCGGAAAGCGGTTCAGCAATTGTGAAAAGTCCCGGAAGGCCTGCAATTGTTCACCCGGGTTGCGGGCAGATACATCAATTGGCATATAGCGCGCAGCCAGACCCAGGTCCAGGTTGTAAGAAGCCAGGCCGCGCATATAGAGCGCATAGTCCAACTGCTCGCTTTGCGGGTTCAGCCGCATGAAGCGGTCGGCAGCGGCGCGTGAGCCTTCCAGATCCATGTTCTGATAGCGGGCATAAATCAGGTCCAGCTGGGCCTGTTCGGCATAACGACCGAAGGGATAATAGGTCTCCAGAGAATCCAGATTCTGCTCGGCCTCGTTGAAATTGCCCGAGTTCATCGCCTGCCGGGCATTCTCGTAGTAGGTTTTTTCCGGCAGCACTTCCGCCTCTTTCTGGGACGCGCACCCGGCGGCCAGAGCAATGAAAGTGGAAAGTAGCAGTAAACGGACAACTGATCTCATGCCGGAATCCCGTATAATGTTGTAATTCAATGAATGGGCCATTGTAACGGGGAACCAGCTCCGTGTGCAGTGTTTGCGGAATATAGATGCGCCCGTCTGACCGAAAGGTAACTTATGTCTTCTGAAAACCGAATTACCGGCCACTACAACGTTCCTCCGGAACTGAGTGGAAAGCGCCTTGACCAGGCCGCGGCGGAGCTGATCTCCGAACATTCGCGCTCGCGTCTGCAATCCTGGATCAAAAACGGATCGCTGACCGTCAATGGCAAATCCCGAAAGCCCCGGGACAAAGTGATGATTGGCGATGAACTGGCGCTGGATGCCGAGCCGGAAGCACAAGTAACCTGGCAGGCCGAACCGATTACGCTTGATATTGTGTATGAAGACGAGCACCTGCTGGTGATCAACAAACCCGCCGGGCTAGTGGTTCACCCCGCCGCCGGCCATGCTGATGGCACCCTGGTAAACGCCTTGCTCAACCACGCCCCGGAAGTGGAAAATCTGCCCCGGGCCGGCATTGTTCACCGTCTGGACAAAGACACCTCCGGCATTATGGTGGTCGCTCGCAGCCTGATTGCCCACACTTCACTGGTGGAGCAACTGCAAACCCGGACCATGGGGCGTGAATATGAAGCCGTGGTTGTTGGCTCCCTCACCGGCGGCGCCACAATCGATGAACCGATTGGCCGGCATCCGCAGGACCGCAAGCGCATGGCCGTGGTGGCCAGCGGCAAACCCGCTGTGACCCATTACCGACTGATCGAACGCTTCGCCGCCCACACGCACATTCACTGCAAACTCGAAAGCGGCCGAACCCACCAGATTCGCGTGCACCTGGCCCATGTACGCCACCCGCTGGTCGGTGACCCGGTCTACGGCGGCCGCCTCCGCCTGCCCAAAGGCACTACCGAAGAACTCAGAGAAGTGCTGGCCGCCTTTACCCGTCAGGCCCTGCACGCCAGAAAACTGACCCTCGAACACCCGGAAACCGGCGAAATCCTCAGTTGGGAGGTGCCTCTGCCGGATGATATGGTCAACCTGATAGAAGCCCTGCGCCAACACGCCCGGGAGCTGGAAGGCCGTGATTACTGAAGCGCACATCATCACCCCGGACTGGCCCGCCCCGGGCAACGTCCGGGCCCTGTGCACCACACGCCACGGCGGCGTAAGCGAACCGCCCTGGCAAACCCTCAACCTGGGTAGCCACGTGGGCGACCAACCCGAACACGTACAGCAAAACCGCCACCGCCTGGCCGAGTACGCCGGCCTGAAGGCCAATGACATCGGTTGGCTCAACCAGGTACATGGCACAAACGTTGTCGAGTTGACCGAAGCGAATGTCGATACCTACCCGGAGGCAGACGCCAGCTACACCCGGCAACCCGGCATCGCCTGTGCCATCCTCACCGCTGACTGCCTGCCCGTCGTGCTGGCGGACCAGAACGGCACCACCATTGGCGGTGCCCACGCCGGCTGGCGCAGCCTCTGCGGCGGCGTACTGGAAAACCTCATAACCGCTATGGCGGTCAGCCCGGGCAACCTGACCGCCTGGCTGGGCCCTGCAATAGGCCCCGAAAGCTTCGAAGTCGGCCCCGAAGTCCGGGAAGCGTTCATAGCCCATCACCCCGAAGCCGAAAAAGCCTTCACTCCAACCGGCGCTCGTCCCGGTCACTACATGGCCGATATCTACCAACTGGCGAGAATCCGGTTAACCAACTCAGGTGTTGCGGCTATTCATGGTGGGGGATTGTGCACGGTTACCGACGCCGAGCGTTTTTATTCTTTCAGAAGGGATGGCCAGACAGGCCGAATGGCAACGCTGGTCTGGTTAGGAAAATAACTCCAACTAGCATTGCCTCAAGCTGACTCCAAGAAATCAACTCCTAAACTGTAGGGGCTGGCACAGGATTCCTTTTCCAGAAATTTCTGCAGCATGGATGCTGCAGAGAAGCGTACAGGGATGTATTCACAGCGCTTTCTGGAAAAGGAATCCTGTGACAGCCCTTGCACCGTTCTATGGCCGCCTCAGGATGGATGTATTCACGGCATTTTCTGGAAAACTTTACCGCACCTGCTCAAACACCATTTGCCTGAAACCCAAAACAATCGCGGCGCTCCTGAGAGATAGTGCCTGCCCACAGTCTGGTGCGACTGCATAATGATAACCGTCAATTTTCTGACGATTTTTTCCGCAGAAACTTGAAGTCCCCCCACTTGCCCCTACATTAAAGACAAAGCAATCCGAATACCCCGATACCAAAAACGGGTATTCATCAGAGAATTTCGGGGAAGCGAACACATGAGAATCGACAAACTCACCAGCAAACTGCAAACCGCCCTCGCGGACGCGCAGTCCATTGCGGTAGGCAAAGACCACAACTTCATCGAGCCCGTCCACCTCATGCAGGCCCTCATGGACCAGCAGGGTGGCTCCATCAAACCGTTGCTCAAACAGATTGGCGTTGAACCCGGCCGGGTTCGTCAGGCCATCGCCAAAGAAATCGAAAACCTGCCCGAAGTGCAGAACAGCGCTGGCGACGTTTCCATGTCCAACGACATGGGGCGCCTGTTCAACATCTCCGACAAACTGGCCCAGCAACGTGGTGACCAGTTTGTCTCCAGCGAACTCATGTTGTTGGCAGCGCTGGAAGATCGCGGCTCCCTGGGCCGGGTTCTAAGAGAACAGGGTGTTGACAAAGCCGCCCTGGAAAACGCCATCAACGATGTACGCGGGGGTGAAACCGTTGACGACCCCAGTGCCGAAGAAAACCGCCAGGCGCTCGACAAATACACCATCGACCTCACCGAAAGAGCCGAAGCCGGCAAGCTCGACCCGGTTATCGGTCGTGATGACGAAATCCGCCGCACCATTCAGGTCTTGCAGCGCCGCCGCAAGAACAACCCGGTGTTGATTGGTGAGCCCGGCGTTGGTAAAACCGCGATTGTTGAAGGCCTTGCCCAGCGCATCGTGAACGGCGAAGTGCCGGACGGCCTGAAAGACAAGAAAGTCCTCTCTCTGGATATGGGGGCACTGATTGCCGGCGCCAAATTCCGCGGCGAGTTCGAAGAACGCCTGAAAGCAGTACTCAACGAATTATCCAAACAGGAAGGCCAGATCATCCTGTTTATTGACGAGATCCATACCGTGGTTGGCGCTGGTAAAGCCGAAGGCTCCATGGATGCCGGCAACATGCTCAAACCGGCTCTGGCGCGAGGCGAACTGCATTGTGTGGGCGCGACCACTCTCGATGAATACCGCGAAAACATCGAAAAAGACGCCGCCCTGGAGCGCCGTTTCCAGAAAGTGCTGGTCAGCGAGCCCAATGAAGAAGACACCATTGCGATTCTGCGTGGCCTCAAGGAGCGCTACGAAGTGCACCATGGCGTAGAAGTGACTGACGGCGCCATTATCGCTGCCGCCAAACTGTCGCACCGGTACATTGCTGATCGCCAGTTGCCGGACAAGGCGATCGATCTGGTGGACGAAGCCGCCAGCCAGATCCGCATGGAAATGGACTCCAAGCCCGAAGCGCTGGATCGTCTTGAGCGCCGGTTGATTCAGTTGAAGATTGAGCGCGAGGCCCTGAAGAAGGAAACGGACGCTGCCTCGAAAAAACGGCTGGAAGAGCTGTCTGCGGTAATCACCGGTGTCGAGCGTGAATACGCTGACCTCGAAGAAGTCTGGAATACGGAAAAAGCTGCTCTACATGGCTCCCAGAAGATCAAGAGCCAGCTGGAACAAGCCAGGATCGACCTGGAAAACGCCCGTCGTGCTGGCGATCTGGGCCGCATGTCCGAACTACAGTACGGCACCATTCCGGAGCTCGAGCGCCAGCTGGACATGGCCAGCCAGGCCGAGATGATGGAAATGAAGCTGTTGCGCAACCGGGTAACGGATGAGGAGATTGCGGAGATTGTCTCCAAATGGACCGGTATTCCCGTGTCCAAAATGCTGGAAGGCGAGCGCGACAAGCTGATGCGTATGGAAGAGGCTCTGCATGATCGGGTTATCGGGCAGGATGAAGCTGTTGAAGCCGTGTCCAATGCGGTACGCCGGTCCCGTGCGGGCTTGTCTGACCCGCATCGGCCCAACGGCTCGTTCCTGTTCCTGGGGCCGACCGGTGTCGGTAAAACCGAGCTGTGTAAATCGCTGGCGGCGTTCCTGTTCGATACAGAAGAGGCCATGGTGCGCATCGATATGTCCGAGTTCATGGAGAAACACTCCGTGGCCCGATTGATCGGTGCGCCTCCCGGCTATGTCGGTTATGAGGAAGGTGGCTACCTGACCGAAGCCGTGCGTCGCCGGCCTTACTCCGTACTGCTGCTGGACGAGGTGGAAAAAGCTCACCCGGATGTCTTCAACATTCTGCTGCAGGTGTTGGAAGATGGTCGCCTGACAGATGGCCAGGGCCGTACTGTTGATTTCCGGAACACCGTGATCGTGATGACGTCGAACCTCGGCTCAAATATCATCCAGCAAAAAGCGGGTGAAGAGAATTACGAGTCCATGAAGTCGGCGGTTATGGACGAGGTCAGTACTCACTTTCGCCCCGAGTTCATTAACCGCGTGGATGAAGTGGTGGTCTTCCATCCGCTGGCGAAGAACCAGATCCAGGGCATTGCCCGCGTTCAGATTGAGAATCTGGCGAAGCGTCTGCACGAGCAGGATATGAAGCTGGAGCTGGGCGACGAGGCCATGCAACTGTTGGCCGAGGTGGGATACGATCCGGTCTATGGTGCACGGCCTTTGAAGCGCGCCATTCAGCGGATGATCGAGAACCCGTTGGCGCAAAAACTGCTGCAGGGAGACTTCCTGCCCGGCGATACCATCCGGGCAACGGTCAACGATGGCCGTCTGGAATTCGACAAGGCCTGACTGATCAGGTCGTTGTAAAGGTCAGGGCGCTGAAGGGATTCAGCGCTCTCTCTGTATTTACTCCGGATCGCAATTTTCTTCTGCGATCTTCTCGAATTCCTGGCGCCGCTCTTCAATCTCTTCCGGCGACAGGTATCTTGGTTCGCCGTCTTCACCTTCCGTGCGGATCCTGGCGTTGCTGTTGATGACGTCCAGGTTCGAGCGGGCTGTTGCGCAGTTCGCTTCACGCTGTTTGCGGCGGGCTTCTTCCGCTGCGGTTTCTTCGCGTTCCTGCGCTTCATTCTGCTGATTCTGCTCAAGTTCGTTTAATCGTTCCTGAGGACTCTGTCGTTCCCCGGTCGGTGACCGGGTGCCTGAGCGCAAATTCACCTGTTCGGCTTTGCTGCCTGTTGGCTGGCGGTCTCCAAAGTGTGTTACGCCGTTTTCGTCAGTCCATTTGTATACGGAAGCACCGGTTGCCAGGCCCGGCGTTGCGCACATAATCAGTGCCAGCATCAGGATTCTTCGGTTCATGGTTTTGCCCGTCTCTGGTTTGCGACCTGCGTGAATCTTGCCACCGAAAGTATGGCGTTTCTTCGGCCTGGTTCAAATCTCTGGCACAAAGAGCCTAGTTCAGTATGACAGACAACACCGGAAAATGGTGCCATTAAACCGGCAGCGACTATTGACAGGGAGTTTCCCGCTGTCAGAATTGTCCATTGCCTGAAACTGGGGTTAATACGGCAGGCAATCCCGAGCAAGTATCCCCCGTTTATCACCACACTGAGTGCGGCAAACCTCGTCGCGCGCTGGTTGTTGCTTACGTGCAACCCGTTGTTGGTCGTTCTCCGCAACCCTCAGGAGGCCGACTGGCCAGGAGACAACCTCTTTAATGTCAGGTGTGGAGGAGCAAGCCGGTTCCGCTTTCACAAGAAGCAGGGAAACCGAGAATCCAGGCAACCGGGTGTGACCCGGCTCATTCACTCGTAGAAGAGGGTAGATATCGTGGAGTTATTGTCTGGCGCTGATATGTTGATCCGCTCCCTCCAGGATGAAGGGATCGAAAACATATACGGCTATCCGGGTGGTGCAGCGTTGCATATTTATGATGCGCTGTTCAGGCAGGACAAAGTCAAGCATATTCTGGTCCGGCACGAGCAGGCGGCGGTTCATATGGCCGACGGCTATGCCCGCGCGACCGGGAAACCAGGTACCGTACTGGTGACCTCGGGTCCTGGAGCCACCAACACTATTACCGGCATTGCCACCGCATTTATGGATTCCATCCCCATGGTGGTGCTGTGCGGACAGGTCGCATCGTCGCTGATTGGTGAAGATGCCTTCCAGGAAACCGATATGATCGGTGTTTCCCGCCCGGTGGTGAAGCACAGTCTGAGTGTGCGTCATCCGCAGGAAATTCCGGAACTTGTCCGGAAGGCCTATCATATTGCCTCCACTGGTCGTCCCGGCCCGGTGGTGATTGATATCCCGAAAGATATGACGTCGCCGAATGAGCGTTTTGAGTATTCTTAC
>Ga0136557_1001485_pt1 | contig 14989 bp, 17 predicted proteins | sample AntRauTorckE6832_FD_104796 | JGI IMG/M metagenome (GOLD analysis project Ga0136557, IMG submission 104796) | Saline lake microbial communities from Rauer Islands, Antarctica - Metagenome Torckler E6 #832 | ecosystem: Environmental > Aquatic > Non-marine Saline and Alkaline > Saline | place...
ATCGTCGAGGCCGGTGATATCGGTCCCGTCGATCACGATGCGGCCCGCATCGGCCCGGTCCAGCCCGCCGACGAGATGCAGAAGCGTGCTCTTGCCTGACCCCGATTCGCCGGTCAGCGCGAGGGTCCGCCCCGCTTCGAGCGACAGATCGATGCCGCGCAGCACCTCGATGCGCCCCTCGGGGCCGTCATAGGATTTCCTGAGGTCGGTGATCTGCAGAAGCATGCGCCTGTCCTTTTTCCCCTTCGGGACCTATGCCGGCCCGGCGGAATGGAAAGGTGCGGAGGCGCGTCCCGGTGTCAGGATTTGCGCGCCGATGCGGCGCGGGCGGCCGCCTCGATCTCGGCGGCGATGTCGCGGGCCTCGTCGGGGGTGAAATCCATCGGGATCTCGACGCCCCGCGCCTCGACGTAAAGCCGCACCATGCCCTGATCGGTGGGACCGATCTGCAGGTTGGCCTCGATATCGCTTTCGGAATTTATGCCCATTGCCGCCTCCATCATGTGGAGTGTGGCGTAGCGGCTCGGGCCGCGCTTGGCAAGCGGCGCGCCCATCCAGAAAATCGGGGAGAAAACCGGGCCGCGCGGGATCAAGAGGCTTGCATTCAGCCGCCCGGGTCGATAGATCGCCGCCCAGTGCCGCCTTAGCTCAGTTGGTCAGAGCGCTGGATTGTGGATCCAGAGGTCCCCTGTTCAAGCCAGGGAGGCGGTACCATCCACCATATGGGTCACCCACGCCAAAAGCGTCCGTACGGGTGTTGCGGGGTCGCCATGGCGGACCGCGCGGCACAGGGCCGCGCGGCCGGGTCGTGTCGGTTCGGACGACGTCAGTCGGCGTTTTCCGCCAACCAGGTCTTCATGAGGTCGATCTCGGCGACCTGTGCTTCGATGATCTCTTCGGCGAGGACCCGCATCTGCGGATCCGCGCCATGCGCCAGCAGCACCTCGGCCATGTCGATGGCCCCCTGATGATGCGCGATCATGCCGCAGACGAAGGCCAGATCGGTGTCTTCGTTCATCATGCCTTTGTGCATGGCGGGCATGGAGATCATCATCTTGCGCATGTTTTCGCGCACATGCTCGGGCATGGCGTCCGGATCCATGCCCATCATGCCGGGTTCCATTTGCCCGGCTTGATCGCCTTTCATGCCCCCGTGATCCATGCCGGACTGATCCATGCCGGACTGATCCGTGCCGGAATGATCGGTGTCGTCCATGGGCAGTTGCGCGGTGCATGCATCCGGCAGTTGAAACGCCACGTCATCGGCAAGAGCGGGCGCAGAGATGGCCGCTGCGGCAACGGCCGCGGCGAATGTCGTCTTCAAGATTTTCATGGTGTCGGTCTTTCTGAATGTGTGGAAGCTGTGACAGTTCAGTCCGGAACAGTCCGCGGTGGCGGCAGGATGATCCCCGGATCGCTGCCGGAGGACCGCACCTTGTGTTCGGCCCGGCATGCAGCCTGTGTCGTGACACGGTCCAATTCCTGCACCGTGACAGAAAGCACCGGCTGGCAATGGACCATGGCGCAACAGCCCGTGACCGTCGCCTCGCAGTCAGCCGCCTGTGTCTCGTGTTCTGGAGCGTCGCTGATGCCTTGCCCAATATGGGCCGTTTGTGTCGCATGCGGCCCCGTGGCGGGATGCGCCGCGACCCGGTGATCATGCGGCAGGGACATCAGCACGGCGACCAGCGCCAGAAGCGCCGCGAGGGCGATGCTGCGCCCCGATATGGGCTGCCTGCGCGACATGACCGTGATCCTTTCGCGGGTCCTCCGACCCGTTTCGGCGCTCATCATAAACGGAATTCGCATGGGTGCGCAATTTCCATCATCCCGACCGCAGGCGTTCGGCAGGGATGCGTCCGGCCGGGCTCAGTCTCCGGACCGGATCGTCACCGTCTGCCGCAGATCGCCCGAGGGTCTGTCGAAGATCAGGATGCGGTCGTCACCGGTCACCACCGCGTACCAGTCGTCGCCCCATGTGACCGCGCGGGCCGCAGCGCCATCGGGCAGGGTGATCTCGGCGGGCAGGGCGGGGGAGGGCGTGTCGGCGCGTTGCAATCGCGTGACAAGCAGTCCGATGATCACTAGAACGCCGACGATCATCGTGGCGGTCAGGACCGTGACCAGCCGCGCGAGAAATTTCAGGGTCGCCGGGCTGACCGGCGGGGGGCTATCATCCATGGGGCAGGACCCGCTTTCATTCCGGATCGGGGACGATCCGCCTGCGCGGCTTGATAAGGCGCTTGCGCGCGATGCGCCAGAGGCGGCGGCATTGTCGCGCACGCGGCTGGCGCGGCTGCTGGCGGCAGGGGCGGTGCGGGTGAACGGGGCGGTCCTAAATGAGGCAAAGGCGCGCGTGGCATCGGGCGACCTGATCGAGATCGACATCCCCGCGCCCGAGGCAAGCCACATTGGGGCCGAGGCGATCGCGCTCGACGTGGTCTATGAGGACGACCACCTGATCGTCATCGACAAGCCCGCGGGCATGGTCGTGCACCCCGCGCCGGGCAGCCCGGGCGGCACGCTGGTGAACGCGCTGCTGCATCACTGCGGCGACAGCCTGTCGGGGGTGGGTGGCTTGAAGCGGCCCGGCATCGTGCACCGCATCGACAAGGACACGACCGGTCTGCTGGTGGTGGCCAAGACCGATGCCGCGCATCACGGGTTGGCCGCCCAATTCGAGGCGCACAGCGTCGAGCGCAGCTATCTGGCGGCGGTGCACGGCGTGCCCGAGCCCGGCGATCCGCGCCTGCGCGGGGTGCGCGGGGCCGCGTTCGAGCCGGGCGGCGTGCTGTGCATCACCACGCAGCTTGCGCGGCACAAGACCGACCGCCAGCGTCAGGCGGTGACGTTTCAGGGCGGGCGCCACGCGGTCACCCGTGCGCGGGTGATCGAGCGCTTCGGGCATCCGGCGGCGGCGGCGCTGCTGGAATGCCGGTTGCAGACCGGGCGCACGCACCAGATCCGGGTGCACATGGCGCATGCCGGGCACGGCCTTATCGGCGATCCGGTTTATGGCGGGCGGCGCAAGCTGTCGCAAAAGGCGCTGAGCCCTGCGGCCGTCAGCGCGGCGCGGGGCTTTGGCCGGCAGGCGCTGCATGCCGCCATCCTCGGGTTCGAGCATCCGGTCACGGGGGCGGCGCTGCATCTCACATCGCCTTTGCCCGCCGATTTCGCGGCCCTGCTGGCCGGTTTGCGCGGGGATACGCTGACAGAGATGCAAGATCGCGTGAATTCGTGACATAATCTACGCATTGCGACGGAATGATCTTATCGATGCGTTAAATATTCAACTGGAAGGAACGTGGGGTGCCTTCGCGCGTTGGTCCACGGCAAACCGGATGAAAAGAAAGGGACAGATACATGGCAAATTATGAAAACCTGCCCGTACCGACACCCGATGGCGGGCTGAACCGCTACATGCAGGAGATCCGCAAGTTTCCGCTGCTGGAGCCGGAAGAGGAATACATGCTGGCCAAGCGCTGGGCCGAGGAACAGGATACCGAGGCCGCGCACAAGATGGTCACCAGCCACCTGCGCCTCGCGGCGAAGATCGCCATGGGCTATCGCGGCTACGGCCTGCCGCAGGCCGAGGTGATCTCCGAGGCGAATGTGGGGCTGATGCAGGCGGTCAAGCGCTTTGACCCCGAGCGCGGGTTCCGCCTGTCGACCTATGCGATGTGGTGGATCCGCGCCAGCATTCAGGAATACATCCTGCGGTCCTGGAGCCTGGTGAAGCTGGGCACGACCAGCGCGCAGAAGAAGCTGTTCTTCAACCTGCGCAAGGCCAAGGCGCGGATCGGCGCGCTGGAGGATGGCGACATGCGCCCCGAGGCGGTCAAGCAGATCGCCACCGATCTGGGCGTGACCGAGGCCGAGGTCATCAGCATGAACCAGCGCATGGCCGGGTCGGACGCGTCGCTCAACGCCTCTGTCGGGTCCGAGGGCGAAGGCACCATGCAATGGCAGGACTGGCTGGAGGACGAGCACGCCGATCAGGCCGGTGCGTACGAGGCTCAGGACGAGCTGAAGCAGCGCCACGAATTGCTGATGGAGGCGATGGATGTGCTGAATGATCGCGAAAAGGACGTGTTGACCCAGCGGCGGCTGAGCGAGGAAACGATCACGCTGGAGGATCTCAGCACGCAATACGATGTCAGCCGCGAACGCATCCGCCAGATCGAGGTGCGCGCCTTCGAGAAGCTGCAAAAGCGGATGCGGACGCTGGCGCAGGAAAAGGGCATGCAGGTGCCCGCGTGAGTTTGAACCCGGGCTGCGTCTGCTTTGGCAGAGGCTGCCCCGACGGTGTCACCGGGCGGCTGACAAGGTCAGATGACGGGTCGGGGCCCGTTGTGGTGGTGTGATTCCGGTGGGACAGACGCGGAGTTTGGCCTGAAGGGGACATTGGAAATGTCGTGACGCGCCGCGCATCGGCGGGCCGCGGTGCGGCGATCCAAGGTAACTTTGGCAGCGCTTTATCCCAGCCAAATCGGGAAAAGATCAAAGCATGGCGCAGGTTGCAGCCAAATCGCCGTGCCGGGGGGCGGCCCGCCGATGCGCGGCGCCCTTCGGGCTTGATTCCGCGCGGGGCTGTAGCCTCCAACGTTCGCATCAGGCCGAACCCCGACCTGTCCGACGGCACCTTCGCCGGCAGCACGGTCCGCAGAGCGATCAACCATGATCCCGCCGCACAAGAGGGGTCGAATTGTCCGATCGACACCCCGACCGCGCCGATCAGCCCGCCTTGATCATCCGGTCGAGCCGCACCAGACGCTCCAGCAGCGCGGGCATCTCACCCAATGGCACCATGTTGGGTCCGTCCGAGGGGGCGTTGTCGGGGTCGTCATGGGTTTCGATGAACAGCCCCGCACACCCCACTGCAAGGGCGGCGCGCGCCATAGGGGGCACGAATTCGCGCTGCCCGCCGGAGGATGCGCCCATGCCGCCGGGCAACTGCACCGAATGGGTGGCATCGAAGATCACCGGATAGCCCGTCCCGGCCATGATCGGCAGGGCGCGCATGTCCGACACGAGCATGTTGTAGCCGAAACTTGCGCCGCGCTCGCAGAGCATGATGGTCTCGTTGCCGGTCGAGGCGACCTTGGCGGCGACATTGGCCATGTCCCACGGGGCCAGGAACTGCCCCTTCTTGATGTTGATCACCCGGCCCGTCGCCCCGGCGGCCAGCAGCAGATCGGTCTGCCGGCTGAGAAAGGCGGGGATCTGCAGCACGTCGCAGACCTCGGCGGCTGGCGCGCAGTGGTGCGTCTCGTGCACATCGGTCAGCACCGGGCAGCCGAACTCGTCGCGGATCGCCGCGAGATGCGCGAGGCCGCGCTCCATCCCGAGGCCGCGCTGGCCGCTCATCGACGAGCGATTGGCCTTGTCGTAGCTGGCCTTGAAGATGAACGGGATACCCAACCGCGCGCAGGTCTCGGATAATGCGCCCGCGATCCGGCGCGCATGGTCGAGGCTTTCCATCTGGCAGGGGCCGGAGATCAGCGCGAAGGGCGCGTCGTTGGACACCGTCAGCGGGCCTATGGGAACGGTCTTCATCATGGTCTTTGTCCTCTTTCGGAAAGGCGTCAGGCGACGCCCGCGCGCAGGCAGTCATGGATGTGCAGCAGCCCGCAAAGCGCGCCCGCCTCGTCCACCACCAGCAGCGCGCCGATCTTGTTGCGGTTCATCACGCCCAAAGCCTCGGAGACCAGCATGCCGGGGCTGGCGGTGCGCGGGTCGGCGGTCGCGACCTCGCCCGCGCTGCGCTCCATCAGCCCGTCGAGATTGCGGCGCAGGTCGCCATCGGTGATCACCCCGTGCAGATGCCCCGCCTCGGTGACGGCGGCGATGCCGAAGCCCTTGCCGCTCATCTCGATCATGGTCTCGCCCATCGAGGTGGCGGGCGCGACCACCGGCAGCGCGTCGCCCGTATGCATGATATCGGCCACCCGCAGGAACTGCGCCCCGAGCTTGCCGCCGGGGTGAAAGACGTGGAACGCGTCGGCGGCAAAGCCGCGTTCCTCCATCAGCGCCACCGCCAGCGCATCGCCAAGCGCCAGCGCGCAGGTGGTCGAGGTGGTGGGCGCCATGCCGATGGCGCAGGCCTCGGGCGCGTCGGGCAGGATCAGCGCCACATCCGCCTGCCGCGCCAGCGTGCTGCCCGCAACACGGGTGATCGCGATCATCGGGATGTCGAAGCGGCGGGCATACTGGATCAGGTCCGACAATTCGCGCGTCTCGCCGGAATTGGACAGCAGCAGACAGACATCGCCACCGGTGACCATGCCGAGATCGCCATGGCTCGCCTCGGCGGGATGCAGGAACAGCGCAGGTGATCCGGTCGAGGCCAGCGTTGCGGCGATCTTGCGCGCGATATGGCCCGACTTGCCCATCCCCGAGACGACGATGCGCCCGGTGGCTTCCTGCATCAAGCGGACGGCACGGGCCGCACCCTCGGGCGGGTCGCCGGCCATCACCCCGATCGCGTCCGCCTCGGTGCGCAGCACGCGCGCGGCCACCGCGCGGATCCTGTCATGCTGTGCGTCGCGCTTAGCCGTCATCTGTCCTCGTCCCGTGAGCCGGTAATCCGCCCCGCTTAGCGGCAGATGCGGGCGCGGTCCAGCCCGTGCGGATCACTTGATCAGCGAGATGATGTCGCGCAGGGCGGGATGCGTCGCCGTGCCGAGCCATTCGAAGATCACCATCTCGGTGGTCACGATCTGCGCGCCGTGGCGGGCCATGCGGCTGATGGCGACATCGCGGTTGATCTGCGCGCGCGCGCCGATCGCATCGGCCACCACATGCACGCGGTGTCCGGCCTGCATCAGGCCCAGCGCCGTCTGAAGCACACAGACATGCGCCTCGCATCCCAGCACGATGAAATCCGTGGCCCCCGTCAGGCGGTCGGCAACCGCGGCGGTGCGGCAGGCGTCGAATGTCATCTTGGGCAGCACGGCCTCGCCGGCCTGGGCTGCGACCTCCGGCACGGTGCGCCCCAGCTTTTCGGGGTTCTGCTCGGTATAGCTGCGCGGCACCTGAAGCTTGCGCGCGACGGCCAGAAGCGTGGCCGCGTTCGCCGTCACCTCGCTTGCGTCCCGGATCACCGGCATCAGCCGTGCCTGAAAGTCGATCAGCAGAAGGTGCGAGGTGTCGGGTCTGAGTATCGGCATGGTCGGGCGTCCGTCATGTCAGCGGGAATGGCTTGCCTATGCCAGAGGCTGGGCGGCGGATCAAGCTGGCCCGCCCACCGTCATGGCGCGGCACGCAGGACCATGCCGAAAAGATCGCGCGGATCGTCGGGATCGGCCAGCAGGTCGAGGTTCAGGTAATAGTCGCTGCCGCCGATATGGTCGCGGACATAGCGCAGGGCGCTGAAATCCTCGATCGCGAAGCCGACACTGTCGAACAGCGTAATCTGGCCCGCGCTTGTGCGCCCCGGGGCCTCGCCGGCCAGAACCTGCCACATCTCGGTGACCGGATGGTTGGGGTCAAGCTGCTGGATCTCGCCCTCGATCCGGGTCTGTTCGGGATATTCCACGAAGATCGTGGAGCGGTTGAGCACACCCGGCGCGATTTCGGTCTTGCCCGGACAGTCGCCGCCGATGGCGTTGATATGCACGCCCGACCCGACCATGTTGTCGGTCAGGATGGTGGCATATTGCTTGTCGGCGGTGCAGGTGGTGATGATCTGCGCGCCTTCTATCGCGGATTCGGGGCTGTCGCAGGTCACAACGCGCAATCCGGTTCCGGCAAGGTTGCGCGCCGCCTTGGCGGTGGCGTTCGCGTCGATGTCATAAAGGCGCACGGAGGTGATGCCGACAAGGGCCTTCATCGCGAGGCTCTGAAACTCCGACTGCGCGCCGGCGCCGATCATCGCCATGGTGTCGGCCTCTTTCGGGGCCAGATGTTTGGCCACCATGCCCGAGGTCGCGGCCGTGCGCAGGGCCGTCAGCACGGTCATCTCCGACAAGAGCACCGGGTAGCCGTTGCCGACATTGGCAAGCAACCCGAAGGCGGTGACGGTCTGCAAGCCGGCCTTGGTGTTGCTGGGGTGGCCGTTGACATATTTGAAGCCGTAGACCTCGCCGTCGGAGGTGGGCATCAGCTCGATCACGCCCTCGGCGGAATGCGAGGCGATGCGCGGCGTCTTGTCGAAAAGCTGCCAGCGGCGGAAATCGGCCTCGATATACTCGGCGAGGCCCTGCAGCATCGGCTCGATCCCGATATGGTGCACCAGCTTCATCATGTTGTCCACGGACACGAAGGGCACGAGGGCCTTGTCGGAGGGGGAGAGGGTCATCTGCGTCGTCCTTCAGTTATGGGCGCGGGTCGGGCGGTCGAACACCCGGCGGCCAAGCGCCGAGGCCGCGAGATCGACCATCACCTGTGCCGTGCGCCCGCGATCGTCGAGAAACGGGTTGAGCTCCACCAGATCGAGCGAGGTCAGAAGGCCGCTGTCGCTGACCATCTCCATCACCAGATGCGCCTCGCGCATGGTGGCCCCGCCGGGCACGGTGGTGCCCACGGCGGGCGCGAAGCCGGGGTCGAGGAAATCCACGTCGAGCGAGACATGCAGCATGCCGCCCGCGTTCTCGACATCCGACAGGAAGGCGGCGAGCGGGCGGGCGATGCCGCGCTCGTCGATCTCGCGCATGTCATGGGTGCGGATCGCGGTCTCGTCGAGGGCGGCGCGTTCGGCCGCATCGACCGAGCGCAGGCCGATCATGCAGATATTGCCCTCGGGCACCGGATGGGCGACGGGCGGAAAGCCGTGAAACCCCGCGCGCCCCGTCACGTAACCGATGGGCGTGCCGTGCAGATTGCCCGACGTGGTGCTTTGCGGCGTGTGGATGTCGCTATGCGCATCGAGCCAGAGGATGAATTGCGGGCGACCGGTGGCTGCGGCATGCGCCGCGACCCCGGCCATGGACCCCATCGACAGGCTGTGATCGCCCCCCAGAAAGATCGGCAGGCCGTCCTGCATGGCCCGGGCGGCGGCAGTGGCCAGCGTCGCGGTCCAGCCGGCGGTCTGCCCGGGCGCATGGACATGCGGCGGCATCTCGGGGTCTGGTGCGGTGTCGGCAGGCGCAAGATTGCCGGTATCGGTGACGCCGTGGCCCAGATCGCCGAGCGCCTCGGCCAGCCCGGCGGTTCGATACGCATCGGGGCCCATGAGGCAGCCGCGCCGGTCCTTGCCGCTATCGACGGGGGCGCCGATCAGAACGATGGTTTTGGAGGTCATCAGATATTCCCTTTTCCGGTCGTGCTCAGGATGCTGCCGAATCGGGTTGATTCGAAGCCGCTGTTTTGCACAATATGACGGGTTATCCTTCATAACGAACGCGTGGATCTGCGAAATGGACGCGACGGACCTGACCCTCATCTCGATGCTGCGCCATGATGCGCGCGCGTCGCTGTCGGATCTGGCGATCGGTCTCGGCGTGTCGCGCACCACCGTGCGCGCGCGGATCGACCGGCTGCGCGACCGGGGCGAGATCGTCGGCTTTACTGTGGTGCTGCGCGAGGATGCGGCGCGCGATCCGGTGCGCGGGCTGATGATGCTGGGGATCGAGGGGCGCGGCACCGAGCGGATCATCCGGCAGCTTGGGGGCTTGAGCGCTGTGCGCGCGATGCACACCACCAATGGCCGCTGGGACGTGATCGTCGAGATCGGGACCGACACGCTGGAGGCGCTCGACCGGGTGCTGGCGCAGATCCGTCGGTTCGACGGGATCGCCAGTTCGGAAACCAGCCTGCTGTTGAATACATGGAAATCGGGGGGGTAGGGCGGTGTGGGTGGTGGTCTGAAGGGGACCGTGGACACCTGGCCCCGGCGCGGAATCGAGGCCGAAGGCCGCCGCGCCATCGCATGTCCGCCCGTCGCACCAGAGGTGCGCCAGACTATATCGGCACGCCTCTGGCGTGACGGACAGGCGATTTGTCGAAGTTGGCGCGTCGATCTGGGGTTTTTCGAATTTGCGGGATAAAGCGCACTGAACACATGTCCGATCGCCTGCCCGCGGACATGCGATGGCGCGGCTCCCCCACCGTCCGCATCAGACCAATCGCAGCCCGTCCGCCTCGGCACTCAGCGCGCGCGCAGCGCCATCAGCCAGATCGCGGCGAGCCCGAGGGCCAGAATCATGTTCCAGCTTGCCATCGACAGGCCCAGCATCTGCCACGCCACCTCGTCGCAGCGCACCAGCGGCGCGGCCATGATCCGCTCGAAAAGCGCGTCCGTGCTGAGACCGGACATGCCCGAGGAGCTACAGGTCGCAGGCCCGTCCCACCAGCCACGCTCGACGCCTGTGTGGTAGCCGCCGATCGCCGCGGTGGCGAGCGCCGCGAGCATGCCCGCAAGCGCCATCACCCGGGGCAGGGCGAAAAGCGCCACCGCCCCGCAGGCGACGGCGACGGCGTGCGGCCAGCGTTGCCACACGCAAAGCGAACAGGGCGCCATGCCGCCGACATGCTGAAACGCGAAGGCCGCGAGCAACAGCGCCGCCGACCCGGCCGCCGCGACGACGATGAGTTGGTGCCGAGCAAGGGGCATCACAGGAACCTCGTGACATAGAAGCCGCCGAAGAGCAGCACGACGAACAGGATCGTCATCAGCCCGAGGCGGCGGTCGATGAAGTCGCGGATCGGCGCGCCGAATTTCCAAAGCAGTGCCGCGACCAGGAAAAACCGGATGCCGCGCGCAAGGATCGACGTGGCGATGAAGGTGCCGAGCGGCAGCGCCGTCCAGCCCGACATGATGGTGATCACCTTGTAGGGAAAGGGCGTGACCCCCGCCGCCAGCACCGCCCAGAAGCCGAAATCGTTGAACCGCGTGCTGAAGGCCACCATCGCGTCGCCCTTGCCGAGCGCGGTGAGGATCGGCACGCCGATCTCCTGATAGGCGAAGGCGCCGATGGCATACCCAAGCAGACCGCCCAGCACCGAGGCCACCAGCGCCACGCCCGCGATCAGCCAGGCCCGCGACGGGCGCGCGAGGATCATCGGGATCATCAGCACGTCGGGCGGGATCGGAAAGACCGAACTTTCGATGAAACTTACCCCCGCCAGCACCCAGAGCGCCTGCGGGTGCTCGGCCATGCGCAGGGTCCAGTGGTAAAGCGCTCTGATCATGTGATGCGGTTCCGGTTCCGTGATGCCGCGACACAGCACGCCCACGCGGCGCGGTCAAGCCTCGGGTCGAAACCCGGCAAATTTCGCGGCACCCACTGGACGCCGCGCCCGCGATTGGCTAAGCGATGCACCGTGGCCCAAGTGGCGGAATGGTAGACGCAGGGGATTCAAAATCCCCCGCTGGCGACAGCGTGTCGGTTCGAATCCGACCTTGGGCACCACTGTTTTCAAAGGGATGCACGCGGCATTCGGTGGCGTCGTCACGGATTTGGCGACTGACTCCCACGTCATTTTTTGGACCGCCGCATTTGCGCAGTGTGAGACATTGCCTTGCGGTTCGCTTCTTTCCGATATTTGGCAACGGTTTCGAGGCTCTGACCCGGCACAGCCTGAATTTCCGCATCGGAGCAGCCGGCCTCGGCAACTTCGACGCATGCGCGCTTCCGGAGGCCGTGGAGACTGTAACGATTTGCGTCGTCATCGTGCTCTTTCGCTCGAACGGCAAGCGTCTTGCGCCACGCCCGGAATGACTTCTCTACATCATCGTAGGATCGTGGAGTATTCTCCGACTTCGCAAGCACATGACGCGGGCCTCGCTCAAGTTGCTCGACCACCGTCCTCAAACGTGCAGGGCAGTAGATATCGAACGTCTCGTCACCCTTTTCATCTACAACAGTGACCCATTCTCCCTTCAACGCGCTTCTTAGCATCTTGATCGCTGCTGACGGCCTCTGACCAGTGCCACGGATCAGTTCGGCTCCGATGCGCACGTCGCTGGGTGCGTTGACAAGCTCCTCGAGTAGCCAGTCAGCAGGCCATGCCAAGAATGCGCGCTGCGACACATATTTATCGACACCATGGGCCGGGTTGTCCCCCAGCGGCCATTCCCGCTTTTCCTTCGCGTAGTTCCAAAGAATGGAAACGGCCTGCAGCATCCAGTCGGCGGCGCGCGGCGTCGCTGACATCGAATTGTGCTTTTTCCGGATGGCAGATCGCGTCGTCGACGAGACGGGCTTGTCTGCATTCTTTGCAAGGATTTTTTCAAACTCACAATTGTAAGATTTTTTTGTGCCAGCAGACAGCTTCATTTGGATCCTTGCATCGCTGCGCCATTCGCGGATGCAAGCGGCCCACGTATATTTTGAAGGCTTCTGTTGTGTTCGATGTCGTCCAGATTCTGCTGCCCAGTATTCCTCATCGAGTTTTTGAAGGTCACCATCCCAATTGAGCCTGATCGCGCGTTCTTTCCGTTTGCCTGAGCTGTCGCTCCACGTAACGCGATGATAGGGTACCCACTCTGTTTCATTTCGCGGCCACACCCACTTCAGCCGCTCACGGTGAACCTTCGGTTTCTTCGGTTTCCTATTATTCGAAGTCGTCGTCATCGTCAGGCTTTCGTTTATTACCACGCAGGATTTCTTCGAGGTCGGCCACACGCCAACGAACGGTTTCCCCGATCTGACAAGGCGGAGGCAGAGCGCTACGTCCTACGAGACGCCGAAATTCGGCGCGCGACATGTCGAGCATGGCGGCAGCCGTTTGTTCCTTGACGGCAATAGGTTGGGCGTGAAGGGGCATCCGGAAGCTCCAATCTCAGGAGTTCTGGAAGTCGGTTCATCTGCTTTTGAGCGGAAATAAAATAAATCGGATTTCGCCTTCCACATTGCACAAGGCGCCTCTGCCCAAGAGCTCAAAGGTAAATTGAATTGTTTTAAAACATATACTTATGAAAAATACGTACTGCTCGGCACTCTGGCATGAATTCTCCAAAATTTTCTCCTCGTTGGTTTGAACCGCCCGCACTTCATCGCTTTCCACCGACTGTGATGCTTGCTGAGCCAAGATATTGAACGAAGAGATTGGCCAATTTCACCGATGCGAAGCGAAATTATGGCCGATATCGTATTGCCAACGGAAAAGCTTGAAAAAGTAAATAAATCAATATCATAAAAACGGAAGGTATATTGGATGACCTGCTCCCTGTCCCCGCCTACGGGACGCACCGGCTGGACGGCGCGGAGTTCGATGTCGAATTCGAAGCTCGCATTCCCCATTCGGGTGCCCTCATGATGAAAAAAGATGTAGATGACAGCCCCTATGCCCGCGTCCTCGACAAGCCGGGACCTTGATACTGGCTGCTGCGCCGGTGGACGGGACCCTGACGCCGCCGGCACGGGTGCCGATAGCGCGACCCTTTGCGAGCCTCGCACCCGTAGTATCAATGATCCCGCCGGGGCGCGTTCGAGCGGCTTTTCATCGCGGATCGAACTTGCCGACACCCAGCATGATGGGCGAGTTCCTGACTTTCGCCGCGAGTGCGAGATCGCATGATGCTACCGGTTGAAGCCGACATTCAGGCGACCTTCAAAGCTCGCTGTCCGCTGCACTGCCGCAGGGCAGCTTGGAGCCCTCACCGGACGGTCGCCCCCACTTCGAATGCTGCGAGAGCAGCAAGCTGGTTCCAGCCCAGACTTGACGTTCGGCCCGCAAACCATCAGCATGGCCATAAAGCGCATGAAGGGCGGTTTCCGGCCATTTGCTGCAAGCGCGAGCTAGACATAGTGCGAAGGTGGGAGCCGACATTCAGCCGACTGTCGTAACCGCGCGGCGTTGTGCGCTGCCGCAAGGCCGCTTCGAGCCCACACCGGACTGGTTGCCTTGCCTCAGATGCTGCGGGTGCCGCAGCACAAGGTAGCATGCCTGACAGCACAAACCCGGCCGCGCGTCATCATTCCAACCTCAGAATGGAGACGCAAATGCAATCCACATCAAACCCGATCCCATGGAAGGACCAGCTTACGACCGGAGATGTCGTGCGCTTCCGCTTTCCCGTCGATGATCCCGACAACCCGCAGGCAGAGGCCAAGCGCCGCCCATGCCTGGTGTTGGGTCTGCGCTGGTTCGGCGGGCTCAAGTTCGTCGAGATCGCCCACGGCAACGGCGTGCGGAGCGGAGCAAATCGCGGCTTCGAGATTCGCGTGAAAGGAGGAAGGGCAAAGGCACAGGCCGGCCTGACCTGCGGCACCCGCTTTATCGGCACAGGCACGCCCCTTCTCCTCGATGCTTCGATCGGGTAGGTCGCGGGACAGTGTTTGAATACGGGACTCCCTGCATGCTGCCGTGGATACATTTGGCGACGGCGACCGCGCCGCAGGGCGACACGCTCCGGCTGATGCGTCGGGGCGACGAATTTTCGATCCGGATCGAAGGCGGCAACGAGCTCATGAACAGTCGTCTTGGTGGATCGGAAGAGGCGCTCGCCACCCTTTCGCTTGAGCGCCTCGCCGGACGCAGCGCGCCGCGCGTGCTGATCGGGGGCCTCGGCATGGGGTTCACGCTGCGCGCGGCGCAAGTGGCAGCACCGGGCGATGCCCGGCTGATCGTGTCCGAGATTGTGCCCGACCTCGTCGACTGGGCCGGGCAACACATGGCAGCGGTTTTCGGTGACTGCCTCTCGGACCATCGGGTTGAGATCAGGACCGGTGATGTCGGAGCCGCAATCCGCGCGGAGACGGGTGCGTTCGACGCCATCCTGCTCGACGTCGACAACGGCCCTGACGGATTGACGGTCGCGGGCAACGACGCGCTTTACAGCGAGGCTGGACTGAACGCCGCGCGACGGGCGCTGACCCCCGGGGGTGTTCTCGCCGTGTGGTCGGCAGCACCGGATCGAGCGTTTGCAAACCGCCTCTCCCGTTGCGGCTTCAATGTCAGCGAGCGAACGGTGCGCGCCGGTCGCACGAAACGCGGCGCCCGCCACACGATCTGGATCGCAGTGCGTCCTGGCCGCTGATACCCGTCTCGAAGCATTGCCCGAGGCAAAATGGCGGCGCACCATCACGCGTGCCATTCGCGATTG
>Ga0136557_1001487_pt1 | contig 14974 bp, 13 predicted proteins | sample AntRauTorckE6832_FD_104796 | JGI IMG/M metagenome (GOLD analysis project Ga0136557, IMG submission 104796) | Saline lake microbial communities from Rauer Islands, Antarctica - Metagenome Torckler E6 #832 | ecosystem: Environmental > Aquatic > Non-marine Saline and Alkaline > Saline | place...
AATCCTTTCCCCTCCACCATTAAATATGCGGGAATAGCTCAGTGGTAGAGCATCACGTTGCCAACGTGAGGGTCGCGAGTTCAAATCTCGTTTCCCGCTCCATTTGATATTTGCACCTAGTGGGTGCTTTTTTTATTTGTATACAAGTTTTAATATTCAAATAATTAGTTTTAACTTTATTAATTTGATCATTACTGCTATAATAATAGAGAATTGTAGTAATAAATAATTATATCAAAGAAGCTAGAATTGAGTAATTCAGCTTAAGGCTGAAAATATAATTTATGAGGTGTTTAAAAAATGCATGAAAAATTATTTACTCCCGGACCGACAGAAGTGAGAACAGAATTGTTACAACAACTATCAACAGCACAGATTCATCACCGTACTGAAGAATTTTCAAGAATATATGATGATATTCAGGCTAATTTAAAGAAACTGCTTTATACAGATAATCCAGTTTTATTATTTTCATCTTCGTCAACCGGTGCGATGGAAGCTGCAGTGACTAATGGTGTTAAAAAACGCTGTTTAAATTTTGTTAATGGTGCTTTTTCAGAGCGCTGGCATCAGATTACTAAAAATAATGGTGTTCCTTGTGATAAGATTGATATTCCCTGGGATCAGGCTGTAAAACCTGAATTAGTCGAGAAAGAGCTGGCAACAGGGGAATATGATGCCATTACAGTTGTTTTAAATGAAACTTCAACTGGTTTAATGAATCCAATCAAAGAGATTGGGGAAGTAGTTAAAAAGTTTGATGATGTTTTATTTTTAGTTGATGCAGTATCAGGCATGGCTGGAACTAAAATTAAAGTGGATGAGTGGGGAATTGATATGTGTCTGGCTGGTGTACAGAAAGCCTTTGCTTTACCTGCCGGTTTAACTGTAGCTTCAGTTAGTGAAAGATTATTAAAAAGAGCGGCAGAAGTGGAAAGTAAAAGTTATTACTTTAATTTACCACTTTTATATAAATATCATCAGCGCTCACAGACGAGAACTACTCCTGCAATACCACAAATATTTGCTTTACAAAAACAATTAGATGATATAGTTAATTCTGAAGGCATAGAAAATAGGTTTGCCAGACATCAGGAAATGGCTGAATATGTTCAAAACTGGGCTTTGGAGTATTTTGATATTTATGCTGAAGAAGGTTACTGGTCAAATACTGTTACCTGTATTGAAAATAATAGAGGTATTGATGTTAATCATTTAATTAATAAACTGGTAGAAAAATATAATATTAGAATTGCTAATGGTTATGGAGATTTAAAAAATAAAGCTTTTAGAATAGGTCATATGGGGGACTTAACTCTGGCTGATATTAAGGGCTTGCTGGCAACTATTGAAAGTATTTTAGATTTATAATCTAAAACTTTTATTTTTCTGCTTTTTTGGAAGGTTTGATAATGGATGAAGAGACATAAAAAATTAGTTTTTCTGGCTTTTATGATGATGATAATGCTTGGATTTATTAATAATATGAGGGGGACTTTAATCCCTCCGATCAGGGATTTCTTTACCGTTAACTATTCTCAAATTGGGGTTATGTTGATGGCTGCTACTTTTGGATTTATGTCTGCGACATTTTTTGGAGGTGTAGCGGCCAGTCATTTTGGTTTAAAAAAGGTAATTGGTTTTGGATTTTTAACAGCTGCTTTTAGTATTTTTGCTATGGGTTATATTAATTCTTTTTCGTATCTAATAATCTTAATGACTTTTTTGGGAATTGGACTGGGCTCAGTTGAAATTGGGGCTAATTCTTTAGGAGCAAAGATATTTGTAGAAAAATCTGGAATGATGATGAATATGCTGCATCTTTTCTTTGGAGTTGGTGCCTCAATTGGGCCACGCTATGCTGGCTGGCTTTTATCTCTGGGTTTTGAATGGCATCAAATATATTTAACAGCTTTAGTTTTAATTATTGCTCTTTTATTATATTTATTTTTCACAAAATTCCCTTTAGAAATCGAAAACAATAAAAAAGATAATGTTCCAGTTAAAAAAATTATTAAACAGAAAAAGGTCTGGCTTTTTGCCGCAGTTTTAGGATCTGCTGTTGTAGCTGAAATTGCAATTGGCAGCTGGCTGGTTAATTTTTTACATGTAGAAAGAGCTTTTACTACAGCATCTGCATCTACATATTTATCTTTATTTTTTATTGTTTTCACATTAGGAAGATTAGTTGGGGGATATTTTACAGAGCATTTAGGATATATAAAGATCTTATTTTATTTTGCAGCTGCAACCTTCCTATTATTTATTACTGGACTGATGGTTGAAGTAAATTATGGCGCCTTTTTCTTTTCAGCAGCTGGATTTTTCATTTCTATCATGTTTCCAACTATTATGGCTGTGATAATGAATGAATTTAAAAGTGGAGTCAGTTCTTATATGGGATTTATTATCACTTCAGCTTCTGCAATAAATATGTTCTCTAACTGGCTAATCGGAAAAATAAATGATACTTTTGGTGTTTTTATTGGCTTTGCCAGTATAAGTGTTTTTATTTTATTAATAATGGGTTTTCTTTATTTTTTAAGCAGAGAATTAGAATATGATTTTTCCAGGTGATTTTTAATCTAATATTTATCAAAAAAAGCAGCCGGGATTTCCGGCTGCTTTAATATTACTATTCAAATTTATATTTCCAAATAACTTAAATCTTTAACCTGAGTATCAAGCTCATTTAGATGATTTTTAATTCTTTCCATAATTTTAGAAGAAGGTTTAGAATCAATCTGCATCATCATAATTGCGTTTCCTCCAATTTCCTGTCTTCCTACCTGCATATTTGCAATATTAATGTTTTCTTCTCCTAAGGCTGAACCAATCTTACCGATAACTCCAGGTTTATCCTGATAGCTGACAATAATAAATTCTCCGGAAAGATCGAGATCAATTCTGAGTCCATTTATTTCAATTAATCTAAAGCCTATAGGTAAATAGGTACCTGCAAGACTGTACTGTCCTACATCAGTTTTAAGATTAATTTTAATTATATTTTTTAATTCACCCTCATTTTGAATCTGACTTTCTTTAAGGGAGATACCTCTTTCGTGAGCAACATGCATTGCATTTACCAGATTAATTCGATCATCTAAAATTGGTTCTAAAATGGATTTTACCAGACTTAAAGTCATTGGTTTGTGACCAAATTGATTAACTTCCCCGCCATATTCTACTTCTAAAGCTTCAATTCTTTCGTGTCCCTTCCATTTTGCCATAAAATTACCCAGTTTAGTTACCAGGTTAATATATGGTTTAGCCTGATTGAATTCCTGAGGATCCATAGCTGGTATATTAAGAGGAGATTCTGGTAAATTATTTTTTAAGACAGATACCACTTCTTCTGCTGCTGTAATAGAAACATTATCCATTGCTTCTGTGGTTGTTCCACCAAGGTGACAGGTCATAATAACTCTGTCCTCAAACTTAAGCAGCGGATTATTACTTGCTTTAACAGGTTCTTCCTCATGCACATCAATTGCTGCACCGGCAATTTTATTTTTTTCTAAAGCTTCTGCTAGAGCTTTAGTATCTACATTTTGTCCTCGAGCACAGTTGATAACGCGAGCCTCGTTCTTCATGATTGCAAACTCTTTATGACTTAGAATATGATAGGTTTCATCAGTCAGAGGAGTATGTAGGCTTACATAATCTGCTTTTTCTAAAACCTCTTTAAATGGAAGTAAAGGCACATTAATTTTCTCAGCTTTTTGAGGTGATAAGTAAGGATCATTTGCTATTACTTTCATCCCAAAACTTTGAGCCCTTTTTGCTACTCTACTCCCTATCCGACCAAGTCCAATAATCCCAAGGGTCTTACCTTTAACTTCAACTCCCATATATTTTTTTCTATCCCAGATGTCATTGTGTAAAGCCTGATTTGCCTGAGGGATATTACGGGAAAGGGAGAGCATCAGTCCCAGTGTATGCTCAACTGCAGAAATAGTGTTCCCGGTTGGAGTATTAAAAACAAAAATACCGCGCTTAGTAGCCTCATCTAAATCAATATTATCATAACCTGTTCCTGCTCTACCTATTACCTTTAATTTTTCTGCCTTATTTAGTGCTTCCACATCTAAAAGGGTCATACTCCTAACTATTATTCCATCATAATCAGCAATAGTTTCTAAAAACTCTTCTCGGCTCTGCTCCGGTTTGAAATCAACTTCCATTCCTGCTTCTTCTAAAATATCAATACCTTTTTGAGCAATATTGTCACTAACTAAAACCTTATACACTTATTACCACTCCTTCTCTCTTCTTGCTACTAATTTTTTTTAATTATATCTAATTGTGGTTGATAAAGCAAGCTTTAAATTATACTGAGGCAGTTAAAACAAAATAGATTATATATTCAAAATATTATAATATCCAGTTCAAGCTTGCTGTAATGGTGATAAAAATATATAATGAACAAAAGGAGTGATAAGTATGGCGAAGGTATTTCCATTTCATGGTTATAGATATAACCAACAGCGGGTTAAAGAATTAGAGAAGGTAGTAACACAACCATATGATAAGATTGATAATGAGCTGCAGGAAAAATATTATGAACAGAGTCCTTATAATATTGTTCGTTTGATTTTAGGAAAAGAAGAGAATCGTTACCAGAGTGCTGCAGATAACTTAGAAAATTGGATTAAAGATCAGATTTTAATTCGTGATCAGGATGCTGGCTTTTATCTCTATACTCAGGAATATGAGGTTGATGGAGAAAAGTTTGTGCGTAAAGGATTTGTTGGGCTGGGTGAATTAGAAGCTGGAGAAGGAGTTAAGGCTCATGAAAATACGATGGAGGGGCCAAAGGCTGACCGATTAAATTTAATCAGAGCTACTGAAGCCAATTTTGGTCATATTTTTATGCTCTATTCAGATCAAAAAAATGAGATTAACAATTTATTTGCAGAAGTTATGAAAAAAGAATCACTTTTTGAGGTTAGAGATGAAGATCATAATTTACATAAGGTCTGGCAGTTAACTGATGCTGAACTTATAAAAAAAGTGCAGAAGAAGATGGAATCTAAAAATTTATATATTGCCGATGGACATCATCGTTATCAAACTGCCTTGAATTATCAAAGAGAATGTAGAGAAAAGGGCTGGGAAGCTGATGGAGTTGAGAGTTTTAATCACCGTCTGATGACTTTTGTAAATATGGATGACCCTGGTTTGAAGGTCCTGCCCACACACAGGCTGCTTTATGGACTAAAGAATTTTGAGCTCAATTCATTTTTAGATCAAGTAGCTGAGGATTTTAGTATTCAAGAATTTAAGGATAAAGAAGAGATGTATGATTATTTAGATCAGAATCAGGATAAAAAAGTATTTGGTTTTAAAGCTGAAGCAGCAGAGTATTATGTATTTGAATTTGAAAATGAAAAAGTATTGGATACAGTTGAAGGTGATTTTTCAAGGGATTATAAGGAATTAGATGTTAGTATTCTGCATAATATTTTACTTGATAAATATCTGGGTATTGATAAAAAAGCACTGGCTGCTAAAACTAATCTTGATTATATAAGGTATAGAGAAAATGCTTTAGAAAAGTTAGAATCCGGAAAATATCAGGCTGCTTTTATTTTAAATCCGACCTCTGTTAAAGAGGTTAAAGATATTGCTGATCAGGGTGAAAAAATGCCGCAGAAGTCAACAGATTTTTATCCAAAGCTTTTAACCGGGCTGGTAATTAATAAACTTTCTCTAAAAAAGTAATTTTATTAATCTGATTTTAAAAAGTATTTGATAATATTGGAGACTGATAATTATGGGAGAAAACAAAAAGAATACATTTATTTATCTGACAGTAGTATTATTTTCATTTTTGTTGATCTTTTTAGCCTTATTTATTGGTTCCAGTCAGATTAACCCAACTGATATTACAGCTTATATATTAAATAATAAGGCAGTCTCTGCCTCAACAGCAATAATTATCGGAGAAATCAGACTGCCCAGAATCATTTTAGCATTTATTGTTGGAGCTGGTCTTGCTGTCGCGGGTGCTGTTTTTCAGGCTATTATTAGAAATCCAATGGTAGATCCCTATATTATCGGTATCTCGGCAGGTGCTGGTACGGGAGTGATGCTGGCTCTATTTTTAGGCATAGAAATAGCTCTTTTTAATTTGAGTTCACTGCCGGCTTTTGCTTTCCTGGGGGCGGTATTGACTGTATTTACAGTTTATCAACTGGCCAGAGTTGGCAATAAATTGCCTGTTTTAACATTTCTACTGGCTGGAGTTGCAGTAAGTTTTATTTTAAATTCATTGATGTCTTTTTTGATGGTCTTAAGAACAGAAAATTTACAACAGCTTGTTTACTGGTTGATGGGAAGTCTGGCTGGAACAGGCTGGAGTGATATCAGAATGATACTCCCTTATTTTTTAACTGCTCTGGCTGTTATAGTATTTTATTTAAAAGATTTAAATATTTTACTGCTGGGGGAAGAAAGTGCAGCTCATCTTGGTTTAAATGTAGAAAGAACAAAAATTATTTTGTTGGGAGCAGCTTCTTTGATGACCGCATCTGTAGTTTCTGTTAGTGGAAGTATTGGTTTTATTGGTCTGGTTGTACCACATATTGCCAGGATGATTATTGGTCCAGATCACAGAAGACTTATACCGCTGGCTGCATTATTTGGAGCCTCCTTTCTGCTGCTTGCTGATACTGCAGCCAGAACTTTGATGGCACCAATGGAACTGCCGGTGGGAATAATAACTGCTCTGGCAGGTGGGCCATATTTCATTTATTTATTGCGCAATAAATCTAAAAATATTTGGTGAAAATTATGTTAAAAACAGATAAAATTAAATTTAGCTATGATCAGGAAAAAATTCTAAAAGGAATTGATCTTGAAATTAAAGCAGGGGCCTTTATAGGAATTATTGGCCCTAATGCTTCTGGCAAATCAACTCTTTTAAAAAATATGAGTAAAACCTTAAAAGCAGATAGTGGTTCAGTATATCTTGACCATAAACTTTTAAATGATTATAATTCTTTAGAATTAGCTAAAAAAATGGCAGTTGTTCCCCAAAATACAGAAGTTAACTTTAATTTTAATGTATATGATATTATAATGATGGGTAGGCATCCTTATCAAAAGCGCTGGTCTGGACTTAGTCAGGAAGATAAACAAATTGTAAAAGAAGTTATGAAGGTTACAGATACTTTAAAGTTAAAAACAAAACTGATCAATGAACTTTCAGGTGGGGAAAGGCAGCGGGTTATAATTGCGAGAGCTCTGGCTCAAAAGCCAGATATTCTGCTGCTTGACGAACCAACTTCCAGTTTAGATATTAATTATCAGGGTGAAATTTATGATCTTTTAAAATACTTGAATCAGGAATTTAATTTAACCATTATCACAGTTTCTCATGATCTTAATTTAACTGCTCAGTATTGTGAGGAATTATTATTACTCAAAGAAGGAAAAATTTTTGCTTCTGGCCCGGCAGAAGAGGTTCTAACTGAAGAAAATATTAAAGCAGTTTATAATGCAGAAGTTATCATAAAGACTAATCCTCTTTCTGAAAAACCATTTGTTACTCTGGTGCCTGAGGTCAACAGGATAAATAAAAGAGAGCTGAGAGACTTCAGAATTCATGTTATAGCCGGTGGCGGAACCGCTAAAAAGTTTCTTTATAAATTAGAAAATTTGGGTTATCAGCTGAGTATCGGAGTTTTAAACATTGGAGATGCCGACTGGCAGGCAGCAAAAGAACTTGGGATTAAAATAGTAGAAGCGCCTCCTTTTATTGATATTTCAAAAAATGAAATCCAGGAGAACAGAAAGTTTATCGAAAAAGCTGATCTAATAATTTTAAGTGATCTTCCATTTGGGCATGGTAATCTTGCTAATTTAGAGATTCTGCTAGATTATCCGAAAAAGAAAAAACTATTATTTTCTAATCTCGAGATAAAAAAAAGAGATTATATAAAAGGAAAAGCAGAAAGGATCTGGAATAAATTATTAGAGGCTGATAAAAATATTTATTTATTAAAAGATAGATCTAATTTGATCAAAAATATAAAAAAATTGGAAAATTAGAGATGGAGAGGTAACTATGATAAAAGCTGCAGATTTAGAAAATGAGTATTTTTTAGTTTTAATTCCTGGAAAAGAACTGGTAGAAACTGCTTTTCAGGTTCAAAAAATAGTGTCTGAACATTATAATCTTTATCCAGATCAGTTATATCCGCAGCTGCACATAACAATTGATAGAATAGCTAAAAACAGGGCTGAGCGGGCAGAAGAAATTCTTGCTAAAAAGATGGAAGAGTTTGATAAAGTTGAAATTGAAGTAGATCGTTTTAGCTGTATTAAATTTTCTGATCAGCATCAACTGGTGCTTGAAGTTAATGAAACAGAGTCTCTAAATAAATTTTCAGAGTCTGTTCATCAGAGCCTTAAAGATGAAGGGATTTCGATGATTGAAAACTATGATGAATGGATGTTTCACATTACAATTATCAGTAATATTTTTGCTGAAAATCCGATACCGGTGGATGAACTAACAGAAATTTGTTTATTTATGGAAGGAATGTCCAGACCTCTGTCTGCAGCAGCGGAAAAACTTGAGATCTGGAGACCAACATTGGATCCAGTAGAAAAAATAATTGCCAGTTTTGATCTGAATTAAAAATAAATTTTATCTACATTTATGCTTAAATAAATTATAATGGGAGTGATAATTATGGCAAAAAAAATTAAAGGTTTTATTTTTGATCTTGATGGTGTGATTACTGATACTGCAGAGTATCATTATAAAAGCTGGAAAAAATTAGCTGAAGAAGAGGATTTATTTTTCAACCGTGAAGTCAATGAGCAGCTGCGTGGGGTTTCCAGGATGGATTCTTTAGATATTATTTTAGATGGGAAAGAAATGCCTGCTGAGCAGAAAAAGGAATGGACAGATCGAAAAAATGCTTATTACCAGGACTATTTAGGAGAAATCACTAAAGCTGATATTCTTGATGATATGGAGGAAAAATTAATTAAATTAAAAGCTGATGGATATAAACTTGCAGTTGGTTCCTCCAGTCGAAACGCAAGAAAGGTTTTGAAACATTTGCAAATTACAGACATCTTTGATACGATTGCAGATGGAAATAGTGTAGAAAATGCTAAACCTGCTCCAGATTTATTTCTGCATGCAGCTAAAAATCTCGGCTTAGAACCTGAAGAGTGTGTTGTTTTAGAAGATGCTGAGTCAGGTGTAGAAGCAGCTCTGGCTGCTAAGATGAAGGCTGTTGGGGTTGGACCTAAAGCAAGAGTTGGCAAGGCTCATCTGATATATGCCGCTGTTGGTGACATGGATTTTGATGAGATTTTAGAAAAATTATAAAATATTTAAATTAAAAGAAGGAATTTAAGAGTCTGTGAAGAATAATAATATTAGGAGTTAATTATTACAGGCTCTTTTTTATTCATAGTTTCGCAAGCGCTTGCGTAAATTGCGAAGCTGGTTAAAATTGGAGGCAGGAAAATAAAGATGCAGATTACCCTTAAAGATATTGCCCGAATGGCTGATGTAGCAGAATCAACTGTTTCTCGAGCTTTAAATGATAAGCCAGGAGTTGGGAGAGAGACAAAGTTAAAAATTTTGAAAATTGCAAAGGAAAATAATTATAGGCCAAATCAACTAGCAAGGGGATTAGCAGCCAAAAAGACTAATATGATTGCTGTGATTCTGGCAGAAATGGACAGTCCGGGTAATATTGAAATTGTAAAAAGCATTGAAAGAGCTGCCGAAAGCAGGGGTTATCAAATAATACTCTGCAATACCAATAATCAGGAAGAAAAAGAAAAGTCTTATCTTTCTCTTTTAGAATCAAATCAGGTTGATGGAGCAATTTTTATTGGCGGCAAATTAGTGGGAAGTCATCTCTTGAGAGCTAGTTTTAGCCGGGAAAATACAATTGTTTTAGTTAACCGCCTGGCAGAGGAAAATTTTTTCACCTCAGTTTTAACAGATTACAGTCAGGGGATCTACAGAGCTGTGGAACATCTCATTGAAGAAAATTTCAAAAAAATAGCACTGGTCTGTGGAGATGAAGATGATTTGATTGAGGAAGAAAAGATTAGTGGTTACAAAGACGCATTAATCGATGCAGGCTTAAAAGTTAATAATGACCTGATTTTTTCAACTGAAGCTGACAGACAGGCTGGTTTTGATGTTTTTCTAGAAATTATTGAAGGTGATGTAATTCCTGACGCTTTTATTTCTACCAGAGAGTTAACAACAATTGGGCTTGTGGAAGCAATTAAAATTGGAGGATATTTTATTCCCGATGATTTTGCAGTAGTGGGTTATGGTGATAATATTTTAACCTCGGTTATTGATCCACCCCTGACAGTTTTAAGTGAACCAGTGGAAAAACTGGGTCAATATTCATTAGATTTTTTATTAAAATTGATAAATGAAGAATTAGATAGTCAACAAATTAAGGTTTTAACTCCCGAGTTAATTATTAGGGAGTCATCAATATCAAAATACAACTAAAATTATGAGGAGGATTTTTTAATGGCAAGTGTAACTTTGGAACATATTTATAAGCGTTTTGGTGATTTAGAGGCAGTAAAGGATCAGAGTTTAGAGATCAGAGATAAGGAATTTATTGTACTGGTAGGACCTTCTGGGTGTGGTAAATCAACAACTTTAAGAATGATTGCCGGTCTGGAAGAAATTAGTGATGGTACTTTAAAAATTGGTGAAAATGTAGTTAATGATGTAGCACCGAAAGATAGAGATATTGCAATGGTTTTCCAGAACTATGCTCTTTATCCACATATGAATGTTTATGATAACATGGCTTTTGGTCTTAAATTACGTAAATTCCCTAAAGAAGAAATTGAAAGACGAGTCCAGGAAGCTGCTGATATTTTAGGTATTGAGCAGTTATTAGAAAGAAAACCTAAGCAGTTATCTGGTGGTCAGAGACAGCGTGTAGCTTTAGGGCGTGCAATTGTACGTGAACCTCAGGTATTCTTAATGGATGAGCCTCTTTCTAACCTTGATGCAAAATTAAGAGTTCAGATGAGAACTGAGCTTTCAAAACTGCATGATGAATTACAGACAACTATGATTTATGTAACACATGATCAGACTGAAGCAATGACCATGGGAGATAGAATTGTGGTGCTTAAAGATGGTTTAATTCAGCAGGTAGCAGATCCATTAACTTTATATAATCAGCCTGTAAATATGTTTGTTGCTGGATTTATTGGTTCTCCAGCTATGAACTTTATGGATGCTAAGATTGAAAAAGATGGAGACACTTACTATATTGAAGGTGATGGAACCTTTAGGATCCGTGTACCTGAGGACAAAGAAGATTATATTAAGGATTACGCAGGTAAAGATGTAGTCTTTGGTTGTAGACCTGAAGATATTGTGGATACAGATATTAATCATGATTTTGAAGTTAAAGAAGACAACTCTTTCCAGGCTGATGTAGATGTTGTTGAGCCTATGGGTTCTGAGATTTATCTTTATTTAGCTGAAGAAGGACACTCTTTAATTGCTCGTGTAGAAGCTGAAAGTAAGGCAAAAACAGGAGATACAATTTCACTTGGTGTTGACTTAAGAAAAATCCATGTATTTGATGCTGAAACAGAAGAACGTATATTTTAATTAAAAACTTAATATAATTAAAGTATTAAAAAGAATAGACAAATTATTAAGGCAGCCGAATCAAAATTCGGCTGCTTTTTTGATTAATCACTAATTTTAAAGTATAATTATAATTGTAATCATAATTGATTTTATGAGGAGGAATTAATAATGCCTCGACAGAGAAAAGATTTTTTATTAAACCCTGTAGTAATTACAATTGTAATAATTGTGGCTCTTGTTGCTGCCTTTAATTTTTATCAAAATATAACAAGGATGAATCAGCTGGAAAATAAGATTGAAGAAATTGAATTTCAAATCGCTAAGGCTGAAGCTGAAAATGAGAAATTAAAAAGACAATTAGAAAACAGCAATAGTTATGAATATATAGAGGAAGTTGCCAGAGAAAAATTGGGGCTGGTAAAACCAGGAGAGAAAATGTTTATTCCAGTAGAGGAAGAAGAAAACTCTGATTCTGAAAAGGAAGAGTAAAAGCTAAAATCTTTATTTTTAAATTTGAAATTTTTAACATAAATATTAATAATTAATGTTAAGCAAAGGAGTTTTTTAATGTCAGAATATATTAAATCAGATTTATTTAAATTAGCAGCATCAGAATTGAATTTAAAAGAAAAAAAGATTAAGGCTACGGTTGATCTATTAGATTCAGGCAACACAGTTCCCTTTATTGCTCGTTATCGAAAAGAAATGACCGGTAGTCTGGATGAAGAAGAGATAAGAAATATTGAAGAAAAGATAGATTATCTACGCCGATTAAATGAACGCAAAAATGAAGTTGCAGCAGCAGCTGATAAACAGGATAAATTAGATGATGAAGTTTTAAATAAACTTAAAAAAGCTGATACTTTACAGGAAGTTGAAGATTTATATCGTCCCTTTAAGGTTAAAAAACAGACAAAGGCTGCTAAAGCGGTTGAAAAAGGATTACAACCTCTGGCAGATCTGATATTTGTTCAGGAAAAAAGTGGGGTTGAAATCAAGGAGTTGGCCCGGGAATATTTAGATCCAGAAAAAGAGCTTGAGAGTATAGAAGCTATTTTGAGTGGAGCAGAAGATATAATTGCCGGAGAAATATCTGATGATGCTGAGCTCCGCAAAAAATTAAGAGATTTTGTGTTTAAAACGGCTAAAATTACATCTGATCAGAAAAATGAGGATAAGGATGGAAAATATCAGGATTATTATGAGTTTAAAGAATCAATTAACAAAATCCCTCCTCACCGTATTCTAGCAATAAATAGAGGTGAAAACGAAGATGTTCTGCGGGTAAAAGCAGAAGTTGATGATCAACGCGCATTAGAGATGATTTATAATCTTTATCAATTTGATAATAGAAAAAAAGGGAGTTTTGAACATTTAATTAATGCTGTTGATTATGCTTATAAACGACTTATCTTTCCTTCTTTAGAACGAGAAATTCGCAATCAGCTAACAGAAAAAGCAGAAGAGAAAGCAGTCAATAACTTTTCAACAAATTTAAGATCTCTCTTAATGCAGCCACCTTTAGAAGGAAAGAGAGTACTTGCAGTTGACCCTGCTTTTAGAACAGGGTGTAAACTTACTGCTCTAGCTGAAGATGGTAAGTTATTAGAGACAGGAGCCATTTATCCCCATCCACCGGTTAATAAACAGGAAGAAGCGGCGGCTGAAATTGCAAAATTAGTTAAAAAATATGAAATAGATTTGATTGTAATTGGTAATGGTACTGCAAGTCGTGAAACAGAAAGTTTTGTGGCAGAATTAATAAAAGGTGGAATGGATGTTGAATATACTATTGTTAGTGAGGCAGGTGCCTCTGTTTATTCGGCCTCTAAACTAGCGCGCAGAGAATTTCCGGATTTAGATGTTTCAATCAGAGGAGCAATTTCTATTGGTCGCAGAATTCAGGATCCACTGGCTGAACTGGTAAAAATAGATCCTAAATCTCTTGGGGTTGGGATGTATCAACATGATATCTCTCAAAAACGCCTGGAAAAGGCTTTAAATGAGGTTGTTGTAGATGCTGTTAACCATGTTGGGGTAGAAATCAATACAGCTTCAGCTGCGCTTCTAACCTATGTAGCAGGTATAAGTTCAAATAATGCAGAAAAAATCATTGAACATCGGAGTCAGAATGGTAAATTTAATAAAAGGGAAGAACTGCTTGATGTCTATGGTTTTGGACCAAAAACTTACGAACAGGCTGCAGGGTTTATTCGTCTGGATTCTAAAGCAGATCCATTCGCACTAACTCCAATCCATCCGGAATCTTATCAGGCTTCTGAAAAAATATTAGAGAATATTGGTTATCTAGCTGCAGATATTAGGGATAAAGTAAAACTTAAAGAGATTAGAGAAAATTTAAATGAGGTTGATTTAGTAAAAACAGCTGCAGATTTAGAAATTGGTCTGCCGACAGCTAAAGATATAGTTGCTTCTCTAAAACAGCCGGGTCGAGATCCCCGTGATTCTATGCCGGCTCCAATTTTTAGAAAAGATATTTTAAAGATAGAAGATATTGAGTCAGGTATGATCTTTAGAGGAAAGGTCAGAAATGTAGTTGATTTTGGAGCGTTTGTTGATATTGGTTTAAAACAGGATGGGCTGCTGCATATTTCAGAAATGAGTCAGATGTATGTAGAGGATCCATTTGAGATTGTCGAAATTGGTCAGAATATAGAGGTTGAAGTGCTGGATGTTGATCAAAAACGGGGTAGAATTTCTTTAACTTTAAAATTTTAGAAAATTTTAGCCAATAAATTTGACACTTCTGTCTTAATTAAGTTATAATGAGTACAATATTAATATCTAGGGAGGAATTTTTTAAAGATGTCCATTGAAGTTGGAAGTATAGTTGTAGGAGAAGTTACAGGGATAACAAATTTTGGTGCTTTTGTTGAATTGGAAAGTGGAGAGACAGGCTTAGTTCATATTTCCGAGGTTGCTAACACTTATGTAAAAGATATTAGTAATTTCCTTAAACAGGGAGATGAAGTTAAGGTTAAAGTTATTAATGTCGATGATGACGGGAAAATTGGTCTTTCCATCAAACAGTTAGAGGATCCAGATGATAGAATTGATCATGCTCCAGAGATGTCCTTTGATGAAAAAATGGAACGTTTCTTGAAGCAGAGCAGTGAACGTCAGCAAGATCTAAAAAGCAGAGAGGCAAAGAACGGTGGAAGTTCCAAATAAATATTTGCCAATTTTTATTGACTTTTTAAACATCCTTTAATTCGTTTAAGGGGTGTTTTCTCTTTTTTATACGAAGATTTATAATGAATATTTCAAGGGAGCAGAAATCATGAATGATCATAAAATTGTTGAGCTGCAGTTAGATAGAAAGATTAATAA
>Ga0136557_1001488_pt1 | contig 14972 bp, 10 predicted proteins | sample AntRauTorckE6832_FD_104796 | JGI IMG/M metagenome (GOLD analysis project Ga0136557, IMG submission 104796) | Saline lake microbial communities from Rauer Islands, Antarctica - Metagenome Torckler E6 #832 | ecosystem: Environmental > Aquatic > Non-marine Saline and Alkaline > Saline | place...
CAGTATTATCAAAGGGATGCCTGCAAGTGTTCCAATAGTCCCCGGTGCAACAGGAGACTTGCCAGTATAGGCTCCTGTTGCGGCAAAAACAATAATTTTTTCAAAACTCAGATTCATGGATTAAACCTTTGAATATACTTTTATAGCTTCCAGAAGAAACTCACCGCACTTTACCATATCTTCAAGAGCAATATTTTCATTTGTTGTATGAATATCTTTCATACCTATACCTATAACTCCGGCTTTTATACCTTTATGAAAAAGAATATTTGCATCAGATCCGCCGCCGACAGACTTGCCTGCAAGTTCATAACCAAGATTTGCTGCCGCCTTTTTTCCAAGAGATACAGCCTTGTCATTATCATTTAATGAAATATTTGGAAAATCGTCTTCTATTTCAGATTCAAGATAAGGTAAAGCTGTGCCTGATTCTTCCTGCCCTTTTTTTACTGCATCTTCAAAAGCCTTTTTTACATTTCCTACAACTTTTTTTAACTTTTCAGGATTATGACTTCTTGCTTCAGCTTCTACAACAACCTGATCCGGAACTATATTTGTTGCCTTGCCACCTTTGATAGTACCTACATTACATGTTGTTTCATCATCTATCCTTCCCGATTCCACAGAAGAAAGAGCTTTGGCTGCAGTCATAACAGCATTTATACCTTTTTCAGGTTCAGCTCCAGCATGGGCGGCTTTGCCTGTTATTTTAAACTTCATCCTGGTACATGCAGGGGCACTTACAACAATACCCTCATTATCAGTCGAATCAGGAATATAACCAAAGTCTGCCCTTATAAGAGATTCATCAAGAACTTTTGCACCTTTTAATCCGCCTTCTTCAAACACTGTAAAAACCGCATCTATGGGACAAACTGCAAGATTATTATCTTTTATTACATTAAGAACTTCTATAATAACAGCTACAGCCGCTTTATCATCAGCACCAAGGACTGTATCTCCTTTGCTTGTAAAAATTCCGTTTTTAAAAACAGGCTCTATTCCCCTGCATGGCTCAACTGTATCCATATGAGCACAAAGCATTATCGGCGGAAGATCTACGCTTCCGTTAAACCAGCCAAAGAGATTGTCTGCTTTTGTATTAAGTTTTTCCTTTGCATTGTCTTCTTTTATATCTCCTCCAAGGTCTGAAATGTACTCTTTCAGACGCGTTGAAACTTTATCTTCTTCTCCTGAAGGGGAATCTATTCTAACAAGCTCTTCAAAAATTTTTCTTAGTCTTTCCCTGTTTATCATGGTATCCTCTTTTTAAAAAAGATTGACATTTTTTTTAAATATTCTATATCATCTTTTTTCGTTAATAAAAATACGGAAGTGCTTAGTCTCTGGTGAGGCTCCCGGACTTCAAATCCGGTGTGGGGCGCTAAAACCGTCCCGGGTGAGTTCGATTCTCATGCACTTCCGCCAAAAACAATACTCATCCATCAAGATCTTAATTAGTAATTGGCAGACAGATAAAAAAACAAATATATTTTTTACCATAAAGCAGATCGTCCAAATTCAATTCCAAGCTTTTCCATTCTGTGACGCAGTGTGCTGGAATGAACTCCGAGAAGTTCTGCTGCTCCGCCTTCCCCCTGAATTCTTCCCCCGGTCTTTTTAAGAACTTTTTGTATATGATTTTTTAAAACCTCATCCATGGTTTCCACAATTTCATTATCCTTTGAAAAACTTCCGGAATAATAAAGATTAGGTTTTTTATTCTCTTCATACTCCCTGAATCTTAAAAATGAATCCTTTTCAGAAACTGCCCTTATAAGTTCTCTTTCAACAGCATTTTCAAGCTCCCTTACATTTCCCGGCCATGAATATGAACAAAGCCTTTTTAATGCATTTGATGAAAGCCCGGGTCTGTTGGCAGTTATATTAAGCTCCTGAATCTTTTTATCCCTGAAATATTCAGCAAGTTCGTAAATATCTGACTTTCTCTGCCTTAAAGGAGGAACAATCACAGGAAACACATTAAGCCTGAACCATAAATCCTCCCTGAATTCTCCTTTTTTTACAAGCTCTTCAAGATTTCTGTTGGTTGCTGCAATTATTCTTACATCAGATTTTAAGCCTTCGGTTCCGCCCACTCTTTCATATTCTCCTGTATGAAGAACACGGAGAAGTCTTGTCTGAACATTTAAGGGAAGCTCTCCTATTTCATCGAGAAAAAGAGTTCCCCCTTCTGCTCTTTCAAACCTTCCTCTTTTTCTTGAATGTGCTCCTGTAAATGCCCCTTTTTCATGACCAAATAATTCGCTGTCTATCAAAGAATCTGGTATTGCTCCGCAGTTAAGCTTTATAAAAGGCCTGTTCCTTCTTGGAGACGAATAATGAATGGATGAAGCAACAAGCTCTTTTCCCACTCCTGTTTCTCCCATTATAAGAACCTTGCTCTCGATTGGGGCAACACGGCTGACCATATCCATAACTTCCTTCATGCCGGACTCAGCTCCGATAACCTCTTCACCCTTAATCTTTCTCAATTCCTGATGCAGATATATATTGTCATCTTTTAGAAGATCCCTGAGCCTTGCGACCTCTTTGAACCTGAGTATATTTGAAATGGCTATTGCAAACGGATCGTGAAGTATCGACATTATCCTTCCGTGCTCCCAGGTAAATTTTTTATTACCTTCAGCAAAGGCAATAATAGCACCTATTCTCTGATCTTCCACCTTAAGCCTTAAAACAACTGATGAAAGATCGGGAAGACTGAATGCATTTTTCATTCTTAAACCCACAGGATTGTCATCAAGCTTTTCAAGCAAAAGCACAGACCCAACAGTAGATTCCACATATTCAATGTCAGATTTTGAAAGCTTTAAAGACTTTTCCTCAAATTCAAGATCTATTTCAGATGTATAAGATATTACCTGAACTGAGCCTGAATCTGTGTTGTACACCGCTATCATAAGACCGTTTAAGGGAATTTTTTTCTTAAAAAAACTGAAACAGTCCCTTAGCATTTTGTTTTCATCAAGGGTTCCGCAAATTCTTATTGTACCCTGGTGAAAAAATTCCTTTTCATCCATTGCGATTTCCATAATTCCATATTTAGTATTTTATTATTAAAGTATCACATTTGGTATTTTCAAAATACCGCATTTAATATTTTAAATCAAAACAAATCCCGACAACCCCTTAAAACGGCATTATTTAAAATGGCACATTTTTTGTAATAAATTAAGGATAAGCCTATAATCAAGAGTTAAAGGAGAAAAAATGAGAAATTGCAATACGGCTGCAATTATTGCTTTATCATTGTGTATTCTGGTTTTCATGCCCGGATGCAGTAATTCTGATGCAAAAACATTTGAAGATCAAAAAGATACTACAAGAACAGTCCGGGCATACAAGCTTAAAGACGACAAAAATAAGCTTAAAAAAAGATTTCCCGGAACTGTAAAACCTTCAAAAGAAGCAAAGATCTCATTTCGAATCGGAGGCCCCATATCAAACCTTGACCTTGAAACAGGACAAAAAGTTGAAAAAGGTGAAGTTATCGCAAGTATTGATAAACGTGATTTTATATTAAAAATTAAAAGCATTAAATCAAAACTTAATGCAGCTAAAGCAAGATTTAATGATGCAAAACTCCAGTTTGAAAGATACAAATCTCTTTTCAGGGAAAATGCTGCACCAAAAGCAAAGTTTGACCAGATAGAATCAGGCTATCTTACAGCAAAATTCAACAAAAAAGCACTTGAAAAAGAACTTGAAGCAGCACAAAACGCACTTGAAGATACAAGCCTTAAAGCCCCTTTTACAGGATATATAGAAAGAGTATTTGCACAAAAACATGAAACAGTAGCTCCAGGACACCCAGTAGCCTCAATTATAGATATTTTAAATAAAGAAGTTGAAACATTTATACCAGAAACCCTTGTTTCCAAGATCGATAAATTCAGCAATTTTTCATTTTCTCTTACAGCATATCCGGACAAAAAGTTTAAAGCATCGTTCAAAGAAATAGGACAGTCTGCAACAGGCTCGGGAAAAACCTACCCCCTTATTCTGAAAATTGAATCACAAAGCCCTCTTATAAGAGCCGGAATGTCTGCAACTACAGAATTTACAATAAAAAACACTGAAAATGAAAAGTTTTTCGACATACCCTTATCAGCACTTTTAAGCAAAGACCCGGACTCTTCATCTGTATGGAAAATAAATAAGGGAAAGGCTGAAAAAAAGGATGTAAAAATAATAAGTCTTTTAAATAATACACAAGCAAGAATTAAAGGAGATCTTCAAAAGGGAGACCTTATAGTGACATCAGGTTCAGGATTTATTCATAAAAATCAAAAAGTTGAGATTATAGATTCTGCCTCATCAACAAATATAGGAAATGAACTTTAACCTAAATTGAGCGTTTATAAACCTGAATCTTTTGGAGAATTATGAATTTTACCGTACTTGCCCTGAAAAACAGAGTTACCGCATTTTTTCTTTTATTTATAATACTTGCCGGAGGCATCGGATCATACTTCAGCCTTGGAAAACTTGAAGATCCAGAGTTTACAATAAAAACAGCCCTGATAGCCACACCATACCCAGGTGCTTCTTCCTATGAAACAGAACAGGAAGTAACAAGAAAGATTGAAGAAGCAGTTCAGTCTGCAGATATGGTTGAAAAAATAAGATCAAGATCTGAAGCCGGAATATCCTTTGTTTATGTAGACCTTTATGAAAGCGTACGCTCCGGCGAAATTCAGCAGCTCTGGGATATTTTAAGAAAAAAAGTAAAAAAAGTTCAAAACGATCTTCCAAAAGGTGCATTAAACTCCATAGTATTTGACGACTACGGCGATGTATTCGGAATATTTCTTGCCCTTACCGGAGACGGCATAGAAAAAACAGAGCTAAAAAGATATGCAAAATTCATAAAAAGAGAGCTTCTGCTTGTAAAAAGTGTTGAAAAAATAAACCTAACAGGGCTTCCGGATGAAAGTATCTTCATAAACATAGATCCTGCAAAAGCTTCAGACCTTGGAATTCATCCCTCAGAAATTATGAATGCAGTTAAAACCGAAAACAAAATAACAATACCGGGAAAACTTGAGACTGAAGAAAAAAGAATAAGGGTCTCACAATCAGGAGCTTTTAAATCTGTTAAAGATATTGAAAACATAATTATCCAGAACAAAAAAGGAAAACAGATTTATTTAAAGGATGCTGCAGAGGTTGTAAGAGGATATTCATCACCGCCTGATCCTTTCATGAGATATAACGGAAAACCTGCCATAGGTATTGCAATATCAGCAGCTTCAGATGCAAATGTTGTAGATATGGGGGAAGCTGTATCAAAAAGGCTTGATGAACTTTTAAAAAGACTTCCCTCAGGAACAGAGATTAACGGAATCTACTATCAGTCTGAGTTTGTTAAAGATGCAATTGAAAAATTCATGACAAACCTTCTTGAATCTATAGGTATAGTAGTTTTAGTTCTTTTTATATCAATGGGAATAAGACCGGGATTAATAATTGCTTCAAACCTTATTTTATCTATCCTCGGCACTTTTATTATTATGATATTAGCAGGAATTAATCTTCAGCAGATATCAATTGCAGCCCTTATTCTTGTAATGGGTATGATAGTAGACAATGCAATAGTTGTAACAGAAGGTGCCCAGACAGAGATTCAGGGAGGAAAGAAAAGAGACAGGGCCGTATCAAAGTCAGCACTCCAGACAAGCCTTCCCCTCCTTGGAGCTACCATAATTGCCGCCCTTGCATTCATGCCGATATATCTTGCACCAAATAACATGGGAGAATATGTTGGAAGTCTTTTTTTAGTAGTTGCAATATCTCTTCTTATTTCATGGATTCTTGCCATGACCCAGACACCGCTTTTTTCTGTGTATCTTTTAAAAAGTAAAAAAAACGGAAAACAAAATTACTCAGGAATTATATACAATACCTACAGAAACATTTTAAACTTCGCCCTTAAAAACAGAGTTATAACTATAATTTTAATGATACTTTTTTTACTGGGAGGAGCTGCAGGCTTTAAAAATATTGAAAAAAACTTTTTTGCAGACTCTGAAAAAGCCCAGTTTTATGTAGATTACAGAAGAGCTGAAGGAACAAAAATTGAAGAAGTATCAAAAGACATAAAAAAATTTGAAAATTATCTCTCTGAAAAAAAAGAAGTATTAAACTACACATCTTCAATAGGAACAGGTGTTCCAAGATTTGCTGCATCAATAAGACCAAGGCCGAACAATCCATCCTTTGCACAGGTTGTTATAAATGTTGACGACTACAAAAAAATAGACACCAGCATAAAAGAGATAAAAAAATGGATTTCAAAAAATCTGCCCCAGGGAAATCCCCATTTATGGAAATATATTTCAGGTCCCAACGGTAAATACAGAATAGAGGCAAGATTTACAGGAAGAGACCCCCAGGTTTTAAAAGATCTTTCTGAAAAAGCAAAAAGTATAATGAGAAAAAACCCTCTTGCAGAATCTGTTACAGACGACTGGAGGGGAAAAGTTATGGTACTTGATATTAAATACTCCCAGCCCATGGGTAAAAAAGCTGGAATTCTAAGAGATCATGCATCAGCTGCAGTTCTTGCGGCAACCGAGGGTATACCTGTATCAGAGCTAAGAGAAGCAGACAGGCTTATACCGGTTAAATTCAAATACAAGGGAGTAACACCGGAAAACATTGAAGGTCTTCCGGTGTGGGGAAAAACAAAAAAAGGGGTTCCCCTGTTACAGGTGACAGACAGTATTAAAACCAAATGGGAAGACCCGGTTGTAAGAAGATACAACAGACAAAGAGTTATAAGGGCTCAGTGCGATCCTGTTCAGGGAGTTACTGCTGACACCGCCCTTATGAAAATGAAATCTCAAATCGAAAATATAAATCTTCCCAGTGGATATAATCTCGAATGGGGAGGAGAAGCTGAAAAATCTAAAAATGCAAACCAGGGAGTTCAGAAAAATCTACCTGTATGTCTTCTTTTCATGGTTATAATTTTAGTCGGCCTTTTTAATTCAATAAAACAGCCTTTAATAATTATTCTCACTCTTCCATTTGCAGTAATTGGAATGTCGGCCGGTCTTATTTTAATGAATCAGCCTTTTGGATTTCTTCCTATACTCGGAGCATACAGCCTCATGGGAATGATAATAAAAAATGCCGTTGTTTTAATTGACGAAATAAATCTTGAAATAAGAGAGGGTAAAGATCATGCAGATGCAGTTAAAAAAGCTTCGGTAAACAGAATGAGGCCGGTTCTTCTTACCTCATTTACAACAATATTTGGCATGACTCCCCTTTTAAGTGATGCCCTTTTTGTTTCAATGGCTGTAACAATAATGTTCGGACTTTTATTTGCAACTATACTTACGCTTATTCTTGTGCCTGTGCTCTACTCTGTTTTTTACAATATAAAGTTTAAAAAACAGATGGTATAAAGAAAAATATATTTTTTCATAGAATATGCTCTTCTTTGTAAAATCAAAACCTTAATTAACAAGCTCATTAAAATTATGCATATGAATACAAAAAAAAACTTGTCTTAATCAAGAGGGCTTTTGATCTGATTTATATCCTTTTGCATCACATGGGTATAAACTTCTGTTGTTTTAACATCTGAATGTCCCATAAGTTCCTGAAGAACTCTTATATTGACTCCATTTTCAAGCATATGAGTTGCAAAAGAATGCCTTAACGTATGACATGTTGCCTTTTTATAAATTTCTGCTCTTATTACAGCTTTTTTAACAGCCTTTTGCAAACCTGATTCCATTACATGATGTCTTCTTATAATATCAGTATAAGGATCTTTGCTCAGTTTTTTTGAGGGAAAAACATATTGCCATCCAAATTCTTTTGCAGCTCCGGGATATTTTCTTCCTAGAGCTCCCGGAAGATAAACTTCTCCATAACCATTTTTCAAATCTTCATCATGAAGTTCTTTGACACGGTTAATATGGATCTCAAGCTCATCCTTTAAAGAACCGGGCAAAACAGTTATTCTGTCTTTACTCCCCTTACCTGCTCTCACATAAAGCTGATTGTTCTCAAAATCAACATCCTGAACTCTTAGTCTTACGCACTCCATAAGCCGAAGTCCGCTTCCATACATAAGTTTTGCCATAAGTAGATGGGTTTGGGACATATTTGCAAAAAGTTTTTTTACTTCCTTTTTTGTCATTACAACAGGAAAATGTTTTCTTCTTTTTGCTCTTACAGGTTCAATCATTCCATCTATATTTTTATCAAGAACATTTTTATATAAAAAGACAAGTGCATTAAGTGCCTGTTTCTGGGTGGATGCTGAAACCTTTTCTTCAACAGCAAGATAACTTAAAAAAGAATCAAGCTCTTCTTTCCCCATTAATGAAGGATGTTTCTTTGCTCCGTGATATTTTATATACCTTAATATCCAGGCACAATAAGTCTGTTCTGTACGATAGGCATAGTGATGATACCTTAAAACCTGTTTCACCTGGTCCATTAACTTTAAATCCTGATTCGGTTTAAATTTAACCTGTTTGTTCATTTACCTGAATATTCCTTTCTTTTGACTAATGTTAAAAACAATTTATGTTTGAAATAAAACGTTTTTCACTTTCACAAAAAATATAAACATCCGGTATAAAAAGAAATAATACTTAAAATATCTGGGTTTAAGATAAAAGCTTCTTGGGAATACAGCTGTTCAGGACAGTTTTAAACAATTGACAATTTTTTCAAACAATGGTTTTGTGACAATTATTTGTTGAAAATATCAATAAAGCAAAAAGTGGAATAAATTTATCATTATTTTCCGCTTTTTGCACTTAATATTTGATAAACTGGAAAAAATTCCATTCTATAAGGGTGATATATGGATTTTTTCCATATATTAATACTGTTAGGCTACAAGATAAATATCATACCTAAAGGAGAATTTGTATCCATCAAGAAATTTATAACAAGCTTTTAATTGCTGCTAAAAACCAAACAAGCGTCACCTATGGCGTATTAGCAAATCTTGCTGGTTTAGATATGGATCAACAACAAGATAGGACAAAACTTGGAGAAATATTAGGAAGTATTTCTACTAAAGAGCATCAAGAGAATCGTCCGTTACTATCAGTTGTTGCTATGCTTTCTGGAAAATCAGAGCCTAGCAAAGGCTTTTATAATCTAGCTGAAAGCTTAGATTTATATTCGAGCAAACAAGATAAAGATGAATTTTTTATTAAAGAACTAAACAAAGTATATGAATATTGGGGAAACAAAGATCAATTTGATGTCTCTATATCTGTAGAGGATTATAAAAAGGCATTACTCTCTGAAGATGTATTGAGGGAAAGAAGTATAGAACTATTAAGTACACTTTATAGTGCTCCAAATTGTCAGGCGACATCAACTGAGTTAGCAAACTCATTAGGTTATCCTGACTTCCCACCAGTCAATGCATTAATAGGTAAATTAGGTAAAAGAATATCTAAATATCTAAAAATTGATAATCCGAGTAAAAAGGAATGGTGGCGAGCAGTAGCCGAAGGTGAAAGCAGAGACAATGGCTTTACTTGGTGGCTCAAAGACAATTTATTTGATGCCTTAGTTGAACTAAATCTACTTCAAGAAATAGAAACAACTATTTTTCCAGATACACTTTCACCAAATCAAGAACAATTTGAAGGTAGTAAAAGAACGATTACAGTTAATAGCTATGAAAGAAGTATAGTTGCAAGAAATAAGTGTATCTCGCACTATGGAGCTAAGTGCGTAATTTGTGAAATGGACTTTTCAAAAGTATATGGTGCTATTGGTGAAGGTTTTATTCATGTTCACCATTTAGTAGAAATATCGACTATTAAAAAAGAATATAAAGTTAACCCGGTTACTGATTTGCGTCCTGTCTGTCCAAACTGTCATGCAATGCTTCATCGCAAAAAACCTGCATATAGTATTGAGCAACTTATTGATATAATTTCTGAGTCCAGATAAAAAGCCTAACAAATTGCTGCATCGGAAAAACTACTCGCTGACGCTCGCATTTTTCCGCTGAGCAAGGCGTTATACGTCAGTTGCTAATGAATTATTAATAATTTGAAAAAGTGCCAAAAAGGTGGGGGGTGTCAATTTAAACCTTATTTTCGGTGTTTATCTGCCTTATTCCTAATCTTCGATAATTATCGTAGTTTTAAGTGGTTTAGCATTAAAATTTCAAACTAAAATAAGCTGTCGTTTCTTTATCGTTTGTATCGTAGCTTTTAGGCTGTTGCACAAAAATTGTGAACTATTGTTCCTGCTTTTAGTGGTTATAATTTTAGCTTTGTAGTTTTAGTTATCACTGTATTTATTTTCACTTTCATCTCTAGTTTTAGTGAATTGCTTTTAGCAGTTTTCATCTTTTTTTTTGGCTTTAGTTTCTCTAGACTTAAACTCGGTAATTTTGGTTTAGTTTTGTCCGTGCCAATTTAAAATTTAGTGTTTTTATTTATGGTAGTATCATTTTTTAATGCAAACAAATTTACAAGCGTATAACAAGTTGCTTCATCGGAAAAACTACTCGCTCGCGCTCGCATTTTTCCGCTGAGCAAGGCGTTATACGTCAGTTGCTAATAGATTATTAATAATCAGAAAAAGTGCCAAAAAGGTGGGGGGTGTCAATTTAAACCCTGTTTTTGGTGTTTAATTTACCTATTTCTAATCTTCGATAATTAACTCAGTTTTAAGTGATTTAGCATTAAAATTTCAAACTAAAATAAGCTGTCATTTCTTTATCGTTCGTATCTTAGCTTTAAGGTTGTTGCACAAAAATTGTGAATCATTGTTCCAGTTTTTAATGGTTAATATTTTAGCTTTTTGGTTTTAGTTATCTCTGTATTAATTTTGCAATTTCATCTCTAATTTTAGTTATTTGCTTTTAGCTGTTTTCAACTTTGTTTTGGCTTTAGTTTCGCTAGATTTAATGTCAGTAATTTTGGTTTAGTTTTGTTCGTGCCAATTTAAATTTAGTGCATTTGTTTATGGTAGTATTAGTTTTTAATGCAACCAAACTTACAAGCGTATAACAAGTTGCTGCATCGGAAAAAAGACTCGCTTTCGCTCGCATTTTTCCGCTGAGCAAGGCGTTAGAAGCCAAAGGATAGAAAGTGCCAATATTTGACATATCAGAAAGCAAACTCATTCCAGTAGAGCAGAAAAATTTCTCTCTCGAAAAGGAATTGCAGTCTCTAATTGAAGGCAACCTTGAAGAAGTCTTCAATTGTCGTTTTGTGGCCACCGAATTTTCAACTGGAGCACAACATGCAGGAAGGATTGATAGCTTGGCATTATCAGAAGAAGACAATCCAGTTATTATTGAATACAAAAAAGTCGAGTCATCAGAGTTAATCAATCAAAGCCTGTTCTATCTGCATTGGATTCAAGATCATAAAGGAGATTTTGAAATTGCGGTTCAAAAAACACTTGGCAACGGGGTTAAGGTAGATTGGTCAGATGTACGAGTAATTTGTATAGCTCCAAATTACAAAAAATATGATCTTCATGCTGTCCAAGTCATGGGGGCAAACATTGAACTATGGAAATACCGCTTATTTACAAATAACTCCTTGTATCTAGAAGAGGTGCTACACAGTACAAAAACAGCAACGGCAATTTCTCAATCATCCGAAAAAAATCCCGTTATGGTTGAAGCTGGTAAGAAAGCCGCACAAGTGAGAGCAACAGCTACTTATACACTTGAAGAGCATTTTGAAGGCAAGTCAAAAGAAATCCAAGAGCTCATGCATGAGATCCGTGAATTTGTTACAGGGTTAGATTCAGCAATAGAAGAAGTGCCAAAGAAATATTATATAGCTTATAAATCATCTAAAAATATCGTGTGTATGGAAGCAAAAAATAGAAATATTAAGCTATTCGTAAAACTAAAACCTACTGAGGTTACTGAACCACCAAAGAGTTATCGAGATGTAAGTAAAATTGGTCATTATGGTACTGGTGAAACTGAGTTCACTATCTCAACACCAGAACAATTAGAAGAAACCAAAAAGTACATTGAGTTGGCATACAATAAGGTCGGTGGTTAATGCTTCTAACAAATAGCTTCAGCGGACAATTTAAAGCGTCACTTTTTTTGCTGTCGCAAAAACGTGCCACTTTAAATTGCCGCTGAGCAAGGCGTTAGAAAGCATAACAAAAAATGAAAGCAACAATTCTCATATTTCTATTTACTTTTCTATTGTGCCCATCAAATGCATTCGCAAATGGTGGGTTACCAATAATTTTCCTTTTAAATTCCTACGCCTTTATAATCGGAGCAATATTTGTATTGTTAATCGAATACAGATATTTGCAAAAAACACTTGTTAATGTAAATAAACGACAATTATTTAAAGCTGTAGCTAGCATCAATATCGTATCAACTCTTGCAGGTATTATTATAGTTCCGATAGTGTTGATATTTTTTAAGCTTGAGCCAATATTCTACTTAATTACAGAGAGTACTTCAGACTCAAAAATGAGTACTATTTGGTTGCTATCAATAACCTTTGATCTCATTCTTGCTTATGCACTTACAGTGGTAATTGAATATCGATTACTTAAAAAATATTCATTTGTGAAAGAACAATTTGAGAATAAAGTTATTCTCCACCATGTAATCAAATTCAACATTGCAAGTTATACTTTTTTAGTATTATTAGTCGGTGGTACTATATGGTTAATGTATGTCCTTCAGTAAACTTTAAAAAATTTCTAACCCGGCGCTCAAGAGGGACGGCAAGAGGCTATGTTGTTTACCAAACTCACAGTTGAACCAAAACATATAAATATTAAATCAGTTTCGGGGTAATTCGCTTGCCGCCCCTTAGCTAAACGTTAGCTGCCCAAAATATATTATAGGAGATGTTCAAATGGATAGAGTAACCAAAAGTTTTTTAACCGAATTTTCTAAGAATAATGGTTATGAGTCATTAAAAACAGATGTTTTGTTTGAACATTTTTCAAATTATACGGTTATAGAACCAAAAACTGAATATTTATTTGATATCGAAGATATAAATATTGGGAAAAATGGAACAATAGGAATTGATGGTTTTGCAATACTAATTAATAAGCAAACAATCGATAATATTGACGAGTTAAATGATTACTTAGACCAGAATAAGAATTGCGAATCTGAAGTTATTTTCATTCAATCAAAAACTTCAGCAAAATTTAGTTCTAAAGAAGTTGGTAATTTTGGTTTTGCTGTTAAAGATTTTATAGCTGAAGAACAAACATTGAGCTGGTCAGACAATGCTATAGAGAAAATAAAACTATTTAATAATTTAGTTGAAAGAATTTCTGAATTAAAAGAAAATCCTAAGTGTACACTATATTACATATCTCTAGGTAGAAATGAAAATGACAAAAATGTTCTTGCACTTGTTAAATCATCAATAATTAATATTAAAGAAGAAAACATATTTTCAAAAGTCCAAATGGATCTTATTGATTCTAATTTGTTAATATCAAAATATAAAAAAATTGGGCAATCAATAGAAAAATCATTTGAATTTCAAAACCGTGTAACTTTACCCGTTATTAATAATGTCAAAGAAGCTTATCTTGGTATCGTTGACACCAAATCAATAATAGAATTAATGACAGATGAAAATGGTGAAATGTTAAATGTATTTTACGATAACATCAGAGACTATCAAGGTAACAATAAAGTTAATAATGAAATTACTGAAACTCTCAAATCTGATTTTAAAGATTCATTTGCAATTTTGAACAATGGAATAACTATCGTTGCTGAAAATATATCAACGTCAAGAGATAAAATTACTATTTCTAATTATCAAATCATCAATGGTTGTCAAACTTCGCATGTACTATTTGAAAATAAAGAGTCTTTAGACGACACAGTTAAAGTTCCAATAAAACTCATTATCAGCGAAGATGAAGGATTAACAGCTAGTGTGATACGTTCCACTAATCGACAAACTGCAATTCAAGAACAAGATTTATTAGCATTTACTAAATTCCAAAAATCATTAGAAGATTTTTACCAAACATTTACTGGAAATGAAAAATTATATTATGAAAGAAGGTCTAAACAATATAGAAGCAAAAATGTAGAGCGAAAAAGAATTATTGATAAAACCACCCAAATTAAAGCAATAGCAAGTTTATATTATGACAAACCTAATTTAGCAACAAGGTACTTTGGTGCAGTTTTTGCTGAATTAAAAGATAAATTATTTAAAGATAACGATCAACTCTTACCATATTTCGTTGCATCATTTGCCATATATAAAATTGAAGGATTATTTAGAACTGGTAAAATTGATAAGAAATACAAAAAAATCAAATATTATATTTTAACTATGTTTAGGCATGAATTAAATTCTCAAACTTGCCCAGCATTTAATTCCAAAAAATCAGAGGCATATAGCCAAGAAATCCTTGAAGTATTAAAAGACGATACAAAAACAAAAAAAATAATTTCTAAAGTCATTAAAAAAATAGATTCTTTGAGTCCTGACTTACAAGATAGCGAAATATCAAAATCAAAAGATTTTGTAACAAAATGCCTAAACCTATACGGTAAGAAGAAAATTATGCGTAAAAAACGCAGCTAACAATTTAATAAAGCGGACGCCAAAAGCCGCGCCGCTTATCAAGACGTTGGGCATATAAAAATGATATTTGATGCATTCATAAGTCATGCTTCTGAAGATAAAGATAACTTTGTCAGAGAATTGTCAGAGGAATTGCAAAACAATAATATTGCTGTTTGGTACGATGAATTTAGTTTAACAGTCGGTGATAGCCTCCGGAGATCAATCGACCATGGTTTATCAAAATCAAGATTTGGTATTGTAATACTCAGGAAATGGGGTCACCCATTAAAGAACTTGTCAATAAAAAAAATACCTCTCCCAGACTAATTTACATTAGTTTTTTTGACAATATTCAATTTTGCTGTTTTGCACTGAGTTATTTTTTAAATTTTA
>Ga0136557_1001489_pt1 | contig 14962 bp, 8 predicted proteins | sample AntRauTorckE6832_FD_104796 | JGI IMG/M metagenome (GOLD analysis project Ga0136557, IMG submission 104796) | Saline lake microbial communities from Rauer Islands, Antarctica - Metagenome Torckler E6 #832 | ecosystem: Environmental > Aquatic > Non-marine Saline and Alkaline > Saline | place...
AAAGATATTAGCTACTGTTTTAGCCAAGGTATCGAATTTTATACCTGAGGCAGGGATCTGGATGAATACTCAGCGTCCGGAGTGGAATGATGCCAACAACGCCTTGGTAGGTAATGGCGTATCCATGGTCACGTTGTACTATTTGCACCGATTCCTCAAGTTTTTTGAACCGGTTGTAAAAGAGCTTTCACAACGAGAAGTAGAAGTATCTGAAGAACTGAACACGATGTTTGAGGGTATTTTTGAAGTGCTAAAAGAACATAAAGGTCTTCTTGACGGAGCGATCAGTGATCAGCAACGCTGGAAGATCACGGAGGTACTCGTTAAGGCTGGAAGTACTTACCGGGAGCAGATCTATGATAACGGCTTCAGTGGTAACAGATCATCTGTCTCAATCAATGAGATCTCTGACTTTGTCTCAACCACTCTGAAGTATCTTGAGCATTCGGTCCGTGCCAACAAGCGCGATGATGAACTGTACCACGCGTACAATCTGATGAGCATCACTGATGGAGGGATCGAGATCTCATACCTGGATGAAATGTTGGAAGGTCAGGTTGCAGTTTTAAGCGCAAATTATCTGTCTGCCGAGCAATCGCTAAAGGTTCTGGATGCACTGAGGAAGAGCTCTTTATACCGCGAAGATCAGCAGAGTTACATATTATATCCAAATAAAGACCTTCCCGGATTTCTCGAAAAAAATAACGTGCCTGCAGAACTGGTTCAGAAGTCTGCATTACTAAAACAGCTCTTGGAGAAAGGGAATCAAAAGATCCTAAATAAAGATGTAGAGGGTGACTATCATTTCAACGGTAACTTCAAGAATGCCAGAGACCTAAAGCAGGCATTGAATGAACTTAGATCTGCGAAATACAGTGATCTTGTGAATCAGGACGAAGAATTGGTCTTAGATATATTTGAAGAAGTCTTCGACCATAAATCCTTCACCGGACGTTCGGGCACATTCTTTGGCTATGAAGGATTAGGATCAATCTACTGGCACATGGTGTCTAAGCTCTATCTGGCTGCTGAAGAAGTTTGTGAGCATGCTGAAAAGGCAAATGTTGGTGATAAAGTAAAACAGAAATTAGCAACTCACTTTGATGAGATCGGGGAAGGAATTGGTATCCATAAATCTCCTGAAGTATATGGGGCATTCCCAACGGATCCATATTCACATACTCCCCAGCATCGCGGTGCCCAGCAACCGGGTATGACAGGGCAGGTGAAAGAAGATATTCTTGCCAGAATTGGCGAGTTAGGAGTAGAAGTAGAAGATGGTGTACTGAACTTCAATCCTGTTCTGCTGAGAGAAGAAGAATTCACTCAAAGACCGGAAACTTTAAAGTTGGTATCGCTCAATAAAGAAAAGTATGAATTATCCATTCCTGAAAATACACTTGCATTTACATGCTGTCAGGTTCCGGTGATCTATCACGCAACAGACACTGATCATGTTGAAGTGATAATGACAGATGGCTCATCAAGAAAGTTTGATGAGCCTAAGCTTGATGAAGAAACAAGCAGACACATTTTTCAGCGGTCAGGTGTAGTTAAACAGATCAATGTATCAATTAGAAAAGAAAAACTAAGGTGACAGGGTAGGAATCATGAAAATCTCACTCACTTATCGATCATTCGTTTTTATGATCCTGTCAGGTTCCTTACTAATGGGATGTAATAATCAACCCGCTAATAACCAAGGTAAAACAAACGTGACAGCACAAGAAATACTTCAAGATCCTGTCAAATATCCGGCTATTTCATACAGTGGTTACCGGGAAATAACGCGTGACAGTGTACCGAGTATTCCGGAACTGAAAGAGGATATGAAAATTCTTTCGGCAATGGGAATTAAGATCGTCCGAACTTATAACGTCTACCTTGATGCCGTTCCCCGATTGCTACAGGCCATTGATGAAATGAAGGCTGAAGACCCTGATTTTGAGATGTATGTGATGATGGGAGCATGGATCGATGCCAATAATGCCTGGACGGATGAGCGGGAGCGAATTCGGGATGAGGATAGTCCACGCAACGCACGGGAAATTGATCGAGCAGCGGCATTGGCAAACCGATACCCTGATATAGTCAAGATCATTGCAGTGGGTAACGAAGCGATGGTGCACTGGCAAACCGAATATTATGTGGAACCGGGCATTATTCTGAGATGGGTGAATCATCTGCAGGATCTTAAGGGCTCCGGAGATTTACCGGAAGACCTGTGGATCACCAGCTCCGATAATTTTGCATCCTGGGGTGGAGGAGACAGCGTTTATCACAAAGATGACCTCAATGAGTTGATTCGATCTGTTGACTACATTTCTATGCACACCTACCCGATGCATGACACTCACTATTCTCCCGATTTTTGGGGTGTACGTGATGATGAAACTGATTCCGCAGACATGGAGAAGATCGAAGCGGTACTACAGCGCTCGCTGAATTATGCTGCTTCACAATATCAAAGTGTGGTGGATTACATGGAGAGTTTGGGGGTTAATAAACAAGTTCATATCGGGGAAACCGGCTGGGCTACTGTTTCCAATGGATATTATGGGGATGAAGGCTCTCGTGCGACCGATGAATTTAAAATGGCCCGATTCCATGAGCTGATTCGGGAATGGTCGGAAGAAAATGATGTATCTGTATTCTATTTCGAAGCATTTGACGAGAAATGGAAGGATGCCGAAAACCAGCTGGGTTCAGAAAATCACTTTGGTCTGATCAATCTGCAATCAGAAGCTAAATATGTGCTTTGGGATGAAGTTGACACCGGCGTGTTTGATGGATTAACGCGAGACGGAAAGCCGATTACCAAGACTTTTAAAGGTAATATTGATTCACTGATGCAATCAGTAAGTGTTCCACCAACAGATGCAGAAATTCAAGCAAATAAATAAGAAGAGGTAAAGTAAACATTATGACTTCATCAGTTCGACATATAGTTCTGTTAGCTTTGATTTTTCTAATGGCAAATTGCAGTGACATGAAAACTCTTGAGATAGAAGTATATGAAACTTCGGAAAGCGGGAATAAACTCACCAAGCTTGATGAATTCCCTTCGGCCGAATCGAGCACCGATATCATCATAAAACCTGAAGAAAGGTTTCAGGAGATCACCGGCATAGGTGGGTCATTCACAGAAGCTTCAGCTTACCTGTTAAATCAACTTAGTGATGAGAATAGAAGTGACATACTGGAAGCTTATTTCGGGGAGTCTGGAGCAAAATACTCGCTTACCAGAACACACATGAATTCCAGTGATTTTTCACTTGGCAACTATTCTTATGCACCGGTGGAAGGAGATACAGAGTTGGAAAATTTTTCGATCGACGAGGACCGGGACGATCTGATCCCAATGATCAAAGATGCCATGGCTATATCTGAGGATGGATTTAAGATCATATCCTCACCATGGACCGCTCCGCCATGGATGAAAGACAACAATGACTGGAAAGGCGGTAAATTACTTCCCCAATATTATGATACCTGGGCATTGTTCTTCTCAAAATACCTGGACGCCTACAAAGAAGAAGGCATTGATATTTGGGGAATCACCGTAGAAAACGAGCCCCTTGGTAATGACAGCAACTGGGAGAGTATGCATTTCACCCCGGAAGAACAGAATGAGTTTGTGAAAAATCATCTGGGTCCACAGCTGGAAAATGACGGCTATGCGGATATCAAATTGCTGGGTTACGATCAAAATCGTCACGAAGAACTCATCGAATGGGTGGATGCTATGTATGACGATCCTGAAGCCGCTAAATACTATGATGGAACAGCGGTACACTGGTATGCCAGTACATTCAAGATCTTTGCCGAAGAATTGCAGTATGCTCACCAAAAAGCTCCGGGTAAACATCTAATCCAAACCGAAGGAACGGTAGATGCAGAGGTCCCAAAATGGAAGGATGATGACTGGTACTGGAGTAAAGAAGCTACAGATTGGGGGTGGGACTGGGCACCTGAAGACCGAAAACACCTTCATCCAAAATATGTACCTGTTTATCGTTACGCCCGTGATATGATCGGAACACTTAATAACTGGGTAGATGGCTGGATAGACTGGAATATGGTGCTTGACCGGCAAGGCGGACCTAACTGGGCTGAAAACTGGTGTGTGGCTCCTGTGATCGTCGATCCGGATAATGATGAAGTGTATTACACCCCGCTGTATTACACCATGGCTCAGTTCAGCAGGTATATACGACCGGGAGCAACCCGCATAGGTTTCGAGCTTTCCAATGAAGATCTGATGGTAACCGCGGTAGAAAATCCTGATGGTTCACTCGCCGTCATGATTCTTAATGAGAATGAAGAAGCAAAAGAGTTTAGTATTCAATTGAATAATAAAACAGAACAGTTCGGAATCAGTGGGAAAGCCATCCAAACAGTGGTTATCCCCGCAAGTGAATGATCAGTCTTAAATCATAAATAAACAAAACATGTCGCAGCCCAAGGCTTTAAAAAAGAAGGTGCCCTATCGTCATAAGATAGCATTCGGGATGGGTATGTTGGCCAATCAGATGTTTCCTGCTTCATTGGGAATATTCATGGTGGTGCTGGTGCAGAACCTTGGATTTCCGGGCTGGATGTGGGGCATCGTCTATTTTCTGCCACGGGTTCTTGATGCGGTTACGGACCCTATTATGGGATTTATATCTGATAATACCCGCTCAAGGTTTGGCCGAAGAAGGCAGTATGTGATTACAGGTGCGGTTATCATGGGTGTCGCATTTACGATCATGTGGCAGCTCTACGGTGAAAATACAGTCAACTACAATTTTGGCTACTTCTTACTCTGGTCATTCGCCTTCTATATTGGCTTAACCATATTCAGTGTGCCTTATGTAGCTATCGGATATGAAATGAGTGACGATTTTCACGAGAGAACCGAAATCATGGCCATTGCACAGTGGATTGGTCAATGGGCGTGGGTAATTGCTCCCTGGTTCTGGGTGATCATGTACGATCCGGAATGGTTTCCAACCGCTGAAGTGGCCACTCGGGAGCTTGCTCTTTGGGTAGGGATCATTTTTGCTCTATGTGCTATGATTCCCGGTCTATTTATTCCCAGTAAATCTACGGTAAATGAGGATTATGAACCACTGACGCTGAACAACATTAAGCGGAGCCTGAAAGAAATTCTCAGAGGATTCAAAGAGGCATTTTCATCCGTTCCATTTAGAAAACTCTGTATTTCAACGTTTTTCATCTTTAATGCTTTTAACACCGTTGCCGGATTTTCATTCTTCATTATTGTATGGTATTTGTTTGGTGGTAATGCCGGCGAAGCGGGCATTTGGACCCCACTATTTGGGAGTGCCGGCGCATTGGTAACCACCTTTTTAGTTATCCCGATTGTAGCTCGTATGTCAAGAAAACTTGGCAAGAAAAATGCATTCATGATAGCTCAAACGATAGCACTTTTTGGGTATGCGAGTCTGTGGTTCTTATTTGTTCCCGGAAAACCATGGATGTTCTTACTAGCCTTACCATTTCACTCATTCGGGATCGGTAGTTTGTTTGTGTTGATGATGTCGATGACTGCTGATGTTATTGATATAGACGAACTCAAATACGGAAAAAGGAGAGAGGGAATATTCGGTGCGATCTACTGGTATATGGTGAAATTTGGTTTTGCGATCGCCGGTGGCTTAAGTGGGGTTATTTTAACCGTAGTAGGATTTGATGGTAATCTGTCTGTTCAACCTGAAGGGTCGATCACAGGATTGAGGTTTTTCTTTTCAGCTTTGCCGATGTTTGGAACAATGGTGGCTCTTTGGGTAATGCGTGATTATGACGTAACCGAAGAAAAAGCCAACGAGGTCCGTGAAATATTAGATGCTCGAAAAGCTGAAAAAGAAGCAGTTTCTGTCCCGTATTCTTATCAGAAAGACCGTTTACTGTCTATAACCTCTGTCGATCCTGAAGTAGAAGCTATCGCAGCGGAGATCAATCAGCTTAGTATCAAAAAGTTAAGGAAAAGCTTCAAAGAGTCGCTGAACAGCGGTATACATGGGTTCTGTTTCAGCCCATACCTTGAAGGCCAGAACCTGGGAGATCAGCTATCAAGAGAGCAAATAGAGAAAAGAATGAAGGTAGTGGCCCCGCATACTAAATGGGTCCGTTCGTTCTCATGTACCGATGGCAATGAATATATCCCCGAGGTTGCCAAAGAAATGGGATTGAAGACCTTAGTTGGAGCCTGGATTGATGATAATCTGGAAGCAAATGAAACAGAAATAGAAAATTTGATCAAAGTTGCAAAAGCAGGTCATGCAGATATAGTCGCTGTTGGTAATGAATGTTTATTGAGGGGTGAACTGAGTGAGGATAAGATCATTACGTATATCCATCAGGTGAAAGATGCGTTGCCTGGAGTGATTGTGAGTTATGTAGATACCTACTACCAACTCCACCAGAGTCCGGAAGTTATAGAAGCCTGTGATGTTGTACTTGCCAATTGCTATCCATTCTGGGAGGGCTACGATGCCGACCAGTCATCTGTGTATTTGACAAAGATGTATGAAGTAATTAAAGAGGTCGCGGATAATAAAAAAGTAATTATTACAGAAACAGGTTGGCCTACCTATGGGAAAAGCGTTGATCAGGCTGAGCCGTCCATCGAAAATATGATGAAGTATTTCATTCGCTTAAAAAAATGGAGTGAACAGGAGAGAGTTGAAGTCTTCTACTTCTCATCATTTGACGAATCCTGGAAAGCCCGACACGAAGGTGATGTTGGAGCGAGATGGGGACTTTGGAATAAAAATGAACAGTTAAAAGTAAATTAAAATGTCATTTAGAGAAGAAAAATATTTGAGTTACAAGCAATCAAAGGCTGTAGCTGAACTGAACTACATTGATAATGTACCCGATGTAGATGTGAACCATTTGTTCCGTGAGGTCCTCAATGATGGCATTCATGGATTATGCTTCAGCTTATACGAGGAAGGACAGGGGCCTGGTGATATCATTTCAGAAGAGCAGATACGGAGAAGGATAAAGATACTCAAGCCTCATACCAGCTGGATTCGAACATTTTCATGTACAGAAGGAAACGAGTTGATTCCTGTGATCGCCAAGGAATATGGATTGCAAACACTGGTTGGTGCATGGCTGAGCAGCGACAAAGAAAAGAATCAGGAAGAGATCAAAAACCTTCTCAAGCTCTCTGCCGAGGGGTATGTAGATATTGCCGCGGTTGGGAATGAAGTGCTATACAGAGATGATCTAAGTGAAGGAGATCTCATCAATTACATCAAGCAGGTAAAAGAAGAATTGAACGATATCCCGGTCGGATATGTAGATGCATATTACGAGTTTGTGAAACGCCCGGCACTTACCGAGCAATGTGATGTGATATTATGCAATTGCTATCCATACTGGGAAGGAACGCATTTCAAAGATTCATTCCAGCACATGCGGCAAATGTATTATCAGGCAATGGAAGCCGGAAAAGGCAAAAGAGTGATTATTACAGAAACCGGGTGGCCAAGTAAAGGAGAGTCGTTAGGCGGAGCAGTCCCCTCAAAAGATAATGCCATGCAGTACTTCGTGAATACGAATCTTTGGTCTAAGGATGAAGATATCGAAGTGTTTTACTTCTCCTCATTTGATGAGTCTTGGAAAAAAGGAGATGAAGGGGAAGTTGGAGCATATTGGGGTATTTGGGACCACCAAGGAAAATTAAAGTATTAGATCAGCTATGAATACCTTCAAAAAAATTGGATTGAAACCCGCACCGGCCATTTGCTATTCCGGCTTCAGGGATGGGCAGCAGCCTGGAAAAGCTTTCCCGAGTTACGAGGAAGTTAAGGAAGACCTATTGCTCCTTCACAGCGAATGGAAATATATCCGATTATTTGATTGTGACTTTCATGCAGAAACTGTTTTGAATGTAATCCGAAAAGAGAAAATGGATCTTCAAGTTATGCTCGGCTCATATATAGAAGCAGAAGCAAACAATTTCAATTGCCCCTGGGACGGGGGAATCTACACTCCATCACAACTTGAACAGAATAGGATCAGTAATCAAAATAAAATTGGTCGGCTGATCGAAATAGGTAATAGCTATCCGGATATAGTATTCTCTCTTTCTGTGGGTAACGAAGCATGTGTGGACTGGACAGATCATTACGTGCCCGAACATAAAGTACTTGAGTATGTAAACCGCGTGAAGAGCTCTGCACCACAGCCGGTTACTTTTTGTGAGAATTACTCGCCATGGCTTTCCAAACTCGAAGAACTGGCAGGAGCAGTAGATTTCATTTCTATCCATACCTATCCGGTTTGGGAATATAAACCCATACACGAAGCCCTGAATTATACAAAGGAGAATTATTACTCCGTTGCTGAAAAATATCCTGATAAAGCGGTAGTAATTACTGAAGCAGGCTGGACCACAAGGTCCAATGGGAATGGTATAGATCCTGTTTATGTAAACGAGGATTATCAAAAGGTGTATCTGGAAAAGCTTATGAAATGGACTACTCAGGAAAACATTTTGACCTTTGTATTTGAAGCATTTGATGAATCCTGGAAAGGCTCCCCGGATCCTTTAGAACCTGAAAAGCACTGGGGCTTATACAAAACAGACCGAACACCGAAATTAGCAGTAAAACAAGTGACATAAAGGATTTAGGCGAGTTAAAGTTCTCAACCTAAAATTAAGTACATCAAAAAAACACAAAACAATCATAAAATACATAGATAAAAAACGATACTAAATTATAAACCCAATTAAACCCTAGTACAATGAAAACAACAATATTAACGACGCTATTAACACTTACCCTGCTGTTAATGACAAATTTTGCTTACGCGCAGGGCGGTTCACAAATATTCACAGAAACATTTGATGCATCAGCATCAGTTGATGACTGGACCACTGCAGGAGATGCAGCCAGTAAACCGGCAGAAGTAACCTTTGAGTGGGCAGAAACAGCCGGTGTCAGTTCCAGCGGAGCAATGAGATTTGGCGGAGTCAACGCTGATGCTCAAGGCGGTAGAGCGTACATTTTAGAGAAAGTTTTTACCGAAATTGATTTTGGTGGAGCAACAGATGTTTCTGTATCTGTTTCAATAAAGTCAGAAGGTTTAACATCAACAAATGTTGCAATATTAACAGATATTGCCGGATCTATTCAGGAGAATCCTTCAGCAACAGGGGATTTGAGCGAATCAGAGTACTTTACCTTTACTTTTAATCATACTGCGATTTCTGCACAAGCCAATTCAGTTAAGCTTTTGTTTAACATTGCAGCTGGTGCAGAACAAGATGCAGGTGGAACGATTCTGGTTGATGATATCACAGTGACTCCTACAGAAGCAGGTGGTGGTACAGGTGAAGAACTATTAACCAACGGTGATTTTGAAGATGGAAGAGCTCCATGGACAGATACAGCCGGTGAAATTAGAGAAGATGGTGGAAACAGTTACTTCTTTGCTGATGTACAAGCTGCTGGTCAGCCTTTTGATGTGAACCTTAGCCAGGTTGTTGAAATTATTCAAGATGAGAATTACACCCTTACTTTTGATGCCTCAACAGGTGCCGGCAATACAAGGACAATGTTAGCAGGAATTGGACTAAATGAAGGTGACTTTAGTGCAGTAACTGAAACTATTACGCTAACTGAGGAGACTCAAACTTTTACACTGCCTCTTACTGCCACAGGATTTGGCTCTGCCAATAGTCGTGTACTCTTCGATATGGGTGCTGCAACAGGTATTGTTGTAATAGATAATGTTTCGCTAGTACAAGGTGGAGAAGGGACTCCTGACGCACCTGCACCTACAACAGTAGCACCTACACCCCCTGAAAGAGATGCTGCAGATGTCATATCATTGTTTAGCAATGCCTATACCGATGTTGAAGTTACTTCTTGGGCAACAGAATGGAGTCAAGGCACAACGAGTACTGATATTCAGGTGGAAGGAAATGATGTTAAGCAGTTTAATTTGAATAACTTTAGTGGAATTCAACTTGCAAATTCCATCGACCTTTCAAATTTTACACACATGCATATCGACTATTGGGTTGCAGATGCTATAGCTGGTGGAGAAGTATTTAACCCTAAATTGTCAAATCATGGAAACCTTCCTGGTACAGCGGGTGAAACAAGTGCTATTATACTAACCAACCCTGTTACAACTTCACAGGACTGGGTTTCCCTTGATGTGGCACTTGATGACTTTACAATAGCTGGTGGAGGAAGTGCCGCAAGAGATAAGATTTACCAGATACTTCTAAATGTTGATGGCACCATAGATGTGGCTTACATCGATAATTTCTATTTCTATAGAGAGTCATCTACAAGCATAGATGATGATCAGATGCCGGAAAGATTTACTCTGGAACAAAACTATCCGAATCCATTTAATCCAACAACAAATATCAATTATAATGTGCCACAAGCATCAGAGGTAACCCTCGAAGTATTTAACATGCTTGGCCAGAAAGTAGCCACACTGGCAGATGGATTTAGAAGTCAGGGTTCTCACACAGCAACCTTTGACGCTTCTAACCTTTCTTCAGGAATGTACACCTACAGGCTTACTGCCGGTAGTTCAGTACAAGTGAGAAAAATGATGCTCATTAAATAAGTACACTTTACTCATTCACTTAAGAAACCGGTCTCTTTAAAGAGATCGGTTTTTTTTTGGCAATATTTTCTGCTTTTGGAATGATGGCAGTGAACTAAAATTATTTAAAAATAGTATTAACGCTTACATAGAATCATTTTACAAATAGCGATTTTACATATCAATCCTCTTTGGTACATTGATGAGGTTAGTTTCTGCGAATACAGTTGAACATATACAAGAAATTTTTTTGTACTTGAATATACCGATCACATACATGCTGCTTTTTTTAGGAAACCTGTTGGCTTTTTTACCACAGCAATTACCTGAGAAAGGGGTCCCATTATTAAAAAACTATTCTCCGGCTGATTACAACCACAAGGGTAAAATTTGGGATATTGATACAGCTCCGAATGGAATTGTTTACATGGCTTCCAACAAAGGGATATTAGAATACGACGGGAAAGCGTGGAAAAACTATTCAGGAAGTGACGGCATAACCCGCTCTGTTACAGTCATGAATGATTCATTGGTTTATACCGGATCTGACAGGGATTTTGGAGTGTGGAAAAGAAACGATTTCAAGGAATTTGAATACACTTCATTATATCCTTTTAGAGAAGACATGAACCAGGTAAATGAAGAATTTTGGAATGTCCATTACCTGAATGAGAATGTATTTTTTGTATCTGCTGAAAACATCTATATATACAGAGGAGAAAGCCTTACAAAAATTTCAGCACCTTCAGAGATACAGAACAGTTTTATAGTGAACGGTACCTTGTTTTTTATGGATGAAGAAGAAGGTCTTTACGAGTTTCAGAATCTTTCCCCTAAACAAATTTCCGGTTCCAGCCAGAATAATATTCCCGAAGTTATTGGTATGTATGAACAGGAAGACCGGTTAATTCTGGTCACTCAAAATTCCGGCTTGGTTGAATATATTAACGGAGAGATGACTCCAATAAATAGTCCGTTGTCAGAAGATCTTAAAGCAGCAAATGTATTCAGTTTTGAAAAGATCAGTGATACGCATCTCGCTTTTGGTACTATCCTTAAAGGATTATATGTCAGTGATATTAATTGGAATATTCTGCATCATGTAAATAAGAATAAGGGAATGCAAAATAATACTGTTCTGAGTCTGCATCAGAGCGATAATGGCAAGTTATGGCTTGGAATGGATTATGGAGTTTCTTACTTAGACCTCAGCAATGAATACACTTATTTTTATGATTACAGAGGGAATTTTGGAACAGGATCCAGTGGAATCCTCAGAGGCGATCAGTTTTATTTAGGTACCAATCAGGGATTATATAAAACCAATTGGGAGGATCTGAATAACTATAACAGTGAGTTTGATGATTTTGAGATCATTCCCGGTTCTGAGGGACAGGTCTGGTCACTGAATACCTTTGAGGATCGTATCTGGGTAGGCCATGACAGGGGCTTATTCATACTTGAAAACGACCAGTTGAATAGGGTACATGATCAGCGAGGAGTGTGGACCATTCAGCCTTATGAAGATTATTTACTTGCAGGAACCTATAATGGTATTTCCATTTTTAGAAAAGAAGCGGGGGAGTGGAAGTATTGGAAACAAATGGACCTCATACTTGGATCATGTAACCAGATCTTATTAGACGGAGATAATGTCATTTGGGTTAATATCCCTAATTATGGTGTAATTAAAGCGACTTTGGACGATGCACTAAACCCGGTAGAAAGAGAGATCTTTCTGAGTGAAGAGTTTAGCGGAGAGGGGCATTATCTGAATTCAGAGGAGGCCGGCATAAAAGTATTAACGGACGTTTTTAGCTATGGGTATGATCATTCTCAAAATACTTTTGAAAAACAGGATAGGAGTGATAAGAACTATAAACTAGAAGATCTTGTAGATGGAATTGCTCAACCAAAATCTTTGAATTCTGATTTTGAGTTTTACCCGGTTTATAATGGTTTTGCTATAAAACACCTGAGTATGGATAAGTCTGATGGAGCATCTGATTATCAGATTGTATTCAGAAATTTTGAGATTTTTAATAATGAAGAGAGCCGTAGATCACATTCCGGTGCAGAAATACATTATCAATTCAACAATGTTAGAATAGAAAGTATTGTTCCTAATCAGCGGTATGTTACGTATCAATTTAAAACAGAAGATTCAGGAAGCTGGAGTGAATGGCAAGATAATGGAACAACCGAACTCATTGGGTTGAAACACGGAGATCATGAATTATCTGCAAGAGCTTTGATAGGTGGTGAGATCACATCGGCAGCAACAATACGTTTTGAGATACTTCCTCCCTGGTATCTCACCTGGTATGCTTATGTCTTTTATGTACTTTTAGCCTACAGTCTTGTATGGGCTATTTATTTCTGGCAGGGTATGACGCTAAAAAGACAGAGAAAACATCTACTTACAGATCATAGAAAATCGTTACAAAAACAAGGGGAGAAGTATCAGGAAAAAATAAAACGAGCAGAGGAAGCAAAGCTGAAAGCCGAATTCGAACAGATCAAAGAGCAGCTTAAAAGCAAGACTATAGAATTAGCAACGAAAGCTAAAGAGAATGATGAGAAGAATAAAATTCTTCAGTCGTTAGATGAGCGTCTAAAAATAATTGAGGAAAATCCCGCGTCTCTGAAACGTCGGTTGAGTGAAATACACAGAATTGTTAAATCACATATTAATTCAGAGGATAATACATTTGAAATTCAAATTGATGAATTACATCAGGATTTCTATGACGCCCTAAGAAAGGAATTTTCTGATCTTACAAGGTATGATCTTAGATTATGTGCCTACATTAAAATTGGATTCGATTCCAAGGAAATATCAGATCTTCTCAACATAAAACCATCGAGTGTTTACATAAGCAGATCTCGCCTCCGAAAAAAATTAAACATAGAATCTGACGAAGATCTCCATGGATATCTAAACACATTGTAAGAAAATTCTTATCTGACAAATCAATGCGATACATCACAGTTATATTTTTATTACTGATCCTCTTTCAACCGAAATTATTTTCACAGAGTCCAAAGTCAGGAACCTGGAAAGGAACTATCATTTACAGCAATGCTGAAGTACCGTTCAACTTTGAGGTGAACTATCCTGAGAATAGAAACTCTCCGATACTCACCTTTATTAATGGGGAAGACCGCTCCGCTTTGCAGACTGAGATCAGCAATGATAGTTTGATCATTCCCATGTTCGCATTTGATATTACTCTGAAAATGAAAATGGGTGAAGAAAATATGCAGGGAGAACTCATCAAGCACTACAGCGGTCGGAGCTATCCCTTCCGGGGAGAGTACGGGGCACCAAGGTATGAGATAAAGGAGGAAGAGAGCCCAGTACAGGTTGGCTCAAAATGGGAAATGGCTATCAATGTTGGCCTACAAAGTGAATATCCCGCCGTAGGATTGTTCGAGCAGCATGGAAACCGCGTAACAGGAACTATAATGACGGAAGTAAGTGATTACCGTTTCTTTGAAGGGAAGGTTGAGGATAATAAAATCGAGATGTCAACATTTGACGGAGTACATTCTTTTTTGTTGAAAGGAGATTATGAGAATAATAAATGGAGAGGTGAGTTGATCCTCGATGATGGGTACTCAAGAAAGTGGGTTGCTGAGGAAAATGAAAATGCTGAGTTGCCTGACCCATTTGAGATCGTCGACCTTAGCAATAAAAATATCAAACCTGATCTCTCTAAATTAACTGTTTTAGAAGGTCAGAAAATAAATATCGATGAATATGAAAATAAGGTGCTCATCATCCAGATAATGGGAACCTGGTGTTCTAACAGTCAGGACCAAACACGCTATCTTACCGATTGGTATGGAAAAAACAGAAGCAGAGATGTGGAAATACTGGCCGTAAATTATGAAGCTAATTATTCTCCGGAATATGGTGTGAGTCGAATAAAAACGTACAAAGAACGACTCAATATACCGTATCAGATGGTCTTAGGTGGTCGGATGAATAAAGAAGAAGCTGCCGATCCTTTTCCATTTATTGACAGTATTATGGCTTTTCCGACGCTGGTAATAGTTGATAAGGAAGGGTATGCAAGATATGTTCACAGTTATTTCACCGGGCCCGCTACAAAAGAATACTATAAAGATTTTGATACTAAGTTCAATTCAATTATTAATGAGCTGACGGCCGAGTAGATTTAAAGTGAAAGAATCAGAAAATAAAGAACAAAAAAAAGCCTCATTTGAGGCTTTTTTTATATCATTAATGTCTAGTCCTGGAATAAGTTGACACAAAATTGACTTATTCATGAAAAATAAATCTGGTTCCCTCCGCAAGCGTACCCAGCGCGATTACAAACTGGCCTTTAAATTAGCCGTTGTT
>Ga0136557_1001491_pt1 | contig 14950 bp, 23 predicted proteins | sample AntRauTorckE6832_FD_104796 | JGI IMG/M metagenome (GOLD analysis project Ga0136557, IMG submission 104796) | Saline lake microbial communities from Rauer Islands, Antarctica - Metagenome Torckler E6 #832 | ecosystem: Environmental > Aquatic > Non-marine Saline and Alkaline > Saline | place...
GGCATCGAGCAGATACTCCAGGCCCTGCCAGAGCGTCATATTGTGCGACCGGCAAAAGTTCCGGAAGTCATCGACGACACGCTTCGGCCCTGGAATTGATACCTTGTCCTGCGGCTCGGTACGTTTGGGGCCGGGTTTCAGGCGGACAGAAGGTTCGCGGCTCACAAACCCAAGTTCCGACCCGGCTTGTACGGCCTTCTCAACGCTTTCGGTCTCGACCTTTGGGCGCTGCTTGGCGGAGATGTCTGCCTTTGGGAGCTCGATTCCTGCTTCTGTTCCGAAACCATACTTGCTCATGATGCGCTCGTCTTTGTGAGGGCGTGGATCACGGCCTGAGCATAGTCCCGAGCATTCTCAATGGCGCTGTGGACCTGCTTCAAGGCCTTGTCTGTGACGGATGCGGTCTTGCCCGCATGCTCGGCGGCAACAATGTCGGGCAGTTCGGTCAGCAGAACTCCATCGCGGAAAATTCGCGTGTAAGGCGCCCGCTTGGCAATCCGCACAGGAAGGGTCGGAATGGCGTTGAGTTCCATCTCCTGTCGGACATCACGTTCATCGGTGGTCTGGAAGGCCGCATTGGTCCGGGTAAAGAGCAAAGTGTAATTGATCGGCATCCGGATCATGTTTGCCGTGCTCTGCACGAGGCGGACGGCGGTCGCGGCCTGACGGGCCTCCATCGGTGAGCCATCGAGCGGAATGACGCAGAGATCGGTTCGGGACAAGGCAAAGGTCACGATCTGGTCTTTGGAGCCTTCCAGGTCGATGATCAGGTAATCCACATCGCCAGAGAGCTTGTCGATGAGCTCGACCGTCTCCTCGGCCTGTGGCCGAGCATGAACGGTGAACGGGACCGCCCTGCCCTGCTCTTTCCGGCTTTCTGACCAGATCAGGATGTTGGCGTTCGGATCAAGGTCGATAATGGCCACGCTGCCACCTGACAGCGCGATCTGCTCGGCCAGGAGCATGGCTGAGGTGGTCTTGCCGGAGCCGCCCTTCGGGTTTGCGAAAGTGATGACATACATGGCGTCACTATTACTAACGTTAACTCCAACGTCAACTCTAACATTAGCTATGACGTTAACACTAGCTTTAACTCTAACTCTCGATTTATCTTTAGAGTTAACGTTAAAGTTATATTCTGATATGTGTGATGGAACCAGTACGTTCTTATTCTCAAGGTTGCATCCGCAAACCATGTTGGTCGGTCCGGACTCCTCTTCCCTGAAGCTTGCTCTTCGCCAAGCAGCGGTATAATTTGACGGTATCCTATGGAGTGTGATCGCATGGTAGCCGCTACTAAGCGCAAAACCTCCCTGACGCTTGATGCCGAGGCGCTCGAGGTCGCAACGGAGCTTGGGATCAACGTCTCCGCAGTGGCCGAGACGGCGCTCATCGAGCGCTGTCGCCGACGCTCAACGCAAGAAGTGGCTTTCTGAGAACGCAGACGCGTTTGCGGCTCAATCGGATTGGCACGAACGCCACGGGCATCCGCTGGCCGACATCATGACAGCGCCCGGCGGATCTCAGGGCTTGCGCTTAGGCCCGGCCCTTGCGGTTCGTGGGGCACTACCATCGCGGCAGCGGTCGCCATATGCCGGCCTTTCCACGACACGTGGTTCGAGACACTAAGCCGCGACTCTACCTACGGTTTTAGCTTGCAACCCTAGGGGTAATGCCCTATGTAAAACGGCGGATTGTTGCTCAAGCGAGAGCATCTGCCGTGTACGTTACGGCTCCAAGGAGAATCAGGTATGGGTTTGGTTTTAGGTGGAAGTTTCATAGGTGCCGTGGCGGCCATCATCGCGCTGTTTTCGGGGCAATCAATTTGGATTGCACTTCTGATCTATTCCGGCATCGGCATTTTGGCTGTTTTGACGTTTGCCGTCGTGATCTTTCTGAGGGCCATTTTCGTTAGTCAGTCGTACAACGGTACCCCCGGTCCAATCTGGCGAACAACATTCGCCATGGGGAACATCGGATAAACGTTGGTCTTCTGGCTGATCTGATAATCCATGATCTCATAGCCGATCAGTATCAGGCGAACGGATCCAGGACAGCCACCCCCGTGGGCGCGAAATCATTCACATTTCCGGTGACGACGGTGGCGCCTCGCACCAGTGCAGTCGCCGCAATCATCAGGTTGGCACCTGGGTGGCCACCGGATGACGGGCGGGCTGGACAACGACATCGATCATGGTGCTACGTCATAGCGCGCAAAGCGCCTTGACCCTATATGTCAGTATCAGCCATTATCAGACATAATGGAGGATAATTTAATGCCCAACGTTCATCTGACCGACCCCATGCAGGAATACGTGCAGGGGCAGATCAAGTCTGGTGCCTACGCCAACACAAGTGAGGTTGTGCGGGCTGGTATTCGTCTCTTGATGGAAAAGGATGGCGCGCGTCAGTTCTATGCCCTGAAGGCTGACCTTGAGGATGCCGCGGCCGCGGCGGAAGCGGGCGGCTTCTCTGACTTTGATCCCAAAGCCTTCGAGCCCGACGCCTACACGTCATAACCTCGTATGACACTGAAGCTCTTCCACCTAGCGCGACAAGATCTTGAGGACATCCGCACTTTCACCCTCGAGCAGTGGGGCAGGGCGAAATGGCTCGACTACTACCGCGGCTTGGTAGACGCGCTCGAGATGATCGAGGCCCACCCGATGTCGGGGCGCAGTCGTGACCTCTTTCGGAAGGGTGTGCGCTCGGTGAACTATGGCCGACACATCATCTTCTTTTCACCCGTTGACGCGGCAGCCGGCTCGCCTGTGGTCTTGCGGATATTGCACCAACGGCGACACCTTCCGGCGATGGTCTACTACGACGATCTGGACGGCGTGTGAGCTGGAGAAACTGTTCGAGATGTATACGAAGATGACGACCAGTATTGACGCCTGTAACGTTGTTCATAAGGGCCATGTGTGCTATTCATGCGCATGAATGGCCCACAGAGGTGATCGGATGAACAAGCGTGCCACCAATCTGACAATAGATCGCGCCCTGTTGGACGAGGCGCGCAGCCTTGGGATCAACCTGTCGGCCACTTTCGAGACAAGCCTGCGCGAGGCAGTACGCGCCCACAAGGCCGCGAAGTGGCTGGAAGAGAACCGTGCGGCGCTGCAAAGCTCGAATGATTGGGTGGAAAAGCACGGGCTTCCACTTGCCGACTACAGACAGTTCTGATGGCGCAATACGCTCTGTTCGACAACCCGGCGGGCGGTGGTTATCTGCTGGATGTGCAAAGCGATCTGCTGGACGATCTGAATGTCCGTGCCGTGGTGCCGCTGCTGCCGCAAGACGATGCCCCCGTCGCGGCAAGCCGTCTGAACCCGGTGTTCGAGATCAAGGGTGCGGCGCATGTGATGATGACCCAATACATCGCCGCCGTGCCCGCTACGATTCTGAAGGCTCCGTTGGGCGATCTGTCGCAACAGGCAGATCAGGTCACCGCGGCGCTCGACATGCTGTTTCATGGATTTTGAGACCACACATCTCCGCCAGGCGCGGTGTTTTGCAATTTCATAAGTCATCAGTAAACGACCGTTTGTAAACGCATGCAAGGGTGCGATCGGTGGCGTTGTTCGCCAGAATTTCCTTTGTTTCCCTGCGCCGAGCACAACGAGACGACCGTATTGGGCATGCCTGGTTGGCCTCAATTCAAGGCATGACTCTGCACTTGGAGAAAACACTTGGGTAGTGTGCAAAGTAATTGTATTTTGCACACATGAAGAAACATCTCCCCGATAGAGAAGCCGAAAACGACATTCCGAGCTCCGGTCCCTATGACGGTGAGGCCACAGAAGAAGATCTGTGGTTCCTTCCAGGTCCGCCCGAGGACAAACCCGACCTGCTTGCCCCCTTGCCCCGTGGTGAACCAGGCGAGCACGACCAGATCGAGGCCTGGGAAAAGGCGCAGGGGGCGCAGGCTCTGCATCTGGCCCAGGTGGCTGCCCGGTTCGGGGCCTTGGACCAACGGCTGCGGCTTGCTCCCAAGGGGTGTCGTCATCGGCTTGCGCTGATGGAGGCCTCCAACCTCAGTTGGCTGACGGGGGATCGGGTCTCCGTGGACCGGTTGGGGCTGTGGCAGGCCCTGCGCATCAGCGCCTCCGGTGACGACACGCAAGCCTTGCAGCGCGCAGGCTGGGCGTTTCGCCATCTGTCGGGCGGACCAGGACCCGAGCCCGATCTGGCACGTTTCCTCAACAGACGCGAAGTTGAGGGGGAAGACCCCTTGTCCGACAGAGTTGCTGCCTGGAATGCTCTCATGCAAGCTGCGGTCAACTTGCATCCGATCGTCCGCGCATGTCTTGCCTTTCACCTCTGGCCGTTGTCGGGGATCGGTTCGGAGGGTGACATCCTGGAAGGCGGGGCGGTCTCCTTGCGCATTTCCGCCAGTGACGGGCAGGGGGGTATGCTCTTCGTGCCGGTTCTGACGGGCGGGGCTGGAAGGTTGCGGGGAGGAGGCGAGCCAGCGGACAAGCTCCGGCGCTGGCTACAGGCATCAGAGCAGGGGATCATCCGCGCGATGCGGCATCTCGATCAGCTGGAACGATGGGAAGTTACTGCCCGAGATCGCGTTGCAGGCCTGTCCGGCCGGACGCCACCGCGATTGATCGAGGCTCTGCTTGGATGGCCGTTGGTGACAGCCCCCATGGCCGAAGATCTCACGGGGGCCAGCCGTGCAGCCGTCCAGAGGAACCTCGCATGGTTCCAGGCGCAAGGCCTGGTCCAGGAACTGACAGGGCAGGGCCGGTTCCGGATGTGGCGGGTGGCGACCCGATCTGTCTCTCCATAGCAAAGACGTGGGAATGGGTTAATCTGTGACGTCCTCGTAATTGGAAATCCAGTCTTCGCTTCCGTGCTGGACGCGCACCACAAGCACGCTTTCGTCGACTGAAACGGTGTATATGATGATATGGGAGCCGCAGGGATGAACACGCACCGGCGGGTCGATCTCGGTGCGCTCACGCGCCATGTATGGCTGCGCGCCGAGCAGATTGAAGGTTGCTTCCAGTTTGTTGTGGTAAGCATCGGCCTGCGGAATCCCGAAAGTTTCGGCGGTATAGAGGTAGATGCCAATGACGTCCTCCTCCGCCTGCCGGGTCAGGCAAAATGTCAAGTCTGGCTCGGCTTCACCTGTGCGCGGGCGCTTTCACGGAGTTCGCTCATGGACCGGTCGCCTGCACCGCTTTCGAGCCCTTCCGTGACGAACTGCTGCATGCGAGCGATCTTCTCGCCACGCTCCTGGTCGCGGCGGATGAGGTCGCGCACATAGTCGCTGGCGTTGCTGTATCGGCCGCCTTTGGCCTGCTGCTCGACCCAATCCTTCATTGGATCGGGGAGCGATACGTTCATGGTTGCCATAGGTGCACCTCCTGAAGTCAGTATGGCAGATTCTGACAATCTTTGTCAATTTCAGAGGGCTGTGCCTGACTCCTGTATTGGCCTTACACCCCTGCGAGGAGTAGAAGGCCTGGCCACTAGCGGCAGACGGTCGGTCAGATTTCCCTTGAGGCGCAAGGTCTGGTCCAGGAACTGACAGGGCAGGGACGGTTCCGGATGTGGCGGGTGCGCGTGCAGCGCTGTGGGTTGGCCCGATGGACAAGTGACTGTTCGTAATATAAGTCATGAAAGGTATTACCTTTTAGCTGGAACCCAACATGGCATCCCCGACATCCATCAAGCTTGATGACAACATGAAAAAGCGCGTGCAGCATATTGCGGACTCTCGCAAACGCTCGTCTCACTGGATCATGCGCGAAGCCATTGCACAGTATGTCGAGCGTGAAGAAAAGCGCGAGGCATTTCGCCAGGATACCCTCAAGGCTTGGGAGGAGTTCCGGGAAACCGGGTTGCGCGCAACGGCTGAAGAGGTCGATCAGTGGCTGGCGAGCTGGGGATCTGAAGACGAAGAACCCGCTCCTGAATGCCACAAGTGATATTCGCCCCGCGGGCGATCCGGGACTTGCAGCGGCTCAGGGATTTCCCGCGCCCCAAGAGTGCCGATGCGGCCCGTCGGGCTGGTGAGGCTATTCGGCAAGGCGTGCAGATACTCGGTGCGCACCCTCACCTCGGGCGAATGGTCGATGATCTTCCTGAAGAGTTCCGGGAATGGCTGATCGACTTTGGTGACAGCGGATATGTTGTTCGGTACCGCGTTGACGAGGCCGACGTGACCATCCTTGCAATCCGGCATCAGAAAGAACTGGGGCATTCCTGAACTTGTTCCTCACGAGAAGAGTCACGACCTTTAGTGACGGTCCCATGGCAGCCGCATCGCCCGAGGAAATTTTCGAGGCTTCAGATCGGATCCACTCCACTCGAAAGCCACTTGGCAAAATCCGCCTCGCTGACTCGCCCCGAGGCCAGATCCTCCATCATCCTGACACCTTCGATCGGCTCAGGCCGGAAGGAGTAGCCGTTGAGTCGCAGAAATGTGAGGGCCGTCACAAAGGCCGTGCGCTTGTTTCCGTCCACGAAGGCATGTGCCTTGGAAATGCCGAAGGCATAGGCCGATGCGATCTCCGCAAGGCCGGCACCGGTATATGCGGCGAGGTTCGTCGCACGGGCACAGCCCATCTCCAAAAGCGCTTGGTCGCGCATTCCAGGAGCGCCGCCGTGACGGGTTATTTGGCGATCATGGATTGCAAGGACGGCGGCAAGCGGAACCCAGATCGGCTCGGTCATGCGAGAGCTTGAAGCAGATCCCGGTTCTCGTCCATGACGATCTCCGCGGCAGCCAATGCGTCTGCGACCGCAGGGTCGTGTGGCGTGATCTTCAGGCTGCCATCATCACCCCGCACGACGAACAGCGTGTCACCCTCCTTGGCATCGAGGATCGTCAGCATTTCGGTCGTCATGGTCATGACCGCAGAGTTACCAACCTTCCGGATCTTGGTTTCAATCATCGCACCACTCTCTGTATATCTGAAAGTATCTACGGCCTGAGTCGCAAAAAGCAAGCCCTTCAACATTTACCGTTAGGGGCGGCCTGAGTCCGCCTGACGTGACAATTCTTGCATCGCTTGAAGAAATCTTCGAGGCTTGTTTTCCTGCACCAAAAGAGTGGCGTTGGATCAACCTGGCCTGAGCGGCTGCTTTGGCGCATGCCGCGCCACAGGCGAACCGGAAACTCCAGGCAGAGCTTATTCCGCCAGATCATCGAGTGCGACGCCGAGAGCGCCCGCCAAAGCGCGCAGGGTTGCAACTGACCCCTGTTTGCGACCGGTCTCTATCTCGGCCACGGTGACGCGGTTGACGCCCGCCTTTTCTGCCAGTTCTGCCTGCGTCAGGCCGCGCAGATCGCGGTAGATACGCAGCGGTTTCTCGCCGTTCAGCAGGCGGTTCGCGTAGTCTGCAGTGAGCAGTTCGTCCTCACCAGCTGCCAGAGCTGCCTTGGCACGGTCATAGGTCTGTAGGTCGGCCAGATCTTCAGCCGCGGACCTTAGGCGGTCGTACTCTTCCCGAGGGATCGTCACCATCTCGTTCATATCATGTCCTTTCAGCCATAGATGCCACCACGAGGTCCGATATCCAAGACGGCCAGAACATTGCCCTGATCATCCATGATCACACGCCAATCGCCCACCCGCAAACGTAGACCCTCTCGCCCCTTCAAGGATTTCACGTTGTTGGCCTGCGAACTCGGGTCTTGTGCGTAAGCCTCGATCTTGGACTGGATCAGCGTGGCGGTGTTCGCGGGCATTCGGCGCAAAGCCTTGATCGCGGCTCTCGTGTAGCTGATCTGCTTCATCATGTAGCTTTAGGCTACAGTGCGCGATAAATCAAGACATATGTTGCCAAGAGCTACATGCGCGGCCAGCACATGTCGGGTGGTATCATTGCAACCGCTCAGCGATCCATATCTTGATCAGCGCCTGGCGGGTGATGCCCAGCTTCTGGGTTTGGCGCGACAGAGACTTGCGCTATACGACGACTAGCTCTTGAACTAGGAAGGCCCGAGATGGGCTGGCCCCGTTTTCGACTGAACACGTGGATTTGAGCAGCCACCCCTTGAAAATGCTGCGGTGCAGCATCACGTGAAAGTCACAACACATCCCGGTAAACCAGAAAGGAACCAGACATGGCCAAGCAAAACACGAAATCCGCCACCAACGACATTCAGAGCCTCTTCGATCCGAAGGGCTACGAAGATATTTTCAAAACTCTGGCGAGCGCCAACGAGCGTATGACTTCGATCGTCGTCGAGACCGCCACGAAGTCGACCGATATCGCGTCCGACACCGCCAAGGAGGCATTCTCGAACTTGCGCGAGGCCACTGCAGTGCGCGACGAGCCAGCCGATTACGGCAAGGCGTATAGCGACTTCGTGCAGAAGCAAATGGATATCTTCATGCGCACCGCCCAGTCTTTCAGTGGCGTCACGCAGGAATTCGGGACCGAGACAACCGAGTTCGCGTCCAAGACCGGCGAAGAGCTATCCAGCAAGGTGACTGAGACGGCAAATCAAGCCAAGGACAAGGCGACAGATGCCGTGAAAAAGGCCGCCTGAGGCCTTTCGCACAGGCTTGATCGAGACGATGCACGGCGGCCTTTCAGGCCGCCGTTTTCGTATGAGAACGTACCTGCTGACGTTCGAACCCGTTTATCGATTGCCTCGGTAAACCAATTTATCTAGGTTGACCGAAGCTAAACGGGCGGAGACGGAAATGGCAAATTTGAGCTCTGTGGCGCGGTCTGCCTACGGGGATCTCTTGCGTCTCCTCAAGGATGACATGGTCGCAAATGTCCGTGGCTCGCTCGTCACCAAACAAAGAGGCGACAAGGTTTACTGGTACGCGGCTGAGAAAATCGGCCATGACGTGAAGTTCTGGTATCTCGGCCCGGACAGCACCGAAACACGCGATCGCGTTGATCGAATGAAGGAACTTCGTGTGCAGGCCGGAGAGCGCAGGAAAGAGCGTGCCCGCCTGGCACGCTTGCTGCGCGCTGAAGGCATGACGCCGGTCGATAGAGGAACAGGTGGCCTGTTGCTCGCCATGGCCAAGGTCGGAACGTTCCGGCTGGGCGGCACGTTGATCGGGACAAACGCCTTTCGCTTGATGGAAGGTGAACTCGGCACAACCCTTCCCCTTGGCAGCGTCGCGAGCACCGGAGATGTCGACATCGCGCAGTTCGAACGCCTGTCCGTCGCCCTGCAAGACAATGTCTAGCCATCCCTTGCCGAGACCTTTTCAGCGCTCAAGTTCGATCCCGTTCAGGGGCTTGATCGCAACAGCGTCTGGCGGTGGCGCCAACGCGGTGCAACCGGTATGATGGTCGAATTCCTGACGCCTTCCTTTGACGAGAAAGAAGGCATTCGCGACCTTCCTGCCCTCGGCGTCAAGGCGCGGGCGTTGCATCATCTGAACTACCTGATCTCGGAGCCGATCAACGCGGTTGCGCTCTATCGTGACGGTATCCTTGTGCAGATCCCACGACCTGAGAAATTCGCGATCCACAAGTTGATTGTCGCAGACCGTCGTCGGGACGGATCTGTGTCCTTCAAGGCTGAAAAAGACCGCCATCAGGCTGCGTTCATTATCGCGACCATGGCCGAGGATCGTCCGTCGGATATCTGGGAGGCGTATGAGGACGCCCTGGCACGAGGCCCCCGGTGGCGTGAGAGGATCGAAAGAACGCTGGAGCGGATGCCGGACACGCGGGACATACTGCGCGCCTGCGAGACTGGGTAGACCGGGCTCAGGGCCCACCGGGTCGCGGAAGCGCTTCATTCTGCGGCCCGGTCGAGCACTTCCTCTGCCCACTGGTTCAGGCTTTTGCCCGATAGCTCCGCGGCCAGCGCGGCCTTGCGGTGAACCTCTGGGCTAACCCGGAACATGACCTGTCCCGAATAGGTTTTCTGCGGTTCCTTGCCGATACTGGCGCAAGTTTCGATGTAGTCTTCGACGGCCTCATGAAAGGCTTCGCGCAGTCCTTCCACCGTGTCGGCATGGAAGCCAACCCCGTCACGGATACCGGCAATGCGGCCCGTGAAAATCCCGTCTTCATCGTCGTATTCGATCCGGGCGGCATAGCCCTTGTAGGTCATGGTGTTGGTCATGGTCTGACTCCGATCCGTTCCAGGAAGTCGCGGGCATCCCGCACCTGGTATCGCTTCGCTTCCTTGGCGGGGTGCGGGCGGTGGAACGTCGCTACCTCGCCATCCTTTTCGAACCGCACCCGCGATCCGCGCCCTTCAATCAAACGCGCCCCTGCAGCCAACATAAGGTTTTCGACTGCCGTCCATTCGGTGGTGCCTGACACCGGGTCAGTAAAGACGGCGGCAAGGGTCTTGCGGTTCTTGCTATTCATCGAAACAAGGTAGGTTGTGCTAGCAAAATTTGCAAGCTGCATGTTGTTCTGTGCAGAGCAGGGAGGAGACGCGGCTTCCTTCAAGATCGGGTCTCACGCACCCGCCCGTGCAGGCTCGAGCGTGAGACCCGGTTGAGCGCCTTCAGAACATGCACGCGATCACGGCCGTGCCTGGAACGGCCCATCTAGAAATCACTCCGACATGTGAACCGGTTCACAGCGGAAAATCTCCAGCTCGCTCATCGTGAGAAGGGGCAGGCCGGACGAAAACCTCCGGATGCCCTGACAGCGGACGCTGATGTCCCCTGGCAGCAATGCGAAACCGAACGGTCGCCATCCAGGCTATCCCGTTCAATGACCGGAGTGGTAAAATGACACCTGAACAAGAACAGAAAGTCCTCAGCGCGATCTATGATCGGCTCTTCCAGGCAATCACCTACGAGCCTGAGAGCGGCAGCACGAACCCCTTCACGAAGAAGGAAACGCTGATCCAGTTCACCAACAACGAGGCGCTCAACCCCGAGTCCTTCGACGACGCCTGGACGCCCGGCAACGTCAATGCTGATCTCGGCGCGTCGGAGATGTTCGCGCGCATGGTCGACAAGGTCTCGGGCATGGGCCTTGCATGGCAGCCCAAGGACCAGCCCCTGTCGGGAACCTACAAGTCCATCGTTCAGGGCGCCAACGAAGCCGAGGACGCAAGACCTTCCGAAGCCGCCATCGCCGCCTACGAAAAGGCGCAAGGCTACCTCGAGGCGACCGAGAAGAACCCGTTCACCGACGAGGAGACCCCCTGCGAAAGCCCGGCCTATCAAGCGTACAAGAAGAACCTGACGGCCCTGAGCAAGGCCTATGAGGACTATGTGTTCGCGTATAACAAGTTCGTCGACAAGGTTGCCAAGGCCGAGAAGGACGATAACGCCGACGCCAAGAAAGAGGCCCAGAGAGACTGGAACGGCAATGCCCGCCCGCTGCAGCGCAAGATCGAGGAGGCCCAGGAAAATCTCACCGCCGACAATGGCAAGTGGGTCCAGATGGCGCTGGATACCATGGACACCTCGATCAACGATGCGACCGCCCGCGTCCTGAAATCCGCGCAGGCAATGGTCCAGACGGGCCAGACCGGAACTGCGGGTGTGGAATGGTTCCTGACCTATGCCAACCCGACCAACTGGAACGACAAATCAGCCGCGGACAACTTCAGCGAACTCACGATCTCGGGCGGCAATGCGACCTCGAACACCAGCACGACGACGCATGGCTATTCGTTCAAGGGCTCGTACGGTTTCGGGTTGTGGAAGGTGGGCGCGGAATCCAGTGGCGAATTCAAGCAGTTCCACTCCGACGCCAGCAGCGACAGCCTGTCGATCACGGCCAATGTCGGCAAGATCGACATCGTGCGCCCTTGGTTCAACGAGCTGCTGTTCCGCTCGAAGAACTGGTACACGAATCTCAGCACCGACGATGCTGTGGAATACATCTCGGACGGCACGATCTCTGACACGAACACCGACAAGATCCTGCCGATGTACCCGGTGGCCTTCATCGTTGCGCGTGACATCAGGATCAAGGCGGATTTCAGCCAGAAGGAGATCGACACCATCAGCCGCAAGATCGAAGCCGGTGCCGATGTCAGCTACGGCCCGTTCACGGTCGGTGGCAAATACTCCCACGGGCACGAAGAGGAGCACATGAAATCCAGCTTCGAGAACGGCGAACTCAAGGTTCCGGGGATGCAGATCATCGGCTGGGTCAACCGCGTGATCCCGGCCTGCCCAACGCGATCCAAGGCCGACATGGACAAGCCCGCCGCCGAGATGGCCGAATAAATGTCGGATCTTGCGGCGGCCCTGGCCCAGACACTCACCGATCAGGACGCCGGATCCGGCCCGGGGCGCGGCATGCCGCGCCCCGGATCAGGCACGGTGATGAAATTGAAGCGCGGGCGCGTGACAAACTTGGCGCCCGGTTCGCCCCAGCCGCTCGCTCAGGCAGCGGCGCCAAGCCTTGGGGACACCGATCTTCCGGTCCTGCAGGTCAACTCTTTTCCCCAACAGATCGAGCTCTCTGATTTCCGGGATGCGTATTCTGCATCGAACCCGACAGGTGATTATCTGGCAGCCTACAGGTTTCGAACTCTGTGCAACCGCGTCCCCCACTTCGCGCGCTATTTCAGTTTCAGCGGCAAGAATGTCGAAGATATCTGGGACAGCCTGGTCTTTGGCGCGACCGGCCAGACACCGATGGCGCGGCATATGCTCAGCACCGCGCAGAGGCGCTTTGACAGCTACAAGATCCCCAACATGGCCGGGATCCCCGTGAGTTGGCGACCGGTCGATGCCGGCCCCGCGAAATGGTACGATCTCATGAGTTCGGCCAGTGAGATCGTGATCGATCTCGACGGATCGGGAAAACCAGGTGATTACCAGCTCATCGACGGATCCGGCGACCTGGAATGGCACATCGGCACACGGTCATCACCCTCGTCGAAGAAACCAGTGAGCGGCAAGGCCAAACGAATCCGGCTGCGCGCGTTGAAGGTCGACCTTATCCGCGGCTGGATGGATTTTTCGCTGTTCGAGGTCGGTGGATGGAGCGTTCAGGGTATGAGCACGGGCGACTACTCCACCGGACGCATTACCGGGAACGACCGGCTTTTACCGCTTTTGCCGACTTCGATCATCTTCGGCACCGACGTCCAGATCGAAGGCGACTGGAGTGAGGGGGACAAGGCGATCATCACCGAGGGGATGACCGATAACGGGACCTTGAGCCTCGGCCCGTTTCCCCTGGCCGATGGCGTCGCGCGCCCGAAAGCACCACCCTCGGCCGCAACGGGCGAAATCGCCTCGAAGAACATTACCCATGTGGTCGGCTACCTCAGCGCACTCGTCCCGTACGCACCTTCGCGATGACAAGGTGCTGGTGTGGGTGCGCAAGCTTGGCAGAACTCGCGATCAGACCTTTTCCGGAAAGAACCACCCTGAGATCGGCACGATGGTGCGGGTGACGATCGGTATCAGCGCAAGACCGCAGGCCAGTCCGATGATGCCGTCGAGCCCCGCCGTCACCGCCCAGGTCACAAGGCCCTGCGCGGTCCCGAGCGTGGCTGAGGCCAGCTCCGCCAGGTGCGTGATCTGCTCATAGGGCAGATGCCACCCGAAATCATGCAGCCCATGCACAAGGATGCTGCCTCCGACCCAGAGCATGGCCACCGTGCCCACCGTGGCGATCACCCCCATTACTGAAGGCATTGCCCTGACAATACCCCGTCCCAGTGAGCGGGTCGGAGCAAGGCGTCCCTCTGCGCTCAGGTGAAGCCCGAGATCGTCGGCCTTCACCAGCAGGGCCACGGACCCGTAGACCAGCGCGGTGATCGCGATGGCCACCACCGCAAGCGCCAGCGCCTGGATCCAGAAAACGTCGATATCGAGCTGCGCTAGCGAGATGGTCATGATCTCGGCAGAGAGGATAAAATCGGTCTTGATCGCGCCCTTCACGCGCTTTTCCTCCAGGTGCGCCGCCTCCAGCGTCTGCGCCTGCTGGGGGCCATGCTCCTTGTGCGGGACAATCAGGTGCCAGACCTTCTCGGCCCCCTCGAAACACAGATAGGCCGCGCCGAGCATTAGCAGCGGCGTCAGCATCCATGGCAGGAAAGCCTGCAGCAGCAGGGCTGCGGGCAACAGGATCACCAGCTTGTTGAAGGCCGATGCGCGCGCGATCTTCCACACGATAGGCAATTCGCGCGCCGCCGGCAGCCCCGTCACATATTTCGGCGTCACCGCCGCGTCGTCGATGACCACGCCCGCGGCCTTGGTTCCAGCCTTGCCGGCCTGTGCCGCGACATCGTCCAGTTGGCTGGCAGCCAGCTTCGCGATCGCCGCCACATCGTCGAAAAGAGCCAGTAATCCGCTCATGCCGCTACCTGCCTTGGTTGACTGTAACAACAGCCAAGCTGTTTCAGGGGACATGACTGCCCGCCGACCATGTGCCAGTTTCGGGCGTCAATCAAGCGCATGACCCACAGGTGATTTCTAGACTCAAACTGAACCGGCCCACCTTTCAGTGCGACCACTTGATATACTGGCCTGTTCAGGCGATGTTCGCGCCGAGTGGCAAGCCACCTGAGAAATGTCAGCGAAAGGCCCCGAGAGAATGAACAGTATCATATGGCTAGTGGGGCTTGTCGTCATTGTCCTGTTTCTACTGAGCTTTTTCGGCCTGCGCTGAGCGCAGTATAATTGGGCGGTGTGATCGGCAAGCCCGAGCGCCTTTTACAACAGTGAATGCTACAGCTTGATCGATTAAGGTCAGCAGGCGTCAAGTGAATGTGTGCGCCGGCAAGGTCCAGCGCGATTGCACTGGACCTTGCATCAGCTGGGGCGCTAGCGGCTCGCCGGATACGCTAGCCTTCTTCGTTCTGGATATAGGACTTTATTCCGCTGGCGGAGCATCTTCAGGAGCAGTCTCGGCAGGTGCTGCTTCTGCAGGGTCTGCTTCGTTGGCAGGGGTCCCAGTAGATTCAACATTGATCGACACATTGCCACCTGTCGGTTCCGACGATCCCAATGTGGGCATGGCGCCATTTCCCAGAAGGAAATACGCGATTATAGCAACCACAACCACGACGCCC
>Ga0136557_1001493_pt1 | contig 14924 bp, 13 predicted proteins | sample AntRauTorckE6832_FD_104796 | JGI IMG/M metagenome (GOLD analysis project Ga0136557, IMG submission 104796) | Saline lake microbial communities from Rauer Islands, Antarctica - Metagenome Torckler E6 #832 | ecosystem: Environmental > Aquatic > Non-marine Saline and Alkaline > Saline | place...
AAAGTGCAGACCGCCATGAGCAGCCATCGATGGTCTACAGAGTCAGTTGCCAGAGACAGACTGTTCTTGAAGTACTTAGGAGTGGACAGCAAATAGTGTACGCTTTAGCCGACTTTTAGGTTATTAATGAAAAGCAAAAACTGCACCTGTCTGCAAACCAGGCAGGAGCAGTTTTGCGCCTTCGGAACTATTCAGCACAGAGCTAAAAACCAGCAGTTTACCCTGAACTGTAACTGTTCAACAGTGCTCTAGATGTGCGCGATCAGCCTGTAATTCACCAGACAGTCACAAATGCTGATTTAAGCAGAACATCAGCGGCCTCCATTTTTTGTGGACAGCAACAATTTTACCGAACACTTCAATTCCGGCTTGACAGGGTATCAGCTCGTGAGTAATATAGGCATATGCACATAAAATAACAGACCGATCATTTCCAACCCCTTTTGTATGATTGCTGGATTGTCCAGCAGTACCACTGCCAATAAGGGGATTGGAGAAATTTATTGAATTATTTTTTTTAAAGGTGAAAATCATGGCGTCCTATAAAGTTGCAGTACCCTCTAATAACCCTGGCGGACTGGAAGCTGGTCGTTCTGATCATTTTGGCCATTCCGATATATTTACTCTTCTTGAAATTGAAGGGGATAAAGTTGTTGGAGTAAGCACCCATGAAAATGTTGCCCACAGTTCAGGTGGCTGCATGGTTCCTGTTAGAGCTTTAGCCGAAGCTGGTGTCAAAAAAATGATTGTTGGTGGTATGGGTGCAACTCCCCTGGCAATTTGTTCCGAGATTGGTATGACCGTCTATTTTGCTCCAAAAAATGAATACACCCAGGTAAGTGATGTTGCAGCAGCTCTTGAAGCTGGAAAACTCGCTGTCATGAATGATGATCAAGCCTGTGGCGGAGGCAGTAAGTGTCACCATTAATTTACCACAAAGGCCTTCCTGCCATGCTAAGATCCAGTGGTGATTAGCGGAAAAGGGTCCATCCGGTGTCTTAGATCAGAAAAGGAATGCCCCTTATTGTTCATTCGATAAGGGGTATTCGTTTGTGTTAGTTCCCCCTATTTGCTTGTAAATACAAGCGAGGTGCCATTATGAAACAAATGGAAACTCGTGAGGCTTCGATCAATATCCGTGCCTTGCTGTGCGCAAAGAGATCTGATTGACAAAGCTGCAGCAGTGCGAAACAAAACCCACTCCGATTTCATGCTTGAAGCCGCCTATCAAGAAGCGGAAAGTGTTTTGTGGAATTGGAGGTTGGAATTAAACGGAGTCAGAGTAAGTTTATGGACATTTAACTGATAAAATGCGTCAAGCAAAGACTCGACCCCTTTCTAATGAAGGGGAAAAGACAGGATCACCACCTTTACGGTAAACCGAGAAGATAGAGAATGAAAAAAATTGAATACCGAGAACGGGCCTTGAAGATTCTGCCATGGGTCTGTGCAAGTTGTGGACGTGATTTTACTGGGAAAAATCTGCGGGAATTGACGGTTCATCATAAGGACCACAATTACAGGAACAATCCCCCCGATGGCAGTAACTGGGAGCTTTTATGTATTTACTGCCACGATAACGAGCATTCCCGTTCACTCGATGCCGAGTGGCTACCTGCAAAGGATAGGGATACCGACAGGGGGGCGACGGCAACGCATACACCTTTTGCCGGTCTTAAAAATCTGCAGGGCAAGAAAGAGGATGATGGCGAGAAGAGGTGATGTTCAAGAGGCAAAGAGGTTGATAAATTTCTCCGGAATTGGTGTTTCAAAATGGCTTTGTTCTCCCGTGGTTGGGTGAACAAAGGCAAGGACGCGGGCATGCAGGCCGAGACGGCGCAGGGAATTGATGGTGGAGCCATATTTCTTGTCGCCGATGATGGGATGGTTAATGTCCTGCATATGTACCCTGATCTGGTGCTTTCGCCCCGTTTCCAGGTTGATCTGCAGTAAAGAAAAACTGGTATTTGCCTGCAAAACCTTGTAATGCGTGATGGCCTTTTTGCCGCGCTGAGGGTCCTGGCCGGAATATACAATAAAGGCTTTGCTCTCGCTCAGCCAGGAGGTGACGGTCCCTTCCCGCCGTGTAACGCGGCCTTCCACCACACCGACATAGGTGCGCTGACTGATGGTGGAACTCCAGCTTTCCTGAATGCGCTTTTGCACCATTTCGCTTTTGGCGAACATCAACAGACCGGAAGTTTCCCGGTCGAGTCTGTGGATAACGAATATTTTATTTTCCGGATTTTCCTTCTTGATGTAACTGCTCAGCATCGAATAGGCGGTTTTACGCTTTTCTTTGGCGGTGGCAACGGTGAGAAGGCCTGCCGGCTTGTTGATGACAATGATATCCTGGTCTTCAAAAACAAGATTCAGTTCTTTGGGCTGCTGCGGAGTTTTGGTCCTCTCCCAGCTTACTTCGACCTGTTGGCCTGGCTTGAGTGAGTGGTCAAACTGGGTGACGGCACTGCCGTCTACGGCAACCTGCCTGGCTTTCAGCACCGCCTTGATGACATTGCGGCTTTTGTGGGGCAGATGGTTCAGCAGGCTGATCAGGAGCGGCTCTGCTGCTGCGACTGTATAGGAATCGGTCTTCTTTTTCGTTTGCTTTTTCTTATTGGCAAAGCGACCCTGGGGCCTAACGTTTTTCATTGTCTTACCTGGGGAAAAGTGGGGAATTTTCGGCGTCTTCCTGGATGCCGGCAGGATATGGTTTTAGGATGGGAACTATTCTACCTTTTTTCTTTCTGGCTGTCTCCCCTATTTCATGCAGAGCTCGTTCACTGAAGCCGACCTTTAATAAAGGCAACGGCAAGGGAAAAGGTCACTGAGAAAATAATCAGCATCGGCCAGACACTGGCAAAGACCATTTCAGCTGAGAGCCCTTTGAGGAAACTGCCCTGCACAATGACGAGAAAATGTTTGAGTGGGTTCGCCTCGGCAACTATCTGCAGGACCTCGGGCATATTTTCCACGGGTGTGGCAAAACCCGAGAGCAGGATCAGCGGCACAATTATGGAAAACGTTCCCAGGATAGCCTGCTGCTGGGTTGCACAAATGGACGAGATCATCAGCCCTATTCCCACCACCGAGAGGATAAACGTCACCAGACTGCCAAGTACCAGAGCCAGAGAACCGGTAAAGGGTATGCTGAAAATAAATACACCTGCACCAATCATCACGCAGCCAAGGCCGCTGCCGACAATAAGCGCCGGAACCATTTTGCCGATGATAATTTCAAGAGGTTTGGCCGGGGACACCAGCAGCTGATCAAAGGTTCCCAGCTCACGTTCCCGGGCAATTGAAAGGGCACAGACAATCAGTGATGATGTCATGGCAAGCGTTCCGACCAGGGCCGGGACAATAAACCACTGGTAGTTCAAATTGGGGTTGAACCAGTGGCGAATTTCCGCCTTGGGCATCACTGCGGTGATGGAGGGCTGGATCTCCTCGTTTACCCTGGAAACAATCGAGTTCAAATAGCGCAGCGCAATCTGGGCTGTATTGGCCCTGCGGCCGTCAAGAAGAACCTGTATCGCCGCCGCTTTATCAGCTAAGAGATTGCGGGAGAAATCAGGTTGAAAGTGCAGGGCGATCACCGCTTTTCTCTCATCAATTGCCTGGCGCAGTTCATCCGGGCCTGCTAGTGTTTCAATGGATCCTATGAAACTGCCGGCGGAGATCTGGGCGATAACTTCCTGGGACCATTGACCGCTATCCTGATTGAGCAGAACCATATCCACATTGCTGACCTCGAGAGTGGCCGCATAGCTGAAGATAAGGAGCTGCATCAGCGGAGGAAGGATGAGGATTACCCTGCTTTTGGGATCACGAAGGAGGCAAAGAAGCTCTTTTATTATCTGCGCCTTTAAGCGGGTCATAGATCAAGCCTCTTATGGGTTTTTGCGGCGGTGATGGTAAAAAACACGGCGCCGACGGCCAGCATTGCCGCCATACCGCGGAAAAACTGGGGCCAGATATCGCCGGTGAGAAAAACCGTTTGCAGATTAGCAACAAAATAACTCGCCGGGACAATCCTGGTTATCATCTGCAGGAGAATAGGCATACTGTCTATTTCATAGAGAAAACCGGAGAGCATGAAGGCCGGCAGAAAACCCGAGAAAAGTGCCGCCTGGGCGGCAACGAACTGATTTTTGGTCAGTGTTGAAATCATCAGCCCCTGCCCCAGTGCCGGTACCAAAAAACAACCGCTCAGGCTGAGTAAAGCAAGCCATGAGCCGCGCAGCGGTACATCGAAGAGTGTTGTCGCCAGAATGGTACAGCAGACTGTAGCCCCCATGCCGAGGCCAAAATACGGCAGCAGTTTGCCCAGCAAAATTTCGATTCTGCCTATTGGGGTGGAGATAATGGCCTCATAGGTGCCCCGCTCCCATTCCCTGGCCACCACAAGTGCGGTAAGCATCGTTCCTATTATGGTCATGACAATGGCTATTGCTCCGGGTACCAGAAATCTTCTGCTTTCAATTTCCGGATTAAACCAGAACCTGGGCTCCAGGCTGATTACCGGAGGACTTTCCCATCCAATTCGGGACAATCTTGCTGCATTCCAGTTGCCGAGCACGCCCTGGGCATAACCGGAGATGAAATTCGCGGTATTGGGAGAAACCCCGTCGGTAATTACCTGGATAGCCGCCGAGCTGGTGTTAGCAGATAATCGTGCATCGAAATCCTGCGGAATGGCTATAAAACCCCGGAGTTCACCGGATACAACCATTTGCGCCACCTCGTGCCTATGCCGCGCCGGAGTTACCGCAAAATAGCGCGTTGCGCCAAAAGCCGCGGCGAGTTCCGTGGCCTCGGGTGTATCGTTCTCCAGCACCACGCCGATACGAATCTGCCGGACATCGAGTGAAACAGCGTAGGCGAAGAGAAATAACAGGATGATCGGCAAAATAAAGGCAATCAGAATAGTGGAAGGATCCCGTACCGCCTGCAGACTTTCCTTACGAATCAGACTGAAAATCCGCCTGAAGCAATCTGATTTCCATACTCTCCTGGTTTCCATCAGACATCTCCTGCCCGAACATCAGCCGCTTCAACCATGGCGATGAACGCATCTTCCATGCTGTCAATGTTACGGCCGTTGGTCGCCGCCTGCCGTTTAATCTGATCGGGAGTGTCAAGCGCGATCACCTTGGCATGATACATAAGCGCGATACGGTCACAGTATTCGGCTTCATCCATAAAGTGGGTAGTCACCAGTACAGTTACACCCTTGCGCACCAGGCCGTTTATATGGGTCCAGAACTCACGCCTGGTAATAGGGTCGACTCCGGAGGTGGGTTCGTCAAGAAAGAGTACGGCGGGACGGTGCATCAGGGCACAGGCCAGAGCCAGGCGCTGTTTGTAGCCAAGCGGCAGAGTGTCGGGCGAGTCCTTGAGATAGCGCTGCAGATCAAAGGTCTCTATCATCTCCTCAATTCTTTGCTGCCTTAATTTTCCTGACAGTTCATAAACGCCTGAAAAAAAATCCAGGTTCTGGCGAACGGAAAGCAAACCGTAGAGAGAAAACTTCTGGGCCATATAACCTAACTGCCGTTTAGCCCTTGAGGCTGCGCTGCGCAGGTTAAGTCCGACAACCTTTGCCTCGCCGGAGGTCGGTTTGAGCAGGCCGCAGAGCATCTTAAAGGTCGTTGACTTGCCGGCGCCGTTTGGGCCGAGGAGACCAAAGATTTCGCTTTTTTTGACGGTGAAGCTCACCTTGTCCGTGGCCGTAAATGAGCCAAAACTCTTGGTAAGCCGGGAGCACTCCACGGCCTCAGCAAAAGCCGCCTCAACTGGTTCCATTTTTTCGGCAATGGCCGAGCGCCCACCGGGGCCGCCGCCTAGCAGATCAATGAATGCATCTTCAAAACGGGGCTCAATGGTTGTCACGGTGGCATTGACGCTTTCGCCAAGTGCTTTCAATGCGCGCGGATCATTTTCCCGGTCAAGGACAATACGAAGAGCTTCGCCCTGAATGACACCATCCCGGACATCAGGCAGTTCCAGCGCTTCAGCGAGTATCCCCCGGCGATCAGCCATATCGCCCTGGAGAGTGTAGCTGCGTTCGGCAATACGGGAGGTCAACTCCCTTGGAGGGCCGCTGTATTCGAGATTCCCGTTGTTGAGAAGAAGTACATCCTCGCACCGCTCTGCCTCGTCAAGATATGCGGTTGACCAGACCACGGTCATACCGTCCGAGGTAAGTTCCCCCACCATTTTCCAAAGGTCCTGTCGTGATACCGGGTCAACTCCGACACTGGGCTCATCTAGAAGCAGCACCCTGGGTTTTCCCATCAGCGCACAGGCAAGGCCAAGTTTCTGCTTCATACCGCCGGAAAGTTTACCGGCCAGACGATCCTGAAAAGGAGAAAGTCTGGTGAAATGGAGCAGACGCTTAAAGGTAGTTATTCTCTCTTTGCCCCGAAGCCCCTGAAGTTCTGCGTAGAGATTGAGGTTTTCAATAACGGCAAGATCCTCGTACAGACCGAACCGTTGCGGCATATACCCCGTGATGGTGTGGATGAGCTCGGGCTGTTTGCTGACATCATGACCGTCAAGGGAAATAGTACCTGCCGTGGGTACCATGAGTGCGGTCATCATGCGCATCAGCGTGGTTTTACCGGCACCGTCGGGCCCGACCAGGCCGGTCAGGGTGCCGGGTTTAATTGAACAGCTCAAGTTGTCCAAGGCTTTCACTGAGCCAAAGTGCTTGCTCACTGAGCGTATCTCGATGACACCGTTCATGGGTCTACGGTTTCTCCTGTCGTCCTGCCAGGCGAATGGTGACCGGCATGCCCTGGCGCAGGCCATTATCCGAATCAGCGGCTACGATGCGCAGCCTGTAGACCAGATCGGTCCTGAGATCCGCCGTTTCAACATTCTTGGGAGTAAACTCAGCCCGCGGTGAAATAAATCCGATTGTGCCGCTGTAAACAGTGTCCGTTGAATCGGTGGTGATCTCAACCTTCGTCCCCGGCGCTACCTTGCCCAGGTCAGGCTCTGCCACATAGGCACGGATATAGACCGGATCGCACAGAGAGAGGGTGTAAACCGGTGCACCTGCTCCAACAATGGTGCCGGGTTCATTTATTCTGGTGATGAGTATGCCGTCGTTTGGTGCAGCAAGAACGGTATCGTCAAGTACGGTTTTGGCCACGTCATACTGAGCTTTGGCCTCCTGAAGATTTTTGCGGCTTATCAGTATATCCTCACTGCGAAAACCCTCTTGTATCAGGGCCAGAGACTCCCTGGCAGAGTGAAGCCTGGCTTGGGCCTCATCATGGCTCGCCCGGGCCAGATCTAAAGATTTCCGGCTGGTCGCGTTGGTGCTGAGCAGTGCTTTTTGCCTGTTATATTCACGCAGGGCGTTATTGTAGACAGCTTCCGCCTCTTCTACCTTGGCTTGGGCAACCAGAATTTCCTGGGGGCGGGAACCGCTTTCAAACTTCTGCAGTTGGGCCTCAGCTTGTGCCACCCGAGCTGCGGCGACGGCAAGTTGGTTGCGATAGGGTTCATCATCCAGCAGTGCGAGAATGTCACCTTTTTTTACGGAGTCACCCTCCTCAAAACGCATGTGCAGAAGTTTGCCGGAAACACGAAAGCCCAGGTCAACTTCACGGATATCGACATTTCCAAAGAGGGTGAACGGAGCTGAATTTTTTTCCTGTTTAAAGTAGATAACAACAGCGCCTGCCGCCACCAGAACTGCCAGAGTGATAATGGCGCGGAGTATCTTTTTCATTGGTTTTCACCGTGCGTAAGTATTGCAGTTATATTCAGTTTTATCTGGTTTTGTATTATTGCTATCTCATCTTCGCTAAAATCCTTCCAGCCCATATACCTGAGCACAGCTTCTCGAGATGCTCTAAAGACAATGACCTGTCCAAAAACCGTGACTGCCAGGAGCTTTGCCTCCTTCGACTGCGAGTCAAGCCCTCGTATTCTGCCGACAAGCTCTGTGGTTACCTGCATTATTCCACTCATCAGCACTTTATAGAAAACATCAAAGGCGGGTGTGGGGGACTGCTGCTCTCGCAATATCAACCTGGCCCAGGAGGATGATTCCCGGGTAACCAGCATGCGCAGCATACCATTCATCAGCTTGACAAGAAGGCTGAGACTTTCCTCCCTGATTTCGGCAGGGTCTGTTTGCTGTTCAGCAAGCTCATTCAGTTTAGCCTGTATCTCGTCGGCTATTGGGCCGATACGCGTGCTAATTTGCTCAGCAATATCCTTTATTGCCGCACGCTGTTATTTCTTGAAGGGCCTGATGATCAGCCGCAATGCTCTATCATAACTAATATAATTCCATGCCCAATCCAATAGGGTTACCAGCCTGTTTCTAAAGCCTGCCGGCAACATCAGATGCACCGACATCCAGAGAAACCAGGCAAAGGTACCGTGGAATTTGAATCCTCCCAGATCAGCCACCGCTTTATTTCTGCCAATGGTGGCAAGGGTTCCCATATCTTTATAATGAAAGGCCGCCGCCCCATTCTTTTGGGGATCGAGAAATACTTTTGCCAGAAAAGCCGCCTGCTGAGAGGCAACGGAGGCCAACATCGGATGCCCTTTCGGTAGATCATCGCTCACCATGGCGGCTACATCTCCAATGGCATATACAGATGAATACTTTTGCAGCTGCAAAGTGGAATCGACCTGATAGCGATTACCGGGAACAACGGCTTTTTCCAGCCCAGAGAGAGTCTTACTCTTATACTCCGGCCGTCCAGATGACATTGTCAGAAACTTTCTTTAATGATCTTCATTGGTGCCGCCACAAATACAAGCAACTCAACAAAGTTTGGTTTGCGAGAATGCCAACGCGCGCAGCTTTAAGCGCTGGCTATACGTATTATTTATAATATTTATTTCAGTTTCAAAAAGTCGCCATCGATTATCAATAATTTTACGCCATTTTTCGTTATTGAGCGATGAGAACTTAAATCGTCTGAAACTACATAGGACATACCAGGAGTTAATATATTTTTTGTTCCTTCCTTTAATTCATTAATAACTTCGCCTTCAAGGCAATATACGATATGACCTTTTTCGCACCAATGGTCAGCAATATAGCCAGGGGAATACTCAACAATTCTTATTCTGAGCGCATCAAGTTGAACAGTTTGCCAGTACGCAACACCGCTTTCACCTTTATGCTCAGTTTTTTTGATTTTTGACCAGTCAATTGTTTGAAATGGGATGTTTTTGTCATCCATAATTTTTTTCCGTTTGAATGGAGCAATTGAGGCGAAAGGGATTTTACCAATTGCCAAGAACTTGATGAATGTTCAGCATGCCATAAATCATAATTCTTTTGAAGGTTCATCCAAAGATCAGGTGCTCAAGCCGATCAGAATGCTCAGGTTTTATTCCATTCTTAGCACCTGTATAGAAAAATTTTTCCAATCCTTTGTGGTAACTACTTACGGGGGGGGCGACGTAATGTAACTACCCCCGGCATTTGTAACTGCTTGCAGGATGCAGGAGATTCTCACGATCAGGCTGGTGAAGCGTATTGGTCATACGTAAGCCAGGCTGATCGCGGGAAGGTCTGATACCCTGTGAGCAGTTACCCTTTGTGTTTGAAAGATTTGATCATAGTGCAATTTAATGAAACCCGTAGAGTTACGCATGTCAATAGTGTGGAAGTGTTTTTCTACAGCGAATGCAAACACCTGCTGCTATACCTGATTATACCGAGCCGCAAATTGTACCGTATAGCGATGGCTGGTCGAAATATATTGAGCGGCACCTTGAAAAGCGCAAAATCGCTTGAAAGGACGGCTGAAAAAAGATAGGTTACGGAAATTGGTGGTAGGATGGAGGCAATTTGCGGGAAAATTCAGGGCGGGCTAACAAAGCGATGACCTATCACGTATCACCTCAGGTCGCCTCCCTGCCGGCCACCATCAAGGATCGGGTCCCCCGGCTTTATCGACATGAACCCCCAGGCCTTTGAGATGGGCATGGATATGGCTGCCGAATATTCGATACGCTGATCGATGCCTATTCAGCAATATGTTTCCGGACAGCCATTACAATCACAATCATCCTCATGGTCCATATAGTCGAAATCTAACCAATAATCAGGAAACATAATGGAAATACACCTTGGTTCTTCTCCCTCAACGGGGAACTATATAATTGAAAAAGCACAGAGCGTTGGTCTTGACCCAAAGGTACTATATGAGGCCGTTATCGACCTTTCGGCGGAGGGCTTGATAACGGCTGGCTGCATCAATCTTGCCGCAGGTATTCTGCTGGAAGATCTCGGTCTTCCAAATTATTTTTTTGCGAATATCAGAAAGGAGTCTCTGGGGCATCTGCTCTTTTCCATTGCCACCAGCATCAAGATTGTCGACGGCAGGGTGGTCCTGTATGGGCGGGTTGCCCATGTTGACTTTGATCTCGAGGAAACCAACACCATGCAGCGTGTGCGCATTGCCACGGCAGAGACACGCGACAGCATGGAAAGCGTGCTTGAAGACCAGATCTCCGGGCACCGGCGTGAATATTACTACAGTCCGGAAAGTAATTATTATACCTATATTATTCGCCCCGAAACTATCAAGGATTTTCCCCCCGAAGATTATACCAAATCCCGTTTTCTCTTTAACCTTGCAGGGGACTATGCGGTCACTCCGGAACCGACGCGGAGGCGCTACGAAAAATTTCTGACGGCCCTCGATAACTCGGTAATTCCGTTGATCCAGGTTTTCAATCTGCCCGAAACCGGAGAGAGCAGGCTGATGTTCAATTCGGATTTCGAAACGCCGCAGCTGCCCATACTTCGAAAAATGATGGGCGATCACGGCCTCACCCTGCTGCGCGGTTACTGGGAACCCTACCTGGCCAAGGGAGAGGTCCAGTCATCGATCTGTACTCTCTATGTCCAGGGCGAGCTGTCCCGCAAACAGGAAGCCACCATCACCGAAGACCTGGCAGCCTTTCTTTCGTTTTCCATCAACTCCATCAATAGCTATTACGTAGAAGGAAAACTCAACTTTCATGAAATGCTCTTTGCCGGGAATGCCATTGACTTCACGCATCTCTTTATCTTTAAGGAGAGCGAGAATATCACCGACCGCGATATCCTCAGCAGCCTCACCGGCAAGGATCAGCAGGATGCCTTTGCCAAACGGCTGCAAAGCTCCAACAAGTCAATCTATGGCGCAACCCTGATAGAAGATACTGCCAAAAAGAACATCGATCTGATCAAATATCTCTATGTTCTCTTCGAAAAAAGGTTTAAACCCGGCCTTGCCGCCCGGATAACAGACGACGAGCTTCAGGTCAAGTGGCAGGAATTTGAAAAAATCATTGCCAATCGTTTTATGGATTTCAGCCTCGGCTATGATATTTTCAAATTCATGTTCAAGATTATCAGCTGCACGCTGAAAACGAATTTTTACAAACCGGAAAAACGTTCCTACGCCTTCCGCTTCACCAACGACATTCTTGACCCCCTGGTTTTCAATCAGTTTGTTTACGGAATTTTTTATGTTAACGGCCACTATTCCAACGGCACCCATCTGCGGGCAGCCGATATTGCGCGAGGCGGGCTTCGCCTCATTCGCGTTTCCAAGGGCAATTATGAGACAGAGCTCGATAATGCCGTGCTCCTCAACTATGCCTTGGGGCCGAAGGCCCAGCGCCTTAAACACAAAGATATCTGCGAGAGCGGTTCCAAGGGAGTTGTCGTCCCTTACCCCCTTTATGCTAAATATTCCCAGGAAGCACTCTACGATTATACCGAAGGGATCATGGATTTGATGCTGCTCGATGACTCCATCATCGATTATCACGGCAAACAGGAAATGGTGTTTTTTGGCCCCGATGAGGGTACCGCCCCATTGATGGACGGGGTCGCCGGGCGTGCCCGGGAACGCGGCTACAACTATTGGCGCACCATCACCACCGGAAAGAGTATCGGAATACCGCATGATACTTATGGCTTGCTTGAATCCGGTGAACTTTTCGGCCTCTTTGACCGTGATAAACAGGGTGTCGATCTACAGATTGACGGTCGCTCGGTACTGCTCACCAACGAAATGGAAGAGATCTATGACGCAATCGGGGGAAAGATCAGTACCAGCGGCATGACCACCGGTTGCGTGATGAGCTCCTTCAGAACACTTATACAGCATTACAAGGCCGAGGAAGAACAGCTTAACCTGATGATGACCGGTGGTCCCGATGGTGATCTGGGTGCTAACGAAATCCAGTGTTACAAGGGAAAAATCTGTTTGATCATAGATGGGGGATCGGTTCTTTATGACCCTGACGGTCTCGACAAAAAAGAACTGATGAAAATCGCCTTTCAGCGTAATTCCAGACCACGGCGCAACTCCCTGGCCTTTGACGATGCCCGGCTGGGCCCCAACGGCTTCAAGGTGGTCCTTTCGGCCAAAAACATAACTCTACCGGATGGCAGCTTGATCGAGGACGGCGCTATGTTCCACCGCCATTTTCTCTCTAACCGGGAAAACCGCAGATTTATCGAACAGGCCAACATCCAAGCCTTCATTCCCTGCGGCGGCTTCAAAGACACCATAAACAACAGTAACATCAAGGATTTTCTTGAAGTCTTTCAGGAAATAAAGTTTATCGTCGAGGGGGCCAACGTTTTTTTTGACGATGCCTCGAGGAGATATATCGCCAATCATACCGACATCAAGCAGATCAAGGATTCCACCGCCAATAAGGGCGGCGTTTACTCAAGCTCCATCGCCGAAGTTCTCAGCGCCTTTCTGCTGCAGGACGACTATGAGGAAACTCTTCTCAATGATACGGCAACCCGCTGGGCGCTTATTCGCGATATCATGGAGGGTGTTGACAGATACTCACGTCTGGAAACCAACATGCTTCTGCAACTCCATGACCTGCAACCTGAAATTCCGCTTTTTGATTTTTCCGAGAAGAGCAGTGAACAAATTTTCGCCCTCCAGGATCAACTCAACGAACGTCTCGAAGAGATCCTCTCCGACGAGGGCTTGGTCTGGTCGGTGATGCTGAGCTATATTCCTCCGACCCTTGTCCAAAAGCAGGGCAGAAATACCATAATGGCCATACTCAATTCTCCCGAACTGCAGAATTACCGTAACGCCATCCTCGGCAAAAAAATTGCCTCCATGGCTTTTTACCGCTTTGGCCTGCAGTGGCAGGATTTTCTGAAAAAGGTCTCCACCGATTTCTCCGCTTCTCTGCACCAAGTATTTTCCGGGTAATGGTTCTTTGGACGGCGGCCTGCTCGAAGGCCGCCGTCTTCTACCACATTAACGCTTCCCTGCTCAGCGTGTTCAAGGGACCTTCGCCAGTGTCTTCCTGCACTCTGACGGACTGCAGAGTATTTCAGGTGTGCCGAGGATTTCTGCAAAAGCTCCAGCTCCGTCAGCGCTGAAATTCTCCGATAGAGTTAAAAATGTTCCATAGCAACCGGAAAACCTGCCCATATCCTCGTGATCATGCGAGAAGTTTCAGCAGGGCCTCCGCCGCGGCTGCAGAGGATGCGGGGTTCTGCCCGGTTACCAGCATGCCGTCCACTTCGATGTGACTCTGCCGGTCCTCCCCTTTGCTGTAGAGGCCTCCATTGGCTTTGAGCATATCCTCAACGGAGAAAGGTACAACCTCTGTAAGCTGAACCGCAGCTTCCTCACCATTGGAGAAAGCGGTGACCTTTTTTTCTCTGACAATGGGATTTCCATCCGGGTCCATGGCGTGCTGCAAGACCGCCGGGGCATGGCAAACACAGCCTATCGGCTTGTTTCTTCTGGAAAATGACTCAATGAGAGAGATAGATCTCTCATCTTCGGCAAGATCCCAAAGCGGTCCATGGCCGCCTGGGCAAAATATGGCATCAAAATCTTCAGGGTTGAGGGCATCCAGGCGTTGGGTGCCGGCCAATTGCTTCTTTGCCTCCTCATCATTTTCAAAGCGTTTTGTTGCATCAGTTTGTGCCTCTGCAACAGTGCTGTTGGGGTCAACGGGCGGTTGGCCTCCCTGCGGTGAAGCCAGTGTGATTTCTACATTGTTGTCTCTGAAAACGTAGTAGGGGGCGGCAAATTCTTCCAGCCAGAATCCCGTTTTTTTGCCGGTATTGCCCATTGTGCTGTGTGATGTAAGAAGCATCAGGATTTTCATGGAGCCTCCTTCGGGTGCAATTTATTTTTACCATATCATGGGGTGAAAAAGCTTTAGGTGGGTCATCAAAAGTGGCTGAATTGGACTTCGCATGACGTCTCTTCCTTGACCAAGTATCAACACATCTCAATGTACATTCCACCATAAGTATGATCTGTCGGCCGTCCAGTATTACTTCCAAGGAGGTAACGTTTCAGTGGTCCCTTACGGGAATCTCCGGCACCCTGCAAGAAGTCATATACACGGGGCTTGTGTTTCTTTTTCATAAGCGGTCTTCTACTGGGGGCTCCTTCAGTCGCCCCTTATATCGCCGTCAAAAAGGAAAATTTAAACTGATGGTCGGAGTAAGCTCTCCCTCGTCTCTGGTTATACTGAAATCAAGGTATTCGAGGGTTGTCCAAATCGGGTCGACCCAGAAGCTGCTCCTGCCGCTCCTTTCATTACTTTGTTTGATCTGGTATCGGAGTTCACCGATAAACCAACCGATCCCCGTGGTAGCCAAAAGATCCTGGGAGGAAGGGTGTTCTATCCATGATTCAACAAAATACTCCCAGGTGATGGAAGCTCCCATACTGAAGGCAAAGGAACCTATTACACCAAAATCACCCTCTCTAGCCCGCAGATAGGTTTCAGAACCCATTAGCGGGTGAAGAACATAATTGAGGAGATAGCTGTCACCGTCTTTTCTGGGCGCTGGATCCTTAAAAGCTCTCAGTAATGTCCGGTTAGAAAATTGCAGTTAAAAATCGAGAAATTTTTTCCACATAAGTACATTT
>Ga0136557_1001495_pt1 | contig 14917 bp, 13 predicted proteins | sample AntRauTorckE6832_FD_104796 | JGI IMG/M metagenome (GOLD analysis project Ga0136557, IMG submission 104796) | Saline lake microbial communities from Rauer Islands, Antarctica - Metagenome Torckler E6 #832 | ecosystem: Environmental > Aquatic > Non-marine Saline and Alkaline > Saline | place...
ATTGCATTCTTCAAAATGGCGCATCCATTCTATTCTTTGCTCTTCCACTATAGCGAATGCAACCAACCCATAAAGCCAGTTCTCGTTAGAATCTTCTACGAGCTTCTTGTAAATGTCTGCGGGCCCTGTGTATTCAGCCATTCTGGCGTTCCTTAGTCTGCAGTTGCACTAGGCGTTAGTAAGCCACTACAGCTGAGTGTGCTAAAAAATTGCAAAGATGGCTGCTATTGTCTATAACACCAGTCGTACTGCGGTACTTTGTCACGATGAAATTCGTGGTGAGAAATAAATTTTTCTTGCGAAAGTCATGGAGGATATATGCAGGAGCTTAGTGAAACGGAAGTTCAAGTGGTCGGAGGCAGTGGCGCATTCATTTTCGTCAGGAATTCAATGATCGGGGGTGCAATTTACGATGGCGTAAAAGCTGCTGCGTGCAATCAGCGCGGGCCAGGTCGTCCCTTTTGATCCGGAATTCTGGATGAGCGCAGTCGGCTTGTTGATTTATCTGGCGTTGAAGTCAATGTTGGTATCGGAAATCATGCCTTGGTTTGTCCCGCTGGCGGTGCTGGCCGGTGCTGCGCTTTCTAACCTGATGGTCATTCTGGTACAACGTGTTGTAGACGTCTCCGGGTGAGGCTAATTTTTGACCAGAGCAAACACTGATGTCTATAACGCCTTGCAAAGAACCATGTTCATCATAGGCGACGCCGCCAGAATTATCGATACCTGTACTGAGCAAGAATCGAACCACGGTGTCACCGTGGTCGCCAAAATACGTTACCCGGACTATTCAGGCTTCTCAGGTTTCCGCCATGGCCATCATATTGCCCAGCGCGCGCTCAAACGTACCGCGGCAGACATTATAAAATTCGCCTTCTACAGCGGGTTTTGTTATTGCTTATTGGTCTAAGTGCCTGTTTAATCGAGTGATGAGATATTGCCTTAAAACCATGATTCTGGCCACGGCCTTGTGCGGCCTGCTGACGGCTGCGATGAGCCAGGCGCAGCCCGAGCGGTGGACATCTGCATCTTTGACGGCTCCGCGTTTGACTGCTGTGCCTTTGACTGAGGACGCGCCGGAAGAGTTTGATGGGCTCATCGATCCGGTGCGGGTTGTGCCGCTCCTCGCTGAGCCGCGCCACCGTACCGTACACCGTGTTGCCAGTACAGCACGGTATGTTGATGAAACCTACACGCACCGCGTGAGTAACCCTGGCCCCGGGTTTTTCGTATCATTGCGCTGACCGGTTATGCACAGCCGGTAACTGGTCGGCGCTGGAAAGCGGTCAGCGGTATACACTGGTGAACCGATCTCATGACGCCGTCACTGTGGTGATCAAGGAGGCCCGGGTTCTATTGAGCCCCCAGTCAAGCGCCAGCGCCACGGAGCCATGATGACAGGCACACACATTGTCCAGAATTTCTGCCTCGCCGGTGCGCTCGGCGAGCTTCCCTGACACCGACAAGCAAACCCGATGAGACTGATAAGGTGATTAACATGAATAAACCGCTGATAGTGTTTGGTGCCACCAGTTTTGTTGGCCAGATACTGTGTCGTTACCTGCATGAACTCAATCACGATGGGTCTTTGCCCTGGTTGATGGCGGCTCGCTCGGAGGACAAGCTCAAGCGCCTGCAACAGGAGCTCGGGGGTCCCCACGCGCCCGATTATCGGCTGGCCGATGCCACCAGTCAGACCCAGTTGTTGGCGCTGTGCGAGGAAGCAGGCGTCATTGTATCTACGGTTGGACCTTACGCGCTGTATGGTGAACCTTTGATCAAGGCCTGTGTCGCAACCGGCACCGATTACTGTGATCTGACCGGGGAAACCCAATGGATTCGGCGGATGATTGAGCGCTACCACGCCAAAGCGCAGGAGAGTGGCGCGCGCATTGTGCATTGCTGCGGTTTTGACTCGATTCCCTCGGATCTGGGGGTCTGGTTTTTGCAGCAACAAGCGCAGACAAAATTTGGTGCCTATTGTCAGCAGGTCAAAATGCGTGTGCGCACATTCAAGGGTGGGTTCTCCGGGGGTACCGTGGCCAGCATGATGAATGTGGCCAGGGAAGCGGGCAAAGATCCGGCGCTGCGCCGTGAATTGGCTGACCCTTATTCGCTGTGCCCGCCAGAGCAAAAGCCGGATGTAAGGCAAACAAAAATCACGGCGAGCTGGGATGATGACGTGAGCAGCTGGATCGCACCGTTTGTTATGGAGGGCATCAACACCCGCATTGTGCATCGCTCGCATGCGCTGGCGGGTTTACCGTGGAGTAAAGACTTTCTTTATGATGAAGCGGTGATGACCGGCAGTGAGGACAAGGGCAAAGGGCGCGCCAGCCGGATGGCGCGCAGCCAGTCACTGATGATGGTGGGCTTTGCGCTGGCGCCAACGCGCTGGCTGATGAGCCGGTTTCTGCCCAAGCCGGGTGAGGGCCCGAGTCCGGAGGCACAGCGTACCGGTTTCTTCGATCTGATTTTTGTTGGGCACACAGTGGATGATAAAACCCTGCGCACCAGCGTTTACGGTGAGCGCGACCCGGGTTACGGTGCCACCGGCAGGATGCTGGGACAGGCGGCACTTTGTTTATTGCAGGATGTCAGCAAAGAAGACAAGCCCGGCGGATTCTGGACGCCGGCGACTATCATGGCGGCCCAATTGATTCCGCGGCTGGAGCAACATGCCGGTCTGCGCTTTTCGGTTGAGCAACCCGGTTGAGCAACCCTCGGGGGACTATTTTAGCTCCAGCACCACCGGGCAATGATCCGAGCCATACACATCGTTCAGAATCTCTGCCTTGCCGATGCGATCGGCGAGTTTCTCTGACACCAGGAAATAATCCAGCCGCCAGCCCACATTGCGGGCGCGTGCGCCGCCGCGCATGCTCCACCAGCTGTATTTGACCGTGTCCGGATACAGGTGACGGAAGCTGTCTATATAGCCGGCCTTCAGCAAATTGCTGATGCCATCGATTTCTACCTGGGTGTACCCGGCACTTTTGTTGTAGTTGGCTTGCGGCCGTGCGATGTCAATTGGCTGGTGGCAGACGTTTAGATCGCCGCAAATGATCACCGGTTTTTTACGTTCCAGTACCTGAACGTGTTTCAGGAAATCGCGATCCCATTGCTCGCGGTACTCCAGTCGTTTCAACTCGCTGCCCGAGTTCGGTGTGTAAACGGTAACCAGGAAGAATTCGTCAAACTCGGCAGTGATCACCCGACCCTCCTGATCGTGCTGCTCGATGTCCAGGCCAACATCAATTGACAAGGGTTCGCTGCGGCTGAATATTGCCGTGCCCGAGTAACCGGGGCGCACTGCCGAATGTGGCACGACCCTATAACCATGCTCATCGCCCAGTGCGGTCAGAACCTGTTCATCCTGGGCTTTGGTTTCCTGGATACACAACACGTCTGGCTGCATGTGTTGCAACGTGCTCAGGAAATCTTTTTTTACCGAGGCGCGAATGCCGTTAACATTCCAGGATATCAGTCGCATTGGTTTCAGTCCTTTATTGTCAGTGCCTGTTGAGTCAGAGCATTAAAACATATCCCGTTGTTCGGGCGAACCATCAGTGTTGGTTGTGGCCGGCGGTGCCTGCCCGGGCGAGAGGAGGCGACGGGATTACCCTTTGCAATGCTGTATATACTAACAGTACCATGTGTTACAGACCCGGCTGTGACCGGCACTGGAAACGGTATCGGAGCCGACACTACAGCTACCCTGCCCGGATATGCTATAAACGCCCATCAAAACCCATTTTATCTTCGTGACACAGACCCGCTTATGACCATGAACATCACCATCAACGCCGACGGCACCGAACAGATAGCGCTGAGCAGCTATACGCGGCAAGCTTATCTGAATTATTCGATGTACGTCATCAACGACCGCGCTCTGCCGCACATCGGTGACGGCCTGAAGCCGGTGCAGCGCCGCATCGTGTATGCCATGTCCGAGCTGAGCCTGAAATCAACGGCCAAATTCAAGAAGTCTGCCCGGACCATCGGCGATGTGATCGGTAAGTTTCATCCCCACGGCGACTCTGCCTGTTACGAGGCCATGGTGCTGATGGCGCAGCCCTTCAGTTACCGCTACCCACTGGTGGACGGTCAGGGCAACTGGGGTTCGCCCGATGACCCCAAGTCTTTTGCCGCCATGCGTTATACCGAGTCGCGCCTGCAAAAATACGCCGACCTGCTGCTGTCCGAGCTGGGTCAGGGCACCGTTGAGTGGAAGCCCAATTTTGACGGCACCATGGATGAACCGATCATGTTGCCGTCGCGTGTGCCCAATGTGCTGCTCAATGGCGGCAGCGGCATCGCGGTGGGCATGGCAACCGATATTCCGCCGCATAATATGCGCGAAGTAGTCAGTGCCTGTATTCACTTGCTGGATTCACCCAAGGCCACGCTGGCTGACCTGATGCTGCATGTGAAGGGGCCGGATTATCCGACTGAAGCAGAGGTCATCACCCCGCAGGCGGACTTGCGCACATTGTACGAAACCGGTCGTGGTTCTTTGCGGGCCCGCGCTGTGTACAAGGTGGAAGATGGCGATGTGGTCCTCACCGCGCTGCCCTATCAAGTATCCGGTGCCAAAGTGCTGGAACAGATTGCGGCGCAGATGCAGAAGAAAAAGCTGCCCATGGTTGTGGATCTGCGTGATGAGTCTGATCACGAGAACCCGACGCGCATTGTTATCGTGCCGCGCTCCGGCCGTATCGATGTGGATGAGCTGATGCTGCATTTGTTTGCCACCACGGATCTGGAGAAATCCTACCGCGTCAATTTCAACATGATTGGCACCAATGGCCGTCCGCAGGTAAAGGATCTGCGCGAGCTGCTGGTGGAGTGGCTGGCGTTTCGAACCGAAACCGTGCGTCGCCGGCTGCAGTACCGCTTGCAGAAAGTGCTGGATCGTTTGCATATTCTGGAAGGCTTGCTGGTTGCGTTCCTCAATATTGATGAGGTGATTCATATCATCCGCACCGAGGACAAACCCAAGCCGGTGCTGATGGAGCGATTCGCGTTGTCCGATGTACAGGCCGAATCGATTCTGGAGCTTAAACTGCGGCACCTGGCCAAGCTGGAAGAGATGAAAATCCGTGGTGAGCAGGACGAATTGGCCAAAGAGCGTGCAATGCTGGAGGGCCTGCTGGGGTCGGAGCGCAAACTGAAAACGTTGATCAAGAAAGAGCTGACGGCGGACGCCGAACAGCACGGCGACGACCGTCGCTCGCCTCTGGTGCAGCGCTCCGAAGCGAAGGCCTTCAGCGAGACGGAACTGATTTCGTCCGAGCCGGTCACGGTGGTGGTGTCAAAAAGCGGCTGGGTGCGCTCTGCCAAGGGCCACGAGGTTGACCCGGAAGCTTTGCAGTATAAATCCGGTGACGGTTTCAAATTCGCCGCCAAGGGCAAAAGCAATCAGTCGGCAGTGTTTCTGGATTCCACCGGGCGGGCATACAGCCTGCAGGCCCACACGCTGCCATCGGCGCGAGGACAGGGTGAACCCTTGACGGGACGCCTGGCGCCTGCGTCGGGCGCCTCTTTTGAAGGCGTGCTGCTGGCAGATGACAAGCAAGCGATATTGATGGCCAGTGATGCCGGTTACGGTTTTGTGGCAACTGTTGGTGACCTGCAAGGCAAAAACAAGGCTGGCAAATCGGTGCTGACGCTGCCTAAAGGCGCAAGAGTGTTGCCGCCAATTTTAATTCAGAATCCGGATTCGGATCTGCTGGTGGCCGTGAGTAACGAAGGCCGTATGCTGTGCTTCCCGGTGTCGGAGTTGCCGATGCTGGCGCGCGGCAAGGGTAACAAGATCATGGGTATTCCGTCTGGCCGTGTCGCAGACCGGTTGGAGTATGTGGTGTCAATGACGGTGCTGCCGGCTGAGGGTGCGGTCACTGTTTATGCCGGGCGTCGGCACCTGACACTTAAAGCGGCGGATCTGGCGCACTACCAGGGTGAACGTGGCCGCCGGGGCAACAAATTGCCTCGAGGCTTCCAGAATGTCGACCGGGTAGAGCTTGTCGACTAACGTCGGTCGTAACCACTGGGGTCAGTGAAGGGTGTCAATGCCAGGTGTTGTTAACCGGTACTGGCGACAGGCACTCGCGACAGGCACCACTGAGGCGCTCAGCCGACAGTTTCCAGGCTGATCTCCTCTTCCTGAAACAGCCCGAACTCCATGCTCTGGTCGGGCTGCTGCAAGCAGTTGCCCTGCACAAAGTTGACATTGCTTTGCCACAACAAGGGCAACACTTCGATATCCTCAACCATCGGTGCAATGACCCTGACGCCCTGCGCGTGCAGCGTACTGACCACGCCATGCAGGCGCTCGCGCTGATCGGCATCCAGATCGATGTGCTGTAGCAAGGAGCGGTCCAGCTTGACGTAGTCAGCCTGCACCTGACCCAGCACACGGAAGGGGTCCAGGCTGCAGCCAAAGTGCGTTAACGCCAGCTCAAAGCCAAGTTCGCGCACTTGCAGACAAAATCGTCGGGCTTCTTCGGGCGCGCTGAGGATATCTATTTCACTGATCTGAAGAATGAGTTGGCGTGGGCTTTGTTTCTGTCGCCGCAGCTCCTGTGTCAACCAGGCGAGCAGTGTCTGGCTTAGCAGCGAATTGGGTGTCAGGTTGATGCTCAGGCGTAACTGTTTATTGGTATGCCTGGCAATAGCTTGCAGCGCGTGAGTGATCACGTAACGATCAATTCGTTCGCCGTATCCGTGCTGATTGGCGGCGTCGAGAAACTCGCCCGGGTAGATGATCCGGTCTGCCAGCGGCAGCCTTATCCTGACCTCATAGTATTCTTTTGCATCGGCTTTCAGGCTGACGGTGGGCTGGTAGACCAAGATTAACGTTTCATCAAGCAAGGATTGCCGCAATAACTCGAGTTTGGCGCCGGTTTCGCCGGCAGCCGTTGCGCCGGCATGCTGGTGCTGCCTCAGCGTCTGATGCTGGCGGGCGCGGATCAACAGCGTATCAGCATCCGGCGCTTCATCGGTGACCATGGAGGCGCCGATAGTGAAGCGCAAATGTGTGCCGTCAGGTGCGAGCGCCGACAGCGCTTCTTGCTGATTCTCCAGCCTGGCAATCAGTTGTTGGCAGCTTTCAGTGTCGGCATCGGGCACCAGTACGACAAAGTCACCCGCGTCGAGCCTGCCCAGCACCGCCTGTGCCGGACACGCTGCAGATAACAGGGTCGCAACCTCACCAAGCAATAAATGCATGTCCGGTTTCCCCAGGACCACTGCGATATCGGCGAGCTGGGCCGCACTGAGCATGATAACTGCGCTGTGCCGTCCGCGGTACACGGCGCTGCTGATGGCTTGATTCAATACACGGCTGATGCCGGATTCGTTGAATAGCCCACTTTGCATATCCTGGCTGCGGGCATCGCGGATGGCGTTGTCGTGGGCGGCATTGCCTTTGGCGGGCTGGATCAGAAGCTGCAGGCTGTTCTCACCGTTGATGCTGATCGCCGAGCTGTCCAGTGCCGCGCGCACTTCGGTGCCGTCGCGGCGCAGCGCCGTGAATTCGCAGCGCTGCTGGCCGGCGCCAACACGGCGGCGCAAGAATTCACGTACGCGCTCAATGTCTTCGTCTGCCACCAGATCCAGAAACGGCACACTATGCAGCGCAGCTTGAGATGAGAAGCCAAAAAACGTCAACCATCCCTGATTGGCGTATTGATGCAGACCATCCTGCAGGCAGGCAATGGCATCGGAGGTCGTGTCCATGAAAACCTGCAAACGTTGGTGCAGCTCGCGCAGACTGCTGGCCCCACGTCTGAATTCACGGCGTTGTTTCAATTGTTCAAGTTCGCGCTTGATACGATAAACAAATTCTACCTGGCCAGCGGCCGAATCCAGCAGCGTCTCTTTTATCAGACCCGCCGCGCCCAGGTTCAGCATCGGCAACCAGCGCGCGGGTGCGCGACAAATCAGCAGGCAGGGGATGTCGCGCCGTGATGACTGCAGCTGTCGCAACAGTGCCTCATTGGCCTGACCGGGCGCGTCTGCGAACAACAGAATCAGATCATGGGTATCACAGCCAGGTACATCGTCAGGTAAGCGGTTGCCTTCGAATTCGCGTGTGCGAATGTTCAGGCCGGCACGGCGCAAAAGGCCGATGACTTTATCGGCTTTGCCCGACGGGCAGTGATTGACCAGTATGTGATGTGTCACTGTGATATCCATGTATTCATGATAGTCCGGTTTTAGACGGTTCGCCGGGTATTTCCCTTACCAGCCTTGGCACAAGGTAGCCTGGCAGGCGTTGTTTCAGTTCAGTGATCAATGCTTTGGCCAGTGCTTCATCGACGTCAAAATGCGCCACGCCATGCACTTTGTCCAGCGCATGCAGATAATAAGGTAACACCCCGGCCGCAAACAGCGCCTCACTGAGATCGGCCAGGGCCACAGTTGAATCATTGACGCCTTTCAACAGGACGCTCTGATTAAGCAGGGTTACGCCTGCGTCGCGTAATCTGTTCATGGCCTCGATCACATCTGTATCGATTTCGTTGGCATGATTGCAGTGAATAACCATGACTTTCTGCAATCGGCTGCCCTTGAGCCAGGCAATCAGATGCTCGTCCACTCGCGCCGGCACCAGCACGGGTGTGCGGGTATGGATACGTAATCGGCCGATATGCGGGATTTCTGAAATACGATCTGTCAACCAGGCCAGATGTTTGTCACTGGCAGCCAGCGGATCGCCGCCGCTGTAGATCACTTCGCTGATCTGTGGCTGCCCGGCGAGCCACTGCAGGCTTTGCTCCCAGACCTGGCGCCCGGGCACCTTGTCCTGGTAAGGAAAGTGGCGACGGAAACAATAACGGCAATGCACTGCGCAATGCGGGGCGGCGAGCACCAGAACACGGCCTTGATATTTGTGCAGAACTCCGGGCTGGGGATTAAAATCGGACTCCGAAAGTGGATCGAAGGCGTAACCGGGGGTATCATCGCTTTCCTGAGCTGAAGGCAGCACCTGCAACAACAAAGGGTCGCGGGCGTCACCGGGCTGCATCCTGGCGACAAACGGCCGGGGCACCTTGAGCGGAAAGGCATGCAGTACATCGGCCGGAATGTCGAAATCGCCGGGATTCAGCCCCAGCATTTGCAGCAGCTCCGCCGGGTCTGTAATCAGGTTGGACAGTTCGTGTTGCCAGCGCCGCGCGCTGTGATCAGCATGGCGCTGAGCCAGCACTAGGGGCGACATCGTAAACACATATCCGTTTGAGGGTTAACGCAGGCACATAACATGGTGACCATGTTAAACCTCCTGCAAAGCATTACCAAGGCATAAAATTGAGAGGGCACAATGGCGACATTTTCTACCAACGAGTTCAAGCAGGGCCTTAAGGTGTTACTGGACGGCGATCCCTGCAGCATTCTGGACAATGAGTTTGTTAAACCCGGCAAAGGCCAGGCATTCAACCGTGTCAAGTTGCGCAATCTGCTCAATGGCCGGATCTGGGAGCGCACCTTCAAGTCCGGTGAATCGCTGGAAGCGGCCGATGTCATGGAAACTGACATGTCGTATCTGTTTAACGATAGCGAGTTCTGGCACTTCATGAAGACCGACGGCAGTTTTGAACAATTTGCTGCCGACAAGGCTGCGATTGCCGATGCCTTGAACTGGCTGAAAGAAGAGGACGTGTATGTCGTCACGCTCTATAACGACAACCCAATCAGTGTGACGCCACCAAACTTTGTCGAAATTGAGGTGGTAGAAACCGATCCGGGCCTCAAAGGCGACACTGCACAAGGCGGCAGCAAGCCGGCGACACTGGCATCGGGCGCCGTGGTCAAAGTGCCGTTGTTCGTCAATATTGGTGATGTGCTGCGGGTTGATACGCGCACGGGCGAGTACCAGAACCGGGTCAGGTAATCGCTGCACCGGCGCCAGTCCCGAGCGACGTCAGCCAGGAACTGATTATGCCCAATGATATGCGATGGAGGCCGAATGCCTCGCTGGCGAATCTGCGCTTGCGTGCTGATATGCTGGCGCGGATCCGCTGTTTTTTTGCCGATTGTGGCGTGCTCGAAGTTGACACACCACTGTTGTGTCAGGCGACCGGCACCGATCCACACCTGGAAGCCCTGGCGCTGGAGCTGGCACCGGGCGAATGGCGTTTTTTGCAAACGTCTCCCGAATTTGCCATGAAACGTTTACTGGCGGCAGGCAGCGGGCCCGTTTATCAGCTGTGCAAGGCATTCCGCCGGGATGAGGCCGGTCAGCGCCACAACCCCGAGTTCACCATGCTTGAATGGTACCGCCCGGGTTTCGATGACCTTCGCCTGATGGGTGAAGTCGAAGCCTTGGTGCGGACCTGCCTGCCCACTGCCATGTTCGCAGAAAATACCACAATCCCCCAGATTTCCTATCGCAAGTTGTTCCGTCAAATACTGGCACTGGATGCTTTTTCAGCTAGCGATGATGAACTGCTTGCTTGCGCTCGCCAGCATGCTGATATCGGTGATATGGGCTTGAGCCGGGACGATACGCTGAGTCTGCTGATGTCTCTGGTGATCGAACCACAGTTACGTGAACCGCTTTTTGTGGTTGAGTTTCCCGCCACTCAGGCAGCATTGGCCCAGATTGGGCAGGACAATGAAGGCGACGCGGTCGCACGTCGATTTGAACTGTTTGTTGGTGGCATGGAGCTGGCCAACGGGTATCTTGAACTGACCGACAGTGCCGAACAGGCGCGCCGCTTCGATGCCGACAACCGGCAGCGCCAGGCGTCAGGGTTGACCGTGCATGCTGCTGATCAACGCGTGTTAGCGGCGCTGGCCCATGGGCTGCCGGACTGCGCCGGCGTTGCCCTGGGGTTCGACCGGCTGGTGATGCTGGCTGCCGGTGCTGCGCATATAGAGCAGGTGATCAGCTTTGTTGCCGACAATGCATGAGATTCGGCTTCATGTTACGCTGATATGCGTAAATTCACAGTCAAGAGCAAGTTTTATGACGGCCCCTTCCGAGGATGCTTATAGCGAAGCGCTGCGCAAAATCCGCACATCCAAAACCCGTTTGATGGTCTGTTTTCTTACCTTCCCGGTTTATGTTTATACGGTCGCACGCCTGGTCGGGCAAGGGCAGGATATTACCTGGTTGATGCTTGCCTACATGGCATTGTATGCCGGTTTTGGTATCAATATGTCGGTGCGGCGCTGTCCGCGCTGCCATGAACAGTTTTATGTGAAAAGGTATTTCCTCAACCCGTTTCGCCGTGATTGTGGACATTGCGGGTTGCCTAATAAACTTTAACCTCGGGGTTGATCATGATCGGATATGTAAGTGTAGGCACTAATGATATGCCACGCGCGGCAGCGTTTTACGATGCCTTGCTGGCGGAGCTGGGTGGCAAGCGGTTTATAGAGATGGACAATTTTATTGCCTGGGGTAACAAACCGGGGCAGCCCATGATATCCATTATCAAGCCGCATGACGGTAAGCCGGCCACGGTGGGCAACGGCGTCATGCTGGCACTGGCCGCTGACTGCCCGGAGACGGTTCATCGCGTCTACAACAAAGCGCTCGAGCTCAAAGCGCAGGATGAAGGCGCCGCCGGCCCGCGCGGAGATGACGGGTTCTACGCCGGTTATTTCAGGGATCTGGACGGCAACAAACTGGTTGTGTTCTGCCTGACTAAAATAACGTCGCAAGCCACAACAGAATAAAGCCGGGGCGCTATCGCAGCGCCTCGACTATTTCTGCAAACCGTTCATTGGCCGGATATTGTCCTGACGTCCAGCCCAGCCGGACAATCACCAGATTCTGTGATGGAATCACGGTCAAACTTTGCTGCCGGTTGCCTTGCGCGGCGTAGGCGTCCGCGGGCAGGTCGGGCCAGCGCGGCGCTGCGTCGCCTGTGTTGAGCCACCATTGATAGCCGTAGGCTTTCTGATTGCTTGAGCCGTTCGGGCTGGTGGCACGGTTTACCCAGTCCTCGCTGACGATACGCTGGCCGTTGAGGACACCTCCTTGCAGCATCATCTGGCCCATTCGTGCCCAGTCGCGGGCGGAGGCGTAAAGGTAGGAGCTGCCGACCATAACACCATGGGCATCTGGTTCAAACACCGCATGCTGGAAGCTCAGCGGACCGGCAATGTGGCGTCTGTAATCGGCCATACTTGAGGTCAGGCTGCCACCGGTGCGCTCGAAATAGAGTCGGGACAGGATATTGGCGGTGCCGGAGCTGTAATTGAACCGGGTGCCCGGACGGTGCAGTGCTGGCCTGCCAATGGCGTAGCCCGACGCTGAGGCTTCGGTAAACAGCATCGCCGTGGCATCGTCGCCCGGGTTGTACTGCTCCGAGAAATCCAGGCCATCGGTCATGGTCAACAAATCACGAATGCGAATATCGGCGCGCGCATCTGCCGTCCAGCTTTCAAAACCCGGTGGCTCATCTACGTTCAGTAATCCGCGGTACTCAAGATTTCCCAGCATGACCGCGGTCAGGCTCTTGGCCATGGACCAGCCCAGCAAGGTAGTTTCCGGATCCGCGCCCTGGGCATAGCTTTCGGCCACGATGTTGCCGTTTTTAACGACCAACAGCGCCCGGGTATTCAGCCCGTTGCTGTTGTCCTGCGCCACCATGGCTTCCAATTGTGACTGCATGCCCTGCTCGATGGTCTCAACGCGTGTGCCATGTGGCCAGCGGCTGTTGAACACCGGCATCGGTTGCAGGTCAGCGCTGGCGCGTGCATCAAAGCCATCGTACTCGGTGTAGCAACCAAGCCCGGGTTGATAGCTGGCCGTGGTGGGTGCCAGACCGAACAGGGAGGTCGTGACAACACGGTTGTTGTCATCATAGTCAACGTCCAGGTACTGCAAAATCGATGAGTACTGAGTCAGGTCATCAAACGATTGCTCCGGTGACAGACCGCTGACGTATCGTGAGCTGCACAGCAGCTTGGCGCCTATACCTGAGGCGACACTGGGTGCATTAAACAGGTAGGTCGCCGTGATGCCGTTGGCGTAGGCATAAGCGATGGCGAACACGATGATGACCGTGGCGATTAGCTTCTTCATGCGGCTCCTTTTTTCGGGTTTTTATTGTCTGGTGTTCCGGTTCCGGGCGAAGGCACGGTGCTTGCCTATGATGCTGTTGATTATGGCACAAAAAGTGGAAGCCGGCCGATCCCTGGACTAAACTGGTATTTCGAGCAAAAGATAAACGATCATTTAATTTAATCAGATCGGAGCAGGTGCTTGGAGACGATCGATGATGGATGCCATGGAGTCGGCATGAGTCTGATGCACCACCCGAACACGTTCGTGTCACTGCTGGCAGAGCTTGCCCGGGACAATCCGGAACTTCCGCTATATACCTTCCTGGATTCGGCGCAGAATCAGTCCGCCGTGCTGACCAGCAGGGGCCTGCTGCGAAAGGCACAGCAAATCGCTGCGCTGCTGCAGCAGCGCGAGCTTGCCGGTAAACCCGTCATGGTTCTCAGCGCCCATGGACCGGAGTTCATGGAGATGCTGTTTGGTGTGATGCTGGCGGGTTGTATACCCGTACCGGTAACCTTTCATCGCAGACTGGGCATGGCGAATATCGTCAGTGTGATTGCTGAGACCGGTTTATGTGTTGTCCTGGGGAAAAAAGAGACGCTGGAAAATCTGAAAGCGGGTCGTTTTAAGTCGACATCATTTTTTGATGCAAAACGGCACCATCACTTACGTTATCTGGCAATCGATCGCCTTAAAACTACCGAATGGCATTCGCCGAAAATTTCCGCCATGGATGTGATGATCTATTATCCGGGCCTGCTCAGTGATGAAACGATATCACCCGTCGCAGTCTCACACGACCGCGTGCTGAGAAGTATCGACAGATTGATGCGGGCGCTCTCACCGGATCGTTCAGACTGCCTTTTGACAGCCCTGGATCTGGCAGACGGTATGGCGCTCTTGTTGCATATTCTACTGCCCGTGTGCGCTGGGGTCCGCTCATATTTTTTGCCGGTCAAGCAGACCCTGGATGATGCCGGTTTGTGGTTACGGGCAACATCGCGTTATGCGTGCACAATGATCAGTGCGCCGCCGGCGGTTCTGTCCCTGGCAGCTCATGGTGAAAGAGCAGAACGCGATACTGAACTTGACTTGTCAACGCTGCGTTTTGTCTGTGTAGGGGGTGATTATGTCGCCCCGTGTAGTGTGTTGTATTTCATTGAACGCTATAAAAAAATCGGCATGTCAGCGGAAAAAATATTCTCATGTTACGGCTTGTCTGCGGCATGCGCCTATATCTCGGGACGTCAAGGTTTCAGATCGTTCGATGTAGAAAGCGTTTCCTGTCTCGGTCTGGGTACGCCGGATGCCCAGTTAATGCAGGCGTTCGATACCGGAGACGGATTGGTGTTGATCAACAATGAGCTGGTCTGCCAGGGCAGGATAAGCCATCGTTTCCTGATCGAAGGTCAGGAATTTCAGGCGGAACATATAGAGTCTGTTGTGCTGCAAAAGTTTGGCGTTCGAGGCTTGAGTCGCTGCGTGGCGCTGTACTTGGCTGACCTCAGGCAAACGGTGCTGTTGGTGGAATGTGCGACCCGGCAGCTCGCGGAGAAATGGCAGGGCGTGGTAATGACGATGATGGATGCAGTGTCTGCCGAAACCGGGTGTCGGCTTAATCGTGTCATTCTGCTAAGGCCGGGCAGTCTGCCACTGTCGGTCAGCGGCATTGTGCTCAGAAAAAGCTGTGCCATTGCGCTGGCGGATGGGTCATTGATGCTGCGTCTGTTGCCGGTGAGAGGAAAGTGATGCGCCACCATGCTGCGCCGTCGCTGAACTTATTTTGTCATGGAGGGACAACTTATGGAAAAGCGAATCATCGCGATAATTCGCGATTGTCTTGGACCGAACTCGGCAGCAGTCGAGATAGAGACTGAAACGACTGTCAAATCC
>Ga0136557_1001497_pt1 | contig 14897 bp, 14 predicted proteins | sample AntRauTorckE6832_FD_104796 | JGI IMG/M metagenome (GOLD analysis project Ga0136557, IMG submission 104796) | Saline lake microbial communities from Rauer Islands, Antarctica - Metagenome Torckler E6 #832 | ecosystem: Environmental > Aquatic > Non-marine Saline and Alkaline > Saline | place...
TCGCTGCGCCGGCGCGCGATCCGCGAGACGCTCGCTCAGCCAGCGCATTGGCGCCTGTGCAAGATCCTCGCGGTACTGCTCGAGGCGCACCTGCTCAATCAACATGCGCCCTGTCAGTGCCAGGGCGCCCGCGACGACAAGGACCACGGCCAGAATGAGGTAGAAGCGCTGGAAGGAGCCTATGGACAGGGACGACCTCGGCATCGCGCTCAGCCATCCCTGACGAAGAGGTAGCCCTTGCTGCGCACTGTCTTGATACGATGCGGCTGGTTCGGATCATCGCCGATCTTGGGACGAATCCGCGAGACTCGCACGTCAATGGAGCGATCCTGGCCGTCGTACTTGATGCCGCGCAACTGGGAAAAGATCTCCTCGCGCGTCAGGACCCGGCCGGCATTGCTGGCCAAGAGCCAGAGCAGATCGAACTCGGCGCTGGTCAAATCGATGCGCTCGCCGGTCAGCCAGGCTTCCCGGGTGGCACTGTCAACGTCCAGGTTGCCGAAAGTAAGACGAGACTCACCGTTCACTTCGCTGATGTCGGTGCGGCGCAGCAGAGCGCGCATGCGCGCCAACAGCACCCGGGGCTGCACGGGCTTGGGCACGTAGTCATCGGCGCCCATCTCGAGTCCCAGCACCTGGTCCATGTCATCGGTACGGGCGGTGAGCATCAGGATCGGACCGTGGTAGTCGCTTCGCACTCTCCGACAGATCGACAGGCCGTCCTCGCCGGGCAGCATCAGATCGAGAATCACCAGATCGGGATGCAGGGTCAGAATCCTCTCGACACCGTGAGCGCCATCGGGTTCGACCGTGACACGAAAGCCGTTGGCCTCAAGATAGTCGCGCGTCAGACCGGCAAGCCGCTCATCGTCCTCGATGATCAGCACATGATCGTGTTCCTGGGGTTCCAAGCTGTCTTCCATCCTCTGTATCCATCCTGACAGGCAGGTAATCGGGTCGCGACGTGCCCCCATCGCAGGGAGGTCACCGTCACAATGGCTAAAGGATACCCGAAAAAGGCCATGTCGCCTTCACGTGGACAAATAACGACACTCTGTCGTCGCCCGAAATCGCAATGCCGTATTGATTGCTGCACCCGCGAGGATTAACGTAACGGGAGGTATGTTCAACAGGCCGACCAGGAGACTTTCGCCATGAGCGAACCCAAGAGCGTGATCAAACGGGTTTTCGTTCCCGCCCATGTCCGTGACCTGCCTAACGGCGAACGGGTCAGGATACCTGGCCACTACAAGCCCCCCGAGAGCTGACACGCAGGCTCTGCCTGCTGAAATCACATGCTGCATCCCATCATCGGTTATCATCGCGACGACGAGTGCCACTGGGTGGCAGAATTGGCGTGCGGCCACCACCAGCATGTGCGCCATCAGCCACCCTGGGTCGAACGGCCCTGGGTGACCACACAGGCCGGCCGCCGTTCGCGGCTGGGCATGCCCCTCGCCTGTGTGAAATGCGATCGTGGCGACCCCGAGGACACCCGACCCGTCCGGTCCGCAGACGCCTCCCCCTGAACGGAACGGGCAAGCATAAGTCTGCCCGATCAAGCCGATGCCCGTCAGGGTGGCTACCCCTTGGGCCCGAACAAGAACCAGATGATCAGCCCGACCAAGGGGAAGAATAGCAGAACCAGGATCCACAATACCTTGGCGAGACCTCCCGCCGGACTCTTGGCAACCTTGACGATCGCCCAGATCACCAGAATCAGCCAGATAAGGCCCAGCAAGCCGCCTACTTCAATACCCATTCGACTTCTCCTTGTCCGTTTGGCAGATTGCCATCCCTTCATTAACACAGCGAGACGGCGCTGCACAAATCTCGCTGCATGGCCGCCCGACGTCCCGCCCCCGAGAAGGTGTCACGAGTGGCGCTGCGCGAAGGATGGCGTGAGGTAGAATAGAGACTTTGCTCGCCGGTCGAAAGGAGTTTGCCCTTGGCCATCGGATTACTGCTCAACGTTCTCATCTTTCTCGCCGCCGCGGTGATGATCGTGCCGATCTTCAAACGGCTGGGGCTGGGCGAGGTGCTGGGCTACCTGGCCGCCGGGGTGATGATCGGCCCCTCGGTGCTGGCGCTGGTTCCCGATGCCGAAGGGGTATTGCAGTTCTCCCAGGTGGGCATCGTCTTCCTGCTGTTCGTGATTGGTCTGGAACTCAAGCCTTCGCGCCTGAAAGTGATGCGCAAGTCGGTTTTCGGGTTCGGCAGCCTGCAGGTGGCGGTGACCACCACGCTGCTTTCCGTAACCGCTTGGTGGCTGGGCCTGGCGCCCGCCGCGGCGCTGGTGGTGGGCTTCAGCCTGGGGCTCTGCTCCACGCCACTGGTGTTGCACCTGCTCGGTGAGCGCAAGGAGCTGCAGACCCGTCACGGTCGCAATGCTTTCGCCCTGCTGCTGTTCCAGGACCTCGCGGCCATCCCGGTGTTGGCGGCGATTCCCATGCTGGCGGCCGAGAGCCTGATGGCCGATGGCGCCCTGCCGCTGCTGCGGGAAGTGATGATCGCGGCGGGTGCCTTCGTGGGCCTGATCATCGGCGGCCACTTCCTGCTGCGCCCGCTGTTTCACTATGCCGCCGCCACCCGCAGCCGCGAGGTGTTCGCCGGTACCGCCCTGCTGGTGGTGATCGGTGCCGCCCTACTCATGGAACTCGCCGGGCTGTCCATGGCGCTGGGCGCCTTCGTGGCCGGCGTGCTGCTCGCTGACTCCGAATACCGTCACAGCATCGAGGCCGATATCGAACCCTTCCGCGGGCTGTTGCTGGGCCTGTTCTTCATGGCCGTGGGCATGACCGCCCAGATCGCCCTGCTGGCCGAGATGCCGTTGACGATTCTCGCGCTGACGCTGGGCCTGGTACTGCTCAAGGGCGTCTCGATGGGGTTGGCCGCGCGCCTCTACGGCCGCGGCTGGAAGGAGTCGATCAACCTCGGCGTACTGCTGTCCCAGGGCGGCGAATTCGGCTTCGTGCTGCTCTCCGCCGCCGCGACCGCCACCCTGCTCGACACCGACCTTGTGGGCCTGCTGATTTTGGTGATCACGCTGTCCATGGCGACCACGCCGCTGCTCTTCCAGGTGCATGTTCACGGCGTGCGCAAGCTCTTCCGCAAGCGCCGCGAGAAGACGATCTTCGACAGCCCGGCCGATGAATCGCCGGAAATCCTGATCGCCGGCTTCGGCCGTTTCGGGCAGATCATGGGACGCGCCCTGCAGGGACTGAAGATCCCCTACACCGTGCTGGACATCAATGCCGACCAGGTCGAGGTGGTACGCCGCTACGGTAACAAGGTCTACTACGGGGATGCCTCGCGCATCGACCTGCTCAAGGCCGCCGGTGCCGACAGGGCCAGGTTGCTGGTGGTGGCGGTCGGAGACCCCGAGCCCTCGATGCGCATCGTTGAGCAGGTCAAGCGCCACTTTCCGCATCTCAAGCTCTACGCCCGGGCCCGGAACCGCTATCACGCCCATCTGCTGATGCGTGCCGGTGTCGCGCATATCGTGCGTGAGCTGCTGCCCGCCAGTCTCGAGCTGACACGCGATGCGCTGATCGGACTGGGCATCCCCGACGAGCAGGCCCAGCACACCGTCGACACCTTCCGCGCACACGACGAACAGGCCCTGCTGCGTCAGCTCGAGGTATTCGGCAACGAGAAGAAGCTCATTCAGACCCTCCATGAAGCCGCACTGGAACTGGAGACGCTTTACGAAGCCGACGAAGATATTGCCACGACCAGCCCCGCCATCAAGTAGCAGCGCCAGGTCAGCCGCTAGGCAAGCGCCACCAGCCCGGAAGCCGGGAACGCACCTCGCCGCGTGCGAAGCGATCGTCCATCAGCACCAGGGTGCCGCGATCCTCGGGGCCGCGAATCACCCGTCCCGCCGCCTGCACCACCTTGATCAGCCCCGGCACCCGGTGGCGTACTCGTCGCCGCGGCCGAAGCGAGCATCCAGGCACGCCTTGAGTGCCTCGTTGAAATCGTCGAAGGGCGGCAGTCCCAGGGTAGCGATGAAAGCGCCGACCAGCCGCTCACCGGGCAGGTCGATACCCTCGGCGAAGGCGCCCCCCAGAACGGCAAAGCCGATGCTCCGGCCACCGCTGGCGAACCCGGCCAGGAAGGCGTCGCGCTCGGTTTCCGGCATGCCGCGTCGCTGGGTGCGCACCGGGATTTCTGGCGCCACCTCGCGAAGCCGCCCCATCACCGCCTCGAGATAGGCGAAACTGCTGAAGAATGCCAGATAATGGCCGGGGCGCTGGTGATACTGGCGAGCGAGCTCATCGACGATGGGCGCGATCGAGGCGTCACGGTCGCGCAGCCGTGTGGAGATGTCCGTGCGGATACGCACCTCGAGCTGGTCCGCGACGAAGGGCGACTCGACTTCCTGCCATACGGTATCGGCCGGAAGCCCCAGCAGGTCGCGATGATAGTGAGCGGGAGTCAGCGTCGCCGAGAATAGCACCGCCGTTCGTGCTGCGGTGAAGCGCGGTGTCAGGAAGTCCGCCGGCACCAGGTTGCGCAGCCCCAGCACCGCACGACCGCGCCCCGGGCAGGACAGGTCACAGAGCGAATGGTCACCGAACGACTCGGCGAGACGACAGAAGGCAAGCGCCTCGAACAGCACCTCCTGCAGCTCGGCGCCGGCCTGCTCCGGATGCTCGCCCAGATGCTCGGTGATCGCGCTGGCCAGCTGCTGCATCGCGGCGACCAGCTTGCCGGGAAGCGCAGCGAGGATGCGATAACCCGACGCTGCCTGGCCGTGGGGAGCCGACTCGCGCACGAGGGCCTGCCACTGCCGCGAGGCGCTTGCCAGGGGCCGGGGCAACGCCTCGGGTGACGAGCGGCGCAGGCGGTTGAGGCGCTGCTGGTCCAGCTCGGCGCTGTACATGCCCCGTGCCCGCGCCACCAGGTTGTGCGCCTCGTCCACCAGCAGACCGAACCGCCAGCCATTGTCCTGGGCCAGGCCATGCAGCAAGGCATTGGCATCGAAGTAATGATTGACGTCACCGACGATCACGTCGCACCAGCGTGCCAGCTCCTGGCCCAGATAGTAGGGGCAGACCCGATGCGCGAGGGCCAACTCGCGCAGGCCCTCGCGGTCGAGCCAGCCCTGCGCCACCGCGGCCTCACGCGCCGCCGGCAGCCGGTCGTATAAGCCGGCCGCCAACGGGCAGGCCTCGCCGTGGCAGGCGCGGTCGGGATACTCGCAGGCCTTCTCGCGGGCCACCAGCTCCAGCACCCGCAGCGGCAAGGCGTCTCTCTCGCCACCTCTCTCGCCACCTCTCTCGTCGTCGTCATGCGTCGGCGCGTTGGCGCCCAGGCTGACCAGGGCGTCCAGCGCCAGCCGCCGTCCCGGGGTCTTCATGGTCAAGAAGTCGATCCGGTCGAGCGACTGACGCGGCATGGCCGCGAGCAGCGGGAAGAGCGTGCCCAGGGTCTTGCCGATACCGGTGGGCGCCTGGGTCAGCAGGCAGCGTCCGGTGGCCGCCGCCTTGTAGACGCCCTCGGCGAGCTCGCGCTGGCCGGCGCGAAACGACGCATGCGGAAAGCTCAGCCGACGCAGGGCGGTATCACGACAAGCGCGATGCTCGGCTTCCTGGCGCGCCCAGGCGAGAAAGCGGCGACAATGGGTGGTAAAGAACGCCTGCAGGTCATCGGCAGTGGCAGTCTCGGTCAGCACCGTCTCGCGCCCGGTCGTTACCTCCAGATAGACCAGCGCCAGGGTCACCGAATCGAGGCCCCGCTCGGCGCACAGCAGTGCGCCATAGACCTTCACCTGTGCCCAGTGCAGGGCGCGCTGATTCTCGGCCATGCGATCCAGCCGCCCGCGGTGGGTCTTGATCTCCTCAAGGCGGTTCGCCGTCGGGTCATAGCCATCGGCGCGGCCGGTCACGGTCAGCTCCTCGAAGCGGCCGCAAAGCGACAGCTCGGTCTCAAAGGCATTACCACGGTGCCCCGCCACCAGCATATGGCCGGCAATGCCCTCCCGGGCGCTGGACGAGGGAGTGAAGCGGTGGTCGAGATCGCCGGTTCGCGCGGTAAAGTCGCACAGCGCGCGGACGGCAACGCGGTACGCCTCCGGCGGGGTCATGGCGCCGCCTGCCAGGTCACATGACAGACGACGGCGGGCATGGCATGGCGGTGGAAAAACGCCAGCCAGCGACGTTGATTGTCCTGAAGGCGATCGCCCGGCCCCTTGACCTCGATGAACCGATAGCGCGGTGCCTCATCGTCGTCCCGCGGCAGGAACTGGATCAGATCCGGCAGGCCGGCGCGATTGGCCTTGAGATCGGCCAGCAACCGCTCGAAGCACAGCCGCAAATGCTCGGCCGGCAGACCATACAACGCCTGATCGATCAAGCGCTCGTCGAGCACGCCCCAGTGCACGAAGGGCGAAGCGAGGCCGTATTTCTCTCGCCAGGCAGCGCGAATCGCTTCTCGGTAGCTGCCGTCGACAAGCTTGCCCAGGCAGGCATCGAAACGCTCGCGACGGCGCGATACGAAATCCTCGCGGTAGAGATCGGCCGGGCCACTGTGGAAGGGGTGGAAGAAGGCGCCGGGCAGCGGCGCGAAGATCGCCTCCCAGCAGAGCAGGCCGAAGAGCCCGGTGAGCAGGGTATTTTCCACATAGTGCACCGGCGCCTGGTCGCAGGACAGGTGGTCACGCACGGCAAGCTCAACGCAGGAGGCCGTGCCGCCTCGACCGGTCGGTGCCAGGCACCGCGCCCAGCGTTCGGTAACGGGTTCGGTCGCGCGCGGCAACGCAGGCCACCCCAGGCGACGGCGGAGCCGCGGCAGCAGGCGTTCCAGCGCCTGGGCCTCGGCGTCATCGCCCAAGCCGTCAGCCATCGTGCCCAGGGCCTGCTCGGCCTCGGCATACAGCGACACGGCCGCGTCGGACTGACCTGTCCGCTCGGCCTCGCGTCCCAGCTGGTAGAGCAAGCGATTGCGTCGGCCGCACAGCCAGGCTTGTCCTGGGAAATATCGGGCAGCTCGGCATGCAGCGAGGCCGGCGTCTCGCCCTCCTCCAGGCGCTCACGCAGCTGGTGCAGGGCAAGATAGGCATCGACCTCATGGCGGTGCTGGAACGCGCGGGACGACGGCGTGAAGGGGACTCGCTCGAAGCGCTGGAGGCCCAGCTCGGCAAGCACGAACTCCGACCAGTCCTGGCGCAGGTTGCCGAAGAACATCAGCCGCAGCCGATCACAGCTCGCCATGACCGTGAGACGCACGATCCGGTCCGCTGCCGCCGACCACCAGGTCGTCAGACAGCGCGGCTCCGGCAGGCGCAGCTGGCGGAAGAGATCCTCAAGCGACAACATAGGGTCGGGGTCGACCCAGAGGGCCTCGACCAGGGGCGCAAGCGCCGCGGATGTATCGCCGATCTCGGCATAGGTGAGTTTCGCCAGGCGAAAATGCTCGCCCTTGCGCATCACCATGCGCACCAGCAGCGCCTGGGAAGGCCGCGGCAACGCAGCGAAGCCAGTGATGAAGTCGCGCTCCGTCTCGCTCAGCAGATCCCCATGACGCTCGGCGACCCACTCCAGCACGAAGCGGAAGTTCGCCCGGTAGTAGAAGGGATCATCCAGCGACGCGGTCACCGCGGAAGGTGAGAAAGCACTGTTCATGCATCCACGATACCAAGCCCGCCGCCACCGCAACAGCAGGCGATGCCTGTTGCAGCAGTTACCGCCCCGTCGCCAACGCCTCTACCACCTCGGCCGCCGACACCTCGCGACAGCCCCTGGCATTCTGGCCGGCCCACAACGGCGAAAAGTCACCGCTGCCCTGCGCCTCGGCGGCGGCGCGCAGCGGGGCGATGGCGGCCGTGGCCAGCGGGAAGGCGGGAGCGGCCGCGCTGATCGGGCCGAGCTCGCGCATCAGGCGGGTGAGGATGCCGCGGGCCGGGCGACCGCTGTAGAGGTTGGTCAGCGCCGTATGGCATGCCGCGTCGCTTTGCAGTGCCTGACGATGGAGCGCCGAGGTGGCGGCCTCGGGGCAACACAGGAACGCGGTGCCGACCTGCACCGCCGAGGCGCCCAGCGCCAGCGCCGCGGTCACGCCGCGGGCATTGGCGATGCCGCCGGCGGCGATGACCGGCACCTCTACCGCGGCGACGATCTGCGGCAGCAGCGCGAAGGTGCCGACCTGGGTGGTGAGCTCGTCACTCAGGAACATGCCGCGATGGCCGCCGGCCTCCAGGCCCTGCGCGATCACCGCATCGACACCACGCGCTTCCAGCCACAGCGCCTCTTCCACCGTGGTCGCCGATGAAAGGACTACCGCACCCCAGGCCTTGACGCGCTCCAGTAACTCCGGCGCCGGCAGGCCGAAATGAAAGCTCACGACCTCGGGACGAAACGCCTCGAGCGAATCGCAGGCCTCGTGATCGAAGGGCCGACGCCCGGGACCCGAGGCCACGCTGTCGATATCCAGGCCGAATTCGGCGTAGTACGGGGCCAGTGCGGCATGCCATCGGACCTGGCGGTCGCCGTCCAGCTCGGGCGGGGTGTGGCAGAAAAAGTTGACGTTAAGGGGCCGAGCGGTGCGCTGACGGATCAGCGCGAGCTCGTCGGCCATGGCGTCGGGGCCGAGCATCGCACAGGGCAAGGCACCCAGCGCGCCGGTCGCGGAGACGGCGGCGGCCAGTGCGCTGCCCTGCACGCCCGCCATGGGCGCCTGGAGAATCGGCCGGTCGATGCCCAGCCGGTCGGTCAGTGTCATGGTAAATCTCCCTCATCGGCGGCTTTTTGATCGGCGGTGCTTTTTCCGGCGGCGTTTTGATCGGAGGCGTTGCGCTTTCGGCCGATGCGTCGCCATGGCCACTTGCGGCCCAGCGTATCAGCGGCGTAAGCGTCTCGCTCCCCCGGGGGGCGGGAGGCGCCGACGGTGGTGTCGCGGTAGGTCTGGCGCTCCATTTCAGCGTTGAACTCCGCGCCCAGCAACACGACGAACGCCGAGAGCCAGAACCACAGCATCAGCATCACCACCGCCCCCAGCGAGCCATAGACCTCGCTCATATTGATCACCTGGCCGAAGTAGAACGACAACCCGCCGGAGCCGATCAACCACAACAGCGTCGCGATGACGGAGCCGACGCTGAGCCATCTCCAGCGCGGCGGCCGCCGATAGGGTCCGAAGCGATAGAAGACGGCGATGACCAGCATCATCACCAGCAAGAGCACCGGCCAGCGCAGCCACACGATCGCCGTCACCAGCAGGTTATCCAGCCCCAGCATGCCGATGGCCAGCGGAAAGAAGGCGACGAAGGCGATGCTGATCAGAAGCACCAGGATCAGCCCCAGCGTCAGCGCCGCGACGATCAAGCCACGATGCAGCGCCCCCCGGCTGTCCACCTCGCCGTACACCACGTTCAGCCCTGTCACCATCCACAGCACGCCCTTGGAGGCGACGAACATCGCCACCACCACGCTACCCAGCGCCGTCAGGCTGAGGCCGGTACTGGTACTCTCGCCTATCTTGCGCGCCTGGTCGTTGATCAGGCTGGAGGCCTCGGGGGGCAGGTAGCGGCTGAGTTCCACGATCTGACTCGCCAGGTCCTGGGGGTCCATCACCAGTGCCCAGATCGAGATGATCGCGGCAATCGTCGGAAAGAGCGCCAGCATGGCATTGAAGGCGATGCCAGCGGCCATCATGGCGACGAGGTCCTGCAGGGTCTCCTGCTTAACGCGCCACAGGATATCCAGCCATCCGGTCGCGGGGATCTGACTGGGCTTGCCGGCGCAGCGACCGCGTTTGGGCTTCGCCATAAGCACCTCAGTTGCGTTGCGCGGGAAGGAGCATCATCCGTGAGTCACGAATCTCGATGTCGAAACGGTTGAGAAAACTCATTCCCAGCAGCGCCGTGTCGCCGTCCAGGCCCGGGCTGATGGACCCTCGCACCTGGCGGGCGGAGAAGCCGCCCAGGCTCACCTCATCGAGGGTGGTGAGCTCGCCGCGCACCCGCCCATTGGCGGTATTGAACCAAGCGCTGCCGCTGGAGGCGAGACCCAGCCGCTCGGCCAGGTCGCCCGGCACCGCCACATAGGTCGCCCCGGTATCGAGCAGGAAATCCACGGGTTCGCCATTGATGCGCCCGGTGGCCACGAAATGGCCCGAGCGGTTGCGCTCCAGCACCACCGGCTCGCCCTCGCCGCTCACGGCATTGACCAGATGGGCATTGGGATTGCGCTGATTCTCCAGATAACCATGGAACCACCAGCTTCCGGTGCCCAGAAACAGCATCCAGAACAGCAGCATCATGCCGAGACCGGTGCGCTGCGTGGAACGCTCTTCGCTCATGACCTACCCTCCCGGCCGACCACCAGCCGCTAACCGTTTTAACCATCATGGCACATCGACATTCCCCGCGAGGGTCAACCAAGCAGTGAACGCAGCACGATATAGCTGCCCATCACCAGCAGACTCGCGAAGAAGAGCCGTCGAAAGCTCGTCTCGGAAAGCCGATGGCGCAACCGCTGACCCAACTGCATGCCGACAAGGGCCGGCGCCAGGGCCGCCGTGGAGAGCCCTAGCAGTTGGCCGCTCAGCAGGTCCTGGCCGCCCATGGCCAGCCCCAGCGCCAGTGTCGAGCCCGTAAACAGGATGCCCATGGCCTGGATCAGCGCGTCACGCGGCAACCCCAGCGCCTGCAGGTAGGCCACGCCCGGAAACACCGACGACCCCGTCATGCCGGTGAACAGGCCATTGACGAGCCCCGAAACCAGGCCGGCGCGGCGCTCATGGCGCACCGACAAGGAGAGCCGGGCAGCGCCCAGGTTCATCACCGCATAGCCGACGATCAGCAGGCCCAGCAGCAGCGACAACCAGCGCGGGTCGACCCGCGCCAGCACCATCACACCCGGCCAGACGGCCACCACCGACGCCAGCAGGAACGGCCAGAGGCGGCTTAGGATCGCACCGAACCTGCCGCCGACCAGCGCCTGCCAGACATTGGTCACCAGCGTCGGCACCAGCAACAGCGCCATGGCGGGCTGCAGCCCCAGGGTCGCGGTGAGCAGCGCCAGCGAGACTGTGGGCATGCCCATGCCGATCACTCCCTTCACGCCGCCGGCGGCCAGGAAGGTCGCGGCGACCAGCATCAGCAGCAGCGGATCGCTCATCGGGCAAGGCTCGCCTCGGGGCCGGCATCCCCTGTTGATGCTTCACGGTCGCGCGCTTCCCAGTCCCGTGCCGCCTGCTGCCCCCGGGCCTGGTCGACGCCCAGGCAAATGACGATCGCCAGGATGAACAGCACCGCGCAGAGCAGGATCGACGCCTGCAGGCCCACCACCGACTGGAGAAGCCCCAGACCAATGATGCCGATCACCCCGGCGAGCTTGTTGGCCAGCCCCCAGAAGCCGAAGAACTCGGCGGCCTTGCGCGTGGGCGAGAACAGCCCCACCAGGGCGCGGCTGGCCGACTGACTGGAGCCGAGGCTCAGCCCCGCCAGGCAGCCCACCACCAGGAAGAGGTGCTGCGCCTCCCAGTCGAGGCCGAGGCGGGCATTCAGGAAGGCGGTGACCTCCGGGGTGGCCCAGATCGCCAGGATCGCCGCCACCCACAGCACCAGGGTGAAGAGGTAGGTGACCCGGGTGCCGATGCGGTCCTGGATGAAACCGAAGCCCAGCGCCCCGGCGGCGGCGGTGATCTGCACGATGATGAACATGATGTTGCGGATCGACTCGTCCCAACCGATCACCTGGGCGCCATAGATGAAGGCGAAGGCGATGACGATGTAGACGCCGGCCATGGAGAAGAGCAGCGAGACCAGGAAGATGCCCAGGTCTCGGAAGCGGCGGAGCTCGTGCAGCGTCGTCGAGACCCGCGCCAGGGCGATCTCGCGATAGGACCTGCCCGGCGGCTGGGGGATACCGCGCTCCCTGACCCACAGGAAGGTGGGTACGGCGGCGACCAGGAAGAAGCCCGCGGCGAAGGGCCCCACCCAGCGGATGCGTTCGAAGTTCTCTGCCGTGGCCTCGCCCAGCATGACCAGCGAAAAGCCCGCGGCGAACAGGCCCCCGACGTAGCCCAGGGCCCAGCCGAAGCCGGAGATCTTGCCCAGATCCTCCGGCGGGCCCAGATCGGGCAGGAAGGCCGCGATGAAGGACTCGCTCATGGAGTAGGCGTAGTTGGCGATCACGATCAGCACCACGCCCAGCAGCACGGAGCCCGGCGTCACGAAGTAGAGCATGGCGGTGGCCGCCACGGTGGCCAGGTAACTGATGAACAGGAAGCGCTTCTTCGAGGCCTGGTAGTCCATCACCGCCCCGCAGAGGGGACCGGTGAGGACCACCAGCAAGAAGCTCACCGCCAGTGCCAGGCTCCACAGGAAGTTGGCCAGCCGATAGCCGTCGCCCCGGTCGCCGACGATCACCGTGGTGAACAGCTCCCCGAACACCACGGTGATGATCAGCAGGGTGTAGGCCTGGCCGGCGAAGTCGAACATCGCCCAGCCCAGGATCTCCTTGCGCGAGGCTCGCGGCGTCGTCGGCACGGCGTCGGGGGTGAGGCTCATCGGCGCGTCCCTGTGAGAGTCAGGCCGTCACGATAGCAGCCTCTCCCGCCTTAGACGAGGTCGCGGGGGATCATCTCGTCCCAGGTCTTCGCGAAGATGCGTGTCTCGCCCTCCCAGGCATCCAGGGTGGCGCGGATGCGGAAGTTGTCGGCGTCGCTGGTCAGCAGGGTGCGGGACAGGGTGTGCACCTCCCAATCGCCACGCTTGAAGCTCCGCTGCCATTCCGTCCAGCCGCTGACGCTGTCGTAGCTGTCGTAGGAATAGCGGTAGCGCTCGGTGACCCTGGCGGCGATTTCCAGGTCGATCTCGTCAATCCGGTAGCGCCCCTCGTCGTTGATCACCTCCAAGGTAGTGCGGTCATTGGCCAGGTCGCGGATGACCTGCCAGGTCTCCTGGGTCGGCTGAAGCAGGGTCTTGGCCAGCGGAGGCGCGCCCTCGGGCTCGCCGAAGGCCGGCAGATCGGCCTCCTCCTCGGGTCGCGGCGCCCGCACCGGCAGTACCAGGCGACAGCGGCTCGGCAGGATGGTCAGCCGCGCCGGCCTGGGCGACGGCCAGGCCAGGGGCCAGTAACTGGTGGAGAGTGCCAGGCGGATGGCGTGCCCGGCGGCGAACTGCTGGGCGATATGCTTGAGAAGAATCCGTACCCGGTAGCGTTTGCCCGGTTCCAGAGGCTCGGGATGCTCGTCGCTGTCGCGGTGTGTCAGGTTGAGCAGCCCATAGGACACCCGGGTGGCCTTGTCGTCCTCGGCGATGTCGGTGAGGCGCAACGCCACCATGGCCACAGGCTGGTCCGCCTCCAGTTCCAGCTCGACCATCGGCTGGCCGCAGATCTCCATCGGCGTCTCGAGCCTGGCGGTCTGGAAGATCAGCGAGCCGCCATCCTCGTCGCGCTGGTCATGGGGCAGGTCCGGCGGGGCATTGTAGGAGCACCACTTGCCGGCATAGAGCCCCACCGAAAGCGGCGAGCGGATATCCAACGTGGCATCATCGTCGTCCTGCCCTTCGGCTTCCGGCAGCAGGTCGTGGCCCTCGCTGAGCCGAAAGGAGGCGGGGAGGATGTTCGGCGAAGGCCACTCGGGCTCGGCGACCCAGCGCCCAGGGCGCTCCTCGTAGCGTGCCGAGGGCGGCACCGACTCCTGCATCCAGACCCGCAGCATGGGCTCGTCCATGATCCCGGTGTCGACGCCCTTGAGCCAGTGGTCCCACCAGCGCAGCGACTCCTGCAGGAAGCCCATGGCAGGCCCCGGCACGCCCAGATGCGGGTACTTGTGGGCCCAGGGGCCGACCAGCCCCTTGCGCGGCACCGAAAGCCCCTCCAGCACCCGGAAGACGGCGTTGCAGTAGCCGTCGGCCCAGCCGCTGACGGCATAGACCGGGCACTGGATAGCCGAGTAGTCCTCGCACACCGAGCCATGCTTCCAGTAGTCATCGCGGCGTTGGTGCTCGAGCCACTGGGCCAGCCACAGGCCGCTGCCGTCGAGGCGCTCGAGCCACATGTCGCGCCAGCGCTCACCGACCAGTTCCGGGTCCGGCGGGCAGGCATTACCGTCGAACATGGTCGAGGCCCAGGACAGGTTGTCGCCTAGCAGACAGCCGCCCATGTGATGGATGTCGTCGGCATAGCGATCGTCGGTGAAGCACAGGGTGATCACCGCCTTGAGCTGGGGCGGGCGTAGCGCCGCGATCTGCAGGCCGTTGAAGCCGCCCCAGGAGATACCCACCATCCCGACATCGCCGGTGCACCAGGGCTGTGCCTCGAGCCAGGCGAGAATCGCCAGGCCGTCCTCGAGTTCCTGAGGCAGGTACTCGTCGGTGAGCACGCCGTCGGATTCGCCGGTGCCGCGGATATCCACGCGTACCCCGGCGTAGCCATGGCCCGCCCAGTAGGGATGGCTCTGGACGTCGCGCTCGGCCGTCAGGTCGCGCTTGCGATAGGGCAAGTACTCGAGGATCGCCGGGACCGGATGTCGCTCGGCATCCACCGGTCGCCAGATGCGCGCCGCCAGACGGGTGCCATCGGCCAGAGGAATCCACGTATCCTCTTCCATGATCCGGCGGGGAAACTCGTTGACGATGCGCATGACTGCACTCCTTAACTCTCGATATCGGCGAATTCAAAATGCAGCTGGGCGACCAGGCGCTCGTAATTGGCAAGCAGCGCTTCACTGCCCTCGGCCCCCATCCAGATATAGGCCAGGGCATAGCTATAGCTGTCCTGCTCGGGCAGGGTCGATAATCGCTGGCCAGCCTCTACCTGGATGGCGATCACGGTACCGGGAAAGGCCGACTCGAGCGCGGCGATCTCTTCCGGGCTGGGGGTCCGGGACACCACGGCGTCGCTGAAGAATACGCGATGGAAGAACTTTGCCGCCATGGGAAA
>Ga0136557_1001499_pt1 | contig 14868 bp, 14 predicted proteins | sample AntRauTorckE6832_FD_104796 | JGI IMG/M metagenome (GOLD analysis project Ga0136557, IMG submission 104796) | Saline lake microbial communities from Rauer Islands, Antarctica - Metagenome Torckler E6 #832 | ecosystem: Environmental > Aquatic > Non-marine Saline and Alkaline > Saline | place...
CATCGTAATGGTTGGGACACGGTGAAGGCCTGAGCCCGAAAATCAACGAGGAGCCTGTGCAGCCCGACGATTCCATATCCGACCGGACCGAGGAACGTTGGCGCAAAATCCGAAGCCATCATTGGGGTAGGAGGAGGTAATCGGCCATCTTACTCTGAACGTTTTCGGGAAACGCCCTGTGCGGATCCGCATGCAGGGTGTTGTGGGGGCTGGGGGTTAGATACCCCCAGCTACCCGATTATGCAGCGGTAAGTTCCACTTTCTGCACTCTATCCAGTTTGAGACTCCTGCCTGCGTGCCACAGATCACAGGCATCCTGCATGGCAAGCCAACTCTCAGGACTGCGCCCGAGCGCCTTGGAAAGACGAAGAGCCATCTCCGGGCTCACTCCGCTCTGGAGCTTGAGTATCCGGTTCAATGTAGAGGGAGAAACATCCAGCTTATCAGCCAAGAATCGGCAGCTAAGGCCGAATGGTTCCATATAAGTTGCCAGGATGAATTCGCCGGGATGGGGTGGGTTGTACATGGCCATTAGTGATAATCCTCATAATCAAGCAGATACGCATGCCCATCGCGAAACTCAAAGATCAGCCGCCAGTTGCCACTAACAGATATGCCCAAAATTCCTTTGCGATCACCTTTAAGTGGATGCAGTTTGTATCCTGGAATGTCGAGATCTGAGACTTCCATTGCGCTATCCAAAGCAGCTAGTTGCATTCGTAGGCGGCCAGCATGTTTGGTCTGGATGCCACGGGTACTACCCGTCTCGTAGTACAGCTTCAGTCCCTTGTGCTTGAAGGTCTTGATCATGGCTTATATTGTAGCGCGTTGCGCAACAGTGTCAAGCGGCATAACAGGATGGCAGGAACCAGTGCCGCATCAACTCAATAGTCAGATACACCGTCCCCATACTGACCCAGTTGGGCATGGGCCTACTGTCTGACGTCTTTGAGACGCGTGCTCTCGCGTTTGATTGGATACTATCGCCTCCCCCGTCTACCCACAACTGCCTGGATGGCTAATCTGTGCTGAATGAGATCGGGCTGGTCACATAAGCGATGACACAGCAGGTTTTGTTGCCGTGACTGACGGAGCGGCCAAACACAAAAGGCCCACAATAAGTGGGCCTCACGCCAGCTTAGTCTCGGCCGGTCACTTCCAGCAGGTGGTAACCAAACTGCGTTTTTACCGGCCCCTGCACACTGTTGACATCGGCGGTAAATACCACTTTGTCGAACTCAGGAACCATTTGTCCCGGGCTAAAGCGACCAAGATCACCACCGGAGCGGCCAGAAGGACAACTCGAATGCTCTTTGGCCAGGTCAGCAAAATCTGCACCGCCGTCAATGGCAGTTTTCAGCTCCAGGCATTTTTCTTCGCTGTCGACAAGAATATGTCGCGCTGTTGCGCTAGTCATAATATTTCCTTTATCAGTGTGGTTGAACCGTTATTTTCAAGCATCTGCCACAACTTATCCAGCCCCTGAACGACCTGCAGTGCGTTGCGCAAATCCAGCGTCGATCCCTGGTAGGCCTGCAACAGCGTTTGTTGCTGCTGTGCATCCAGTGCAAACCACTGCACCAGGCTGGCCAAATCAAAACTGGCTGCGGCAATACGGCAGTATTCCCAGTCAATAAACACAGGCATCCCGTTTCGCCAAACCAGATTGGCGATGTTCAGATCGTGATGGCACAGCACCGGCCGCTGTGCGACTTCCTGGTCGAGCTGCCTGGCAGCAGGCATGGTTACCTCTACCAGGGTCTTGATGGCCCGTGCGGACAACTCTGGTTGCTGCCCGGCCAACTGCAGGTAGCTTCGCAGGTCTTGCTGGTAGTGATAGGGTTGAGCCAATCCAACGCTCGCAGGCCGGGTATTGTGCAGCTGTTTTAACCGGCGCCCCAGGTGATTCACGTCGGCATCCGTAAGCGGCGTTTTAGTCTTTGGTTCGCCGGCCCACTTGAGCAGCATGGCTCTATGCGTTGGGTCAGCAAACAATAGCGGCGCCCCAAGCCCGGACTCACTCATGTACTGAGTGCACTGCAAATCCAGTTGCCAGCTGCCTTGCTGGTGCAAACCCCCGGTAACCTTGCCGCGCACCAGCAGCTTGCCAAGATCGCTTGCCACCACAAAACAACTATTCGCGGTGCCACTGTGCACAAAGGCGCACAGCGTTTGCGGCTGATAACCAAAACCCAGCGCCTGGCTTGCTGAGTTTAAAAAACTAAGCGCTCGCTTGCTGTTCAAAAGCGCGCCTCCAACTGAACCAGCCGTAGCAAGCAATAAACACGTACAACACGAACAGCGCAGCGGTCATATACATGCCGCGATCCAGGTAGAGCACGATGGCAGCGGCATCGATGACAATCCAGTACAACCAGTTTTCAACAATTTTTCGCGCCACCATAAGCGTGGTGATGACACTGGCCCAGGTGGTGAACGAATCCAGATAGGGCATGGCTGCCGAGCTTCGGTAGGTTTGCAATAACCAGCCAGACACCAGGGTAAGCACGGCAATCGCGAGTATGGCAAGCAGATGGGTTTTAAGTGGCCAGTTTCGCAGCAGCAATGCGCCATCCAGGCTGTGCGCACCGGGCTTGGTCCACAACCACCAGCCGTAAACCGCCATCAGCAGGTAATACACATTGAGTGCCGATTCCATTGGCAGATTTACCTGCCAAAACAACAGCGTATAAATGGCCGTGGTACCCAGGGCGCAGGGCCAGCACCAGATGCTCTTGCGCGCCGCAAGGATCACGTAAGCAAGGGCCAGCAGCACGGCCAGCCCTTCCCACGGCCTGTTTAACGCATAGCTTAGCGCTTGTTCCATTCGCTGTGCTCACGGTCAACACTGAGTATTTTGGTCACGAGTGAAAAAGGTGCGCCCTTGTCGAACTCAACTTTAAGGCAGTGCTTGATGCTATCCATAACCAGGTCGTATTCACCATGTACCTGAGTACTCATGGCGTTGGTGGTGACTGTCAGGCCCTGCACCGCATTTAACGAGTCCAGAAAGGAGTGAATAAAGGACGTGTAGTTATCCTGCAAGGGGTACAGGCTCATATCAACTGAAATTCGCATGGTGTGCTCCGTTAAAAGTTATAACTGGCATTGATGCCTACCTGACGTGGCTCGCCAAGCTGCACATAGGGGCCGTTGGTGCTGTAAAAATCGCGCGGATCATTGGGGAACGAACCAAACCCGCGATTGCTGTAAGTCTCGTTGGTAAGGTTGCGTGCCCATAAACTAAAGCGCACCGAATCGAGCTGGTAGGTGAGATTGGCATTGAGCAGAGCGCGATCGTCAGCTTCGGCAAAGTGACGGTTAGAAAAACGAAAGCCATCGCTGACATCATAGGCCAGCCACAACGACAACTGGTCATTAATCAGATAATCGAAACTCAGGCTGGCCTGGTACTCGGGCGAATGCGCCATTACTTTGCCGTCCAGGCTGTAGGCACCGGGGTTGGCCGCAGTGTTGGCATTCATATGTGAAAAACTTTCGTAGCTGTCGAACTCTGCCTGCAGCAGACCCAGACTCAGGCTCATGCTCAGTTGTTCGTTGAGTGAGGTCTGGTACTCGGTTTCAATACCTAAACTATGCGCTTCGGCGGCATTGTCAGTGTAGTCTTCAAAGCTGCATTGCGGTTGCGTGGCGGGGCAGCTCACCAGGGATTGTTTGACCTGTGCGTCATGGCGATCCTGATAGAACAACACAATGGAGGCGCGCGCGCCGCTGGCGAACTGGTTGCGATAACCCAGCTCATAGTTCCACAGGCTTTCGGTTTCATATTCCAGTGGTATGGCCGGGCTGACCGCCGTGGAGGTGTTGACACCGCCGCTCTTGTAACCCTTGGCAACGCGCAGGTAGGTGAATGCGCCGCCGTCAGCGGCATGCTCGAGCGTGACATGACCGCCCAGGAGAGATTCGGACGTGCGGGTTCGTTGGCCGACCAGGTCTTGATAATCAGCGTCGAAGGCTTCAAAGCGCAAACCGGTGATGATTGAGGTATTGCCGGTAATGGCCCAGTCGCGCTGTCCATAAAGGGCGGTGTTATCGGCGTCGAACTGGCTGCTAAATGGCCCCGAGTAAGTATAGTTGCGCACCAGATCGCTGCTGCGGTTTTGCTGAAAGAGCCCAACAACCCAGTTGCTGTCGTCGCTTCCCAGTAGCCGGGCATCTATCGTGCGGTTAGTTATGTCACGTAGATATTGATCAAAACTGGCATATTCCCAGCCGGCGCAAGGCTGTCCGGTACAAATATCGGGGTTGGTCCAGTCTTCGTCATAACTGTATTCGCTTTCTGAGTCTGCGTGCGATAGCAAAATCTGCAGATCCACCGCAGCATTAAGCTGGTAGCGGGTATCCAGCGTCAGTGCCTGGGTGTTCAGCGTATCCTTGCCGGGCTGGTCGGCCAGACTCTGACGGCTGTTGTCGAGGGTAAAAGCATCATAACCGTTGTCGGTTTGTATGCTTAGCAGGCTCAGTCGCGCGCTAAGATCGTCGCTGGGCTGCCACAATAGCTTCAGGCGCGCGGTTTGCTCATCAATATTCTGCGTATCATCGCGACCAAGGTAGCTGTTACTCATGCTGCCATCGCTTTTCACCTGCGCCACGGCAAGTCGTGCGGCCAGCGTATCAGAGGCGGCAATATTTCCGATAAAGGACACTTCATGGGCGTCAAGCGCGCCATCGTTGTCACTGATGTTGCTAATGCCGGTGCTGACTTGACCACTGTTTTCAAACTGCGGATCGTTAGACTTGATACTGATGATGCCGGCCAGGGCATTGGCACCAAACAGGGTGCCCTGCGGGCCGCGCAAAACCTCGACCTGCTGGCTGTCGATGAGCACAGCGGCGCCGCCAAGGGTGCTGAAATCGACACCATCAATGACCAGACCAACGCTGGGGTTGAGTGGATCGACGAACTGGCTGCGCTCGCCAATGCCGCGAATCTGGAAAAACCGGCCACGCGAAGCGCCAGAAGCGGAGTTCAAATTAGCCACTGCAGCCAGCGTTTCGGTCAAAAAAGTAGCCGACCGCTGCTCAATAGCCTGGCTGGTTATGATGCTGACACTTGAGGCTGACTGGTCGAGTGATACCGGTGAGAATTCCGATAACACCAGAATCTCCTCAATCTCATTGCTGTCAGATTGCGCCATGGCGGTGGCGCTATGGATTAAGCTCGCAGCGCATAAAGCGGCTGCAGACAATTTTTTCAGGTAAGTCATATCAGGTTCCTTTGGTGCCAAAAAGGCGTCAAAAAAACCGGTTGCAAGGCAGGGGAACAAAGAATGCTGTCCTATTCCTACGCCGGTGCTAACCGGATCAGGTTCAAAGGGTTTGGTGTAAACACCATCTCAGGATCACCGCAAGTGCGGCTGCCACCCCTCAGGATTTTCGGTACGCGTTAATACGCGCCGAGTGGTATTCTAACGCTGTATGGGGCAACATTTCAAAGTAAATAAAAACATACACGGCAATTGCGTGTCCTGCTGTCATCAGTCATTGCCGGGCTGGCACGCAACGTTGCCTGACGCAGGCAGCAAGGTTTAATTGATTGCACTTTTGCCCCGCGTTACACTGGCGCTCGCTGAAACCTCACCACGACTGGTCATCCCACATAAGACATAACCGTGCACTTCACGATCAACGACATAATGGAAATGGCCCCCGGCGCCACATACGACCGTGGCCTGCAATACTTTCACGGGCGGCGCGCCCGAATCACCGACAGCCTGCCGGCACAAGCCCGGTTCTACGCTGACGTTGAGGGATCAGGGCGCAATGTCTATCGGGTACGGGTAAGTCTGGATACCGTTTTGATGGGTGACTGCAGCTGCCCGGTTGGTATTGATTGCAAACACGCAGTTGCCGCCGCGCTGCAGTGGCTGCAGGAATATGCCTCGCAGAATGCTGACGCCCATGCAGCGTCGGCCCACGACGGCGCTGAACAGAAAAATTCAACACTGGAGCGCTGGCTGGCCGACTTGCCCGCAGCCATGACGCAGCAAACAGATTCCCTGCACAGCGGCCGACGTTATCTGTTATACGAACTGATCATCGTTAACCAACAGGTACGCCTGACGCTGAAAAAAGCCTATCTCAAAAAGAATGGCCAATGGAGTCAGGTAAAACTCTACAGTCCGGATTATTATTCCCTGCACTGGAATCATCCCAGTTATCTGCAGCCGGTGGACATCACGATTCTGCAATTGCTGCCATCGATGTCTGCCTATACCACCTGCGCGTTGAGTGGAGAAGCCGCGTATCTCGCCATTGAACACATGCTCGACAGCAAACGTTTGATATTGTCGGGCATGCCTGTCACGCGTGGCAGTGCCGAAAAAACGCAATGGCACTGGCAACAACAGGACGATCTGTACCAATTGCAGGCCCGCATCGACGAGCGCGGGCAATGGCTGCCCATCCCTTCAGTGCCCGCGACCTACCTGGATATTACACGTGCCGAAATCGGTGAACTCGTCACACCACTTGATATGCAGCACTTTGCCTATTTACGCAGCATGCCACCGGTGCCTGTCGATAAAATACAGGATGTAGGCCTTAGACTGCGGCAGGTTTTCAGTGCCGAGCAGCTCAACATGCCCGTCAAGCTGCCAGACATAATCCAGGTGAGTCAACCGGTTCCCTGCCTCACTTTAGTTGCAGCGCAAGTGTACCCGGATGCAGGCTTGCCAGCGCTGCTATTGCACTACGAGTACGCCGGGGAATCCTTTGCGCCCGCCTACTTATCGGCAGCGGACACCTTTTACGAACCCAGATTGATTGATGGCACCTATTACCGCATCAGCCGCGATATCAGCCTGGAGGATGAGTACGAAGATCACATTGTCAGCCTCGGCCTTTATCTGCATGACGAGCTGGCCGGACATCAATATGCCTGGGCGCCGGAACCGGCGTCACCCGCTACACTGGTGTCATTCTGGGAGCATTTCCTGGCGCATCGCATTCCTGAGCTGGAACAACAAGGCTGGCAGATATCGCGCGATGATGAGATCAAACTGAATGTCATTGGCACTGCGTTTGATTTTGCCCTGCACGACGAATCCAACCACTGGTTTGAACTGGCGCTGACCTTACCGCTCAGTGGCGAACGCCAGCTTGACACCACGGCCGTTGTTGAAATGTGGCTCAATCAGGGCGCACCAGAGGAACTGGTGGTTGCCATCGAGGGCGAATGGGTTCGCATTGACACCAAAGCGCTGGGCACCATTCGCGACCTGGTCACGGAGATGTTCAACCGCAAACAACTCAACAAACCGATTCGCCTGGCCGCTTTCCAGGTGGCGCAGCTGCAGGACATCCCCGATCTTGACTACCGTGACGCGCCACTGACCCGCAAACTGTTGCAGCAGCTGCAGGATTTTAACGGTATTGAGCCGGTGACAGTGTCTCCGCGCTTGCAAGCCACGCTGCGCCCCTATCAGCAGGAGGGTCTGAACTGGCTCGTCTTTTTGCACCGCTACAGTCTGGGCGGCATTCTGGCCGATGATATGGGGCTGGGCAAAACCCTGCAGACTCTGGCGTTGATACAGCATTTGAAAGACACCGGGGCGCTGCTGGCCCCCGCATTGATTGTGGCCCCGACCAGCCTGACCGGCAACTGGATGCACGAGGCCGCCCGATTTGCGCCGGACCTGAACGTCACGCTGATTCATGGCCCCGACCGCGCCGGTGCATTTAAACGAATCAAACACAGCGACCTTGTCATCACCACTTACCCTTTACTGCCACGCGATAACAAGCGATACCAAAAGCACAAGTTCAGTCTGCTGATTCTGGACGAAGCGCAGGCGATCAAGAATCCCGCCACCAAAATTTCCCAGTTTGTTCGCACCTTGAACGGCCAGATGCGCCTGTGCCTGACCGGCACACCGCTGGAGAATCACCTGGGTGAACTGTGGTCGCTGATGGACTTTGCGCTGCCGGGCCTGTTGGCGGGCCGCAAACAGTTCCAGCAACAGTTTCGCAATCCAATAGAAAAAGACGCTGATGTCGAGCGCCAGCACGAACTCGCGCGCCGGGTCGCCCCTTTTATGCTCAGGCGCTCTAAAAGCAAGGTAGCCAAAGAGCTGCCCGCAAAGACAGAAATCATTCAGTACGTGGAGCTGCAGGGAAAACAACGCGCGCTGTACGAAAGCATCCGCGTCAGCATGGAAAAACGTATTCGTGACCTGGTGGCCAGCCAGGGCATGCAGCGCAGTCATATCCAGTTTCTGGATGCCTTGCTGAAGTTGCGTCAGGCGTGTATTGATCCCCGTCTGGTCAAACTGGACAAGGCCGCTGACATCCGCGAGCACGCCAAACTGGACTGGCTGAACGAGAATTTGCCCCAGCTATTGGAGGAAGGTCGCAATATACTGATCTTCTCGCAGTTTACCGGTGTGTTAGCACTGATCGAAGCGGACCTGACGGCGCAGAATATAGCCTACAGCAAACTCACCGGGCAGACACGAAAACGCCAGCAGGCGATCGATCTTTTCCAGAACGGTGACGTGCGTGTTTTCCTCATCAGCTTGAAGGCTGGCGGCAGCGGCCTCAATCTGACCGCAGCCGACGTTGTTATCCACATGGACCCCTGGTGGAACCCGGCCGTGGAGAATCAGGCCACTGACCGGGCCCATCGCATCGGTCAGGATAAACCGGTGTTTGTCTACAAGCTGGTCGCCGCTGACACAGTGGAAGAGCGTATACAACAAATGCAACAGCAGAAACAGGCGCTGGCCGATAACCTGTTTAACGAAACCGGCGCGGCCGGGCAGCCAATGGACAAGGACGCACTGCTGAGTTTGTTGACCGGCTGATCCGACGGGCTGAGCAGGTTGGTTGGTTGGTTGGTTGGTTGGTTGGTTGGTTGGTTGGTTGGTTGGTTAAAAGAGCAGACACGGCGCAATGGCAGAGGCATTCGTGCTAATCTCAACAACTTGACTACTGGCCCATAACCCAACGACGCACCTTTTCGATGAGCGAAACTGCTGACCACACAAACCTGCGAACCGAGCTCACACGAATGGTGCTTTTCGGTTTTGCCGCGCTGCTGTTTTGCGCGTTGGCGCTGACCACCCTGACACGGACCTTTGACGCAATCCTTTACCTGCTCGCCAGCACAGCGCTTTGGCTGCTGGTCTGGCAGCAAAGCCACAAACGCCTGGCACTGAACCGCGTCGACAACACTGCTCCGCTTTTTCCCTCGCTGGGCTGGGCCAACCGCATAACCATCGGTCGCGGCTGGCTGATCGCAGCCGCGGGCGGTTTTGTGGTCCTGCCCAGTGTCCTGGCGGCCCATCCCGTTTTGTTATGGAGCGCTGCAGCGCTGTACTCGATTGCGGCAATATTTGATCGTGTCGATGGGTTTGTTGCCCGCCGCAGCAAACAGACCAGCCTGCTTGGCAGCGAGCTCGATACTGTCTTTGACGCCCTGGGTCTGCTGGTGGCACCTCTGTTAGCACTGCAGCACGGAAAAATTCATGTCTCCTACCTGCTGGTCAGCATTGCGTACTATCTGTTTGTGATCGGCATCAAAGTCCGTGAGCGCAACAACAAGCAGGTGTACCCGCTACAGCCCAGTCCACTGCGCAGAACATTGGCGGGTTTTCAGATGGGTTATGTTGCGGTGGTATTGTGGCCGCCCTTCAACGCCGAGGTTACGGTGCTGGCCGGGTTTGCTTTTATGGTGCCGCTGCTGATCGGTTTTGCGGTGGACTGGCTGGTGGTCAGCGGTCGGCTGCAGCCGAAACAGCATGGCCTTGGCGAGCTGTTCCAGCGCTTGCACCAGATAACCCGGCATTGGCTGCTGCCGGCGCTACGGATCGCCCTGGTGCTGGTGGCGTGGTTGATTTTAAACCGGCTGGACCTGACTCTGACAGCGCCGGGGATATTCGTTGTCGCGCTGGCCGCACTGGGCATGTTGCTGATGATTCTGGGACTGGCCGGACGCGCCGGCGCCGTGATGGTATTGATGTTGCTGGCCTGGACCGTGCCGGTTCCGGTCGACTCGATACTGTTTGTCACCTGCCTGGTCGCCACCATCACCATCCTGCTGCTGGGCTGCGGCAGATTGAGCCTGTGGCAGGCCGACGATGACTGGGTCAATCGACAGGATGGTGCCTGATGTCACAACCCCGCTGGATTGCACTGCTGTTGTGGCCCGTTGCGTTGGCGCTGGTAACGTGGACGCTGAGCCAGATGCCGCTGGCGGGCATTGGCAACACCCTGGGTGCGCTTAGCTGGCAGCAATGGCTGATGTGGGCGCTGGTCAACGTGCTGGTGATCGCTGTCAGCACCGAACGCTGGCGTCGGCTGGGCTGTATGCTGGGTGAGGCGCCGGGCTTTTTCCGGATGTTGCTGATCCGTCAGGCCGGGCAGACGGTGAGCTTCATTACCCCGGCGCCGCATTTTGGTGGCGAGCCGTTTCAGATCTATTGGTTATACAAACGCGCGGGCATGAGTATTCATCGCGCGGTGTTGTCGCTGGCGCTGGACCGGTTTTATGAGTTGTGGATCAACTTCCTGATGTTGATGCTGGGCATCAGCCTGGTGTTGCTGGCGCCGCAGAACAATGTGCAAGCCAACAGTCAAACCGGCGAATGGCAGATGATTTTGTTGCTGATGCTGACACTGCTGGCGGCGCTATCGGCCATCGCCTGGCTGTTTGTGCGGCAACCGACGTTGATATCCTCGCGCCTGGAGCGGGTCGGCACGCGCTGGCTCAGCAGTCCGCGACTGGCCGCTCTGGGCAACCACTGGCACTTGTTGGGCAGCGATCTTAGAACCGTGGTCAGCACACAAAAACCGGCATTGCTGCACGCGCTGCTGTTATCCCTGCTGGGCTGGGCACTGATGATTTTTGAAGTGTGGCTGGTGCTGGCCTTTTTTGACATCAGGCTGGCTGCAGTCGAACTGGCACTGATTCTGGTTGCCATGCGGCTGGCCCTGCTGCTGCCGCTGCCCGGTGGCATCGGCACGCTGGAAGCCGCGGTGTTCTGGACCTTCCAGAGCCTGGACCTGCCCGTGGCGTCAGCGCTGGGACTGATTGCTCTGATGCGCCTGCGTGATGTGCTGGTGCTGCTATCCGGTCTGGCATGCCTGCGCGCGCTGCAGACCACTGGCCTGTCATCGAATCAATCTGCTTGAGCCGATCCGCTTGCGTCGATCTGCTTGCGTCGATCCGTGTCAGCCCAGCCGGCTCAGAACGTTTTTTTATAAGCCGCCCAGCAGGTCGCATTTTCCCACAGCTTCACGTTCAATGAACCGCTGCCTGGTGGCTTTACCAGGTCCAGCATGCGCTCACAGATAATGCGGCTGAAATGTTCGATGCTGGGATTGAGCCCGGAAAATGCCGACTTCTCATTGAGCATACTGTCGCGAAAATCGTCTACGATACTGTCCAGTGCCGCTTCAATTTCCATGATATCCACCAGATACCCGTGTTTATCCAGCTCTGCCGCTTCGATGCTGATCTCGGCTACATAATGATGAGCATGCGGGAAGTTCTCACTGCCCCAGTCACCGCCGATCAAAAAATGGTTAGCAATAAAGTCTTTGGTCACGGCAACGGTATACATGATTCTTCCTTTCAGAAATCGGTTAATCATAAACAAAAATGGCCTGCAACACATCTTCATGATGCGTGTGCAGCAGTTGATAAAGCGTGTCTGCCTCGCTCAACATCGTGCGATGGCTGATCAATGTTTGCGGTTGCAGGTGTCGGATCATCTGCCAGGCGGTGGCAAAGCGACGCACCTTGTCCCAGCGGCCGGACAGGCTCGGCGCCAGCGTGCTGACCTGACTGGTGGTAATTTTCAGGCGGTTGCGATGCGCATCACCGCCCAGCGCGATGGCGGCAGATTTGTTGCCGTACCAGCTGCCGATGACAATGCGGCTGTCGAATCCGCTTAACGTGACAGCCAAGTTAAGCGCATCGGGAACCCCACTGACTTCGTAGATCAGATCCGCGCCTTTCGTTTGTAGTGACCCGGATTGAACTGAGCCTGCCTGCAGTACCCTGGAGTGCAGTTCTGTCAGATCAGCCCGTGGGCTAAAGCTGGCGTTAGCGCCCCACTCAATAGATCGTTGCTGGCGCTTGCCAATTGAATCAAGCGTATACAGCGCAGCCAGTGGATGCGCCGCCAGCACGCCGGTCAGCAGCAAACCGACAACACCCTGCCCCAGCACGATAACCTGTTCACCGAGCATCGGCGCGCCGTCCTGCACCAGATTAACAGCGGTTTCCATATTGGGCAGAAATACAGCGGACTCGGTTTCCACATCATCAGGCACCGGCGTCAACTGCTGCGCCGTGGCGATAAAGTGCGACGCATGCGGCTGGAATGAAAATACGCGCTGACCCAGCCAGGCCTGGTCTACGTCATCGCCGGTATCAACGACTTCACCCACGCAGGCATACCCATATTGCAGCGGGTAGGTAGAGGCCGACTGCAGCGCCTGCAAACTGGCGTCAAGTGACATCTGTTCAGGCAACTGGCCGCGGTAAACCAGCATTTCCGTGCCGGCACTTATCGCTGAGCATAGGCTTTTCACCGTCAGCTCCCCCGCACCTGGCCGGGCCAATGCTACTGATCTGACTTCCAGTTCTTTCGGCCCGGTGAACCACAATTGCTGGGCCGTAACTGGTTCAGCGATATTTGACCGGCTCGTCATCAGTTCTGCCCTTCGTTTGTGGCGCCGGTTTTATTGTATTGCACCTGGCCCCACATAATCAGATCTGTGCCCAGTGACTCGGTAAATATGGGAGAGATTTGCGGCAACGACGACTTTTTGTCAAACGCCAGGTCACCGACCGCTTTGTAGCCACCCACCAATCTGGGGGCGACCGTCAACACAATGGCGTCCACCAGTTTCTGTTTCAAAAAGCCGGTAATGACATTGGCCCCCCCTTCCACCATCAGGCTGTTGATACCACGCTGCTTAAGGACACGCAGGGCTTCGTGCAAACACACCTGCCCCGCCTCATTACCCGGCAATCGAATAATGTCCAGCGCCGAGTCTTCAGGGCATTGTGCATCGGCACTGGTCAAAACCCAGCAACGTTTTTCGGCCAGATGACACAAACGGGCCGCGGGGGGAATTCGGAAGTGCGCGTCCAACACAATAGGCTGTGGGTCGGGCCCTTTGCATTGCCGCACATTGAGCCTGGGATCGTCAGACAGGACCGTGCCTATGCCGACCAGAATGCCGTCATGCAGGCTGCGCAGATGATGGGTCAGCTGCATTGCCGGCTCACCGCTCAAAGCCAAAGGCTCACCCGACTGCAATGTGATGCTGCCATCCCAGCTCTGGGCATAGCTCAGGGTAACAAACGGACGATCCCCGGCACCAGATTGCTCGCGCTGAGACCGGAGCCAGCTCTCAATTCGCTGGTTGAGGTTCATTCTCGTCCCGCGTGGCCGTTCCAGCGTCGACCCGCATCACCAACATGTGATCCATGCGTTTGGCCTTGGTCAGCAAATACGCTTCATTGTCGTCGTTGATCGGCGCTTCCAGCGAAACCCGCGAACTGACGTTGATACCGGACGCCTGCAGCGCGGAAATTTTTAATGGATTGTTTGTCATCAATTGCACTGACGCGACCCCGAGGTCTTGCAGGATACAGGAAGCCAGCGAGTATTCCCGCTCATCGGCGCCGTGACCCAGCATCAGGTTGGCGTCGACGGTGTCGTACCCCTGATCCTGCAGGTTGTACGCGTCAAGCTTGGCCATCAGGCCAATGCCCCGGCCTTCCTGGCGCAGATACACAATCACACCCCTGCCTTCGGCTGCCACCATCGCCATGGAGCGCTGCAGCTGCTCCCCGCAGTCACAGCGGCGCGAGCCCATGACATCCCCGGTGAAACACTCTGAGTGCACACGCGTCAGGATATCTTCACCTGAGACATCACCCATGCAAAACGCCAGGTGCTCCTTGTTATCCACCGAATTGGTGAAATAGACCAGGTGGAAGTCACCGTGTTCGGTTGGTATGCGACCTGATGTGATGCGGGTCACCGTTGGTTTGGCGCTGGCCGTTTTTACTGCCCTGAGGTTCATCATAGTTTGGAATACTACGGTGCGCCTATTCATTAGGCAAGCAACCGCCTTCAGTTGGTTGAACTGCATTCTAGGGAGGTCTACGCTCGCCGACACGATCCGGTTTGCTGCGCCAGCGTATTACCTGAGTTAATGCCATTTGGTAAGCACGGTAGATTTGCATACAATGGGGCCCCGATTAAGCTGAACGGATGTGCGTTTGAAGCCCGAAGTGTATTTTGTCATTCCCGGAGAGTTAAACACGCTGACTGGCGGCTATGCCTACGATCGCGAATTGATCCGGGCGCTGGAAATCGCCCGGATCAGGGTTCACCATATTGCCCTGTCTTCGCGCTTTCCCGCCCCTGATGAGGCGGCGCTGACAGATGCGAGTTCACGCTTGGCTGCCATCCCCGACCATGCCCTGGTGTTAGTCGACGGGCTGGCCTACGGCGTCATGGACGCGATAGCAGAGCAAGAACACGAGCGGCTGCATATCGTCGCCTTATGCCATCACCCGCTGGCCCTGGAGACCGGCCTTAGCGCTGACGAAGAAGACAGATTGTTCACCTCGGAGAAAAAAGCGCTGGCGCTGGCCTGCGCCGTCGTGGTCACCAGCGCGGCCACGGCCATGCTGTTAACACAGCGTTTTGGTATTGCCGCAGAGACAATCACCGTCGCCCTGCCTGGCACCCGTAAACGCGCGTTTGCGCCGTGCCAGGGCGATCCTCCGCGCTTGTTGACGGTTGCAAGCCTGACCCGGCGCAAGGCTCATGATGTCCTGATACAAGCCCTGGCGCATATCAAACAGCTTACCTGGAC
>Ga0136557_1001501_pt1 | contig 14849 bp, 10 predicted proteins | sample AntRauTorckE6832_FD_104796 | JGI IMG/M metagenome (GOLD analysis project Ga0136557, IMG submission 104796) | Saline lake microbial communities from Rauer Islands, Antarctica - Metagenome Torckler E6 #832 | ecosystem: Environmental > Aquatic > Non-marine Saline and Alkaline > Saline | place...
ATAGGATTCAGCGCCGCGAGGAACAGGCAATCATCCGTGAGGCTGAAGCTTATCGCCTGGCTCGCGAGTCGCGAGGAAACCATGTGGATGGTTACGTCTATGCGTTTGTTGTTGAAAAGGGATCGGCCGTTCGTGGCGTTAATCAAAGTCCCGTTACCGTTGAACAAGAAGCGAAGCAGAAGGCACGACACAAGGCCAAAATCTCCCTGACCGGCCAGGTGTATGGAGCTAGGGTCAAGGCGATTGCCGCCCAGTCTGGCTCGCAGTTTGAATCGAGCTATGTGAGCACGGGTGGACACATCCAGTCTGAAATCATTGCTGAGCACGTGTGGTGGGAAGGCGATGCGGCTGTTGCACAAACGTACATGTTGGGATGGAAGAAACAGGAGTAATCATGAAATCCACTTTTCGAATGTTGGCTTTTGCACTGGCGGGCTTTATCGCCCAGCCCGTCTTGGGCGACACAACCGTGACGGTTGGAGCTACAGGGTCCAACAGGGACGCTGCCATTGAGCGAGCCATTGGTGACGCGCTGGTGGATGCTCTTGGATCTCATGTGTTTTCTGTGACGACCATGACTGACGAACAGTTCTCGACCATGTCTACGTCGGTTACGGCCGGACGGGTAATCGATTACACGGTGCTGGACGAGTACGAGACGTTTGATGGTGTTTATGTTCGCATTTCCGTAAATCTTACTGATAATGATTTGTCGGGAATCGCGCCCCAGGAAGTCGATACGTGGCATCAAAAGATCGAGGATACAAAATCCCTGGATGTTGCTCAGCGGACGGTGGGTGAATACAGGCGTGTGCTGGATGAGTTTCTGGTTGGTCCTCGGAACCAGCTTCACTCCGGGTATGCCTTTGTCCTGCGGGGATACGACGTGGATTCAGTTGACACGAGGGCTCTCAAAGGAAGCATTTATGTGGATGTCATTATCAACCAGTCCTGGTGGAACACCTATTATCAACTGGTAGGCGCGCTCACGCCTCAAGGCAGCCAAACCGTGCTTGAGGGACCGATGGAAGTCGTTAATAAAGTGGCCAAGCCTAACCTGGTTCTGAGCTCACAGGTTGATAGGTCGTTGGTGTACGAGCTGGCCCATCCGTTGCCGGTGCGTTTGACCGTTGGTAACAACGTATCAATGTTTACGTTGTATAAGAATGCCCTGCTCGTGTCAGCCCGGCCCATGACGGAAGATACGGCAATTAGCGAAGGTCAAAAGCGTCAGGCCAATCGTCGAGAAATCTCGATGATGAAGGGTAATATTCGTTCGGGTAATGCACAGATAGATTCCGGTAAGTCATCAATTGATTGTGGGACTGTCAGTGTGGGCGATTCGGCGGTTTACTGCGGTAATCAATTCACCGTTCAGATCCCTTATGAGGCTAAAAATGAATCTGAAATCATCGATATGATGAAAAAAGGTCTCAAGGTGGATCTTGATCTATATGGTCCCTACTGTGAACACGGTTGTGATGGTTGACGAAATTTGGTTAGAACCCACAAAACCCGCATCAGGATTCGATGCGGGTTTTTTATTGGTGCGCCATGCATTTTTTCAGTTCTGTCGGATCATAAAATAGTTGGTAACAAAACGCCGCTACCACCTGCATCTTTCCGTACTGAAAAATCTTGAATAAAGAATAGAGTTGGTAACTATCGGGCGTGAACATCACGCTGATCGGATGATCCAAGGTACTTGGTATTTGGCTAAGCGATTGATGAAGCCAGTGGTCTAATGATTTCGGATTTAAGGAAAAGCCGAAAGTTACCAACTTTATTACCTTGTTACTGACTTTATTAAGATCCCACAGCTTAGCCCGGTAATGGGAACCACTAGCCGAACAAGGCTGTACATCGCGAGATGGAATCTGAAGGACGCTGGGGGCAAAGCACTAGCTGGACGAACAGAAGGCGCGTCGGCCGGTCACACCGGGTGAGGTGGCCAATATCGCCAAAGCCCAGCACTTGCACGAAAGGTGAGGACGTAAATGCGGCGGGTATGAACGGTAAGCCGAAGATATCTTTGAAAGCAGCGGGGCGCGAATCGTTTCGGTAAAGCGCGATTATGGTTAGAGACCGAAAAAACCCGCATCGATTATCTGGTGCGGGTTTTTCTGGGTCTATCATAATCTCTGGTTTCTGATTTGGATCAGTACCTATTTGTCAGGAAGCCCATTCGCCTCGCTTCTTTTTCGTCACCGGCGTTATCAATAGCGTCCGCTAAGGTGTCACCCAGCTCCGCTCCGTAACTTTGCCCGTCTGACCGGACATCGCCTGCAGTCATTAATGTATCCGCCGAATCGTGAACCTGTCTTTCAAAATCATCCAGTTCGTTATTGCGGAACGCTTCCACGTCAAACTCCTCTCCGTTGCGAGCAGCCTGATCCATTGCCGTCACCTGCTTGGCAATCACGCCTTGAAGCGTGTTGTTGATGACTTCCTCGCTCTCATTGGAAATTTGAGAGAAATCACCATTCCCTTGAAGAGCACCTGAAAGCTCTTTACCTGCCTGGTCTTTTTGGCCTTGCTCCACAGTGTCCCGATATGCCATATACCCTTCTGCTGCTCCCCATGCTGCTCCGGCCACGGCCCCCCATGCGCCACCTCTGAACAAGCCCATCGCAGCACCGCGAACCAATCCCATAGCGACGGCCTTACCGCCTTGCTTTAGTGCCACCGCTGTCGCGGCACCATAAGCCGCCCCGCCGGCGCTACCGGCCATCGCGCCGGCCGCGGATGCTTGTGTCGATCTTTCTTGTGCCTGTTGAAGAATTCCGGTATCGAGAAAATCCATCAGATCCTTACCTTTACCGTCGACTTCCCGAATATCAGAGTTTTCCATTGCATTGGAAATTGTATCGGCGATGACCTGAGGATCTTTCTCCACGGGTTCAAACCCCCCTCCAGCGAGTGCTTGAGCGCCATCATTCGATATATTGTCAGGACTGGCGTCTGGGTTTTCGTTAAAGAAGTTCGTGGCCGCATCGTCCCGAGGCGTGGAATCGATGGAGCCGATACCCATGCCTCCATCCCGTGAGACTGGTGCTATTGAAGTACCGTCAGGTGATGCGGTGGGGGCCATACCTGCTGAAGGGCCGTCGGGATTCCTATCATCCATTTGCTTTTTCAGGGCTCCCACCTCCTCCTTGGGCATTGGGTCATCAAACGATTTTCCCGCGATACCCAGCAATTCCGCCAGATCACCCGTTTTTCCGTTTGCGGCTGCGGCCCGAGCCGCTGTTAAGTAGTCCGACTTATTGGCACTCAGACCTGCATAGGTACTATCGCCCTGTCTGGCCTGGGCATCCAGGAACTCGCCAAATTGCTTCATTCCCCCTGGCGTACCTGCATCCGCTGCAAGCGTGGCCAATTTGTAGTCCTGCTGGTATCCGCTCGACCCTGCCAGACTCCTCAGTGTGCTGGCTCTGTTTTCCGCACTCTCAGCTCGTGCTGTGCTTTCCTGTGCCTGTTGCGTGTGTTTCTCAGCATCTTTCCATTCGTCTGTCTGAGTAATGGAATCTTCGGCGGTAGTTGAAGATGAACGCTCCCAAGCTCTTCCCTCTTTTTGAGCGTTCGCCCACGCCTGATCAACCGACTCAGTCAGCGAGGCCGTTTCGGCAGCAGCCTGGTTGAATTTGTCCTGATATTCCGCGCCAGCTTCGACCTTGCCGTCAAGCGCCTTCATGATCATCCCGAGATGCCCGGCTCCTTTTACGCCGGAGGTGTTAACACCTTTTTTCCCGAGCTCGGTCAGCGCTGTCCCCAAGTTAAGTCCTCCTGAAACTTTGGCATTGATGCCTGTAGAAACCATAGATTGCTCGGTCTCTGAGATCTGGCCTTGCTCTACCAGTCTCGCGGCTTCTGACTTTGACCACTCCATCGAGCCCGTTTCTCCGCCCTTCGCAGTGCTCCCCGCCACATTACGCTGACCAATGGAAGCACCCGCACTGGTTATGCTCTCAAGCGCCTGACCCCGTGATGTTTCAGCTTTCTTTGTTTCGCTTGAAGCCAGGGAAGAGGCTTGCTGCGCCTGACGGCCCATCGTGGCGCCCATGGAAATGGCGCCCATCGTAGAGTCATGAGTCTGTTCGTTGCCGGCGGCAATTTGTCCCCTTTCTTGAGTGAGTGACATTTTCGCGTCGCCGACCTGAGACTTGCCGTTAAAGTCGTCCATACCAACCGTGGCGCCTTTGCCCATATCGATTCGACTGGCAAGACCGCTTGCGGTAACGGCGGATCCGTACATAAGCATCAGGGTAATCGCAGGTGTTGATGCGACGAGCATGCCGCCGACACCAATCCAGTGTTGGAGGGCATCGAAAACCTCTGGCTGGTTAGCAATTGACGCCAGCGAATAGCCGTCATCGAGCGCAAATTTGTTCAAATTCTGCATTTCGCCACTCACAGACATTTGAACAAACATGTTCCCTACCGCTGCAACAGGCTTCCACAGCTGGACCCATAAGGCGAAAATGAGGTATTTCCCAATCATTCCAAGGCCGCCCACACCGAAGGCGACAAGAATGGCGGCAAAAGGTGCTGCCACGTACATTAACGCTTCGAAGAACGTCATCAGTGGCAACATCATTTTTTCGAACATCGTCTGCTGCAGCGCTTGGTTTGCTGTTATCTGAGCGCTTGCTCGTTGTGTCACGGCCGAAATCAGTGCATCACCACTTCCCAGCTCTGATGCTTTTAAATTAGAAAGTGGCAACATCAAGGCTCGGTTAATCAGGAACTTGTCCAGCTCAACGTCTGACGTCATGATTGAGTCGCGAATCACGTTAAACGACCCTGCGAAGGCAGCATCGTCAAACTCACCGGTAGCAGTCTTGAAGGCCTCACAAGAGTAACCAGCCTCGTTGCAGGTAGCTTCACCAATGTTACCTAACCAATTATTAATTACGTCCGCATTGGTGACGTATTGGTTGGTAATGTAAGCGTGGGCGGCTTTGCAGGTAAGGACCTGCGGCTGATCCGCCGGTGAAGCTGTAGGGTCGGCTGTAAGATAGGGAAAAACCTTGGTTGTATAAACATTATTGTTCCACAAGAGGTGCGGCCACGCTGACTCTTCCAGAAAAACCTTTTTAAGATTGATAGCCGGCAAGGCAATGGGAACACCGGCAACGTTCGTCGTTTCAATAGTTGTCCCAGGAACGACGCAATCTCTAATGTAGTTATCAAGTGACTTTGTTAAATGACCGTTCGGGTCCCATTTCAGAGATCCGTCTGCGAATCCGAGCCCCCGCATCTCGTACAGGGCTTTTAGTGCAAACCCTGTTCCCATTTCGGACGTTGACAAGCCGACCATCGTGTATTCCTGTTCAAACCAGGCGGTAAGGCTATTGCCGACTTTGCTGATCATTGTTCCTGTGAATGCGATACCAAGAGGTACATCGTCAACCTGGTAAAACTCCAGGGTGGTCTGTGACCAAACGGTGACACGTTCAACTTTTACTCCAAAAAACGCACTGTAAATCACCAGAGCAAGGGCAATGTTCTGAATTTTTATTTCAGACCCGCCTGATAAAATGCCCTGGATGATTATCCAGACGAAGGTGATTAAAAAGGCTATCCCGATAATGTCACCGAGGTCGTCCCTGGAGAGGATCGTGGTTGTTGCTTTTAAGGTCTCGGCCAGAAAAGCCGGGTCACCAAGTGCAAATATTTCGTAGTCCATGGTTGACCCTTATAAATCCATCGCGTTTTTCATTGTGGTCGAAAGATTGGCATCCGTTTCGAGCCTTTTGATTAGATCGTCTCTGAGCATTTCAGCTTCTTCTCTATACATATGAGTCAGCGTGAATTGATTCATAGGAGCTATGGCTGCTTTGTTGTCGATATTTGAAAGAACGATAACAGCGGTTTGCACGTACTCAATCATGAAGGTAAGTGCTATATCGATCGCCATCATTTCAGAAATGATTTCGGCGGTCTTTCTGGGCATTCTGTTACCGGTCATTGCCAGTGAGTGTATGTATTTCTGTACATCAGCATGGCGCTGGGCTGCCTGCAAAAATGCTGTTTCAGGGGGCGTGAGTTCAATGTCATCGTAATGAATGGCGAATTTTGTAACGATGCTGTCTGGTTGATCTGGGTCCAGAAATGCCATGAACGTGTCAACCATCGGGTCCAGAGTGAACAAAACGCCATCTACTTCCACATCGAGGCAATCGGTATAGTTGTTGCATTTCAACCCTGTAATCTCACCGCCTTTAATAAAGTCGGTAAGACTGATGGGTCTCGCTAATAAGGGGTTAGGTTCGATCTCGTCTTCGTTTGACGCGCCGGTTGCATCAAGTATGTCGGTCCCTGAAAGCGTCATGATCAATTCTCTCGCGACGTTTTCTCCGGCCGTTGCCGCTAGCCAGCCACCTATCGTCATTCCATCCAGGTGTTCCCAGACAACATTCCCACTGATGATGTCTTGCCCTCCAGCATCAAGAACATCTTGGGTTGCGTTACCCTTAGTTTCGGCTGCGTCGTTACCTGTAGCGGCCACAGCGACTTCCCATAGATTCCTTTCCATGTTGTCTACTCTTTGCTTCGCTCCAGAGTTCTCATAAAGCCACTGCCCACTACTTTCGCAGCTCTGTTTCAGCATTGATGAATATTTGTTGAGCTGGGCTTGAAGCTCTGACATTTTTTGAGCACAAGGGCCACACATCTGGTTTAAGGCGAGTGATAGTGCGTACACCAATACGCCCGGAGACGCCATGGCCCGCGCCGCGTCCATGAACTCATCCGCTGAAATCCAGCTCAGCGATCCCAGGTTCATATCCATTCCATTGCAGCCTGCACTAAAAGAGGGCAACGTTATATTGTATAAACTCGGAATTGGCTTGTTCGCAAATCGAACTCGAAGCCCGCCACCAGACATAAAGCCGCGACGACCGTCCAAAGATATTCGAGAATTCGGAGTAACAGTTGATGCGGTGTAGTCATTAACCATTTCGTCCATGGTAAAGGCAGACACTTGACTAAAAGGTAAGGCTAAAATGATTGCGGTAACGGCGATCGACACCGTGTGCTTAATAGTTGAACGTCTCACCCATCACCTCCAAAAGTTTGTCTGTGTCATTCCCTTCAAAGTCGGGCAATGAAGCTGTGTCGATTAAGTCAGAGCCGGGAAGCCGCCCCTGATATAAATTCAGTTCATCTTCTTCAAGGAGTTCAAGCCTGCTTGAAGCGATTACCATTCGGTCTTTTACTTGAGCTAGACCAATCATGCCGTGGGAGACCAGTTGAACGTTGCCTGGAGGTAATGCCAGCGCCATGGCTGGTGTATGGGTCACCCCTACCCTGCGAGCTGCGCTGCCATCATCGATAACGTAATCGGGAAACTTTTGAGCTGTTTCTTCGTCAAGCCCGTCTTTCGAAAGAGAGAATGCAACGACAGTAATCCCCGTCTGATTTCTCAGATTTTCGATTATCCCAGTCATTTTTTTGCTGTAGATATCGTCTCCTAGCCAGACCCACAGAGCGCCATTACGTTCGTTCAATCGTTCCGAAAGCTGGTTTAATACGGTTTTCTGGTGTTGCTCAGAAATTCTCACGCCCATTGCGCCGGACGTTTTCCTGGTCATTTCATCAAGCTGCGGATTGTTCATTGAAACTTCTCTCGCATTCACCGCGAACTTGTTGGCCTTATCCATCATCACTCGATGTATGAAAAAGTAGGCAGCAACGTTTTCTTCAGTCGGATCGTCAATCGCCCGGTTGAGTACCTGCTCCATATTTTCCTGAAACCACTCGACTGAAAACGATGGTGGTCCTTTCGGTTCTGCCGGCTCCGACTTTTCTGGTTTCGGTGGCGCCGCTGGAATCGGAGGTATTTCCTTCTCTTCCAGTTCAGGCTCTGGCTCAGGTTCAGGATCGTGATACCAGAACCAGCCTTCCGCACCTTTTCGGTAAAATTCTTGTCCATCGGCGAAAACGTTGGCGGATGACAAGAGCACTATTGCTAAAAGCACAGGTGTTGATATTGGTCGCATCGAGGGCCTCGTCTAGTTACCTTTATTGTCTACCGATTTTTCGATCCCCACTTACCAAAAAACCACCATTTAATGGTGGTTTTTTGTGGGTACGCCTTGTTCTTATGCGGTGGCAGGGAGCGCCTGAGGCCTTCTCGCTTGCATGGTTCGGTTTCTGGAAACCTTGAGATCTATCCCCGTAAGTTCTTTGATGTTTTCGCAAGACCAACAAACTTCGTTTTTCGGCGTAATTGTCCAGGGATAGAGCGCCCCGCAGCAACCGCATGGCCGGAGGCGGATTTCGATCTGGTGCTGGATGTCTCGGGCGAGACACCAACAATGGGAAATTCCGATTACGTGCTCACTGGTGTTTGTAGCTAGATATGCTTCGTACGCTCGCACGAAACCTTGCATATCGAGGTTGTTAAACATTGCATCGCCCATTTCACGATATAGACAATTAATAAATCGTTGAGCAGGAACGCGGTAAGCAGTTTTACGCTGGAGCCATCCCGCAATCCGATTCGGAAGTGGTCCGCCTGGAGGTCTTGCGCCATGGGTATTCTCATACATTTCTTGAACTACTTGCTTTGAAACACCCGTCATTAGTTCGACAATGCCGCCGCGGGCTTTATGTCTGACCAAATCCCGGGCAATTTCGAGTGTTTCAATATCAGCTTTTCTGTGACGTAATGCCATGTTCAACTACTCCTACTTACCAGGGGTGCCGGATAGCGATTGAATCAGCGATCGCCTGAAGGGTTTTGTCGTCGTCCTTCGATGCGGCAACCAGAGCCTGGTCGAGTATTTCGGCAGGAATTCGGGGTGCAAAAATCATAACGGGCATCTGGGACAGTCGAACAATGGCTCCAACATCCATGGCAGGTAGGGCTTTGACGGTTTGTTCGTTCATCCCAAACTGAATCGACGCTTGGGTTGGGTTCTGCTCTGCTACATCGCGAGCGATCAATAGGAGCTGCTGATTTAGCGCAGCGATATCACGGGGTGTACGTTCATTTTTAGGCATAAATCCCTCCACGGATTTAAGTCTTCATCCTTGAGTATCATTCTGCGTAGTAGGTCCCCCTGGACCAAGCTAATTTCTTTAAACGCCAACTCTGGCGCGCAGGAATGATATCGTCCGATCCAGATGACAGGGTCATCGGGATGCTGCAAGATCTTCGCAAGTAGATCTGCAGTAGCCCGTTTGCATCGATTAACCATCAATTTGAGTTGCGCTGCAAAACTGAATTAAATTAATTTTATGTGGAGGCTACGTAAAGGTCTGTAGGATAAATAAGGCAAGAGTAAACAAATGTAACAAAATATTACAGAGCTTGTAACTCTTCGTAATGCCGCATGCCCAGAAACACGCTCTCCTGGCGGGTATCGACTTCAAGTTTGGTGCAAATTCTGCTGATGTAGGAATGGACCGTTTGCGGAGAAATGTCCATTTTTGTGGCAATGGTCACAGATTTCTGGCCACTGCATAACGCGCGCAAAACCTCGCGCTCTCGCTCTGAAAGGCGACTGAAGACTGAGCATGGAGGGTTTGCGGGATCTTTACTTACCATGATACCCCTTCCCCTTCCCGAAATAATCTCACTCACTCGTTGCATAGTGTCATCAAGCGACTGGTTTAAATCCATGATGGTATGAACGCCTCGAGCAAGCAAAGCTTCTGGCAAGGGATGTGATCCCAATACCACGATTCGAGCACCCGGATACTGCTTAATCAATGGTTCGAGATTTTTGAAGGCCACCTTGTTCAGTTGTTCTATCTCAATCAGGATTATTTTGAGTTTTTGGGTGGTTTGTGCGGTATCGATAAATAGTTGAGTTGCAACGGTTAGTTCAGGTAACTGCTTTTGCAATCCGTGCTCCAGCATATCCAGCATCAATCGATGTTGGTGTATTACAAGAATATCCTGATCCATCCCTTGATCCTCACTATATTTGGAACGTTATGGAGCCCATCAAACGATCGTTCCGTTGATCGATTTTAAGGCTCCCGCTAATCTTTTCAATTTCGTGCAGTGCCAGCAACAAAAGCGCGTTACGGAAATGCATTTCACCATCGCGGGATGCGAGGGGATCCAGATACGAATCGCCAAAACCTCCTCCTGCATCGACGTTCACGGTCAACCGACCTTTTTCCTTAGTAACGTCAAACGCAGGCCCGTGCTTTCCCCTACACCGTTGAATAAGCGTCAGGGTAAAGGCTAACGGGATCTTGTCCCCACGATAGTTGAGCGATCTTTTTCGGGCTCCAGAATTTATTGTCCTTGCTGAACGGAGAAGCTCGAGCGCGAGACGATCATCTTCCTCGACTGATTCGACAGACATCAACCCAACATCAGTCCAGTGTGCGTTGTAGTGTTTTGAGATCCTTTTCACCACATGTCGGTATTTTTCAGCAATATGTGCTGGAATCTTTAATGCCTCACACACTGAGCGGACATCATTCATCCGCTTTTGGCTTACTTTTTCACGCCATTTATCAATCAACTCTTGGGTTTTGTCACCGTCAGCCTTTTTTAGGAGCTGATTTACCCTAGCATCCTTGACCATTTTCACGATCACTTCAGGCTTCCAGGGCTTTTCGATGTAGCCGACAACACCGGCCTCGTTTACACAACGCCGCAGTGGCTCAACGTCTGCATACGCTGTAGTAATCAATAACTGGGTGTCCGGGCAGCGCCGCCGAATTTCAACAAGCACTGAGTCACCGGCGATTTTCGGCATTCGCTGATCCGAGATGATCACGTCGACTTCCAGGCCATTATCGAGAGCTTCTAGGGCTGCTTCGCCACTGATAAACGTGTGGATATCGAATCGATCACCAAACTCCCACTTAAAGACTTTCAGCGCCTGTGGTTCATCGTCGATTAATCCAACTCTAATGGGATTCATTAGCCCTTGGACTCCGTTGCAAATATTTCCTGTTTGGCTCTTTCAGCCCAGATTTGTTTCAGCAAGGACTCCACCTTTTCGTAGACTTCACCCACGTCACAAATTGCATCCACTTTTAAACGATTCAGAGCAACTCTTATGTGTTGAGCCGTTGGCTCAGACATGGCTAATAACGAAATACTGGCGTGTTTACTTTCGATCTCAACTCGCTCCAACCAATCAAGCGGTGGCTCGATCATTACCAGGATGTCGCATTTCGGTAGGGTTGTGCCGTCGGCATATAGGATTTGAACAACGTCTCCAATCCCGGACAAATCTTGCCGAAATATATTCCCAACGGGTTGCGCACATACAATGCGAGTGGTCCATGTTTGCATGGCTGTCCCTGTCCCTGTCCCTGCTTGCGAGTGGTGGGTGGTGGTGGTGGTGACGCAATTCTTCCATACTAATCAACTTTGTGTTGACGCGAAATATTAACAGGTTACTCATCTTCAAATTTGCGCGGTTCGACACGTCTAAATTATCAATGAAACGCTAACATGTTGTTTATCTATCGGTTTCAGGAAAGACGCACACCTATGAGCCATCCGCTTACTGATCAAAGCATACCAAAGAAGGTCAATGTCGCAGGAATGAGCTGTCTTGTTTTCAACGAAGAGGCGCCGGGCACTCCCGTGATTCTGATTCACGGTCTGCTTTGCTCAGTCTACTTCTGGTACCCCAAACACCTGAGCGTTTTTGGTAACCGCCCCATCTACTCGATTGCTTTACCAGGACACTACCCTTCTCCATCTCTATCGCCTGGAGAGCGCATTACACCAGACTCCCTCGCAACCGCAGTGCTCGCTCAGATAGAAGCTCTGATCGGCAATCGCCGGTGTGTGTTGGTTGGACACTCCACTGGTGCCCACGCAGCTTTTCTGGCTGCGGCCTCCCGCCCGGAGCAGGTGGATGCCGTCATTTCCATCGGAGGCTCTTTATATGGAAAAGAGGAAGGAGGGATTTACGCGGCGTTTCAGTGGTTGGGTAAATTCGGCTCCTTTGGCCGTTCGTTGATTGCATTCGGCCTGAAGTTTAATGCGCTCTCCGTGGGTGTTCATAAAGTGTTCATGAAGGATGTCGTTGCGGAACCGAAAACATTCTTTGAAGATCCTGATGCCAATCACTATGTCGACTATTACTTCCCGGCTTTGAAGGCAATAAGCGGCCTTTCAATGGCCCGATATTTTGGCGATCTGGTCGATTTAGACCTTCGCCCCTATATGCCGGATGTTTCGGCTCCTACACTTATTATGTCTGGCAATCAGGATCCCTACGTGTCAGTTGGGTCCACTGAGGCGCTCAGCACCACTCTTCGTGATAGCGAGATGGTACTGATCGATAGATCTGGCCACTTGCCGATGTTTGAAAACTGGCCTGAATATCAGAAAGCCATAACGTCTTTCATGGATCGGTTAATGAGCGGTACAGATGCTAACAAAACTTTATTCTAGGCTCGGGCAATTCAGTCCTGCATTCCGCGACCTCAGCCATCTCGACCAATATCATGACAGTTTCGAGGCACAAAACTGGTCGGATCGGGCCTATCTGAATCAGATTGGATGCATTGTCAGCATTGTGATTGTCACTCTTGGCATACCTCTCGACTCCATTGTTTATCCCGAATACTTTGCCGAATTTACAGCCCTTCGTCTTGGAGAGGTGTTGTTTCTATCCATTATGTTTTTTGTCACAACCTTCGATTCCATGCGACCCCACGTATTTAAAATTACGGCTGTTTTTACAGGTTCTGTCATCGCCACCGTCTGCGTGATTATCTATGTCACCGAGGGTGCCATATCGCCCTACTATGCCGGCATCAATCTTGTTCTGATCGGCATTGGTTTCATCATGGGCCTTACCTTCAAAGAAGCCTTTGCCTACAGTTTATTTGCAATTCTGTCATACCTGTTTGTAAGCGTTTTGGCCGGTATCTCGGATGACTCCTGGCGGAACGTCATCATTAATTCCTATTTTATTTTTCTGACGGGCGTCATCGCCCTAATCGCGGCTTACTTCTCCTACCGAATCCGGTTTTACTCCTATGCTCAGGAAATGGAGTTACAAAAAACCAATATGGCTCTGCAGGAGATGGATCGTCGCAAATCAGAATTCATCGCCAACGTCTCCCACGAATTGCGAACACCCGTCGCCGTGATTGTTGGTCCAGCAAAACACCTGTTGGAGCAGCAATCGAATCAGCTGCCGCCTTCAGCCAAAAAAGTGATTGAGCAAATTGTCCGAAACGGCGGAAGATTAATAAAGCTGGTAAACGATTTATTGGAGCTTATGGCGCTGGAGAATACAGACCAGGCCACCGTCAACTACACCCGCATTGATTTAGCCGCCATTTTAAATATCTGTACTGACCAGCTCGCGCCTTTGTTTGGAAGTCACAATAAACGCGTCCTCAATGCCGTTGTGCCGCCCTATAGCGTATGGGTGAAAGGAAACGAAAGTCAGTTAGAGCGTGTCTGTTTCAACCTGATTCAAAACGCTTACAAATTTACAGACCCAGAAAATGGCCAGATAGACGTTGAACTGTGGATCGAAAACGACTGCGCGACTTTGACAGTTCAGGATAATGGCGTCGGGATTGACGCTGAACACCATGAAATCATCTTTCAGCGTTACAGACAGGTCGATGGTTCTACAACCCGACAAGCCCAAGGAACCGGCATCGGGCTTGCGTTAGTAAAAGAAATCGTTGAAGCACACTCAGGGACAGTGTCTGTCGAGAGTCAGCCGGGTTTAGGTTCAACCTTTACGCTTCGGTTTCCACTGGCTCAAAATCAGACCGATGTCGCGGATACGAAAGAAACCGGTCAATATGATATTCGTCGTGACGCCGAAAGTGACTACTTATTGAATTTTGACGTCCGCCCAGATCCTGAGTCGAGCAACAAAACCTACCGGTCAGAGGGAAAACCGCTGCTTGTTCTGGTGGAGGATGAGTACGACATCGCCACAATGATGCTGGATGCTCTTCAAGCTGATTACGACCTGGTTTGGCTCAAAGACGGCGATTCGGCAGCACAGGAAATAGCCTCACTTCGGCCTTATGCGGTTCTGCTGGATCACATGCTGCCAGGTAAAGATGGTCTGGATGTAGCCAGAGACATAAAACGAAATCCGGACATATCTACCACACCGATCCTGCTGGTGACTGCCAACGCCAGAGACACACTGAAGCAAGATTCGCTAGATCTGGGTATCGATGAATTTATTGCTAAACCGTTCAGTTGGGTCGAGTTGAGAGCCCGGGTTAAAAACCTGGTGGGCCGGGCCGATTTGGAGCGAGTGTTAAGCGAACGAAACGACGAGTTGCAGACGGCGATGGATGATTTAAGTCGCTCGGAGGCACAACTGATTCAATCTGAAAAATGGCGGTCGCTATCGAATTTTTCTGGGACTCTAATCCATGAAATTGGGAATCCACTCAACGTAGCGTTGAGTGCACTAAGAATTGCTGTAAACCATAAAAATCCAGATATTCGAGCTGAGGCTTTAGAAGATACGCAGATCAGCCTTGAGCGAATCAGTGACCTTATTGTCGATCTCAAAGATTTTCTTACACCTGAAAACACACCGGTTATGGAGCCCGTGTCTCTTGAGCAGGTAGTGGATCGCGCCGAAGCCCTCCACCGTGCTCGACTCGGCAACGTGACCATTGATCAAAAAGGCTTGTCTGATGTCTTTATCATTGGCAATAAAAATGCGCTCATCCAGATTGTAAGCAACCTCATAGGGAACTCGCTGGATGTTTTCGAGCGCAATGATTCTCCAAATTGCCGTATCAGTATTATCGCCACCTCAATTTCAGGATCTTTTTACCATCTGCGAATCTCAGACAATGGCCCTGGAATAGCTGAGTCTTTGATTCCAACATTGTTTAACCCGTTCCACCCTGGGCCC
>Ga0136557_1001503_pt1 | contig 14836 bp, 9 predicted proteins | sample AntRauTorckE6832_FD_104796 | JGI IMG/M metagenome (GOLD analysis project Ga0136557, IMG submission 104796) | Saline lake microbial communities from Rauer Islands, Antarctica - Metagenome Torckler E6 #832 | ecosystem: Environmental > Aquatic > Non-marine Saline and Alkaline > Saline | place...
AGCGTAACGTATTCGGCGGAAAAGTATAGCGACATTATTACGATCAACCGGGATCTCATAGACAGCTATGTCATGTTTAGCGTAACCGGCGGGGTGAGCACCGATCAGTGGAATGCTGAGTTGTTTGTTAATAACCTGACCGATGAAAGGGCCGAAATTGCCCGGTCATTTATTTTCGATCGGGAGCGAGTAACATATGCAAGACCACTGACCGCCGGCGTGCGGGTCAGCTATGACTTCTAGGACCAGCTTGTCATATCCCTGAAGTTAGAAAAAGGCGTCCCTGTTTCGGGGCGCCTTTTGCATTTAAGAGGTGTAGTAAATGTCAGTTGATCCTGAACGCTTGAAAGCGGTGCAGGGGATGGTCGTCGCGCGACAGTTCCCCCAGGCTCTTGGCGAGCTTGAAGTTTTGCTCAACGACAACCCTGATAATTCTGAGGTGTTATACATGGTTGCCGTGTGCCGGCGGTATTCCGGAATGCATTCGGATGCCCTGGAAACGCTGGAAAAACTAAAGCGACTTGCGCCCGGGCTGGGTCGGGCACATCAGGAAGAAGGGCACAATTACCGCGAGACCCAGCGGCTGGACGACGCCTTGCGCGCCTATGGCCGGGCCTGTTACTACAATCCGGCATTGGCGGCGAGTTTGCGCGCCCAGATCAAGATTCTGCAGACACAAGGTAAGCACGAAGCCTGTCGCGTCCTGCAAACGCAGCTGGATCAATTGCTGGCATTACCCAAGCCGCTCGTGGCGGTCATGGACCTGATATCGCAAAACAGTCTGTTGAAAGCAGAGGATGTCTGCAAAAAATTTCTACAACGTTCACCTAACAACGTCGCTGGCATGCGGCTACTGGCTGAAATTGCGGTTAAAATTGGTGTGCTGGAGGATGCGGAGTACTTGCTGGAAAGTGTTGTTGAGTTCGAGCCAGAAAATATCCCCGGCCGAATTGACTATATTCAAACACTGCGCAAACGGCAGAAATTCAGCAAAGCATTGCAAGAAGCAAAAACGCTGCTGGTCAGTGATCCGGACAACCCCCAGTTCCAATCTATTTACGCCATTGAGTGCATGCAAACCGGCGATTATGATGGCGCGCTGAGCTATATCGATCGGATACTCAAAAAACTTCCCCACGACCCCGTCGCTCACACCACTCGTGGTCACGCGTGTAAAACCATGGGCGATACAAGCGCCGCAATACAGTCTTATAAAGCAGCCATCGCTGCTCATGCTTATCATGGTGAAGCTTATTACTCCCTGGCTAATCTCAAAACATACGCTTTCTCGCCGGAAGAAATAGCCGGCATGCATGCCCTGGAAGAAAACAGCAACCTGCCCCATATGGATCGAATCTATAGTTGTTTCGCACTGGGTAAAGCGTATGAAGATAATCAGGACTACGAGCGCTCTTTTGCCTACTACAAGCAGGGTAACTCCCTCAAGAAAGCGCAGAGTCAGTATCGCCATGAGCGGATGAGAGAAGACCTTCAGGCACAGCAAGTAAGCTGTAATAAGGAGTTATTCGCGAAGCACAAGGGGGATGGGAACCTTGTCTCAGATCCGATATTCATTGTTGGCCTGCCACGAGCGGGTTCAACACTGCTGGAGCAGATACTTTCGTCCCATAGCCAGGTCGATGGAACGCTTGAACTGCCCAATATTCTGTCTCTTTCACAGCGTCTTAGGCGCCGGCGGAGAACCGGAAACAGCAAGGACTATCCCGAAAACTTACATGAACTCACCGGCCAGGAACTGAAAGAATTTGGCGAAGAGTATATTCGAGATACTCGTATTCACCGTCATGGGGCTCCGTTGTTTATTGATAAAATGCCGAACAATTTTCGCCATATCGGGCTGATAAAACTGATTCTTCCCAATGCTAAAATCATTGATGCGCGCCGAAATCCCATGGCCTGTTGCTTTGGTGGTTACAAGCAGTTATTCGCCGAAGGCCAGGAATTTACCTATTCGCTGCAAGACATTGGTAATTATTACCAGGACTACCTGACATTAATGAAGCATTGGCAAGAGGTACTTCCTGGTTTTGTTTTGACGGTAAGGAATGAAGACATGATTGATGATTTTGAAAATCAGGTCCGGCGTATGCTTGATTTTTGCGGACTGCCTTTTGAGCAGGCCTGTCTGGATTATCATAAAACACAGCGCAATGTGCGAACGCCAAGTTCGGAACAGGTAAGACAACCGATTACCGACAAAGGTGTGGATCAGTGGCGCCATTATGAAGCTCACTTGAGCCCTCTTCGAGAAATACTGGAAGGCAGTGTCAATTATTAAGCGACAATTAAGTTCGACGCAGGCGATTAGTCTGTCGATACCATTGGGTTCCGTCAGTTCCGGGGATTTTTACCTTAACCTGTTAATCCCCAGTTATGAGACTGTGCAGAAAAGACGGGTTGCGACCCATGGATGGCTCGCACCAGTTCACCCGGTCTTCAGTCTGTACGACCACATGGTGCGGCACATCAACCAATGGTGACCTGTCCAGGGATGCCCTTAACAAACGAAAGTGCTCAATATCACCGGACCAGGTAGCCGTACCGTGAAGCGGCGCCCTGCGATATACTCCAGGCTCCGCGCCCCAATGGGCATATCCAGGCCGTAGACGGAGGAGATTCCTTGCAAATCGTCCCTCAACCACTATTTCCCAGTCTCGTGTGGACCACTGTGTTCGACGACCGGGCAAGCTTCAACGCCGGGCTGCTGGAGCTGGCCTATCAGATGAAAAAGAAGGACCCTGATGGTGTTGCGAACACTAACGTAAATGGCTGGCAAAGCCCCAATATCGTCCAGAATCTGGATGAATTTGAGGAAATCAACCGCAGGATTATCCAGGTATGTCAGCGTATCGGGGAGTCACAGCACTTCAGTCCGAACCTGATCTACCGGCATCAGGCATGGGTTAACATCAGCCCGTCCGGCGCGTCCAACAGCATTCATTATCATGCTAACTGCCATTTCAGCGGCGTCTACTACATCAGCCTTCAGGAACCGGACTGCGGGAGCATTTTCTTTCGCGATCCGCGCGTAGCCTCCCGCATGTTGACCTACCCTACTGACAAAGCAACTGATTTCACCACCAGCGAGGTGCGAATGCGGCCTGAAGAGGGGCGGTTGTACGTTTTCCCGGGCTGGCTGGAGCACGGGGTCGAGATCAATCAGAGCGCCGCGGACCGGATCAGCATCAGCTTCAATGTACTGGCAGGCGTATGAGACGGATTGCCGGTATTTCTGAGCTCCTGCAGCCCTGCAAAAGCTGCTTGTCGGTATAGAGCTGCCATTTGCTTCTGCCGGGCGCTGAGATGCCCCTTTGCTGCCGATTCATAAAGTAAATAATCAAACCTTCCATTTATCCTCGACGGCTGCTAACCTCCTTAATTGTAGCAATATGTTACAAGACGGAGATCAAGCATTACTCTGTTAATAAATGGAGTTGAAGCATTTGATGTAAGCCAAATGTTTGTTTTCTCTCTCATATCTCAAAAAAATCCAATAAAAAAGGAACGAGTTATGACAATCCGTATTCCCCACAGACGCACTCTGTTATGTACAGCAATATCCTTTGCACTGTTTCCGCTGGCCAGTCCCGCATTCGCCCAGGATACCCAGGAAGAGGAAATCGAAGAAGTCATCGTCACCGGTTCGTTTATCCGGCGCAGTGAAGGCTTCAGCCAGGCATCCTCCGTGACACAGATCAATGCCGAAGATCTGGAGGATGCCGGTACCCTGAACATGGGTGAGGTAATCCAGAACCTGTCATTCGTTAACGGTGCGGCCTCTGCCATCACCAATACCATCCAGGGCACCGATTCGCGCTCCACCAGTATCGACCTGCGTGGCCTGGGCGCCAGCTCCACCCTGACGCTGCTCGACGGCAAGCGCCTGGTCAATGAGAACGTGAACGCCCTGATCCCGACGATTGCGATCCAGCGACTGGACATCGTGGCTGACGGGGCCGCCGCCCTGTACGGCAACGAGGCCGTGGCCGGCGTGGTAAATTTCATTCCCTACAAGTCCTATGATGGCCTGAAAGTGGATCTTTATGGCGAAGCTGACAGCCGCGGGGACTACGATGAACAACACGCGCAGGTCATGTGGGGCGGTGATATCGGCGACCTGGATGTCGTGGTTGCAGGCGAGTTCCTGGAGAACAGCCGCCTGGGATGGGACGAGCGCAACAAATTGGCCAACTCTGGCCTGGGGCTTTCCTCGAACGCACCGGGCAACTACTTCACCCCGCTGCGTGACGAGAACGGTATCTACACAGGAAGTCGCGTCGCATCGGTGGATCCCAACTGCGCCCCGCGCTCGGCCCGGACCGACTACCAGGTCGATGTCGCCAACAATCCGTTCGGCGCTCAACTGGGGAACAACTGTTACTTCGATTTCGGCGACACCCGCAGCTATCGCGAACCGACCATTGGCACTAAGCTCTTCGCTAATGCAACATGGGACCTCAACGATGACCTGACTCTGTCCGCTCAGGGCTTTCGCACCCGCATACACACCAACACCTACACCTCCACATCCAACCCGGGCAACTCCCGTATCGGCGAGCTTCCCGCCATACGGGGCGAGATACCCGGCAATCCGTTCCGGGCGGTGAACGCGAACGGCGTCTCGCTGTTCGGCGTGGATAGCAACGGGGATGGTGTGCCGGATCGCGGCAGCCAGGACCTTAACGGCGACGGCACTCCGGACGCCATCGTGTCCGGTATCACCGACAATGGTGTGCCGCTGTTTGAGGACGTGGCCGCGCGCACACTGCGGCCCATCAACAAGACGCATACTCAATCGGACGGTCACACTGCCGACATGGATAACATAGGCGGCATCATGGACCATGTCAGCCGTTACAGCTTCCAGGCGGACTTTACGGTGCCCTACCTGGAAGGCTGGAGAGGTATGGCCGCCTACACTTACAACGATCAAGAAATCAAGTTCATGTCCAACCAGAACTACGATATCACTGCCATGCAGCAGGGCCTGAACTGTGACGTGGTCAATGATCGCGATGCCTGCTACAACCCGTTTTTTGTTGTCGATCAGGCAGACAATAACTCCATTCACGTGATGAATGACATCGCTGCACGTGACCGGGAATCGGTTGAAAACACGCTCGGCGTTATCGATATTGTCATCAACGGCGAGCTGCCGCTGGGCAACTTCGAGCTGCCGGGTGGCGTGATCGGTATGGCGCTGGGTTATCAGAATCGTGAAGAGACCTACACGAATACACCCTCCGCAGTGGAACTCGCCGGCGACACCTGGATAGGCGGCACCGAAAAGGAAACTATCACCAGCGGCGACCGGAAGGTCGATGCTTACTTCGTCGAGTTGGCGGTGCCGGTCCTTCCCAGCGTGGAAGTGGAGCTGGCGCTGCGCCGCGAGGAATTCAGCACCGGACAGTCCTCCACCGATCCGAAGTTCGGTGTCACCTGGGCCGCCACGGACTGGCTGACCCTGCGGGCCACACAGGGCGACGCCTTCATCGCACCTTCCCTGCAACAGTTGCTGGACCCGGTGACCTGTGGTCTGTCCACAGTAACCGACCGCTTCGGACCGTACTCGGCCTTCACAACAGCCTGTGGCGGCGGCAACCCCACCCTGGAGAACGAGATTGCCCAATCCAGGCAACTGGGTTTTGATCTGGCATTTAATGACTTTGATTTTTCGGTCACCTGGAACGAGACGGATTTCCAGAACCGCATCATCAATATCAACGGCCAGGACATCATGGAGCTTGATTTTGCCAACTTCAAGAGGGCAACCGGGTTTGCCGGCGACGGGGTAACCCAGGAGCCCAGCATGGCGCAGTTGGAGGCCTGGCTGGCGAACCCGTTGTCGAACAAGGATATCGTCAGGGATCCAAACGATATCTTCACAATTCTGCAGGTCAACAATACCAGTACCACCAACGCAGAGTCGGTGAAGGTGACCGCCGTCGACATCAACAGTACCTACCGGTTCGGATTCAACAATATCGGTGACTTCAGCATCAACCTGCAGGCCACCTATATCGACGAATTCCTGTACCAGAACAATCCCAGCGAGCCAATCACGGATGGTGCCGGGCTGTACAATGACAATACCAGTGCGGCGCCCAGCCTGCCGGAATGGAAGGCCAACCTGCGCATGAACTGGAGAAACGGGCCTCACTCGGTGTCGTCCACGGTGCACTATGTTGACGCCATGCCCTATGACGGCCCGCTGTTCACGCACCTGGACTTCTTCGCGAACACCTTCCGCCCGGGCAATATCAGGGAAGTAGGCGTAAAAGCGTGGACAGACATGGACATTTCCTACACCTACAGGGGGCTGCAACTGGCCGGCGGAGAAGCGTCACTCACCCTGGGTTCACGCAACGTGTTCGACCGGGAAGCCCAGAATTCGCCGGAGTTCGCCGGCGTGCTCGGTGCTTTACAGGATCCGATGGGGCGTTCGATCTATGGTCGCGTGGTCTTTGATTTCTGACGGCCACCCGGCTCCGCGCCAGTGATGACGCGGAGCCCGTTCCGGACGAAACAAAGAAAAAAAGGGAGCATCAACGATGCTCCCTTTTTTACGTCCTGTTTTTATTGCTGTACATCCGTGCGCAGCTCAAATGCTACCTGCTTCTTACGCCAGGGTCAGCGGTAACCGGGTAAACGTGCGTCCCGTAATGGCAGCCAAAGCGTTGGCCACGGCTGGCGCAATCGGGGGTGTGCCCGGTTCACCTACGCCCGACGGGGCATTGTTGGACGCCACAATATGTGTTTCCACTTCCGGCATCGCGTTCATGCGCAGCACACGGTAAGTGTGGAAGTTGGTCTGATCAACAAGGCCGTCAGTCAGCGTGACTTCATCAGCCAGCGCCGCTGACAGACCATAGGCGATAGCGCTTTCAACCTGTGCACGAACGATGTTCGGATTGACTGCAATACCACAGTCGATTGCCGCCACCACACGCTCTACCTTGAATGTATTGCCCTGCACGGACACATCAACAATCTCCGCGACTGTTGAGCCAAACGAGGTATGTACCGCAACGCCGCGGCCCCATCCTGCAGGCAACTCTTTGGTCCCCCAGCCAGCCTTTTCGGCGGCCAGTTTTAACACCGCCGTTTCGCGCGGGTTGTTCTGCAAAAGATCAAGACGATACGCCACCGGGTCAGCGCCGGCTTTTCTTGCCAGTGCATCAATAAACACTTCTTTGCTGAACGCCGTGTGCGTATGGCCCACTGAGCGCCACCATTGCACGGGCACACCCACTTCAGGAGAATGCAGCTCGACCTGGCGTTCAGGAATTTCGTAAGACATATCCGACAGGCCTTCTATGGAGGTATTGTCGATACCGTCAGTTATCATCATCGCCGCCATCGAGGTTCCTGCCATGATTGATTGCCCGGCAACACGAATCTGGATTGCGCTTGGTTTTCCGCTGCCATCAAGCGTTGCTGACAGCTTGTGCACATAAGCCGGCCGGTAATAACCCGCCTGCATGTCGTCTTCACGTGACCACACCAGTTTTACCGGCGTGCCCTGAACCTGGCGAGCAATACGCACGGCTTCCAGAACATAGTCGGAGTCCGGATTTGCCCGGCGGCCAAACCCGCCACCGGCAAAGACGGTGTTGATTTTGACATTTCCGATACCCGTGCCCAGCAGGTGAGCAATCGCTGCCTGGTCACCGGTCGCGAGCTGACAGCCGTACCACATTTCCGCAGCGTCGCCGTTTACTTGCGCCACACAGTTCATCGGCTCCATCTGTGCATGCGCCAGGTAGGGGAATTCAAACACCAGCTCTTCAACATCGCTGGACTGAGACAAGGTATGATCGGCATTGCCATGTGACTCCGCGACTGCGCCAGGGGTATCAACCAGACCACGATACTGCTGCAGTATTGTGCTGGAGCTGCGGGTTTCAGCGGCACTGTCATCCCACTCGATGTTCAGTAATTCACGCGCTTTGGTGGCAGTCCAGTAATCCGTTGCCAGCACTGCAACGCCGCTATCAATTTCAAACACCTGCCGAACACCCTTTCGCGCCAGTGCCGCGCTGGCATCAAATGCTTTTACCTTGCCGCCAAAACGCGGGGAGTGCGCAACAACCGCTGTCAGCATGCCGGGTAGTTTTACATCCTGTGTATAAATAGCAGTACCATCGTGCTTGCCAACATCCTTGCGCAGAGTATCGTCCTGCCCAATCAATCGGAACTCTGCGGGTGTTTTCAGCATCAGGCCCGCCGCATCCGGCGCCGGTTGCTGCGCGGCAGCGACTGCCAGCTCACCAAAGGTTGACGAATGATTGCCGTGTGTAAGCACACCGTTGCTGACCCTGATTTCACTGGCGGGCACTTGCCATTGCGCGGCGGCGGCGGCTACCAGCATCGCTTTGGCGGCCGCGCCGGCCTGGCGCATCTGCATAAAACTATTGGCCATGGCGGTACTGCCGCCCGTGGCCTGTTGACCCATCAACACGTTGGCGTACTTTTCAGTGTTGACAGGTGCATGCTCGCACACTACCTGAGCCCAATCGGCGTCCAGTTCTTCCGCCACACACGTCGCCAGACCCGTGTAAACACCCTGGCCCATTTCCAGATGTTTTATCAGCACTTTAACCACGTTGTCCGGGCTGATGCTGACAAAGGCATTCATCTCCATGGCGGCATCGGTGGCCGCGGATTGAGCAGACGCGGATGACGCGCTGAAACTGACACCCAGCATCAGGCCAGCGGTGCTGCCGGCAGATATTTTCAAAAACGAGCGACGGCTGTTGTCAATCGGCGTATGTGCGTCAGCGTTAAGGAATCGTCTGATATTCATTATGCGGCTCCTGCGGCGTTTTTGAATTGAGCGGCCGCCACTTTAATACCGGCCTTGATGCGCGGGTAGGTGCCGCAGCGACATATATTTCCGGACATGGCCGCATCAATATCGCCATCGCTTGGGTTGCTGTTCTGTTCCAGTAAAGCGGTGGCTGACATCACCTGGCCTGATTGACAGTAACCACACTGCGGCACTTGCAGCTGCACCCAGGCCTGCTGCACCGCCATCGCCTGAGGTGATTGCAAGCCTTCGATGGTGGTAATATTTTTGCCGACTGAGTTAGCCACTGTCAGCACACAGGTGCGAGTTGCAATGCCGTCGATATGGACTGTGCAAGCGCCGCACTGTGCCATGCCACAACCGAATTTGGTGCCCGTTAGGTTGAGGTGGTCACGTACCACCCACAGCAGGGGCATATCCCCTTCCACATCGACCTCGTGCGATTGACCATTGATTGTTAGCAGGTAGGCCATAAGTCCTCCGGAGACTGATGATTGTATTCAGGGAAATGTGTGACTATTAAATGTGTGACTATTAAATGCCAAACTTGACAAATAGTCAATTTCTGTAAAGATGACAAGCATGGATTCGCGAGAAAACAAGATTGCCGAAGCCGCCGTTCGCATTATCCTGCGTTACGGCATGGCGCGCACGACCATGAATGATGTCGCTCAGGAGGCCGGCGTTTCGCGGCAGACCCTGTATGCGATCTTTAGCAGCAAGCAGGATCTCTTGCGGGCAACCATCCGTTCGCTGGTCAATCGCACAGTAGCGGATATTGAAGCGGATTTTGCCAACACCGTCAATCTTGACGAGCGGCTTGATGCAGTTATTGGCCATATCGCTGTCAGAAGCTTTGAACTCTTGCGCGCGTCTCCGGATGCGGATGACATCGTCAGCGGATTTAATACCGCTTGCAAAGAGGAGCTGGAAGACGGCACTGCCCGATATCGGATATTGATTGAGGAAATGTTGACCCCCTTTTCTGCCAACATAGGCTCCGCTGGTGTGTCCGTGCCCGAGCTTGCAGATTTTATCCAGAAGTCCACACTCACCATCAAGCATGAAGCCAACGACATGGTGCATGTTCATGCACTGGCTAAAACACTGAAAGTGATGGTGCTCAATATTGCAGCCGACAGCTAATTGGATTAAAGTTTAACAGAGATCAGGAGTATCAACATGAACAAAAAAGAAGCCTGCGAACAGAAATTCGAAGCCCAGCTTGATGAGCTGAACGCCGAAATCGACAGTGGCACGCTGAGGAATCCTCGGCATGGCCCACAATGGTGGATCTGTCGTTAGGATCAGCTAGAATACGCAATCGATAATATCCTGATTTCATAACACGCGTGCATGGAGCCGACCCCTGTGACCTATCTGCGATTGCTGAGGGCGCTGACAGCCGTCCTCGTTCTGATTTTTTCTGTCATGTTTACCGCCTCAACTGTAATGGCGGCTGAGTCCACGGATAACCCTGATGCCGGTGACGGCAACACCAGCTACGGTTATCTGGCGGATATTCTGGAAGACGAAGCCGCCCGGGAACGCCTGATCAATGAGTTGCGGGCATTAGCCTCTGGCGAAAGTCCGACAAATGTTGAAGGGTCCGTATCCGCGGACCAGCCTGCAGTGCAGGCAGATGAGCGAATTTCCCCGGCCCGGCGCATTGCTGACACCTCCCGCGACTTTGCCGAGAGTTTTGTCAACGAGATATCTAATGGGGTGGCCGCTGTCGGCGCCGTGTTCAGTGGTCGTCAGGCGCTGAATATGGACGAAGCGCTCAGTGCTGCCATCAACCTGCTCATCGTCATCGCGGTGACCGTGGGTTTGCTCCTGGTGCTGCGTCTGCTGGTGCGTCCGCTGTTTGCCTCAGCCAGCCGCTGGGCGCTGCAGGACACCGGCCGCAGCGCCATGCTGCGCAAACTGGTGGCGGTGACGGGCTCCGCCGTGCTCGACGTGGGGGTGACTGTGCTGGCCTTTGTCGGCGGTTATCTGGTGGCGTTGTTTGCGCTCGGTATCTCTGGCGAAATGGATATTTACCAGTCCCTGTTCCTGAATGCCTTCCTGTTGATCGAAATTTTTAAAGTCATCATCCGCGGCCTGTTTGCATCGCGCGATGACGGTTTGCGTATGCTGCCCATGAGCGCCGAACAGGCTGCTTACTGGAATGCGTGGCTGGCAAGGCTCAGTGGTTTTATTGGTTATGGTATTTTGTTTATCGTGCCACTGGTGAACGGCACCCTGTCTCCGGAGGTGGGCCGCCTGGTCGCCATGATTGTGATGCTGCTGGCGTTTTTGTATGCCTTGGCCATTATCTTGCAGAACAAGGCGTCGGTCAGCCAGCAGATTGAGGCGCGTGCCAGTCAGGCCGAACTGGCCTTTAACCGGCTGCTGCTGGATATCCTGGCAAAATCCTGGTATGTCGTGGCCATTGTGTACTTTGCCACGCTGGCCCTGGTGACCGTCACGCGCCCCGAAGATGCGTTGCCGTTCATGCTGGCGGCCTCCTTGCAGACGCTACTGGCGATCGGTATCGGTTTGTTTATCTCCGTGGTGCTGAGCCAGCTGATCAGCCGTGGTTTTCACGTGCCTGAGGAAACCCGCGCCCGGTTCCCGATGTTGGAAAATCGCCTGAATAGCTTTTTGCCGACGATCATGAAGGTGGCACGACTGATCATCCTGCTTGTGGTGCTGGGTTTTGTCGCTGATGCCTGGGGACTGTTCAACCTGGCGCAATGGATAGGATCAGAGGTTGGCGCACGCACGCTGGGCGTCGTGGTATCGGTGTCCATTATCATTATTATGGCCATGTTGGTCTGGATTGCGCTGGCCAGCTGGATTGAACACAGGCTGAGCTCGCAGGGCGACGCAGGTGGTCCCAGTGCCCGCGAGAAAACGCTGCTAGCGCTTTTCCGTAATGCCGTGGCGATCACCATTATTGTGATGACGCTGATGATTGTGCTGGCAGAAATCGGAATCAACATCGGGCCGTTGATTGCGGGTGCTGGTGTGCTGGGCCTGGCCATCGGTTTTGGTTCGCAGAAACTGGTGCAGGACATCATTACCGGTGTCTTTATCCAGCTGGAGAATGCGATCAACACTGGTGATGTTGTCACCGCTGGCGGCGTCACCGGCATCGCAGAAAAACTGACGATCCGCTCCCTGGGCATTCGTGATTTGTCGGGCACCTATCACCTGATTCCGTTTTCCTCGGTGGACGCGGTGGCTAACTACATGCGTGAGTTCGCCTATCATGTCGGCGAGTACGGGGTCGCCTACCGCGAAGATATCGACCAGGTGATCGTAAAGCTGCGTGAAGCCTATGATGAACTGATCACGGATCCAGCGCACAAAGCCAATATACTGGCCGAGCTGGAAGTGCATGGTGTTACCGCCCTGGCCGACAGTTCGGTGAACATCCGGGTGCGCATCAAAACGCTGCCCGGGGCGCAATGGGGCGTGGGCAGGGCCTACAACCGGCTGGTGAAGTACCACCTGGATGCGGCCGGTATCGAGATTCCGTTCCCGCACCTGACCATGTACTTTGGGCAGGATAAAAACGGCAAGGCACCGCCTGCGCCGATCACCATTGAGTCATCACCGCAGACGCCGACCGCACAGCCGGCACCGGCCGCGCAGATAGCGGATGCACCCGTCGAGGCTGATACCAAAGCCAGCGCCAAAACCAGCGCCAGGAAAGGGCGTAAGAAAGGTGCCAGAACCAACGCCAAAACCGGCGATGACTTTGATGACTCTGATGACGCAGAGATTGATCCATGAGGGCGCCGCCGGCTGACCCGCTGACCGGGGCGCGCAGGCGTATTCCAAAAATTACCAGCCTGGTTGCAAATAAGCTGGTTGCATAGCAAAGGTAGCTCTATGATCAAGCCCGAAATTCCAAAGAATGAAGCAGAGCGCTTACACGCGTTGAGAACGCTAAAAATACTTGATACATCTCACGAAGAGCGTTTTGATCGCGTCACCCGGATGGCTAAACGAATGTTCGACGTGTCTATTTCGCTCGTCAGTCTGGTTGACGAGGATCGCCAGTGGTTCAAGTCCAGCCAGGGCCTTGAAGTAACTGAGATGCCACGAGATATCTCCTTTTGTGGGCATGCGATCAATCAGGACGGGTTATTTATAATACCGAACGCTATTGAAGATGAGCGTTTTGCTGACAATCCACTGGTAACGGATGCGCCTAATATTCGCTTTTATGCCGGTTATACTTTGAAAATCAGGGAAGGCTTGAATATAGGGACTTTGTGTCTTATTGATGAAAAACCCAAGTTGATGGATGAAGAGGACAAGCAGCTGCTTAAAGATCTCGGCGCTATGATTGAACAAGAAATAAAATCGATACAATTAGCTACGTTAGACGAGCTGACATTGATTTCCAACAGGCGCGGCTTTTTAACGCTTGTTGATCACAGTTTGAGAATGTGCCGTCGAAACCAGGTGTCGATGTCGTTTTTACTGTTTGACCTGAATAAATTCAAAATCATCAACGATCAGTATGGACACCATGAAGGTGACTTTGTATTAACCCAATTTGCTCAGATAATGCTTGATACATTCCGCGATAGCGATGTGATAGGCCGACTGGGCGGGGATGAGTTCGTTGCCATGCTGACTGACTCAGACAAAGAGAATGCTGACGAAATTTTGGCCAGATTTGCTGTCGCAGTGGAAGAGGCGAATGCGACAATGAACAAACCTTACAAAATTGAATACAGTGTGGGGCTGGAACATTTTGAACATGATACTGAAAAATCAGCAGAGGAAATGATTCAGGCCGCTGACGCAGCGATGTACAAACATAAGAAAAGCAGCGTTTGACAGGTTTTCCCCGGGCAGCGGGAAAACGCTGAACTACCGCTGCGCTTCCGATTACCGCGCAACGGCCAGTCCAGTATGCCGCGTGGTTATACCAACGGTTGAAATTCGCCCATCGCGAAACCAAAGACCAAAGACCAAAGACCTGATGCCTGAAAGGGGCGTAACGGGCAGCAGCGCCTCAGGTGATCTGATTGGTGTATGCAGCGTACCAATGTTACGCGGAAATTCAATTATAACTGTCCGGTGGTAACGTCAACGTGAAACGAATTATTTTGCCTGTGGCAATACTGGCTGCTGCCGTGATCGTGTTTATGGTGCTGATCCGCACGCCTGAAGAGCTGCCACTGGCTGCGCCGGACCAACCGGTAGCCAGCGTGCGGGTTGCTGAGGTGTCCTCAGGCACCGTGCAGTTGGACGTGCAATCACAGGGTCGCGTTCAGGCCAGTCGCAGGGTCAGCTTGTCTGCGGCAACCAGTGGTCCTGCATCATGGGTGTCACCCTCGCTGGTGCCTGGCGGCTATTTCGCCGCCGGCGAAGTCATTCTGCGCGTTGACAGGAGTGATTTCGAGACTGCACTGGAGCGAGCGCGAGCGGCATTAAATCAGGCCGAAACCGATGCCCGGTATGCGCAGGATGAGCTTGAGCGTAACAAATCATTGTCTGATCGGCGCCTGATAAGTGACGCACAGCTTCGTGATCTGCAGCGGCAGGCCGACAACAGCGCCATGCGCGTGCGCGATTCGGGCGCTGCCGTTTCGCAGGCCGAACTTGACCTTGATCGTAGTGAAATACGCGCACCGTTTAATGCCATCGTGGAAAGCACCAATATCGATATCGGCCAGCAGGTCAGTCGTGGCCAGGCGCTGGCGGTGTTACTTAATGCCGACGAGGTTGAGTTGCGCCTGCCGCTGGCGCTGGATCAGCTGTCCTATCTGGACATCCCGCTGGGCGTTCGCGGTGAGCTGGCAGAGCAGGCTCAACCCGGCGTAATCATTACCGGGCTGCTAGGAGATGCGGTGCAGACCTGGCACGGTCGATTGGTGCGTATGGAGGCCAGTATTGATACCGGCAGCAATGCCATTCAGGCGATTGTACGAGTGGTGCACGATGATGCGGACATCCCATTGCCGATTGGTCTTTATGTTAATGCTACCGTGTCGGGCC
>Ga0136557_1001504_pt1 | contig 14835 bp, 13 predicted proteins | sample AntRauTorckE6832_FD_104796 | JGI IMG/M metagenome (GOLD analysis project Ga0136557, IMG submission 104796) | Saline lake microbial communities from Rauer Islands, Antarctica - Metagenome Torckler E6 #832 | ecosystem: Environmental > Aquatic > Non-marine Saline and Alkaline > Saline | place...
AGACAGCTCAAGCAACCAGACAGGCAAAAGAGCTGAAGATTATCTTGATAAGCATATTACTGCCAATGTTGATACCATTGATGTAACCGACAGCACTGCAAACGGAGGTTTTTATACTCTTGAAGAGACTGCTGATGTAAAAATCAGAATTTATAATCAGAGCGGAAAAGAGGTGAAAGTCATTAATCCGGGGCAGAAAGAGGCTGGCTCTTACCCTGTCAAATGGGATGGTACAGACAGTTCAGGTGAAAAAGTTTCAGACGGCACATATAAGTTTTCTGTGGAAGCTCTTACTGAGTCAGGATATGCACCTGTTAATACATCTGTAAGCGGTATTGCACAATCTGTGATGTATCAGGGCGAAAAAGAATATCTTGTAGTAAAAGGAGTTCTTGTTTCCCCTGATTCTGTTGTTGAGGCAAAAACTGAAGACTCTGAGACTTTTGAGCCGGGTTCAACCTTTAGTTATCTGGGAAAAAATATCCATGCAGAAAAAGGTGTAATATCTGTCAAAAAGGGCGAAGTTGAAAGTACTCTGCCGGCATTTACCCCTGAAAGAGATACCTCTGCAAGGGTTAATATCCTTAATTCCATGGGACAGATTGTTCATTCCTATTACAATGGCAATCTCAAAGCAGGTGAAGAAGAAACAGTTGAATGGGATGGAAAGGATCTTATGGGTAATAAAGTCGGAGATGGTTATTATTCGTATGAAGTCGTTACTCCCGGGAATACAGAAGTTGATACAGGTATCAGGGGAGAAGCAGGCGGAGTTTATTATGAAAACGGCAGGCATTATATAGATATTGACGGAGTAAGAGTTGCTCCTGAAGATATAAAATCGATTGAAGGTTAAAGAAATATGTCGGGAAATGAAATTTTCGATAATGAGTCAATAAACCGAAATTATTCGGGTACTTTATAAGAAGGAGGGTGGGTCATGTCCCTTACAAGTTCATTGTATACAGGAACCAGCGGTCTTACCAACATGGGTAACTCTATGCAGGTAATAGGCGACAATATTTCAAACGTGAATACTGTCGGTTTTAAAGGAAACAGATCTTTGTTTTGTGATCTTTTAAACCAGAGTATATCTACTCAGTCCGGTTCTTCCCAGGTGGGCAGAGGAACTGCAATTCAGGTGGTTAACACATCTTTTGAGCAGGGATCTTTTGAATCTACAGGAAATACAACTGATTTATCAATAGGCGGGAACGGTTTTTTTCAGTTAAGGGATAAAAATTCCCAGGATATTTATTATACAAGGGCAGGAAACTTTTCCTTTGATAAAGACGGAAAGCTTATAAATCCTGAAGGACATGTTGTTCAGGGCTGGGAACTTGATGAGGAAACAGGTAATGATAAAGGTGCTGTAAAAGATATTATCCTTGATTCATTTACTTCTCCTCCAAAAAAGACTGATAAGATTAATATGGTTACAAACCTTGATTCTGATGCACAAAGTCAGTCCATAGTTCTTGCCAATGCATGGGATGCTTCTGATGAAGATTTCATGCCTGCAAATAATTATGAATATCAAAGTGTTGTAAAGGTTTATGATTCTCTTGGAAGTACTCATGATGTTACAATCTATTATGATAAAAAAGCAGGCTCAACCTGGGAATACCTTGTTACCTGCAATCCCGGTGAGGATTCAAGGAATCTTGTGCAGGGAACAGACGGCAAAGGACTTCTTGCGAGAGGAGAAATAGAGTTTAATGAAAGTGACGGTTCTGTTGGTAATATTTCTATGGAAAGGTTTACAGGCAGAATAGGCAACCTCAGATCTTTTGGCGTTAACAATAAAGATGATATAACTACAAGAATATTCAATACTGAAAATATGGAGCAGGACGGATTTAATTTTCATATGGAATTTGACGGTAACTCATGGGAATTTCAGGATTCCTCCGGCCCCGGCGGAGTTCCAGACGGAATAATAGATGCATTTGATAAGCCACAGAGTTATCCCAATGCTGAAATAATGACCACAAGCAATGAAAAAAAGATTGATATCAGATTTAATCCTGATCCCACAGACCCTAATCCTGAACCTGATATGACCATATATTTTGATAATGATGCTGCTGCAACAGATTCTATTCATTTTGATATAAACAAAACCAACAACATTCACAACCAGGATGTTACAAACCTTACTTATAAAGGGGACACAGGAAACGACAATGCAAGTCTTATGATCAATGATCCAAGTGTTATGACCCGGGATGTTGAAGATATGAATCTTGTATGGGATCCTCTGGCAGAAGTCTGGTATATGTCATATCCTACTGAAGAAGGAATTGTAGATAACAACCAGGCTGTTCTGGATCTTGCCGGAACACCTCTTAATGCAGATAATACAATTACAGTTGATAATCCTGATATTTTGAACTTCAGAACTAGCAATCTCGATGTTGTCTTTGACGGAACCTCCTGGTACTGGAACGATCCTGGAAAATTTCTTGGAGGAACAGGCGAAATAACTTCTGCTCCGGCTCTGACTTATAATGATCCTACAGTTTTTGACAAGGCTTCAACTGTTAATTATACTCTCAATTATGATGGTTCAGGTAACTGGAGTTTTGCAAATGAAGACGCTGTACAAAATGATTATCCTGCCGCTCAGATTCTGGTTGGAGGAAGTAATGAAAATCAGGTCCAGGTAGATTTCGATGGCAACGGCACAGCTGATATTACTTACGGCGGGCCTGCCGCAAGTGGTAATGAAATGGGTCTTGACACAACAGGTGTTACACCAAGTACTATGACTTTTAATATAGATCCTTTTCCTAATCTTGAATATCCAGGGGCCACACTTCAAAACGGAAATGCGGGAGGTTTTGAGGTCGATTTTAACGGAGATACAATGGCTGACATGACTTTTGCACTGGATGATGGTACTGGTCCTGTTGCCGCTGCTGCTGGTGAAATAGTTACTTTTAATGTAGATCCAAGAGCCAATCCTGAAGAATACCCCAATGCAGTTGTAAAAGGTGATAAAGACAGCGTATATGTTGATCTTGACGGTTCCGGCGGAGAAGATGATACAAAAGATATCGTTTTTGAATTTACAGAATCCCTTGGTACTGGAACTGATGCTGATAACAGTATGATCAACTTTGATCTTATAGGCGGTACTTCATGGGACGAGATTGAAAAACAGGATATAGCCACAGAAGGTTATTTTTCATTTATGGCAGATTTCTTAGGTGCCACAGGTGAATTCGGACCAAACGGAACTTTTGAAACTACAGAGCAGGATATCCAGTTTGACATAGGCGCAATATTTGATGGAGTCAGTTTTACAAAAAGCTCTCTTTCATCTACTCAGTATGCAAAATCTTCATCAACAACATTTCAGTCTGCCAACGGTTACGGTGCAGGTGATCTGGAGGGTACCAACGTGGGTGCGGATGGTGCAATAACAGGTGTTTATTCAAATGGTGAACAAATTCCTCTATACAGAGTCTCTCTTGCTAAATTTTTAAGCAATCAGGGCCTTTATAAAGAAGGGGGCAACCTTTATCAGGAGACAAGAAGCAGCGGTGATGCAATAACAGGACGTCCGGGTGAAAACGGACTTGGAAGCATTTCTCCAAACTCCCTTGAAATGTCCAATGTTGATATAGCTGACGAGTTTGTAAATATGATTTCAACACAAAGGGGTTTTCAGGCAAACTCTAAAATTATAACAACTGTTGATGATATGCTCAGTGAAGTTATAAATATGAAAAGGTAGTTTCTGGTTTGAGTGCCTTTGGCACTCATTCTTTTATAAATTAAGTTCAGTATTCAGGCCTGTGCAGATTGTTGACTCTGCATAGGCTTTTTTTATTTTTTTGAAAAAATATATAAATTTTGGCATATAAATTGTATTGTTGTTACTCATAATAGTTTTAAATATACTTTTACTTAAAAATTTACAGGTTACGCAATGTCTGAAGAAACAGATAAAAATGAAAACCAGGGTTTTTTAAAAAACAGAAAAAAACTTGTTTTGATTTTCAGCGGAGCAGCTGTATTTATAATTGTTGTTGCATCTTTACTGTTTTTTTTTCTTTTTAAAGACGGCAAAGGAGGTAATAAAGCCCAAAAAACTGCTGAACAAAAAACAAAGAATACTGCTCCCGATCCTGCTGACGTTTATACAGGAATGGTCAAATTCTCTGAAATGCGAATAGAGCTGATGCCGGAATCAGAAGATGAAGTTCAGAAAAGAGTGCGCATAAGTTTTTATCTTGAGTTTAAAAGCGACAATGATAAATATGTAATGCTTGAAAATATGGATAAACTTCAGAATTTTTTAAAGATTTATTTCAGCAGGAAAAAGCCTTCACATCTGGATACTCTTTATGAAAAAATTATGTTGAAAAAAGAGATTTTTCAGAAAGTAAAAGAGATTACACAAAGCGATAGTCTGGAAAATATATATATAACTGAATTCTTAATTCTTGACTGGTGATGTCATAAAATTGACAGCGGAGCGAATATTATGAGCGAAGTTTTAACCCAGGAAGAAGTAGACAGCCTTTTAGACGGTTTGAGTGCAGGAAAAGTCGAGGCTGAAAATGAAACTTCCGATGATGCCGACGGTGTTGCTAAATACGATTTTGCAAGACAGGAAAAGGTGATCAGAGGCCGGCTTCCTACGTTTGAAGTAATAAATGAAAGGTTTGCAAGAGAGGTCAGGTCTACACTTTCGGTTCTTTTGCAGACCAACATAGATATAAGTTCAGAATCTCTTGATACTTTGAAATTTTCCGAGTTCGTAAGATCACTTCCTGTGCCTACAAGTCTTCATGTTTTCAGGATGGATCCTTTAAGAGGGCATGCCCTTGTTGTAATGGATACTGAGCTTGTATTCAACCTTATAGACACTTTTTTCGGGGGGAAGGGAACAGGAAAGGCAAAGGTGGAAGGCCGTGAATTTACATCGATCGAGGATGTAATGATTAAAAAGGTGGTTTCATCATGTCTGAAAGATCTGGAAGTTGCATGGCAGCCGGTGGAGCCTATTTCAGCCTCTCTTCAAAGATCAGAAGTAAATCCTCAGTTTGCGGCCATAGTTCCTCCTACGGACCTGGTCATTGTTGCAAGATTTGAGGTCGAGCTTGAGCAGGCTGCAGGAAAACTTACAGTCTGTCTTCCGTATGCAATGATAGAGCCTCTGAGAGGCAAACTTTCTTCAGGCTTCCAGGCTGAAACAGAAGAGGTTGACTATACATGGCAGAACCGTCTTAAAGAGATAATAAAGGAGTCTTCTGTTAATTTTAAGGTTGTTCTTGGTAAAACAACTATAAAAGGTGAAAAACTTATTACCATGAAAAAAGGTGATGTGATTCCCCTTGACCATGATGCTTCAGATCCGCTGGAAGGATTTATTGAAGGAGTTGCAAAATTTAAGGGTTATGCAGGAGTTAAAAAAGGACTTCAAGCTTTTAGAGTTAAGGAAAAATTCTGATTTTAATAAACGGGTTCGGTATTGTTTTTGAACCGGTTTTTATAATTAGTATTTGGCCGAAAACTAGAATTTTTTGTTCAGCAACTAATTATACTCAGAATACTGTTATATAAATTTAAATACTAAATCATTTTTATAAGAAGAAACTTAAAGCCGGAGGTTGGCAATGGCGGAAGAAGAAGCAAAAGAAACAGAAGAAAAAAAAGCGCCTGAATCTGAGAAAAAAACTGTTGATGAATCTCAGGAGGATCCGGGAAGGGATCTTGATTTTATATTGGATATACCTCTGGAGCTGTCAGTGGAGCTGGGGAGATCAAAAATGCTTGTCAATGATCTGCTTCAGCTTGGCCAGGGGTCAATTGTAGAGCTTAACAAGCTTGCCGGAGAACCCCTTGAAATTTATATCAACAACAAGCTTGTTGCAAGGGGTGAGGTTGTTGTTGTAAATGAAAAATTCGGGGTCAGGCTTACAGATATTATAAGTCCGATGGAACGTGTCCGCACACTTGGAGAATAGGTTTAGAAAATGGAATCAGAAACAGTAAATTTATACTCCGAGCTTTTTAAAACAATAGGAATGCTTGCAATAGTTCTTGGTCTTATTGTTGCTGTTTTGTATTTTGTAAAAAAGTATGCTTTAAAAGTCTCTTCAGGATCTGGTAGATCAGAATTCAGACTTTTGTCATCATTCCATCTCGGCAACAGGGAGAAGCTTGTTATGATTGAGGTAGAAAATGAAAAGCTTCTTCTGGGGGTAACCCAGAACAGGATATCTCTTTTATCAAAATATGAAAATTATGATGATGATCAAAGCGGCGAAAACAGAAAAGAACCAGAAAAAAATGATTTTTCAAAGTTTTTGTCCGGAAGTCTTAAAAAACATTTTTCCATAAAAAAGGATAAAAAGAGTTAAGATGTCAAAAAAAACCGCTTTTTTTATTTTAATCTTCTTATTTTTTGTTTTTCCGGAAAATCTTTTTGCTGTTACTTTTCCGATTCCTTCAATAGAAATCGGGGTAGGAGCTGCGGAAAGCCGTGATCAGGTAGCTGTAGCGCTTGAGGTGATAGCTCTTCTTACTATTCTTACTCTTGCTCCTGCAATACTTATTCTTATGACTTCTTTTACAAGGATTGTTGTTGTTTTTCATTTTTTAAGACAAGGGATGGGGATTCAGACAAGTCCTCCTAATCAGGTTTTGATAGGGCTTGCCCTTTTTATGACATTTTTTGTTATGAAGCCAGTATGGAGTGATGTATATGAAAATGCACTTGATCCTTATTTAAATGATAAAATAGATTATCAGGAAGCATATTACAATGCAGAAGCTCCTGTAAAAAAGTTTATGCTCGCCAACACAAGAGAAAAGGATCTTGCATTGTTCATAAGCTCTGCAGGCGATCCAAAACCTGAAACAAAGGAAGATGTTAATATTATTCATCTTATACCTGCATTTGTGGTAAGTGAGCTTCAGACTGCCTTTATAATCGGTTTTATGATTTACATCCCTTTTATTGTAATAGATATGGTTGTTGCAAGTGTTCTTTTGTCCATGGGTATGATGATGCTTCCTCCTATTATGATTTCACTGCCTTTCAAGCTTATGCTTTTTGTCCTGGTAGATGGATGGAATCTGCTGATAGGGTCACTTATAAAAAGTTTTGCAGTTCCTTAAGGAGGTTTTATGACACCGGAGTTTATAGTAAATTTTATGAAAGAGGCAATAATTCTGACTATTATGATTTCAATGCCTATGCTTGGTGTTGGTCTTATTGTCGGTGTTGCAATAAGTGTTTTTCAGGCTGTTACATCAATCCAGGAAATGACGCTTATTTTTGTTCCTAAAATTATTGCTGTGTTTTTAGCTCTTTTGCTTTTTGCTCCCTGGATGCTTGATAAGATGTCAGCATTCACCATAAGAATTATAACCAATCTTCCTGAATATATCAGATGATAAAATGGAAATATTAAATCTTTTTTCACCCGAGGAATTCAGGCACTTTCTTCTAATTCTTTTAAGGGTTTCTGTTATTTTATTTCTTTTTCCTTTTTTCGGAAGTGAAGTAATACCAGTAAGGGTTAAGGCCGGACTGTCTCTTCTTATCACTCTTTGTCTTTATTCAGCAGTTTATACTGATACATCTGTATTTCCCGACAAGGTTTTTTCAGCGCCTGTTCTGATAGTTTCAGAATTTTTTATAGGTCTTTGTCTTGCCCTTGGAATAAGGCTTTTTTTTGCCGCAACCCAGGTAGCAGGTGTTTTGATAGGCTTTCAGATGGGTTTTTCCATGATAAATGTTGTTGACCCACAGTCAGGCAGCCAGGTCTCTATTATGGATCAGATTTCATACTGGGTTGTCATAATAGTTTTTATAGTTGTAAATGGACATCATATTATTTTCAAGGCTTTGGTTGAAAGTTTTCATCTTATTCCTGTAGGTTATGGTTTTAATTTTCAGCAGGGTCTTTTTGATATGGTATCTCAATTCGGAGCAGATATATTTTCACTTGCAATAAAAATAGGAGCTCCTGTGATTGCGTGTTTGTTTTTTACAAGTGTTGCTTTCGGACTTGTAGCTAAGTTTGCTCCTCAGATAAATGTTATGATAGTTGCATTTCCTGTAAAAATTATTGTAGGTCTTTTTTTGTTCGGGTTCTGCCTTTATATTGCATCATATTTTACACAAAATTATGTTTCAGATCTTTACGGGATCTTTTTTCATACGCTTAAATTTCTGGCAGGAAAACCCCTTAGCTGACAATCCCAGTATTTTTTTATAAAACCTGAATTGAGCACTTTATAATATGGCAGAAGAGGACGGACAGGAAAAAACCGAAGATGCAACCCCCAGGAAAAGACAGAAGTCAAGGGAAGACGGGCAGGTTGCAAAAAGTATAGAAATTGTTTCTGTAGTTGTTTTGTTTGCCGCTGTTGCCTCTCTTTTTTTTACAGCCGGTTTTTTTTACGATAATATCCAGAAAATTTTTTATAATTCTTTTGAATTCAGTAATGTAAAAGATATAAGTATAAAATCTTTTCTCTTCTTTTTTAATGCCGTAGTAAAGCATGCTTCACTTGCCATGATACCTCTTTTAATTTCTGTCTTTCTGGCCGGTCTTATATCGAATATGGCCCAGGTCGGCTTTTTTATTTCATGGAAAGCTATAGAGCCAAAAGGAAGTAAAATTGATCCTATAAAAGGGATGGGCAGGCTTTTTTCCAAAAAATCGATTTTTGATATGCTTAAAAGTATATTAAAAATCACTATTATTTTCGCCCTTACTTATTTTGCAGTTATTTATGATGAGGAAAACCTTCTCAGGCTTTATGACAATGAAGTCAGGTCAATAGTTATATTTCTTTTGAGGGTAACTTTCAGAATTTTTGTATGGGTTCTTGTTACTATGACTATTCTTGCACTGATTGATTATCTTTATCAGAAATACGATTTTGAAGAAAAAATAAAGATGACAAAGCAGGAAGTCAAAGATGAAATGAAGCAGTCTGAAGGTGACCCTCATATCAAGTCAAAGATAAGACAGCTTCAGGCCGAAGCCGCAAGGAACAGAATGATGTCTGAAGTCCCTGAAGCCGATGTTGTGGTAACAAATCCAACTCACATAGCAGTAGCTCTTAAATATGATCAGCTTACTATGTCTGCGCCGTCTGTCGTGGCAAAGGGAGCAGGCAGGGTAGCTGAAAGAATTAAGGAAATTGCGGCAAAAGGGGATGTTCCTGTTGTTGAGCAACCAGAGTTGGCACGGAATTTGTTTAAGACAGTAGACATAGGGGACTCTGTTCCCCCGGATTTATTCCAGACAGTAGCCGAACTTCTTGCATATGTCTACAGAATGAAGGGGAAGGTCTGATAAACTGAAAATGGCTGAAACGTCACAAAATTGACGGAAACTGAAAAAACGGTGAAATAATGGCGGAAGCAGGTCAGGGAACAATAAAATCTTTTGCAGGAGATGCTGCTGATATAGGTATGATAGTTGCCATTGTCGGAATTTTGATGGCTATGATTATTCCTCTTCCTGCTTTTCTTCTCGATTTTCTTTTGGCTCTTAATATTACACTGGCAATAATAATTCTTATAACAACAATGTATACTGAAAGACCGCTTGAATTTTCAGTATTTCCCTCAGTTCTTCTTATGCTTACACTTTTCAGACTTTCTCTTAATGTTGCTTCTACAAGGCTTATTCTTCTCCGCGGAAATGAGGGAGAAGGTGCCGCTGGAGCAGTAATTCAGTCTTTTGGCCGTTTTGTGGTCGGCGGTGATTTTATAGTCGGGATGATTATTTTTGTTATCCTTGTACTTATTAACTTTATAGTTATTACAAAAGGTGCAGGAAGAATTGCAGAGGTAGCAGCAAGGTTTGCACTTGACGCCATGCCTGGTAAACAGATGGCAATTGATGCAGATTTAAACGCCGGCATTATTGACGAGCATGAGGCAAAAGAAAGAAGGGAGACTATAAGAAGAGAGTCTGAGTTCAACGGTTCAATGGACGGTGCAAGTAAATTTGTACGCGGTGATGCTATAGCAGGTATTATAATAACTGTAATTAATATAATCGGCGGTCTTATTATTGGCATGATGAACGGAATGCCTCTGGCAGATGCAGCTCAGAACTATACAATACTTACTGTGGGAGACGGTCTTGTAACCCAGATTCCGGCTCTTGTTATTTCTACAGCAGCAGGTCTTCTTGTTTCAAGGGGCGGTGCTGACGGAAGAGTCGGCGGGGATCTCTACAGGCTTATCTCTTCAAAAACAACTCCTATTTATATAGGTTCGGGTGTTGTTTTTGCACTAGGTCTTGTTCCCGGACTTCCTTCAATCCCTTTTATAAGCCTTGGTCTTCTTCTGGGAGTCGCTGCATATTTTATTTCAAAGGCTGTTCCTCCTTTAGAAGAGGGTGAAGAGGAAGAAAAGGCTGAACAGACTCCTTCAGGTCCTGAAGAAGTTGATGACCTTCTTTCCATGGATATTATGGAGCTTGAGGTAGGCTACGGTCTTATTCCCCTTGTAGATGCTTCGGAACCGGGTAATATTCTTGAAAGGATCAGGTCTATAAGAAGACAGTTTGCAACAGAAATGGGTATTGTTGTTCCTCCTATTCATATCAGAGATAATCTGAAGCTTAACTCTGCTGAATACAAATTTTTAATAAAAGGTGTTGAAGCAGCAAAGTTTGAAATCATGCCTGATCATTTACTTGCAATGGATCCCGGTGATGTTATTCAGAAAATTGACGGAATACCGACTATAGAACCTGCTTTTGGTCTTGATGCCATATGGATCCCAAAGGAGAAGGAAGAAGATGCCAAACTTGCGGGCTACACAGTTGTTGATGCATCGACTGTAATGGCAACACATCTTACAGAAGTTATAAGAAACAATGCTTATGAGCTGCTCGGACGCCAGGAAGTTCAGCATCTTCTTGATAATCTTTCCAAAACAAGTCCGAAAGCTGTTGAAGAACTCGTTCCTTCTCTTATGTCCCTTGGCATGCTTCAGAAAGTTCTTCAGAACCTTCTTGCTGAAAAAGTATCAATCAGGGATCTTCTGACAATTGTGGAAACACTTGCTGATTACGCTACAATGACAAAAGATCCTGATGTATTGACAGAATATGTAAGACAAAAGCTCTCCAAATCTATTCTTTCTCAGTATACAGCAAACGATGGATCTTTACATGTAATAGTTCTTGACAGAAAAATAGAAGAGCTTTTGAACAACAGCCTTCAAAAAACTGAACAGGGAGCTTTTCTCTCCCTTGAACCAAAAATGGCTGAACAGATTATAACTGCAGTCAGGGGCAAGGCTGAACAGGCTTTAAACTCTAATATGCAGCCCCTTGTTCTTTGTTCGCCAGCAATAAGAAGACATTTAAGAAAACTTACAGAGCAGTATATCCCTGCTGCTGTAATAATATCGTATGCAGAAGTCCCTCATAATGTAAGCTTAAAAACCATAGGAAAGGTGGAGATCTAATATGAAAGTAAAAACTTTCCGGGGTAGGTCTGTACAACAGGCTATCTCACGAATTAAATCAGAAATAGGACCTGAAGCTGTAATAATGTCTACCAAAAGAGTGCCTGAAAACAGGACCAATCCTTACGGAGCTCAGGTTTTTGAGGTTACTGCATCTGTGCCAGAATCGAATGATTATGGTGATGCAGGGGGCAGAGTATTCCCTGAACCGAAAACAGAGAAAAATGATTCATTAAGCATGAGAAAGAATTTTAATGAATATATTGAAGATATAGATACTGATGAAAAAGGCAGGGGAAATAATCCTGACGAGATCTATAAAGAGATACTTTCAATAAAAGACATTCTTTTTACACTTCAGAGTAAAGGCGGTCTCCCTGAATATATTTTCAAATATCCGGGTGCATCTTCAGTTTATGCCAAACTGATAGAAAACGGAATATCTTCAGAGCTTTCAAAGAAGATAATATTAAAATCTTATTCAAAAGAGAAAAAATCTGAGAGTTCGCCAGGGTCTTTGAGAAAAAGGGTTTTTATAGATATGATCAATATGATTGATACATATGATCCTTTTGAGATAAACGATTCTGCAGTTGCAGCAGCTTTTATTGGGCCTACAGGTGTTGGAAAAACAACTACAATTGCAAAGGTCGCTGCTGATCTTACTATTAATCAGGGCAAAAAGGTCGGTCTTGTATCTGTTGATAATTACAGAATCGGTGCTCTTGAGCAGCTTAAAACGTATTCAACAATCCTTGGAATTCCCTGTATGCCTGCGTTTGATAAAAGTGAGCTTGAAAAGGCATTATCCAGAATGCGTTCAAAAGATGTTATTCTTATTGATACAGCAGGTTTAAGCAGCTTTGATGAAGAAAAGATAAAAGAGTTAAAAGATATATTTGATCCGTCAATACCTGTTTCAACACATCTTGTTCTTTCTCTTACATCTTCTCTGGAAAATCTTAATGAAGCTTCAAAGAATTTTTCTGAACTTACACCTTCAAGTTATATCTTCACAAAACTTGATGAAACTTTGAAAAAAGGTGCTGTTCTTGATCAGCTCGATTATATGAAACTTCCTGTTTCTTATGTGACAAACGGTCAGAGAGTGCCCGAAGATTTTGAAAAAGCGTCCGGGAAAAATATTTTAAAAAAGATTTTTACTGAAAAATAAAACAGGAGTTATAATTGAACGATCAGGCAAGCAGTTTGCGTAAAATTGTAAAGTCGGGTCAAAACGACCTGAAAGGGAGATCAGATATGACCGGGAAAAGCTCCATGAGAGTTGTGGCAGTATCAAGCGGGAAAGGCGGCGTTGGAAAAACCAATGTTGTAGCCGGTCTTGCCCTTTCTCTTGCAAGATCAGGCAAAAAAGTTCTTATAATTGATGCAGATCTTGGTCTTGCCAATATAGATATTATTTTTAATATAAGGCCTGAACTCAATATAAGTGATGTAATGTCAGGCGAAGCAGAGCTCAAAGATATAATAGTAGATATTCAGGAGAATATTAAGCTTATCCCCGCAGGTTCAGGTATAAGTGATCTTACAAGGCTCAGCGAGGCTCAGAAATTGTCTCTTATAAATGAATTTGATACTATAGATGAAGATATAGATTATGTGCTTGTAGATACAGGTGCAGGTATTTCCGACAATGTGCTTTATTTTAACCTTGCCTCAGATGACTGTATAATTGTTACTACAACAGAGCCTACTGCAATTACTGATGCTTATGCCCTTATGAAGGTAATGTCGGCAGAGCACGGTTATAAATACTTCAAACTTATTGTAAATATGGTAAAATCAGAAAAAGATGCAAAAAGAGTATACTTGTCGCTCAGTCAGGCTGCTTCAAAATTTCTTGGCGGTGCAGTTATAGAATATCTCGGATTTCTTCCTTCAGAGCCGGCTGTAAGCGAGTCAGTAATGAAAAGAATGCCTGTAACAAGTGCTAATCCTGATCTGCCTTATACTGCTTCAATGCAGAAAATTGCCAGAATATTTTCCAGATCAGTTCCCAAAAACTCTGATTCAGGCAACTTAAAGCTTTTTATGAACAGGTTTATTTCAAAGAAAACTGCGTCAGGTTAGTTGTATCTGATGAAAATTTTACATATTCATGATTTGTAAAACCGGGGATTTATAAGGCAGTCAAATTTAAAAAGCCTGATATAAAAATGTACCGGGACTTAATATATAAAGAAAGGCTGAAGTTATGGAAAAGATTTCCCGCAGCCAGGATGAGGCAGATAAAAAACTGAATGAAGATGAAGCTTTTATAAAGCGTTATCTTCCGCTTGTAAAAAAAATAGCAGCCCGGTTTTCCATGAGAATACCGCCTTCTGTAAGTATGGATGAGCTGATAAGCGCAGGAAGTATAGGCCTTATAGATGCTGCAGGTAAGTTTGATCCTGACCGGCATGTAAATTTTGAAACATATGCAAGTTTCAGAATAAAAGGAGCCATACTTGATGAGCTAAGAAGCCTTGATAATTACTCACGTTCACTAAGGCAGAAAACCCATCAGATTGAAAAGGCGGTAAATAAAGTTGAGAAAGAACTTAAAAGGCCTGCTGATGAATCTGAAGTAGCTGAAGAAATGGGGGTTGAGCTTGAACAATACCAGGATATGCTTAAGGATGTTCATTCAATTGCTTTTTTCAGTCTTGATGCCTCAATAAGAAACTCTTTCAAGCAGAATCAGACATCAGGAACAACATTTCAGGATCAGCTCAAAGGTGACGATAACCCAGAAAAAAATATTAACAATATTGAACTGAAAAAAGTTATTGCAGAGGCGGTTGACAATCTTTCGGATACAGAAAAAAAAGTTATTACACTTTATTATTATGAAGATCTTACATTAAAAGAGATTGGTGAAATTTTTGAAAGAACAGAATCACGGATATGTCAGATCCATTCTTCTGCAGTAATTAAGCTGAAATCTAAACTAAACAGTGTAGTCTCCTAAGGTACGGGAATTATTATGGCTGATGAAAACAATAAAAATTCTACAGATTCTGTTGTGTCACAGGATGATATAGACTCCCTTTTTGATTCAGTCGAGGCTGAAACAGAAAAAGATTCTGGTGAAAATACAAAAAACTCTGTTTCTTCAGATATGACAGATTCGGAAAGTTCTGATTCAGAAGATATATCAACAGTCTCCCAGGGTGACATAGACTCATTGTTTGAAAGCTCGGATTCTGAAGGTGCAAAATCTTCAAAAGAAGAACCTGAAGCATCCTCTGAGACAGAAGAAGACGAAGATATATCAACCGTCTCCCAGGGTGACATAGACTCATTGTTTGAAAGCTCGGATTCTGAAAGTGCAAAATCTTCAAAAGAAGAACCTGAAGCATCCTCTG
>Ga0136557_1001507_pt1 | contig 14816 bp, 12 predicted proteins | sample AntRauTorckE6832_FD_104796 | JGI IMG/M metagenome (GOLD analysis project Ga0136557, IMG submission 104796) | Saline lake microbial communities from Rauer Islands, Antarctica - Metagenome Torckler E6 #832 | ecosystem: Environmental > Aquatic > Non-marine Saline and Alkaline > Saline | place...
ACCCCAAAACGATGTTGCTCATCAATGATGATAAGCCCCAGATTATTGAACATGACTCCATCCTGAAACAGGGCATGGGTACCAACGGCGATCTTGCTGCTGCCATCCTGCAAGGCCTGCAGTGTCTGCTCGCGCTGACGACCTTTCACTTTGCCGCTCAGCCAGCCGGGATGCAGGCCTAACGGTGCCAGCCATTGTGTGAAGTTCACATGGTGTTGCTCTGCCAATAACTCGGTGGGCGCCATGATGACAGCCTGATAACCACTATCAACGGCCTGCAGCGCGGCCAGCGCCGCCACTACGGTTTTGCCAGAGCCGACGTCTCCCTGCAACAGCCGCAGCATGGGCTGCTCGAGCGCCAGGTCGTGGCTGATCTCCCGCCACACGCGAGTTTGGGCGCCGGTCAGTGAAAACGGCAGTTGCTGCAAAAAGGACTGCCTCAGGCTGCTATTTGTTGTCATAACCGGGGCGTGATGCTGAGCTGATTGCTGGCGCAGGCGGCGCAGACACAGGCGATGGCTGAGCAACTCTTCAAAGGCCAGTCGTTGCTGGGCCGGGTGTTCGCCGCTGAGCAATTGTGCCACCGGTGCCTGTACCGGTGGGTGGTGAAGATACTGCAGTGCATCGGCCAGGCCTGGATAGGCGAAGCGGTGCAGAATGTCGGCGGGAATCCAGTCGGGCAGGGTTTGCGGCGAATGCAGAAACTCCAGAGCCTGGTCGATCAACTTACGCAGACGGGTTTGTTGCAGCCCTTCAGTGGCGGGATAGATCGGTGTCAGCCGGTCAGCGACCGGGGCGACCTCGCCTGGCTTGAGTACCTGATATTCCGGGTGGTAAATCTCGTAACCCGTTTTGCCGCTGCGGATTTCACCGTAGCAACGCAACACATTGCCCGGTGTCAGCATCTTTTTCTGGGCGGCACTGAAGTGGAAAAACCGCAGGCTGATGATGCCGCCAGCATCCTTGATCTTGCACACCAGGCTGCGGCGCCGCCCAAATTCGACCTCGCAGCTCAGAATTTCCGCCTCCAGCATGACATCGTCGCCAAGCCGCACCCGGCCGATGGAGGCGATCCGGGTGCGGTCCTGGTAGCGCAGGGGCAGATGAAACAGAAGGTCTTGAACCGTATGGATATGCAGCGTGGCCAAGCGTTCAGCCAGTCGCGCCGCGACACCGTTTAGCCGTGTTACCGGGATGTCGCTCAGAGCCACCTGGTTTGACATGGCGGTTGGGCTCAAGCCGCGGTGGGCAATATCATGATGGCGTCGATTTCGACCTGCACGCCGCGCGGCAAAGCCGATACTTCAACGGTAGCCCGCGCGGGATAAGGCGTCTGGAAATACTGTTGCATGGTGGTATTGACCACGGCGAAATGACCCAGATCGGTCATGTAGATCGTCAGCTTCACGCAATCGTCCAGCGTGCCGCCGGCTGCAGTGGCCACCGCCGCCAGATTGTCCAACGCCTGGCGTGCCTGTGCCTCGATGTCGCCTTCAACGATGTCCATTGACACCGGGTCCAGCGGAATCTGGCCGGATAAAAACACCATGTTGCCGCTTTTGATGGCTTGGGAATAAGGGCCGATGGCCGAGGGTGCGCGGTCGGTCGAAATTACTTGTTTATCGGCCATGATAGATTCCTTGTCTGATGTGCCGGTGAGTTCGGGTCAGTGACTGTTTACATTCAGTGCTGACGCTTTAAAACTTCGGGTGCGATACTGCCTTTGATGGGCTTGACCAGCTTGCGGCTTTTCACTCGCGCCACGCGCGTAACCGGTTTGATCAAGCGCACGTGTTTCATCACCTGTGCCAGGTGAACACGGTTGCGAACGTTCAGCAGCAGGTTGACGATGCTGAAGCGGGCGTCCCGCTCAACGGTGCTGATGCGCTCGATATTGGCTTCTTCGCTGGTGATGGCCGTTGCCAGTTTGGCAATGATGCCGCGCTCGTTCTCCAGCTCAACCCGGATTTCTACCGCAAACTCGCCTTCAACATCCGGATCCCAGCGCACGGAGATCACTTTTTCCGGGTTTTGCCGGATTTCGGCGATGTTGTTGCAGGTTTCGGTGTGGATAACCATGCCGCGGCCGGAACTGATATGACCAACGATAGGGTCGCCGGGTATCGGATAACAACACTTGGCGTAACTCATCACCATGCCTTCGGAGCCGCGGATGGCCAATGATGCCTGTTTGGCATCCTTGCTGGTGGCCTTGGGCAGCTCCATGGCTTCTTCCGGGAACATTTTCTGTGCCACGATATGCGCCATGCGATTGCCCAGGCCAATATCGCTGAGCAGAATATTAAGCTCGCCTACGTTGAGCTTTCCCAGCAATTGCTGCATTTGCTCGGCGCTGAGTTTCTCCAGTTGCGTGCCATGTCCGGCCAGCGATTTATTGAGCAGGCGCCGGCCCAAGGCAATAGATTCCGACTCGCGCTGATTCTTCAGGTAGTGGCGTATATTGCTGCGCGCCTTGCCGGAAACCACAAAACTGAGCCAGGCCGGGTTGGGCTGAGCGCCGGGCGTGGTAATGATCTCCACGGTCTGGCCACTTTCCAGCGGTTCGCTCAGTGGCGCCAGGCGGCGACTGATGCGGCAGGCAACACAGCTGTTGCCGACATCGGTATGCACGGCATAGGCAAAATCAACCACCGTGGAACCGGCTGGCAGTTCCATGATGCGGCCTTTCGGCGTGAACACGTAGATCTCGTCCGGGAACAGGTCGATCTTGACATTTTCGATGAATTCCAGGGAGTTGCCTGCGTTTTGCTGCATTTCCAGCAAGCCGTTGACCCATTGACGGGCGCGGGCGTGGGCATTGCTGGGCGTGTCGTCTGATGACTTGTACAACCAGTGCGCGGCGATGCCGTTATTGGCCATGGCTTCCATTTCCTCGGTACGGATCTGGATTTCGATGGGTACGCCGTGCATGCCGAACAGGGTTGTGTGCAGCGATTGGTAGCCATTAGCTTTAGGGATGGCAATATAATCCTTGAAACGTCCTGGTACAGGTTTAAAAAGATTATGAACAGCGCCTAAAACACGATAACAGGTATCAACCGAATCAACGACAATGCGGAACGCATACACGTCCGTTATTTCCGAGAACGATTTACGTTTGGTGCGCATCTTCTCGTAAATGCTGTAAAGGTGTTTTTCACGACCAATGGTGCGTCCGGGCAGGGCTTCGCGCTCCATGCAGGCTTCGATGGCGCTTTGCACCTGTTTGACGATTTCCTTGCGATTGCCGCGGATGGCTTTGACGGCGGCATTGATACGGCGCGCCCGCATCGGGTACAGGGCGTCAAAGCCAAGCTCCTCGAATTCCACACGAACCGCGTTCATGCCCAGTCGCGCGGCGATCGGAGAGTAGATATCCAACGTTTCCTTGGCAATTCGGCGGCGCTTTTCCGGGCTCAGCACATCCAGGGTGCGCATATTGTGCAGGCGGTCCGCCAGCTTCACCAGAATGACGCGCAGGTCACGGGCCATGGCAAGCGCCATTTTCTGGAAGTTCTCTGCCTGAGCTTCGGCATGGCTGCTGAAGGTGATCTTGTTAAGTTTGCTGACGCCGTCAACCATGTCGGCGACGGTCTCGCCGAACTGGGTTTTTACCGCGCTCTTGCTGACGCCGGTATCCTCAATGACATCGTGCAGCATGGCGGCCATCAGGCTTTGATGGTCCATGTGCATTTCACTGAGGATATTGGCGACGGCCAGCGGATGCGTTACGTAGGGTTCGCCGCTGCGGCGGTACTGACCATCATGCGCCTGTTCCGCGTAAAAGTAGGCCCGGCGAACACTGTTCACCTGATCGGATGCCAGGTAGCCGGAAAGGCTGCTGGCAAGAGAGTCGATTGTTAATGTCACAAGCCGACTCCTTTATAATTTACTCGTCTTCTGACAAAGGCTCTTTTGCAGGTTCTGCGTCAGCGTCGGACACGATCGCGCCCATCATTGCTGCGGTGGCGTCCAGCTCGGCTTCAGCCATTTCACGGGCAGGCGCGGGACGTGCTTTCAGAATGCTGACATCGACCAGGCCCTCAGCGATTTCGCGCAATGCGATAACCGTAGGTTTATCATTGTCTTCGGGAACCAGGGCTTCTTTGCCTCCGGTCTGCAGCTGACGTGCGCGCTTGCTGGAGATCATCACCAGTTGAAAGCGATTGTCTACCTTGCCCAGACAATCTTCTACGGTAATACGTGCCATATAAAACCTGCCTTAAACTAAAATCTGTTGCTAAAATTCGGTTACGCCGTTTTATTGACGAAGCACTGGCGGATACACAAAGCCGGTAAACGTCGGAGGCATATAACAGAGGACCGGACATGATACTGAATTTATGCAGTGCTTGCATTCAAATTCAGTGAAACCGCGGCAAAAATAACAAATCAGGCCAACAGGTCCTGTAGCAGGCGCCCGTTATTCCGCAATTGCTGTTCCCGCTCAAGGCGGGCAGCCCGCAAGATGGCGCGTAAATCCTGCAGCGCCGAGTCGAACTGGTCGTTGATGACCAGATAGTCGGCTTCGCCGTAATGCGAGATTTCGTTTTTTGCCAGTTGCATGCGGCCGGTAATGATGGCTTCATCGTCTTGTCCACGATTGGTCAGACGATCCTGCAGCGTGCTAAGTGAAGGTGGCAGAATGAAGATGCTTTTGACAGGCTTGATCAGCGTGCGCACCTGTTCGGCGCCTTGCCAGTCAATTTCCAGGATCACATCCATGCCCTTGTCCAGCTGCTCTTGCACCCACACCCGCGAGGTCCCGTACAGGTTGCCGAATACTTCGGCAGATTCGAGAAAGTCGCCGGTTTCGCACATGGCCAGGAAGTGTTCGCGGGATACAAAGTGGTAATTGACGCCATTTTGCTCCCCCGGCCGCATGGCCCGGGTGGTGTGGGAGACTGACACGCACAGGGTGTTATCGCCGTCGGCAAGCAGGGCGTTGACCAGACTGGTCTTGCCGGCGCCCGAGGGTGCAGAAATTGTGTAAAGAGTGCCTCGAGCCATAATGACGCTGGTGCTTTGCTGGTTGAAGGGATGCGGGCGAAACTATAGTCAATCCTGCCCCGGGTGTCCACCTGAAGCCTTGGCAACAATATTATCAGCCGGGGGAGAAGGGAAATCGCAGCGCAAGCACGTTATAATCCCAGCGAAACGTGAATCACGGAAAATTTTATGTCATCTGAGGATACAGCCAGCAAACCCCCGGTGCCCCCTGTTCGCCTGACCGCCTACAGCCACGGCGCAGGCTGTGGTTGCAAGATTGCACCGGCGGTGCTTGATCGTATTTTGTCTTCGCAGCGTCAGTTCATGACCGATCCCGCCCTGCTGGTGGGCAACAACTCAAAAGACGATGCCGCCGCCTACGACATTGGCAATGGGCAGGTCATCCTGAGCACCACCGACTTTTTTATGCCGATTGCCGATGACCCATTTGATTTTGGTCGTATTGCAGCGACCAATGCCATCAGTGACATCTATGCCATGGGCGGCAGGCCGTTGATGGCCATTGCCATTCTGGGCTGGCCGGTAAGCAAACTGCCGGCCGAGGTTGCTGGGCAGGTGGTTGATGGTGGTCGCCAGGCCTGTTCGGACGCCGGCATCGTGTTGGCGGGTGGTCACAGTATTGACTGCCCGGAACCGGTTTTTGGTCTGGCCGTTACCGGCCTGGTGGAGCGCGATAAACTCAAACAGAATAATACCGCCACCGACGGCTGCCTGCTGTATCTGAGCAAGCCACTGGGCGTGGGGGTACTGACCACGGCGCAGAAGCAGGGCAAGCTGAAACCTGAACACGAATTCCTGGCGCGCGATCTCATGTGCCAGCTCAACAAACCCGGCCTCGCCCTGGCGCAGATCCCTGGCGTGACCGCAATGACGGATGTCACGGGGTTTGGCCTGATGGGCCATTTGCTGGAAATGTGTGAGGGCAGTGACCTGTATGCTGAGCTTGATGTTTCACGTGTGCCGGTATTGCCAGCAGTGCGTGAATATATTGCGCAAGGATGTGTGCCAGGCGGCACTTTGCGCAACTTCGAAAGTTACGGCCACCAGCTGGCGCCAATGGATGATGCGCAGCGGCATCTGTTATGTGATCCGCAAACCAGTGGCGGACTGCTTATTGCCGTTGAGCCCGGCAGTCGTGATGAGGTAGAAGCTGCTTTACGCAAGGAAGGTGTGCCCGATGGTTTGTGCGCGCCGATCGGAAAACTGAAACGTGCGGACGCTAACCCGGCGGACGACGCACATGTTCGCATCCGGTTTACCTGATATGCGAGCCGATACGCATGATTACCTGTCGTTGTTGCTGGACGATGTTCCGCTGATAGATACCCGGGCACCCGTCGAATTCGCCCGCGGTGCGTTTCCCCGCGCGATCAATCTTCCGTTGATGACGGATGATGAGCGTGCGGCAGTCGGCACCTGCTACAAGGAGCGGGGCCAGCAGGCGGCGATGGCACTTGGCTATTCACTGGTCAACGGTGATTCCAAAGCACAGCGTGTGGACGCTTGGCTGACACAGGCTTTGCAACAGCCGCAGGGTTATCTGTACTGCTTCCGCGGTGGTCTGCGCTCTCAGATCTGCCAGCAGTGGCTGCATGAAGCCGGTCTTGACTACCCGCGTGTTGAGGGCGGCTACAAGGCCATGCGTCAGTTCCTGCTGAGCAGTCTTGAACAGATCTGCCGTGACCAAAAAATATGGGTGCTGGCCGGGCATACCGGCTCAGCCAAAACTGATCTGTTACTTGAGATACCTGACGCTATTGATCTGGAAGGCATTGCCAATCACCGGGGCAGCGCTTTTGGTCGACGTGCCAACGGACAGCCGTCGCAGATCGACTTCGAAAACCGGCTGGTGATTGCCATGCTTAAACACCAGCACAGACATCCGGGCACACCCATGGTGCTGGAAGATGAGAGCCGCCTGATCGGCCGCTGCGCGCTGCCGCATGTGTTGCGCGAGGTCATGGCAAAATCACCAATGATACAGCTGGAAAGTGACCTGGACACGCGTACCGAACACTCCCATGTCAATTACATTCTGCGCAAGTCGGCCGAGTGGCAGCAACACGCGGGCGCAAAGCAGGGCTTTGAACTTTTTATTGAGGATTTGCGCGAGTCTCTGTTTCGAGTGCGCAAGCGCCTGGGCGGCGAACGCTACACCGTGGTGAGTGAACAGATGAAGCGCGCTATTGCGGCACATCGCAGCGGTGATGACACCGAACACCGCGTCTGGATTCGCAGTCTGCTGCGCGACTACTATGATCCGATGTACGACTTCCAGGGCCGGAAACATCATCAGCGTGTGGTGTTCAGGGGCAGGGTCGATGCCGTCAGGGAATTCTTGACCACGCTGCGCAACTGATTCAGCAAGGAGTAATCGCGTAATGCCAGCACCAGACAGGACAAAAACAGGCGTACTGGAAGTTTTTTTTGTCTTCTTGCGTCTGGGGTTGACTTCATTTGGCGGGCCGATCGCCCATATCGGTTATTTCCGGGACGAGTTTGTCAGTCGCCGTCAGTGGCTCAGTGAACAAAGTTACGCTGATCTGGTTGCGCTGTGTCAGTTTCTGCCCGGTCCGGCAAGCAGTCAGGTCGGTCTTGCCCTGGGTCTGTCGCGGGCTGGATATTCCGGTGCGCTGGCAGCCTGGATGGGATTTACCCTGCCGTCAGCGTCGGCATTGATGTTACTGGCGGCAGGCATAACCGGTTTTGCCGACGGTGTGGTTTCGTCAGGTCTGCTGACGGGACTGAAAGTGGTGGCTGTTGCGGTGGTGGCGCAGGCCGTGTGGGGCATGGCGCGCAATCTGTGCCCGGACACATCGCGCATCACTTTGATGGTCATCGCGACCTGTCTGGTATTGCTGTTGCCCTCGGTTTACGCACAAGTCGGCGTTATCCTGGCTGCCGGTGTGGTCGGCCTGTTTATGTTCAAGCCTGTGATAAACGATGTTACTGACGACTGGCAGGTTCCGGTCAGCCGTGGCGCTGGCGCATTCTGGTTGTGTCTTTTCTTTGTTTTGCTATTTGCGCTGCCGCTATTGTTGCAGTTGTTCCCGTCGCAGCCTCTGGCGTTGATCGATTCGTTTTATCGTGCCGGTTCACTGGTGTTTGGTGGCGGGCATGTGGTGTTGCCGCTGTTGCAGGCTGAAGTTGTGCCGACCGGCTGGGTACAGGAGGACATCTTCCTGGCCGGTTACGGTGCGGCCCAGGCTGTGCCAGGCCCCCTTTTTACCTTCGCGGCCTATCTGGGCGCATCAATGACGCAGGCGCCCGGCGCGTGGCTGGGCGGGATGATCTGTCTGCTGGCCATCTTCACACCATCCTTCCTGCTGATTGCCGGTGCCTTGCCGTTCTGGCAGCAACTGCGCGCCAGCGCGCGCATGCAATCGGCGTTGATGGGAATCAATGCGGGGGTGGTGGGTTTGCTGCTGGCCGCGCTCTATGACCCAGTCTGGACCAGCGCCATTGTCGGCCCCAAAGAATTTGCCATGGCGCTGGTTGCGCTGATCGCCCTCATGGCCTGGAAAATCCCCCCCTGGCTCGTCGTCATTGCGAGCGCGCTGACAGGCTTACTGCTCACCTGACCAGCCGCTACCACAGTCACTGAACCAGCGCCGGCAACTCAACCCAGTGGCAAGAACCCCAGAGAGTTATTGTTGTTCATCGGAATCACCAGTTGATTCTGTACCGAGTCATAACAAATTGACGCCGCGCTCGGGATACCTTCGGCAATTACGTCGGCTTCCCCGCCCGGAACAATCCTGGAAATGCTGCCGTAGCGCACACTGCTGACGTATTTAGTCCCGTCGTCGGTTATCACTACGCCATCATTACCGCTTTCCGCTGCGTATTCGGTATTGATCAGCACGCCATCGGTATTGAAGGTCATCACGTGATTGTTACCGATGTTGATAACAACAATATTGCCATCGTTGTCGACCGCGACCCCGTTAGGCAACAGCAGCGGCGAACCGTCGATGAAGACGGAGGCCACGCCATCGGGCGTGATTCGATAAACACGTTGCGGATCACGGGTATTGGATGCGTAAATCGTGCCGTCTTCGGCCACACCAATGCCATTAAGGCCGTTGGCGCCGGCATCTGCGACCGGGTGCGCTGCCAGCGGTACGCCGGTCGCCAGGTTAAATGTGCGCACCTGGTCGGTATCAGCGACGTATAACACGCCGTCATGCACAGCGCTGCCCAGGGGCTGATTCAAGGTAAGTCCGGCGCGAGTGTTGCCGATCCATTTAGCGGTATGAACCGAGCCATCGGGGTTGATCAGCGATACATAGCCGTCGTTTTCTTCCATGTTCTGCGGCACACCTGCGTTCACGGCAAGGATAAGATTGCGCTCTGCATCAAAGGCACAGCTTTCTGAGAAACGGAAGCTGCCATAGACACGGACGTTAGATGACATCACCTTGGCTTCGCCTGCCTCATTGACGGTGCCCAATGGCTCGCCTGCGGTGAATGTCTGTGCGTTGGCCCACGAACCCAGAACCACGGCTACTGCACCTGCAATCATTCGTATCTTCATAAGTGTTTTTCCTTGAACGGTGGCAGCTAGTATACTGCCGAGGGTGGATGGTCTGTCTGACAGTTTACCGGAATCTTCTGCGTTAACACAGGTGTCTCCTTATCACTACACAATTCATGATATCCGTTTTTCTGTTCGCTCTGTCGGCGGCGATCACCCCCGGACCCAATAACGTGCTGCTGATGAGCGCCGGTGCCAATTTTGGCATCCGGCGCAGTCTACCCTTGCTGTTGGGGGTATGCATCGGTTTTCCGGCCATGTTTCTGGCGATCGGCATGGGTCTGGGCGTTTTCTTCCAGCAGTACCCTGCTGCTCATGATTACATTACCGTGATCGGCGTGGTGTACCTGATATACCTGGCGTGGCGTATCGCGCGTAGCGGCGAACCGGAAAGGGTAAAGAATATTAAACCGCTGACGTTTATTCAGGCGGCGGCATTCCAATGGGTTAATCCCAAGGCGTGGGTGATGGCTACCAGCGCCATTGCGGCGTTCACAACCAGTGCGGGTGATATCAATCAACAGGTAATTAATCTGACGCTGATTTTCATCACGGCGTCCATCCCCAGTGCATTGACCTGGTTGATGTTTGGTGTTGGGCTGCAACAGTTATTGGCAGATCCGCTGTGGCTGCGCCGATTCAATTATCTGATGGCGAGCTTACTGATCCTGTCCATGGTGCCGGTAATTCTGGATTTCCTGAGCTGAAAAGCGGCAGGTGCCACTTTTCAATTCAGTATCCGTTTAGAGCGCTTATGGAGCGTTAAGTGCTCAGGTTCAGTGAGAAGGGAAATTCTCAGGTAACAGCCGCGGTATAAATTTTGTCATGCCCTGCACCGGGCCGACTTCGCCGGCGTAGATGTTGCCTGCGTTATCCACGGTCACGCCTTCACCCATGGCGCCAATACCGCCCATGCCAGTAGGCCGCTCGGAATTGTGCTCGGGAATGTAATACCAGACGTCACCCGTTCTCGCGCTGCCGATACGCATGCCTTTGCGCCAGCCCGGGTTGTAGTTGCTGTCGGACTCGGAGTCGATGGCGTAAAGCACATCGTTGTCATCAATAAAAAGCCCGCTGATACGGCTGAATTGATACCAGGTGTCCAGGTGATTGCCGTCCTGGTCAAAAATCTGGATGCGACGGTTACCGCGGTCGGCAACAAACAGGCGCCCTTGTGAGTCCATGGCCAGGGCGTGTGGAGAGCGCATTTCACCGTCTTCGTAACCCCAGCTGCCCCAGCTTTTGACAAACGTGCCATCGGGAGCGAACTTGGAAATGCGACTCATAGAATTCGGACCGTCTTCGTCCCTGAACTGCGCGCTGTGAGTCTCTGATACAAAAATATGGCCGTCGGGGGCCACAATAACGTCATTCGGCTCTGTGAAATGTGTCGGAAGATCGCCCGCTTCGCCCGGCGTACCGAGCACCATCAGGACTTCACCTTGCGGGCTGAATTTGACGACCTGGTGGCCGCCATAGGCATCCGGATTTTGTTCCAGCTCCCGCGCATTGGCAGATCGTGCGTCGGCGACCCAGATATTGCCCTCGTGATCCACGGTCATACCGTGGGGCCACAGAATCTGGCCGGCACCGAAGCTTTGCACAACATTACCTTCCGGATCCAGTTTCACAATGGGATCAACATCAGATAAGGCGCAGGAGTTGGCGCCGCAGCGGTCGCCCGCCCAGATGTGAACGCCGTCGATGTCCACGTGCACAGCGCTGACTGAACCCCAGCTGCGGCCGTCGGGCAACGTGCCCCAGTCGCGGATGGTTTCGTACGGATTGGGAAGGTTGTTGATTGGCGTGACATCGGCGTGTTCGGCCGGGCCGGAGGCGCCGGGCTGGGCCAGTGCAGACCCGGCAAACAATGAGAGTGCGCCCGACAGCGCTGCTGTCAAAAGCAAACGACTGTGAATCGAAGATGGGTTTTTGTTCATCTAATACCTCTGTTTTAATTAACGTCTGTGTTATGTCGCGGTGTGCGTTCTAAAAGCTGCTTGCGCATCATTCGGGGCTGCTACAGTGCAGTTTCAAAAATGGCCAGCATGCGTCCCCATGCACGCTCGGCCTGTTCCTGATAATAAACGGTAGAATCGATGACACACCAGCCGTGCATGGCGCCTTCGTAGACTTCAACTTCAGCCGGAACATCTGCTGCAGCAAAGGCGGCACGCAATATGTGCTTGGTTTCCGGGTCACGTTCGTCGTCATTGGCCGCTACCGCAATCAGCATGTGAGCGTCCATGTCGGGAATACCCAGGTGCGGGCTGTCGGCGTTGTCTGTGGCCAGGCCACCGCCATGGAACGACCCGCCGGCACCGATGCGCTCGGGCAGGGCGGCAGCGGTTCGCATCACCATAGGACCACCCATGCAGTAACCCATGGTGCCAATCTTGCGGTTGGTATCGACGGCTGACTGCTGGTCAACCCAGGCGACAAAGGTGCGAGCGTCACTGACATGGGTCTCTGCGTTCAGTGCACCGGCCATTGGCATAACGATGCTGCGGATTTCCGGGTCGCCGAAACTGGCGCCTTCGGGTACGACGGGAGACGGCGCGCTGCGATAAAAAGGATGCACAACCAGCACGGCGTAACCGGACTGGGCGAGGCGCTTGCCCATTTCACGAAATGCGGGGCGCAGGCCCAGAATATCCGGCCACATGATAACGGCGGGGTGCCGCCCGCTGGCCGGGTGCACAAAATAACAATCGGCAACGCCATCGGGCGTTTCGATAAGGACATCGGATTCAACGACATCCTGAGCATTGGCAACGGCTGGCAGCATCATGGCCAGCGTCGCGCCCGCTGTTATCTTGTTGAACTGTCGACGGCTGATTTGACCGGACTTGCGTAAAAAGTCATTGTTCTCTTCAAGCGTATCGTGGTCACACATTGTTATTCTCCTGAATTCGGACAGCACGGTTGCACCATGCTAATGGATTCCGGGGATCTAATAAAGCAATCTTGACGCTATAACTGCTTGGCGTTCATAGTGTTGAACACCAGGTAGAATCAACGGAGCTGGACATATGAAAAAATTATTTATCGGTATGCTGGTTTTAGGGCTGCTGATCGGGGCAGGCATATACTATGTTGCCAGCAATCTTGACGCTATCGTGAAACGTGGTATCGAGAGCGCAGGGACGAACGCGCTGGGCACCGACGTCCGGGTTGATGCCGTTGCCATTGATTTGTCTGTCGGCACAGCAACACTGTCCGGTCTCAGCATCGCAAACCCGGAAGGCTTCAGTAATCAGGATATGGTTCGATTTGATGAGCTCAGCATGGTCATTGACCTGGGCAGTTTGCGCTCCGACATTATCCGTATAACCAGCATCCGGTCGGTAAACCCCTATGTTCTGTATGAACTGCAGGGTACGCAGGCGAATATTGATGTGGTCAGGGCGCGCTTCCCGGCGCAGGCATCGGCGCCAGAGCCGGCGCCCGGTCCGCAGCCGGTTATTGGCATTGATGCGGTAACGATCAGCGGTATACAGGGTTCCTTGCAATCGGATTTGTTGTCGACACCCATTAGCGTCAATCTGGGGGACGTAAGCCTGCCACCCGTTGAAGGAACCCCGCAAGAGCTGGGGCGACAGATCGCCCGGCCGTTACTGACGCAGCTGGCGCGCAACGCCGCCTCAGCATTTGCAGGGATCCCTGCATCCCAGCTGCGCGACAGCGCCGGTCGAGCGGTTGAAGATCTGCAACAACAGCTGGACCAGGCAGAGGATGCCGCGCGCAGCGCCGCTGAAGACTTGCGCAACCGCCTGGGTTTGTAATCGGCATCGCTGCCGCTGTCACCGTTACATCAACGTTTTTTGGTAAATCGCGTGGCCGGTGTCTGCAGTGGGTCGTCGGGCCAGGGGTGTTTGGGGTAGCGGCCGCGCAGGTCTTTCCGCACCTCGAAATAGCCGCTGGACCAGAACCCTGCCAGGTCGCGGGTGACCTGCACCGGGCGCCGGGCGGGTGACAGCAGATGGATCAGCAGTGGCACCCGGCCGTTGATCAGCGCAGGTGTATCGGTTTGTCCAAAAAGCTCCTGCAGTTTTACCGCCAGCACCGGCTCCTCGCCGCTATAATCCAGCTTGATGCTTGACCCGCTGGGCACCTTCAAGTGAGTGGGCGTTAACTGATCAATCTGGCTTTGCAATGACCAGTCAAGGCTTTGCAGCAGCAAACGGGCCAGTGGCAGACGCTGGATCTGTTCCAGTCGTCTGATGCCGGTCAGGTGCGGGCCTAACCAGGCCTCCAGAGTGGCAAGCAAGACGTCATCACTGGCATCAGGCCACGGCTCGCCCAGCGTTTTATGTAACAGGCGCAGACGGCCGAGTAAGTGCTGATCGTCGTTGGACCAGGGCAAGCGTCCGCCGCGCCGCAAGGCGTCGATCAATGCCTGACTCACAATGTGCGATGGCAAGCTCTTTTCTGCTGCATGAGCCTGACGCCGGGCCAGCACAAGGTCGCCCAGGCGCTGTTGTTGCTCCGCAACCAGGCGCCCGGCTTTGTCATCCCAATAGACGATGTCCTGCCACACCGCCGCTGCGGGCAGGGCTTGCTCAAGGGCCTCCTTACTGATGGCGATAGCGTGAAATATACGGGCAGCGGTGGCCTGGCCATCGAGCTCGATGGCAACCAGCAAGGTCTGGTTCCGCAATGCCTGGTTCTCTGGCAAGGTGGCCTGGCCGCCGCTGGCCAGCTTGAATCGACCTTCACCCTGGTTTTGCGCAATTCGCTCGGGGAAAATGCGCGCCAGCAGCATGGGCGCGACCTCGATGTCGGCATTGTCAAGATGACAGTGCAGTCGCCGGGCCCACTGTTGTGCCATTTGCAGCCAGCGCCCGGCACTGCCGTGGGTCTGCTGTCGCGGGCGTTTGGCCAGACACTGAGCCATATCCAGTTCGGACTCGGGCCGATCTTCCAGCCAGGCAACCAGCCAGCAGGCAGTGGCTGCCAGCGCTGGTTGTTGCCGACTGGTGTCCAGCAGCAGGGCGAAACGAGGATGCGTGGGCCATTCAGCGCAGCGTTGACCCAATCCGGTGAGTCGGCCGTTTTCGTCCAACAGCCCAAGCGACACCAGCATTTGCCGGCAACTGTTTAGTGCTGCCGCGGGCGGCGGTGTCATCCAGCTCAGGGAGTCGGCATCAGCAACACCCCAGCGCGCCAGCTCAAACACCAGCGCAGACAGGTCGGTCTCCAGAATTTCCGCATCCCGGTGCGGTGTCAGTACCTGTTCCTGCGACCATAAGCGATAGCAATAACCGGG
>Ga0136557_1001510_pt1 | contig 14773 bp, 10 predicted proteins | sample AntRauTorckE6832_FD_104796 | JGI IMG/M metagenome (GOLD analysis project Ga0136557, IMG submission 104796) | Saline lake microbial communities from Rauer Islands, Antarctica - Metagenome Torckler E6 #832 | ecosystem: Environmental > Aquatic > Non-marine Saline and Alkaline > Saline | place...
AGCTGTAACCAAAGGCCATGTCATCCTGAAGAAGAGAGCGAAACGAACGACTGAAGGATCTCCATGACATGGAACCACCCCCTACCAAGCAGATCCTTCACTGCGCCTCCCGTTGGTCGACTTTGTTCAGGATGACAGGCCACGGGGGTACAACCATAGCCATCCGCCGGCTGGCGGATGGCATTTCCGTTTCGGGAAAACCTGTTTTAGCACAAAACCGGGAATCCATATGCAGGTTAAATAGAAAATATGTACATCAGCACGATCATATTATTTGCACTCAATCTGTTATTAGTCACTATAACCTTTACTCAATGATTGATTAGTTACTATTACTTATACAAAGGAAATCAGATTTGGTCGAGGCCACGATCCCGCCGTATATTGAAGGCAGTTAATCAAAAAAACAAGCCCACGGAGGCAATCCGGTCGGGCTATTTTTATGCCTTTCTGATTTTGATAACAAGATTATCGTCCGACGAATGAATACCGTCAAGAACACCAACCAAGCCTCCCAAACCTGATTTCCCCCCATTTACCTTCTTCAGCCCCGTTATCGTCCGACGATTTAGTAAAGTAAGAACATTGGCAGAGGCCTCACACTTCGCGCCCCTTTCCAATCGTCAGACCACTTCGTGATTGTTTAGTCAGATTTTCTGTTACACCGTTACTACTTGCTTTAACCATCCATTTTTATTTCAGTGGTCGGACGAGTTCTTGGTTTTAAAAACAATGCCCCTCGCCCGCATGGTAAAATTATTTATGAAATAAAGACCTATCCAATATACATTTCTCTTCGTATATACCATCGAATCTCAAAGCCGCTAACTTCAACCCGAAAAACACGAACGGGGATTTAGCCTAATAATAATCATACTTATATATGGAGAACGATAAAGCAGTCAGACGTATACGTGAACTCAGTAATATTACGCTGGATGTCACACAGCGGGATGAACTCTTACAGGATTTTTCTTCCTTACTCACCCTTATTTCCGGTGCTAAATTTTCGCAGGTCAATATTTTTGATCACGATATGCAGTATACCATTGCTTCTGATGGTGCCCTATTTCCGCCCCTTCCCAAAAGATCAACCTTTTGCCGGTACACATTGGACCAGAAAAGCTCCCTTGAGATTCCGGATATGACAAAAGATGATAGGCTGAAAGATCATTTTGCAGTAACCGGTGAACCTTTTGCCCAATATTATTTCGGAGCTCCATTAATTACCCAAAATGATGTAGCTATTGGCACGGTTTGTATCATTCATGACCATAAATTGGAACTGAGTGAAACCCAGCGAGAAGCGATCAACACTATTGCAAAACAAATAACCCGCCACCTTGAGTTGCAGAATAAGATCGTTGAAAACGACAAGATCATTGAAGACCAGAGCAGCACGCTCCACAAGATCGTGCACGACCTCCGCTCACCGATGAGTGCGATTCTAGGGAACCTCTCTATGGTAGATAAAGACCAGCTGAATGACGAACTCAAAAAGCTGTTTACCCAGATCAAGAGCTCCTGCAGGGAAATGGTGGACTACATCAATGAAACGCTTGAGGATACGCTGCAGGAAACTGATAATTCCTCAACATTTATAACCGCCTCTACCCTCGAAGAAAAATTACGCTCTCTCTACGATCTTCAAGCCAAGGAAAAAGATATCACTTTGGATATAGACAACGACCTCGATGAGGATGAGCAGATCACAACGCTTTCCTCGGGCGACCTGATCAATATTTCCGGCAACATCATCAGCAATGCCATTAAATATACCCCTGAAAATAGCCGTGTTTCCGTTCATTTAACCTATCGGGATTCCGACAAAGACAAATACAAACTTACCGTCACCGACAATGGACCCGGCATGGGTGTGGAGCAGCTTGAGAAGATCAATGCCCATGAACGCACCGACTCCGAAGATGGCTATGGCATCGGACTCTATGAAGCCCTGCGAACCCTCAAAAACCATGACGGCAGCTTCAAGATCGATACCAGGCAAGGAGAAGGAACCCGCTTCACGGTCTTCTTTCCGAGGAAACACTCATAGGCCCGAGCTCGTCATTCCAGACCAAAGACGGCGATAGATACTGGTAGTTCTGGTGGGTTTTTTATGCTTTTCTTTTTCGTTTGTATTGCTTCGCTTGCTCATCTAAGAGGACAAACTTTACCCCATCTATAATCACCTGATTTATTTCGCCGTTCTTGATTAGCCTATATACATGTTGACGAGTTAATCCTTTCTCTTCCGCAAAATTTGAAATCTTCTGTAATTTATTTGGATCAATCTTCATGTTTAATTATGTTACAGTTGTAACATTAATTTATTTAGGGGATTATGTACACAGAAAGAAGATATAAAAAACGTCTATACAGAAATCGACCTTTTCTTTTATTGGGGAATCAGGTGGACGGCCGACTATTTTGTAATGATCAATACACTTTTAAAAACCTTTCAGATTTAAAAACGAACTTACCTGAAGTTGTATCAAATATAAAGGGCGAAGGGGAATGGGTTTTTGAGCTTTTCCAGGTTCCCAAAGATTATAAAATTTGGCACAGATGGGGATACTATAAATATCCGAATCGAGGCACAAAGCTTTTCAGTTACAGCTATATGAGTTTTCCAATCAAAACCGTAGAATTCTTTGAAAATGAAATCTCATTTGTCGGTACAAGATTGTATGATTTTAGCTCTTCTGAAGATAAGATAGAGTTAGTGATTAATCGGTTGATTTGGGAGTGGAAATAATTAGAAACAAGGTGACAGTACCTGTCATACTTTGATAGTATATTTTCTTTGAAAAAGGAGTCTATATCAACTAAACCTTGTATACTAATTCTTTATATTCATAAGCCTTACACTTTTAATAAATTCAATAATTTTATGGATAAACTTCGCTTCTCAGGCCACGAGTCTTTTCAGTGCCGAAATCTTTGGTTAAAAAAGGGATTTGATTTCATAGAGAACGAAGATGGAAACTTCAATTCTGATGAGGCAGTTTTATCTCTTGGTGTGGGAAAAAATATGACCACCTCTATCCGCTATTGGATGGATTCTATGGGATTAAGACAAAATAATGACTCTACAGAATTTGCTACTTACTTATTTGGTGACGATGGATGGGATCCATATTTAGAGAATATTGGTAGTTTATGGCTTCTACATTATGAATTGGTTAGTAATGAACATGCTAGCATATATAGCTTAGCATTTAATCATTTTAGAAAGAATAGGACTGAATTTACTAAAGAACACTTTATTTCTTTTTTAAAGAATCGAGCTTCTGAGGACAATAAGCTTCCTGCAGATAGTACTTTAGAAACTGATATCGGTGTTTTCTTAAAAACTTATGTAAGGCCTGCTTCACAAGATGGCAGAAAAAGCATAGAAGATCTCTTTTCCTCTCTATTATTGGAATTGAACTTGATAAAAGAAATTGAAGTCCATGATGACACCGAAAAGGAAAAGAAAACCTGGTACAAATTTGAAAGTTCGAGCCAAGAATCTCTTCCAAATGAATTATTTCTTTATTCTATTTTAGATAATAAAAAATTTGATAGCTTAATAAATATACAAGAGCTCTTAAATGCAGATAATAGTCCCGGAAATGCTTTCTTATTAACACCTGATGGCCTCATTTCAAAAATAGAAGAATTAACCCTGCAATATGACAATATAGTTTATACTGATGATGGTGGCATTCGACAGATTCAGATTAAAAATAAAGAGCCTTTAAATAAGTATGACGTACTAGCCGATTATTATGGCAGAAATTAAAACATCATTTTCTCCTTCCGTCAATATAGATCGAGACTTCAATAAGGATTTCGATTATATAGTAACGTCTAATGCAAAACAGATTTATGATCAGTTAATCCGAAATATTGACACTGGCATACATTCCTATTCAATTATTGGAAGTTATGGAACCGGTAAGTCTTCTTTCCTTTTAGCACTGAAAAAACATTTAGATGCCAATGATACAGTAAATTATTTTGAGCCTCTTAATGGCAATTTCCCTGAAATCAAAAACTTTGAATTTGATTACATCGTTGGAAAATATGGTTCTCTTCTTGATCAGTTTATTAAAAAATTTGGACTGAGTTCTTCAACAAATGAAGAAGAATTACTTGATTGGATTGAAAAAGAGCACACAAAAAAGAAAAAGGAAGGAGTTTTCTGGTTTATAGCTATTGATGAATTCGGGAAACATCTTGAATATGCCGCGAGTAATAATCCTGAAAAAGAACTCTACTTCATTCAGTTACTCTCAGAGTTTGCAAATAATGAAGAGAAAAACATTTACTTCATAACTACTCTTCACCAAAGATTTGATTCATATGCACTTGGCTTAGACATCCAGCAACGCCAAGAATGGGATAAGGTAAGTGGCCGACTTAAGCAGTTGAGATTTAATGAACCTGTTGAACAATTACTTCACATCGCCAGTGAATTTCTAAAAGGCGATGATAAGGATTGGAAAAGTCTAGAAATTGGAGAGCTAATAAAATGCATCGAGAATGCACAAGCCTTTCCTCTTCGAAATGACTTAACAATAGAATTAGCTAAACATCTATATCCTTTAGATCCATTAGCTGGCGGAGTGATAAGTCTAGCCTTACAAAAATATGGGCAAAATGAACGCTCACTTTTCACCTTTCTCCAATCAGATGAATTTTTAAGTGTTAATGATTTTGATCAAGAATCGAATCCTTATTACAACTTAAGCTGTGTTTATGATTATTTAATTTATAATCACCATCATTTTCTTTCTTCTAAGTTTAACCCTCATTACATACAGTGGAATGCTTTAAAAAGGTCACTTGAAAGAGTTGAGTCGTACTTTGACCAAGATGTGCGATCCATGCAGATGATTGTTAAGTCTATTGGTCTCCTGAATATTTTTTCTTCTGATGGTGCAAAACTCGACCTTAAATTTTTTAAAACCTATGGTGATATAGCTCTTGGTATTAAAGATGTTGATGAGCTAATAAATCGGTTAGAAGAAAAAAAGATCATTCACTACCGTAGCTTTAAAAACCAATTTATCCTTTTTGAAGGAACCGATTTTGATATTGAATATGAGCTTCAAAATGCCACAAGCAAAATTGAGCCCGTAACTAATGTAGTTTCTGAGTTAAAGAAGCATTTCGATTTTCCATTTGTACCCGCTAAGCGTATATCTTTCGAAAAAGGAACACCAAGATTCTTTGAATTTCTCTTATCTGAAAAGGCTCAAAAGAAACTTCCTAAATCACCTATTGATGGATATATAAATCTTGTTTTCCAAGAAGACCTTGATCGAGTCATTAAGAAGTCAGAGGAAGAGAGTTTCCCTATCCTGTACGGAGTTTTTTCAAAAACAGCCAAAATTGAAGATCAACTCTTTAAAATCAAAAGAACACAGTATTTAATCGGAGATACACAAGAAAAGGATAACGTTGCAACACGTGAACTGAAATATCTTTTTCAGGATCAAATTGATGAGCTAAATAAAACTGTTCTAACAACTGTAAATTCTGCTTCGGATAATATCGAGTGGATTTATAATGGGAATAAGAAAGACATTAGAATTAGCGGGGATTTTAATTACATCCTCTCTGAAATTTGTGAAGAGGTTTATCATAGAGTACCAACATTCAAGAATGAGCTGATAAATAAAGACAAAGTCAGCCCAGCAATTTATAGGCCGCGGAAAGATCTTTTGAAGGACTTACTTACAAAACAAGATCAAGAGCTTTTAGGGTATTCTGATGACACTTTCCCTCCCGAAAAGACTATTTACCTTTCCATGCTTAAAGAACCAGGATTCCATAGGAAAGAAGATAACGGTTGGGAATTAGGGGCGCCAGATGAGGATAGTGGCTTTATAGAATTATGGAATGCAAGTGAGCAGTTTTTTGAAAGCACTAAAACTGGAAAAAGAAAAGTAACAGATCTTATTTCAATCTTGGAGAAACCGCCCTATGGATTAAAAGGTGGTTTTATTGAGATGTGGATTCCTATTTACTTGATTATTAAGCGAAATGACTTTGCTCTTTTCCAAGAAGAGGCTTACGCACCAGAGCTAAACTTTGAAATCATAAACTTGACCTATCGGAATCCAAAGCTTTTTGAAATTAAAGCTTTCCATATTAGTGATCTCAAAAAGAAACTATTTGCAAAATATCGCTCACTACTAAACCAAGATGAGAAGGTTGAGTTTACTAACAAATCTTTTGTAGAGACTATCCGTCCACTGCTTTTGATTTATGCTGAATTAAACGAATATGCTCGAACAACACGGAAGATCTCTAATTCAGCTCAAAAGCTCCGAAGTGCTATTAAATCTGCGACCGATCCTGAAAAAGCCTTTTTTGATGATTTCATCTCTGCCTTAGGTTTTGCGAGCCTAAAAGATTTAGAATCAGATAAGGCTGTAAAAAGCCTCATCTATCAGTTAGATAAAAGCATTGAGGAAATAAAATATTCCTATGATCGACTTATTGATCGAATTGAAAAATGCTTGTTAGGTGCCTTAGACTTGAAGGTAGAAATGTATGAGGAGTACCTCCCTCTCATAAAGGCTAGATATTCTTCATTAAATGAATATCAATTGGTTCCTTATCAGAAAAAACTTTTGGATCAATTAACTTCCAATCAGCCGGGAAGAAAAGAATGGATTGAAGCGGTTGCTTTTGCAGTATTGGATAAGCCTCTCCAAAATATGGGTGATAATGAAGAACCTATGCTCCTTAAAAAATTATCAGATCGCATAGAAGAACTTGACAATCTCCGAAATTTAAGTAAGTTAGATCTAAATCTGCAAGAAGAAGAGGCATACACTTGCAAGATTACTCCTTTTAGTAAAAACCCTGTAGATCTCACGGTAACCGTTAAAAAGAATAAGTTGTCTAATGAAAGTGATCGGCTCCAAGAATTGAAGAAACTCATGACTAACGATAAGAACCTAAATTTAGCACTACTTTTTAAATTGATAGAAGAGCAGGGAAAAGATGAGTGAAGTTCGTCACGTATTAGGTATTAGCGGTGGTAAAGACAGCGCCGGTTTAGCCATTTATATGAATGAGCATTTCCCGAATATTGAATTAGATTTATACTGTTGTGATACGGGAAAAGAATTGCAAGAAACGTATGACCTGATTAATAACTTAGAATCTTCTTTAGGGAAAAGGGTGAACATGCTGGAGGCTATCGATACCAAAAAAATGGCCAAGCCAGACTACTCAAATGGACCCAACAAGAATACTCCCTTTGATTATTACTTAGATGACTATAAAGGATTTTTGCCGTCTTCTTTTGCTCGGTGGTGCACTAAAAACCTCAAGCTCAAGCCGTTTGAAGAATATATCGGAGATGATCCCACAATTTCATATGTAGCTATTCGAGGAGATGAAGAAAGAGAAGCCTATGTTTCTACTAAAGAGAATGTACAAACCATCTTCCCATTCAAGAAAAACATTTGGAGTAGCGATGTAATCATGTTAGTCCTGGATCCTCATAATATTGGTCAGCTTAGAGAAATATATGAGAACACAGTTAAGCCAGATAACCTGCCTCGAATTTTAGAAGAATTGGAACGCCCTATTTCTCCAGAATTCAATTTGAACCGCAAGACCAAAACGCTGATTGATTTAGACGTTACAGCCTTTAATTACGCAGTATTTCACTTTCTAAAAAAAACCGATTACCCAATAGGGCAACTTGATGATTTTCCATTATTAGATAAAAGTCACATAACTGATATTGAAGATCGTATCATTGTTCGTGACCAAGTGTTTGAGATGTTGGAAAAATCTGGAGTCGGTGTTCCACAGTATTACAAGAAGTTGGAATATGAGGTGGACGGGAAAACAGGGACCTATTCTCGTACTCGTTCAGGTTGCTTCTTTTGTTTTTACCAGCAAAAAATTGAATGGGTTTGGCTGTATGAAAACAACCGCGAAAAATTTGAAGAAGCCTTAGCATACGAAAAAGAAGGCTTTACCTGGATGGAAGAAGAGTCTTTAGGTGACTTAGCTAAAGAAGAACGAAGAAACGAAATTAAACGCCAACATTTAAAACGAAAACAAAACGGATCGGGGAAAAAATCCAAAACCTTATTGAATAATCTTTTAGATGAAGATGAAAAAGGGGAGTACTTCGATAAAGAAGATGAGGATTATGCTGGGTGTACGGTTTGTTTTATATAATCAATAAAGGTTGACTTTTTATTATGGAATACGCTTTTGAGACTTGGTCTATCAAGGATTTATATGACAAATATGAAGCTGGTAATTTAGATCTTAATCCTCCTTATCAAAGAAATGAAATTTGGTCATTACGGTCGAAAAGGGACCTTCTTGATTCTATCCAAAAAAAGTACCCCTTGCCAGCTTTTTTTGTTTACGAAAGAGAAGAAGGTGATTTTGAAATGGTAGATGGACAACAAAGGTCACGAGCGATCTTTGGGTATATCAAAAACATTTTTTCAGACTCTCAGAAAAATTTATTCGATGAAGAAAATCAAGAGTTTTGGGATTACAATTTACCTGTGATTAAAATTACTAAAATGGATGATCCTGGTATTATTGAAGACCTTTATACTAGGATTAATAAGCTTGGAATGAAGTTAAATCGCCCAGAGCTTAAAAAAGCAGAATATTTTGGAACCAATTTCTTAAAACTTAGTGAAGAATTGGCTGCTGATGAAGAGTTTGAGGAATTGAATCTTTTTACAGCTCATTCAATTAATAGAATGAACGATCTTGACTTTATAACTGAATTATTGGCTTTATTGAAGTTTGGAATTACTGATAAAAAGAAAAAAGCTGATGATTTATTTGAGAAGGATATAGATGATGATGAGTATGATCAACTAAAAGATCAGTTTAAAAGTGTTCTTAATCGCTTATCGTTTTTTAATAGCATTCATTCAATTAAAAACACTAGGTATCGCCAAAAAAATGATTTTTACACCCTATTCTCTTTCTTAAAAGATTCCTTTGACAGGTCAGATAAGTATTGGAATATTTTTTATTCCAGCCTCTTATATTTTGAACAAGACATCAGTCCTTCTAATGACGATTGTTACGTATTTCAAGATTATGCTTACTATTGTGTAACCCAATCTAATTCTTCAAAAGCTCGCAACGAAAGACTTTCTGTTTTAACCTCTTTGTTCTCAAATACTGGTCGATCTTTTAACGAGAATCAAATAAATGTATTAAAGTACTACGATAAGACATCGGAAAACCCTAGCCTAGAAGTAGATGGTTTTTACATGATTGATGTTAATATTTTAGAGGACTGAGATGTTTGTACAGTATAATGGCATAAGACTCTCAAATGATTGGAAAGAGAATTTTCAAAACTTAAATGGTACTGATTTTATTTTTTCCTATTTGAAACCAGACATTGAAGGGAGTAAAGGCGGCAATTCTTCTGTTTTTCTAATTTCTGATGCTCAAAACCAAAACAATGAATTTGCAATCAAAATTTCGAACATACATGAAGATAAGAAGAGTGTAAAAAATCGTTTAAAGAGAGAAAGATTTGAGAGAGAAATTGAGTCTCTTAAACTTGCAAAAAATCACAATTTGGAAAATATCATCAAGTTAATTGATGATGGAATTATCACTATTCCAAAAGAAGATAATAGCCATGATTTTAAATTTAGATATTATATCATGGAACATGCATTAACTGATCTTAAGGAACATATTCTATCTGAAAATGTTTTAGATATTCAAGAAAAAGTTCAGATTTGCTCAGATATTAGTCGTTCTATTCAACAGTTACATGAAATTGGTGTTTATCATAGAGATATCAAACCTGACAACATTTTTAATGTACATGGTATTTGGAAATTAGGAGATTTAGGACTTATAGATTATAGAGATGAAGATAAAAATATTGATACAATTAATGAGAGAATAGGTCCCTTTGGTTGGCATTCACCTGAAACCATGAATAAATGGCTTACAGAGGAAAAAGAGTCAGAATTCGAATTTGACTGTAACCTAGATCATCAATCTGATATCTATCAATTAGGAATGGTTTTTTGGTTTATATTTCAAGGAAATGCTCCTATTGGTCAAGTTAGAACAGATGACTTTTTGAGTGATTTTAAAAGTAAGGACAAAATGTATGCAATAATCCATTCGGCTCTAAGCCATGTAAAAGCCAATAGGTCTCCTCAACTCGATTTGGTTATTACAGAGCTTTCAGAAATAGGAGAGGAAATCGGTCTTTAATCTAATAATTTCAAATAGACATTTATTTTTTATATATAAAGCTCAAGAATAAATTTTTATTCACTCAAACTATCCATCAATTCCTCCATACCACCAAAATTCAGAATAAACTCTGAATAGTAGCTTTCAAAAATATCGCGCAAATAATCTTCAATAACTACATGCTCTTCATTTCCTTCAGCATCACGACGATGCACTTCATACTTTCTATTCTTTGTAATAGTGTATAGAAACAAGGTGTGAAAATAGACTGAAGTAATATATTTCCGGTCGGCAATTTCTAATTGCTCTTGAGAAGCTCGTCTATACTTGGACTTAAAATTACGAAGTACAGTACTATCCATATTTATGTAAATTTCTTTCAGGGTATTTCCTTCGGCCATAGGATACATAACCGTATCCCAATCCATATCAATAGAAGCTTCTGCTAATTTTTCCCAATCTAAAAATCCATCTTTTTCATCTTTATATACCAGTTTGTACTCTGGTAAGCCTAAATCTTCTTCATCTACTTTCTTAGGTTTCGGAGCTTTTTGCTTTTTCTTTTGAGGATCACTGACTTTCACCCAAAACATTTCTTCAAATTCACTTCCTGGTCCTGTCAAGGTGACTTTAATCTTTATTGCATCCCCAACTTTGGCTTCCTCTGTAGGGTTAAAATTAATCTTTATGGTTCCTTCTTTAGGACTGCTTTCGTTTACATTTAGTATATCCTCAATTCTATCAATTTTACCAGGCTCATCCCCATCTTCCGTATCATTCCTGCGATAATCAAGTAACCCAATTTTCAATTTACCCGGCTCATCAATTCTGTGGAAGTAATGGTCTTCCACATCCGTATCGAAATAAATATTTTTTTCACCGCCCAAAGGAATTTTTGCTACTTCTTTCTCTCCATCATTTTTAGCTCGGAGTTTTAAAAATGATGGGAATCGCTCGGGTTTAAAAGGTTCCTTTTCATCTTCATGAGTTTTCTTATTCTTATTTTTCTGCTCATTCTTTGGAGCATCCTTTTTCCGATCCAACTTAAAGGTTTGATCCAACAGCTTAAGCAGGTCGCTATTCATTGGAAGACTCTTCGTGAAATCTTTCAATAGTTGATTGGTATCTCCACTGTCGACAGAAAGAGAAGCTTTTCTACGCTTCTCAATTTCAGAAAGCCGACTCTTAGCGTTTCCAAGTTTTTTAGCTAAAAAGTGCCGAAGTTCTGTAGACTCTTCGCCGCCTTTTAACCGATCACGAGAAGCCATGAACAACTCTTTTCGAAAATTGTAATCCATCTCGGTACAATCGACATGAATTAGCAGGTGGCTTTTCAAAAGATTCAATTTTAATGAACGAGTAATAAACTCCGAAGTGTAATGCCCATGTACCTGCCCATTTATTGAAAACAGCACAGACATATTGTTTTTAAAAAACTCTCGCTGAATGGTGTCTTTAGTTTCCTTCACAGTCCTGCCATCAATCCTGCTTTTAAACACATAGCAGGTCACATTTGCTTTACCAAATAGCTTGTCTTTAAAACGCTCCGTAAAATGTTCCTGAATGTATTTGTTACCGTCTTTTTCAAGGCGTCGTTTTAATCCATATAAATCTCGTTCTAAATTTTTGTCATCCGGATATCTTTCTTTGGTATCAACCGTCAGAACAGGAAGAGCAGGTTCAAATAAAAATTCATTAATACTTTGGTTTAAATCTCTTGAAATAACGGATCGGCTACCAGACGGCAAATCATAGGAATAAAGCTTTATGATTGTCCCAGTTTCAAATTTCCTGTTATGAAGGCCCAAGTTAATTCCATTGATTTTAAATTCAGGAATCTTATCGTCAATCACTAAATACTCATACCAAGTATTCTTTTTTACCTCTTGCTCTTTTTTACTTAGTGGATGTTCACGTATTAGGGTAAAACCAAAGCTTCCAGTACCATCGTATCGTTTTGAAGCAACCAATTGATATCCTTTCTTTCCACAAAATACAATGGCTCCACTACCACCCATGTTATATTTACCCTGCACGAAATGAATATCATTTTTATTCCCTCTAAGTAAGGATAAAAAGCTATTCTCAAAATTATCAGGATGCTGACCTTCACCATTATCATAAATGGTCAATGATGTGGTCATTCTAGGGCCATCAGCTATAATTTGAATATTTTCGGCTTGTGCCTGCCTTGACCCCGCTAAGTCCCAATCTCGTGATCGCTCAAAAAACTGTTGCTTTGCCTCTTCCATAGTTTGAGGTGCTTCCGGTGATCTTGGATCTATACCTTCTTCATAACACCTTTTCATTAGAGTCGCATCTATTGAATTGGTAATCTTTTCAATGAGTGCAGCAATGGGATTTGACTGTTGATTTTCAATCACGCCAAAGTTATTCTCGTTTCCGCCTAAAGGCTTCCAATTTTCTTTCTTTTGAAATAAGGAATTTCCAGAAACAACTTTGTCTAATTCTTCTTCGGTTGAAGCATTATATAACTGGTAGAATAAATTTTTAGGCTGCATGTACCCTTTTACTTTTGTTTAATTTACAAATAACAAAAACTGGATTATTTAAGTGAAAGTCCAGAATTTTTGCTGTAAAGAAAATTATAACAGCTTTTCACTTATAAATAGCCGACTGAAATTCTTCTTGATGCATTCTCAAATAAGCTTTGTTACCATTATGTACACTCTGTAACTTTTCTCTTCCAGTTACCCCAATTTTCAGAAATGAATCTGTCATTATTTGATCCGATAAAATGATTTTTCCTTTTTCATTAAACGTAATCAGATGACGATCAAATAAGGCGTCATAGGTTGGAGATAAAAGAATACCATTGTCAACATCCAACCGCTCTTTATCTGTAGAATCTTTCCATGGTACTATATGAGACGCAATCAGTATTCTAGGGTCATCAAATTTTGTGACAGCACACTGATACTCCCACCGATGTAATATACTTTTTCGATATGCACCCTGTCCGACACGCGATGTTACAAGTCCACTTCTTTCAGTAGCACTGGCCTTTGAAAATTCTTCAAAAAATGTAGGTTCAGTATATGATTCATAAATAAGATTTTCAGCTGAGACTTTAAGTTGTACACCCTCACGCTTAAAAAAGAATTTAATTCCTTCTCTTTGATTCCCGTTCCTGTCGTGAGTAGTGAAAAAATCGAAATCAAATAGTTCGAGCTCTGTTTCAAAACGGACATATCCTGTCCTAACGTATTCTAATAAAAAAACTCTCTTGCCGTTACTGAGGTGCTCTTTCAAAGCTAAGTTACCTCTCGTGAACTCCATGTCTCCTATCTGCCCTTCACCTGTATAACTAAATATATTCTCATTCTCCCATTCATCACGATATCCATGCTTTTTCCCCTTTGAACCACTGAAAATAAATATATAGGGGTATTCAGCGCATGGTGCAATTCCGCTCTGTCTATTACCGCCATACTTATCATGGATAGTAGATCTTTTATATATGCTGCCTGGTATGAAAGGTAGTTTGCGCAGTGATTCTTAAATATCAGTTGAAGTTCGCCTCAATGTAATTCTACTATTCTGGCATTACAACTCAGAACTTATGATTATCTTTTTCTGACCGTCAGTGGAGATTAAACGCTCCTCCACCCCTCCCACCGGAAGGCACCAATTCACCTTCCACCAGCCACTCCTCTACTCCTCCAAATCAAACCCCTGATTTATTCCTTTTTCGATGGCGGGCACTCCGTATTTCATCCAGACCGGCGCAGGGGCGTCCATCAGGTAATGATCGAAAAACTGTTGCATCCGTCGCTGCAGGTCTTTCCGGTTCACACGCTGTCGCAGGTTGTGTGCCTCATCGTTGTAAGTAAGCATCCATACCGGCTGATTCAGTCTCTTGAGGGCCGTAAAAAACTCAATACCCTGATACCACGGTACGGCGCCGTCGGCATCGTTGTGCATCATCAGCAGCGGAGTTTCCACGCGGTAGGCAAAGAAGAGCGGTGAGTTTTCAATGTAATACAAAGGCTTTTCCCACAGCGTACCGCCGATCCGGCTTTGGGTCTGCTCATACTGGAACTGCCGACTTCGACCGCTTCCCCAACGAATACCGCCATAGGCACTGGTCATATTGACCACAGGCGCTCCGGCCATCGCGGCCTTGAACATATTGGTTCGGGTAATGATATGCGCGATCTGATACCCACCCCAACTCTGCCCCTGAAGGCCGATATTATCCTCGTCCACAAAGCCCTGATCGATCAAATTGAGGGACATCCCGATCACGGCATCTTCTGCGCTTCTACCCGGATTTCCGATCTTATAGGTAATATCAGGCATGGCCACGATATATCCACGGCTGGTATAAAAGGCGGGAGTAATGATAGACGCAGATGGAGAAGGTGCCCTATAGCTATGCAGTCCGCCCGAAGAGCGCTCGTAGAAATAAACGATCATGGGATATTTCTTGTCCGGGTCAAAATTTTCGGGAGTGTATAGCAGCGCATCAAGTTGTTCACCATCCAGGCTCGTGTAGTTGAATAGTTCCACATCACCCCAGAGATAG
>Ga0136557_1001511_pt1 | contig 14763 bp, 12 predicted proteins | sample AntRauTorckE6832_FD_104796 | JGI IMG/M metagenome (GOLD analysis project Ga0136557, IMG submission 104796) | Saline lake microbial communities from Rauer Islands, Antarctica - Metagenome Torckler E6 #832 | ecosystem: Environmental > Aquatic > Non-marine Saline and Alkaline > Saline | place...
GGCCAGCGCTGACGCAACACGGTCAATGCCGACTCCGCAGCCCGCTGCATGAGTTTACTGCCCGGCGTACCGGCTGCGATCAACCGCTGGTCGATGGCGCGGACCTGTTGCGCCGTGAATAAAGGGAAGCTCACCGTCTACTCCATCCGGTTAATCAGACGTTGCATCAGGCGCAAGGCGCTTTCCAGCTCCTCGACCGACGTATCCTCGGTATGGCCAATAGCCCAGGGGTCCTGCACCGCGCGCAGCTCGTTGTATACCTGCTGACCATGGTCGGTCAGTTGCACCAGTGACGAACGCTTGTGACGCGGGTTGACCTCGTAACGTACCAGGCCATCGATCTGCATGACGTCAGTGATGCGCTGCACGGCCTGACGCGACTGCCCCAAGGCGCGTGCAATGCCCGGCACGGTCACGCCGGCACTGGTCAATGCCACTATCCCTATCACCTTCCAGCGCGCACTGGTCAGGCCAACGCCTTCAGCCATTCGGTCACCGTCTGCAAGCAGCAGACCATTAAGCCGGAAAATGGCCCGCACCAAATCCAGAAAAAGTTTACGTTTCGGAGAATGCACGACAAACACCCGTTCAATAATTATTATGTGAGAATGCTGTCACTTTGACCGCATGTTGTCAATCTGTTAATTGAAGCAGATTCTCTTCAGCCTGACTGCCGTCACCGCCACCATTGCATTGACATGCAGCTAGCGGCTCTTTCGCGCAGCTCGTTGCATCGCTTTCAGCACAGCGGGCGGACACATGGGCAGATCGACATGGCGGGCGCCGCTGGCGCGCGACACGGCATTGGCAACGGCACCCAGAGGCGGAATGATTGGCACCTCACCCACGCCGCGAACACCAAAGGGATGCCTTGGGTTAGGCACCTCTACCAGCACGGTGTCGATCATGGGCAGGTCCGAGGCTACCGGTATCCGATAATCCAGAAAACCGGGGTTCAGCTGCGCGCCGTTTTCATCATAGAGATAGGCTTCATTTAATGCCCAGCCTATACCCTGTGCAGCGCCACCTTGCAGTTGTCCCTCGACGTATGAAGGGTGCACGGCTTTGCCAACATCCTGCACCGCGGTATAACGCAGCACCGTTACCCGCCCGGTATCCGGGTCCACCTCGACATCGCAGATGTGGGTGCCAAAACCCGGGCCTGCACCCTGGGCATCGAGGCTGACATGTGCTGCGACCGGGCCACCGGTTTTGCCTGCCCGCGCCGCCAGTGCCGACAGCGACAAGCGCTCGTTGTTACCCTCTATATTGGCAACGGCGCAGCCATCGCGCCATAGCACCTGCTCGACCGGCACATTCCAGACGGTCGCAGCGCGGCGCTGCAGCTCGGCAACCATCTCGGTGGCAGCCTGTGTCACCGCCATACCCACAGCAAAGGTCACCCGACTGCCGCCGGTCAAATCAGAGTAGGCGATTGAACTGGTATCGACGATCTGTGGCCGCACAAGACCGACGTCAATCCCCAGCACCTCCGCCGCCATTAGCGCCATCGATGCGCGCGAGCCGCCGATATCGGGGTTGCCGGTAGCAACCAGCACCGTGCCATCTTCGTTCAGAGTGATCGAGGCGCTGGACTGTCCACCCATGTTAAACCAGTAACCTGAGGCCACCCCGCGGCCCTGGTTTTTGCCCAGCGGCGCCGTGTAATGCGGATGCACCCTGGCGGCCTCCAGCGTCTCCAGATACCCTATCTCCTTGAAGTTGAACCCGGAGGCGCTCCGAGCTCCCTGACGGACAGCATTTTTGATACGCAACTCTATTGGATCCATAGCCAGTCGCTGCGCCAACATATCGATCAGGCTCTCCGCAGCAAATGCGGCCATGGGCGCGCCAGGCGCGCGGTATGCAGCACTTTTTGGGCGATTCGCCACCACGTCATAACCAATCATTTTGACATTGGCAATGTCGTAGGGTGCAAACGCTGTCATGCAGCCAAGGCGCACCGGTGATCCGGCGAAGGCGCCTGCCTGGTAGCACAATATGCCTTGTGCCGCGACCAGGGTGCCATCCTTGCGCGCGCCGATTTTCATGTTGATGTAGCTGCCTGATGCAGGCCCTGTGGCCCTGAACACATCGGCGCGCGACATTTCCATTTTTACCGGGCGCCCGCTTCTGCGCGCCAGCAACACAGCCAGCGGCTCCAGATACACTGTGGTTTTACCACCAAAACCGCCGCCAATTTCCAGCGGTATGACACGAATCTGCGACAGCGGCATGTCCAGCAGGCGCGCGCAATACGCCCGCACCATGAACTGCCCCTGACTGCTGCACCAGATCTCGGTCTGCCCGTCGCTCGCCACGCGTGCCATACAGGCATGCGGCTCAATATAGGCCTGGTGCACTGGCTGTGTGGTAAACTCTTCGGTCAATATTATGTCGGCCTGGGAAAATCCAAGCTCTACATCACCGTGGACCTGCTCATAGCGGCTGGCAATATTTGAAGAGCGCTCCGGTGCGGGTGTGATGCCCTGAGTAATCATGTTCTCATGCAGCACCGGCGCATCGGGCTCCATCGCCTGCTGAACATCAATCACGTGCGGCAGCACCTCGTATTCGACGTCAATCAGCTGCAATGCGCGGCTTGCCGTTTCCTCATCCACGGCCGCGATGGCGGCGATAGCATGGCCGTCGTACAGAACCTTGCCACGCGCCAGAATATTGGCAGACATGTCGCGAAAGTCCGGGGGCTGATCGTTTGTCAGCGCCTGTTCACCGCTTATCTCCGGCAGGTCGCTCGCCGTCACAACGGCTTTGACACCCGACAATGCCAGCGCCTTACTGATATCAATGCTTAATATGCGAGCGTGCGCGAAGGGGCTGCGCAATACGGCGCCGTGCAATGCATCGGGCAGATTGAAATCAGCGCCGAACACAGCGCAGCCGGTTACCTTGTCAATACCATCGGGTCGAATCGGGCGCGTTCCGACCGAGCGCAGAGTGGGGCCTGCAGAATGACTCATGACCGCACCCCAGCATCGGCGTTACGCATTTTTTCCGCCGCACCCAGAATAGCGCGAACGATCTTGTCGTAGCCGGTGCAGCGGCAAAGATTGCCGGCTATCCAGAAACGCACCTCGGTTTCGGTAGGATACGGATTAGTATCGAGCAGTGCTTTGGCGGCCACCAGCAATCCTGGTGTGCAGATACCACATTGCAGCGCAGCGTGTTCAAGAAACGATTGCTGGAGCGGATGCAATTTATCGCCGGCAGCCATCCCTTCTATGGTATCGACGCGACTGTTTTGCACCTCCACCGCCAGCACCAGGCATGAACACACCAGCCGATCATTGAGCATAACGCTGCAGGCTCCACAATCACCCGAACCACAACCCTCTTTAGTGCCGGTCAGTTGAAGATTGTCGCGCAGCACCCGCAGCAGCGTTTCGCTGGTATCGCACAGAAACTCGGTCACTTCGCCGTTGATACTGGTGCAGATATGCTGCTTCATAATTTCTCCCTGGCGGCTGCCCGCTCGCCTGCGATCAAGGCGGCACGAACAGTGAGCACACCGGCAACATGGTTACGATAATCGATGGTGCCGCGCTTATCATTAATGGGTCGACATGACGCCGACACGACTTTTTTGAGCTGTACCATAACAGCGGCGTCCAGCCGGGAGCCCACGATAGTCTCGGCGGCCCTAGGCATCAAGAATGGCACCGGAGATACGGCCCCCAGAGCAACTGACGCATGCGTCACAACACCCTCGCCATCAAGCGTCACACTCACGGCTGCGCCAGCGACGGCAATATCCATCTCGCTGCGGGGAATCAAACGAAGATAGGCATCAGCGCTGCGCGGCGCGCGTGGCGGAAGATAGAAACTGACTATAAACTCATCGCTGGCAAGACAGGTTTTGCCTGGTGAATGAATAATATCTGCGACCGGGACATGCCTCTCGCCCCGACTGCCCATTATCCGGCAGCGGGCGTTCGCGGCGATCAGTGCAGGAACAGAATCGGCAGCTGGGGACGCATTGCAAACATTACCGCCCAACGACGCCCGTCCCTGAATTTGCACCGACCCGATCAGCTCCATGGCTTCGGTCACGCCGGGCCACATCCACCGCAACGCAGCATTTTCGCTGATTGCAGCACCGCATACCCCGGCACCCACCGTAAAGCCACCGTTGTCGTGTTGCTCAATGGCCATGAGCTCGGCTACGTGTTTGATATCCACCAGCATAAAAGGGCGCGACGTTCCTGTTGCAAAACGCGCGAGCAGATCCGTGCCACCCGCCATCACTTTTCCCTGCCCATCAGCCGACGCCAGCAGCGCCGCAACGTCAGCAAGTTCCGTGGGTGCCTTGTAATGCATGTTCACGCCCTGTTATTGAATAGATGTTTATTATTTTTTGTCAATGACTTTGCGCACTGGTCTGCACTACCGTTTCCGGTTTGATCAGAAGCGTACCAGCAGCGTAATAGCGGCTTCTGTATCGGTCTTTTCTCGATTCGCGGGGACTTCTGTCTGGTGCTTGACGTTGATTGTAAACTTCATCGACAGGTTCTCCATGATATCTGTTTCGATAGATGACTCGGAGCGGCCAATACTGGAACGCTCACCGGCCTCCACACTCAGAATCTGAATGAGACGCGCACTGTCGGAAACGTCCCAGCTGTAGTCGCTCGACACACGGACAATTGCCTCGCTAAAATCATCAATACCAGCCTCCAGACCACGGGACACCCTGACACCGGCACCGACTGTATAATTGAGCGACATGTTTTCGACATCACGCAACACCACCTGACCATAACTCACTGACGCATCGGTCTGGCTGTCGTAACCACTAAAGCGATCATCTTCGTGAGCGACCCGCCCCTGCGCAAAATTATCCAGGTCAAAATTATAGGTTGCACTGCCCACTGTATAGAGGCGCTGCGCGGCCAGCTCATCATCTTTTGACGAACGAAAACCATCCATTGAAAAACGGTAAGACCAGCTGTCACGAACGGCGTCAAAGCGACCGCGGAAACGAATATTTTCGTCGTTTGTGTTGCCGGAGGTAAATATTGCGCCCAACTCCACTTCAGTGACCAGATCCCAGTCCTGTGCAGATAACTGCATGCTGAGCGATACCGAACTCATCAAGATTATCGTGCATAGCAGACATTTAAGCGTTAGCAACATTCAACACTCCTTGCGTGTTAGTTGTTATTGATGGTAGTTATTGAGCTTGTGCAGCAGCTCTCAGGGATTGAATTCTGAGCAATTCCAGCGGCAAAGTCCAGTGCCTTGCCCGGCCTCACAAGCTGCGCCTTTCTAGTATGTTTCCCACAACATTGCAGGTACAATGCCAGGCAGTTGGTCAAGGAACCGCAGGGTTGGAAGATGCCCTGCGCCTGGAGAGATCATGAAAACATTAATCCTGGTTCGACACGCAAAATCCAGCTCGAATGACCAGACACAGCGCGACATTGATCGCCCGCTTAACGAGCGTGGCCGTCAGGACGCGCCACTGATGGCTGACAACCTCGACAGGCACGGCACACACCCGCAGCGCATTTTATGCAGCCCGGCGCTGCGCACCGCCTCAACGGCAGAAATTTTTGCCACCCGCCTCTCCATCCCCAAAGATCTGATACAGCTGGAGCGTCGGATTTATATGGCCGGCAGCGCACATTTGCTGCAACTGATTCGCCAACAGGACGATCACATCAACTCTGTTATGCTGGTAGGTCATAATCCTGCACTGACTGACTTCTTCAATGAGCTGTGTCGGGAGGCAAGACTCGATAACATGCCAACTTGCTGCGTGGCGGAATTGAGCCTGCCGACAACCCGGTGGCCCAGCATTGAGTTCGGACAAGCGGAGCTGAAGTACATTGATTACCCGAAAAAAATCATCTGAATCGCGTTTGCTGGCGACAGCCTCGCTCGCACTGATGTTTGTTGGCTGCATCGCGCCATCGGCACAAATGTCCTGGCAAAGCCCGCTATTTCAGGATCATGAGCTCGTCGGCAAAATCTGGCTGAGCGAACAAGACCGGTTCGTTACCCGTGCTGAGCTTACATCGCTGCTGGAACAAAACCCTCTGCTGCTGTTGGGTGAAAAACACGATAATGCCGACCACCACCGACTGCGTCTGGAACTGCTGCAGACATTGTTGCTGCCTGCTGACCAATCACTGGTCGTGCTGGAGATGATGCAGCGCTCTCAGCAAGACAGGCTCGATGCGCTTGCCACTGACGACTCACCTTTCGAGGACACAACACTGGCCACCCGCCTGGCCTGGGATACAGATGGCTGGCCATGGGAATTTTACGGGCCGGCCGTCACGCTGGCACTGCAACGTGGAGCAAGCTTACGCGCTGGCAACATCGACAGCCGCGACATTATGCAGGTTTACAGCGACAGCAGTGACAGCAACACTCAGGTATTGGACGGCGAACAGCTGGCGCAACTTGAACGCGACATCGACAGCAGCCATTGCGGCCTGTTGCCGCCAAGCCAGTTTCCCGCCATGGTTCGTGTGCAGCAAGCCCGGGATCAGCAGATGGCGAACGTACTGATGTCTGACATCAACATGTTTGATCAAGGCATCCTGCTGGCTGGCAACTACCATATTCGTCACGACCTGGGGGTGCCTAACTACCTTGGCGAAAGCAGCCCCGGCCGGCCATTGAGCGTTGCCTTTCTGGAGGTCGATCCTGACTACACCGACCCCGAAGACTACTTGCAGCAGTTCTCGCAACAAAATGCTTATGATGTCATCTGGTTTACACCGGCGCTGCGGCAGGATGATTATTGCGCAGAAATGAGTGCTGCTCGTGAACAGCAGGCCCCCAGCTGAGGCTTGCGTTTTGTCAATGTGTCATTGAGTAAATAAGGTAGTTGATGCCAAGCTGATAGGCAGTATTGGCGAATTGCGTCGGGTAGCGCGGGTGGTACGTGTGTTCCCAGCCATCACCCATATCAGTATTCCAGTTGATCAGGACCATGATCCTGCCATCGTCATCCAGGATGGCGTGCACTGAGGCCTGATCAATATCCCGTTCGGGCGTATTGTCAGGATTGCCCAGCGCCGGTATCATTTGTGGGCCATCGGTGTCGTAGTACAGCCGGAAAATCTCATGATCCGGCGGCAAACGCACGATTTCCCGCTCCGGAAAGATATTGCTGAACGAGCTGTTAAAAGCATCCCACTCCCGAGTGCCCCAAAAGTCGTCGATCAGCAGGAAGCCGCCCCGCAATAAGTATTCACGCAGATTGGTTATTTCCAGCGGCGAAAAATACGGCCCGCCGTTGCGGCCCATCTCCAGTGCATAGATAAAAGGATACTCGAAGATTTGCTCATCATCCAGCCGCAAAACGATAGGATCCGGCATTACCCGGACATGGCTCAGTCGCGCCACGCCACGCAGAAAATTGCGGTCGGCGTCGGGAAAATCGACGGACCAGGGGCCGTATCCGAAGCCACCACGGAAATAGGAATCGTATTGCAGTCGCACAAACGCGAATTCACCCGCCAGATCATCCTCGCTGTTAGCGCCCGCGGGCACGCTGGCGAACACCAGCAACAATGCTGAGACAACTTTAAACAGACGCGCGCAACGATGAAAGCAAGCACTGACCATGACAACACCTGTGACGACGGGAAAAGCTTCTGACTTCTTTCTATTTCTTCCCATTCTGGTTCTCTGGCAGGCAAGATGCCTGTCGGGTAAGTTTGGTGTAAGCTGGGGCAGATTTCAACAGCTAAACGCACAATCGCGGAGCTTCAGATCATGAACGCACAAATAACAACAACGCGTTGCACCTGCCAACCCCTCCGATCGCTGATTCGGCACGCCGTTCAAGTTGCCAGCGGGGTCGTGTTCGCAGTCGCGCTCAGTGCCTGCACCGGGCCCGATGACACCGGTACCGCGGCGACCCGACCCAACGTCAATCACCTCAGTCTCGAGGTGGTTTCCAGCCAGCCACACCTGATTACTGGCGGCAGCGCATTGATCGCAGTCCACCATGCCGGTGGCAATAACCTGTCGCCAACGCTGCAACTGAACAACAGCAGCGTGGCACTGCCCGCTGACGCCGAGATCCGCACCAGCGAGAACGGCAGTGCCACTGTCCGGTTCCTGCTCGGTGGCCTTACAGAAGGCAGCAATACGCTGCAAGTCAGCGCCGGTCAGTCCAGTGCCAGCCTGACCCTGACCAATTATCCCATCACCGGCCCGGTGATTTCCGGCCCCTACCAGCAGCCTTACGCTTGCCTGGAAACATTGGCGTCGCGACCGGACGGACAGCCGCGCCGTTTTGCTATCGGCAATGGCGAATTTCTGGACAGCACTGGCCAGGATGAGCACTGCACCATACCCACCCGCGTGGACTATGTTTATCGCAGCACCCGGCTGGAGGGTTTTCAACCACTGCCTGCCGGTGGGCAGCCCGAGGACATCATGCTCACCGAGACCCGTAGCGGCGAACAAGTCCCGTTTATCGTGCGCCTGGAAACCGGAACTATTAACCGCGCAATTTACCAGATAGCCATACGGCACGACCCAACCGCCGCCGCACCTTCTGCGCTGGCACTGAACGAGGCCTGGAATCAGCGTCTGCTCTACACCTTCGGCGGAGGCTGCGAAGCGGGTTATTTCCAGGGCACAGGGACCGGCGGCGTGCTGCGTGAGTCGGCGCTGGCCCTCGGTTATGCGGTTGCCTCATCAACCCTGAACGTCAATGCCCAGGGAGGCTGTAACGACGTGCTGTCGGCGGAAACTGCCATGATGGTGAAAGAGCATTTCACAAAATATTACGGAGTACCTGTTCACACCATCGGCAGCGGTGCCTCGGGCGGCGCCATGCAGCAACTGCTGATTGCCGGCGCCTACCCCGGTATTCTCGACGGACTGCTCATAGGCATGACGTTCTCCGATGCGGTGACCTACTTTGCTGATTCGCAGGAGTGCTCAGGGCCATGGCGCAACTATGCAAACAACACCGCCAATAGCCTGGACGAAGACACCAAAGCATTGGTCGGCGGCTGGCCTGACTGGTCTCTGTGTGACCAGTCTTTGGGCGATCGCCCGGATCGTATATCCCCCTTTGATTGTGCAGCCGAAATTCCTGCCAACCTGCACTACCATCCGCAGAACAATCCAACAGGGGTCCGATGTTCAATCTACGACGGCATGCGCACTATTTTTGGCGAGCGACCGCACCCTGACAGCACCATCAATCGCAGTGTAGCCCGCAGCCCGCACGACAATGTAGGGGTTCAATACGGTCTTGAAGCTTTGAACCAGGGCTTGATCGACAACTCACGGTTTCTGGACATCAATGAAAATTTTGGCGGCTGGGACATCGACTACCAGCGCACGGAGGCGCGCACCCAGGGAGACCCGGACGCGATTCGAATCGCCTACGAAACCGGCCGCATCACCAACGGTGCTGCCGGCCTGTCACGCGTGCCCATCATTGATGATCGGCCTTACCTTGATCATGTCGGTAATTTTCATGCCAGTGTGTATTCATTCACCACGCGGGCGCGACTGGAACGTGATAACGGCCATGCCGATAACTATGTCATCCGGCGGCATCCGGCCAGCCAGTCACTTGCTGACGAAAACCTGGCCTTGATGGATAGCTGGCTCGACGCCATCAAAGCTGCCGGCAATGAGCTGCCCCTGCTGGAGCGTATCGTGCAGGCGCGTCCGACGGCCTTGACCGATGATTGCTTCACCGCCGACGGTGAGCGCATCGTGGAGCCGGCCGTGTACAACACCAACCGCTTGTTTGACAACACCGAGGGTCGCTGCAATCAGCTCTACCCGCCTCATGCCGGCCTTCGCCTGGTGGCGGGCGGTCCGCTTACCAACGATGTCATGAAATGTCAGCTGAAAACCATTGACTACGAGGACTATCGGGTGGAATTCAGCGACGAGGAGAAGGCGCGGTTGCAAGACATCTTCCCCGAGGGAGTGTGCGACTGGAGCCGCCCCGGTGTGAGTCAGGGCAGTAATCAGACGTGGCTGTCATTCGGCCCTTCGCCCGTCAATCGCTACCAGGCGGATAATTAAAGGGAACCGGCTCTGCCGGGCGCCGTGAGAGCATTATGCCCAGCAGAGCCATGACACCACCCACACTCAATAAGGCCATGTCCCCCACATTAAACCCAATCATCTCCAGGCCCGGCAGGGCAACCAGTCCACCACCAAACCCGGTGAGCAGTCGGCCTGCCGTGCCGGCCATGCCATTGCGATCGAGGAAACCCAGACCCGGCAGGTAATCTTGCAAGGACCCTGCAATCAATAATATGCCCACGGCTACCGTGATGGTGGCTGACAAGGTGTCCCATAAACTGCCGGCCATGGTCAGCGCGGGATCGAGTACAAAGAAGAAAGGAATAAAATAAATGACGCTGCCTAAACGCATGGCTTTGAATCCGGTCGCCAGTGATGACGCTCCGGCAATGCTGGCCGCAGCAAACGCGCCCAGTGCTACCGGGGGCGTAATAAAAGACAGCATGCCCCAATACAGGATAAACAGATGCACGCTCATCGGATCCAGCCCACCTTGAATAAGGGCGGGTGCCAGAATGATGGCAAGAAAGATATAGGCTGCCGTCACTGTCATGCCAATACCCAGCACAAAGCTGGTCAATGCACCCATCAGCAACAACAACAGCACTGAATCCCCGGCCAGATACAGCAGGTCATTAACCAGCGTGCCGGACAGCCCGGTAAGGGACAGCGCACCGACAATCAACCCTACACCAGCCATGATCGCAAGCAGCTCCACAAGCAGTTTGCCGGCAGCAACCAGAAACGATCCGGTCGCTTTAATATCCCATCGATTCTTGGGCGACAATTGGTTAAGCACCAGCAACATGCCAGTGGCATAAAACGGCGCCACGGCTTCGCGCTGCAGATATACCAGCAAAAAAATCAACACCATGAACGATGCAATGTAGAACCAGCCCTCGCGTATGGTCGCGCTCAGTTTGGGCAACTGCTCACGCGGTGTGCCTTTCAGCCCGGTGCGCGCGGCGTAGGCATCGACTTGCACGAACAGCCCAAAGAAATACAACAGCGCCGGTATGGCGGCGGCCAATGCCACGGTGGTGTACGGCACATTAAGAAAAGTCGCCATCACAAACGCGGTTGAACCCATGATCGGCGGCAGCAAAACACCGCCCGTGGAGGCACAGGCTTCAACGCCGCCGGCATACTCACTGGACATTCCGTCCCGCTTCATCGCCGGAATGGTCATCTGCCCGGTAGTCAGTACATTGGTAATCACGCTGCCACTCATGGACCCCATCAGGCCGCTGGACACGATAGCAACTTTGGCGGACCCGCCGCGTACATGACCGAACATGCAAAACGCCAGATTGATGAAAAATCTGCCGCCGCCAGTGTGCTGCAAAGCAATACCAAAAATCAGGAAACCGATCACCAGTTGCGCGAAGGCCCGAAACGGCAGGCCCAGGATGCTTTCGATGCTCATCACATGATAGGAGGCAGTCTGGGCTGCCGTCGATGCCATCCCTGATATCGGGCCAGGCAACCGGTCAGCCACGATCGGGTACAACGAAAACACCAGTACAAGAGTAAACAGCGTCAGGCCACCACAGCGCCGCACCGCTTCCAGCGCCAGCAACCACAGCAGGTAACTCATCCATACCGCGTAGGTCGGGGCGGAGAATTCCCACCCGTAATCGAGCATGGTCTCTGCATTGATGAAGAAGAAGCTGCACGCCACAAACGCACAGATACTGAGCAAAGCGTCATACCAGTAACGGTTTGCGTTGGCGTGAGCCGGGTACACCAGAAAGGCCAGCGGCAGCAGCAACGCAAGCAAAGCGTAATAATAGTGATTTTGCACCGTGATGACAAAATCCAGCAATGGACTCGCGGAGAACATGCGCAACGAGTCCATCGCCAGAAAAGCGCTCAATATCCCCGAAATCGCGACCAGCCAGCGCACCGGCGCCGGCATCATGCCGGGCGAACGCGGCATCAACGCCAGACCGGATCGAAACCGGCCGCCTCAAGGCGCTGCGCTCGCACTTGCTGCCAGCGTGCCATAAAGGCGTCACGATCGCCGATATCCAGTGCCTGCACCTCGGCCCAGCCATCGGCAAGTACTTCCTGCCGACGAATCAATGACTGATTGTGCGCCTCATATTCATCCGTCCACACGCCGATCTCGCGCCAGTAACGTACAGCGCCCTCATGGTAAGGAACAACCCAGGTGAAAACCTGGGATTCCAGTGCCCAGCCAATAGCGCCGGGGTCAGCATCCTTGAATTCGTCAAAATTTTCATTAATAACACGGGTCATCCAGTACACGGTGTTCTCGTCCTGGCTTTGCAGGGCGATCAGAACCGGATAAGGATAAGTGCCGGCCTGTTGCGGGTTCTCTTCGCTGATCCCGGCCCCGCGCGTCGCATTGTATTTATTGAAGTAAGGCCCAACCGCGAGCAGGCGTTGCCAGCAGGCGTCATCATCATGCGGCGCAGGCAGCCACCGGATGCCTCTCGGTGACGCTTCCAGCCGACGTGTCGGTCCTGAGACGGTGGTGCCGAAGGCAGCGTCAACATCTCCATTGATGACCCCTTCCCACATCGCTTCGTAACCCGGGAAATCCACGCGCTCGACATCGTCCCAGGTCAGACCGCCACAGGCCAGATACGCCTCCATGGAGACATTGAGCGCCGGCGCAGCGCGCACATACGGTACACGTCGACCTCTGAGTCCGGCAAATGTCGTGACCCCGGTATCGGCTGCAACGGCAACGGCCTGGTTGCTCAGACCGTTGGAACTCATCAGCATGCGCAGTGGCTTTGGGCCCCACCGCGGGTCGGCAAACTGAAACATGCCCTCCTGGGCAAAATACGTTGCCACCCCATTGGCGGAAAATTGCACACGCCCGGAATCAAGCGGCAGCAGCCGGGAGACATCATTCTGCCCGGGAATAACGCGCAGGGTGATATTGTATTTGTCGCGCAGCATGGCGCCGATCGCCACCGCCTGATTGTAACCGGTCGTACCCAGATTGTAGGCTGTCCATGCCATCTGGCGAGGCAGTTCAGGTTGGGCGGGCTGTCCGAGAACAGGGGCACCAAGGCACGTCGCAACAACCAGCGTGGTCAGTAGCGCTATTCTTTTGCCAGCCTTCGGCACCGATACCAGTTCGGTCAAAACCATTATTGTTCTCCTGCGCGGCTGTCTGGCTGCGAATGTGTATGACTGGCCTCAGGTGTCAGGCTCAGCACACAAAGAGTATCAAGGTCATCAACGCAGTGGAAGGAATATGCCAACCTTTGCGTTAACGAGTATCGGCGCAGCGAGGACCTGAAGTGCCGACAGGCGCTGCTGTCGTCAAAGATGGTGACTTTTTTACCGATGCCCTGACCGGACCCTTGAGCAAGGACAGCAAACTGGTGTTTATTACCGCTATTCGAGGGGGGGGCTAAAATTCGGGAACGCGAGGGAGAGGGCGCAAGAACGCAAGAACAACGAAACGAAGGGAGAACAGACATCAGCCAGTCATGAGCGTGACCCGGCACATGCTACTCAGCAAATACCGGATCATGCAGTTCGCCGCTAGAACGCCGAGGATCTTCTTACATTCGACGGCCAGTTACCGGTATCGCGCCGAAATCAGTGTTGAAGCTACCGCTCAACTGATCTTCAATTACTGTGCCGCTGAATACCAGTGTCATTGTCTGCCCCTGGGCATCAACAGTGGTGCTGAAGCTGACGTTTTCACCATCAGCGGAAACGGCGTCAAGCGGCGCTGCTCCCAGATCCTGGGATGACATGTCACCGGTCAGATCTTCATTGATATTCAAGTTGGCATCCATGGCTCCGATCGGGGTATCTATAGTGATGACCCAACCGCCCACCAGCGGGTGCGGCTCAGATACACTAGCACAGGCACTGATAAACAGCGCCAACATGACACCTGTGATGAGCGAGCCGATTTTAGTTCGCATGATGAAATCCCCTTCATGATTGATTACAGTTTTTTGGTTTATAAATAATTGGAGAAAAGCTGCTGTTAAATCAGGCATAACCCGGCAGCTGTCCTGCGTGCCCGAACCGCCCGGTGCTGGCAGCGGCTGAAAGCTGGCTTACTTTGATATCGAATTGACCCAAGGTCAACGGCTATTTCGCTGAAGCTACAAAAAAACCTGACGAATTCCTCCAACTTGCATAAATTCGTCATATTTCACCATGCCAGTTGCAATATCTCCATGACATCATCTGCCGACTTGATAGCCCTGGGGTTCGCTTTCACCACATTGTGCCGGGCCGCAGCAGCAGCGATAGCCGGTAACTGGTCTTTTTTTACGCCCACCTCACGGAGGCTTACCGGTAATTCCAGGCGCTTCAGCCAATCCCGGAGAAAGTCGGCCGTATTGCCGGTCCCGGCCCCCATTGCCCGACCTACCTCGCGTTGACGCTCTGCGTTTATCACCTCATTCCAGCGCAGTACAGCAGGCAACATAACGCACGACGTATACCCATGCGGCACTCCACACATGCCGCCGAGAATATAGCCAATACCATGGCTGGCACCATGCCGGATACGTCCCAGACCACAACCGGCAAGCCAGGTGGCCTGTTGATTACGCGCACGCGAGGCCAGATCAACGGGATCCGCTTTCATCGCCGGCAGGGATTCAGCAAACACGCGCATGGCGTGCAGAAAATGACCCTGCACAAACGCATGCGCATCGGCGGAGCAATACCCTTCAATGGCATGATCAAGGGCCCTGATTGCGGTTGACA